>Ga0316207_10002160_pt1 | contig 21144 bp, 18 predicted proteins | sample 6weekpyrite_MG_FD_204943 | JGI IMG/M metagenome (GOLD analysis project Ga0316207, IMG submission 204943) | Microbial mat bacterial communities from mineral coupon in-situ incubated in ocean water Damariscotta River, Maine, United States -... | ecosystem: Environmental > Aquatic > Marine >...
TTAGATAAATGGAAAAGTGAACGAGGTTACGACAAACCACTTTTTTATAATCAAAATGAAAATAATATTAATTCATTCACTGAAACAATTTTCTTTGACAAGTCTGTTAAATTGTTTGTTCTTGATTTTGGTAATGCCGATAATGGCAGAAACATAAGTTATGATATCTTGCAGCGAATGTGGCCAAGCCTGGCTTACGCCATCCCTGTGTTTATTTTAGGTTTGATTGTTTATATTAGTTTCGCATTATTATTAGTATTTTTTAAGTCAACCTACGTGGACATATGGGGGGTTGTGCTATGCGTTATTATGATGTCGATATCCAGCATTATTTATATTATAGGTGGGCAATATTTAATGGGTAAAATTTTATTGCTTGTCCCGATATCAGGTTATGAGGAAGGTCTTAATGCCTTTAAATTTTTATTACTTCCGGTGGTTATTGGAATTATCAGCAATCTGGGTGCCAGCTCTCGTTGGTATAGGAGTATATTTCTGGAAGAAATTAATCGTGACTATGTTCGTACTGCACGTGCTAAGGGCTTATCTGAACTACGGGTTCTGTTTAAACACGTGTTAAAAAATGCCATGATTCCGATTTTAACCGGTGCAGTAGTCGCTATTCCTTTTTTATTCATGGGTAGCTTATTAACGGAATCATTTTTTGGTATACCTGGGCTGGGTAGTTACACCATTGATGCTATTCGTAATCAGGATTTCGCCATTGTTCGAGCAATGGTATTCCTGGGGTCTGTTTTATATATTTTCGGTTTAGTTTTAACCGATATTTCATACACCCTGGTGGATCCTCGGGTGAGGTTAAGTTGATGGTTACAGGAATTTTAAGGGTACTCAAGCAACCTTATTGGCTTAAAACACTGCTGGGTGTTTTTGTCCTGGTATTAACTTATTCAGGTTATTCTGCTATTACAAATGTGCAGGCAGAATATCTTTCAACCGATTTATTAATCTTCTTTCTGCTCTGCTGTTTAATCTTTTTTATTGCGTATATTCGCAAGCAACCACACTTAAATGAGCCATGGAAGCAAGTGTTTCAGAGCAAAATAGCAATGAGTAGTGCAGTGGTACTGTTATTTTTTGTCGTCGTTGGCTTGATGGATTCAATACATTTTCGAACAGCGGATTCGCGATTATCCACTGAGGATAAACCCGTCTACTCAGTTGAGATGGTGAGTTTACTTGATGTTAGCCTGGACTATATCCGGCATAATGTTGAAACGACTTATTCATCTCCACTATCGTTGTATTCGTATGCAAAAGAAAATTTTGTGGATGAAAATGGTGTGAAGTATCGAGATTATCCTCGATTGAAATATGCGGGTTCACATATTGATAAGCCCAACCAGCAATACTGGAATGATATAATCGCTAAATCATTATATTCATTGTTTATAAGTATTATTTTAATTGCATTTTTTCTGATATTAGTGTTATGGCGTCTTAAAAATAAATCTAACTCTCTTACAGGCTTGTTTCAAAAAATAATTCGCAATGAGTTGAGTTTACCCTGGCATATTATGATTGTTACTGTGATGGTATTAATTATCCTGGGCAGCTGGTTGTTCTATATGAGTCATTATTATCATGTAATGGGAACCGATAAAGTGGGGCAAGATGTTTTTTACTTAACACTAAAAAGTATACGAACCGGGCTGGTGATTGGAACGCTCACGACATTGATTATGTTACCTTTTGCTATTGCACTTGGTGTTATGGCAGGTTATTACAAGGGTTTGATTGACGACATAATTCAATATATCTACACAACCTTAAACTCTATTCCTGGTATTTTATTAATTGTTGCAGTTATGCTGGCTATTGATGTCTATATCGAAAATCATAGTGAGTTCTTTGAAACCGCGATTGAACGCGCTGATATTAAATTACTGGCACTTTGTGCAGTGCTTGGTATTACCAGTTGGACAAGTCTTTGTCGATTACTTCGTGGCGAAGTTTTCAAATTACGCGAACTGGAATATATTCAGGCTGCACGTTCATTGGGTGTGGCAAATATCAAAATTATTACCAGCCATATCATACCTAATGTTATGCATATCGTTTTAATTGTAGTAGTACTGGATTTTAGTGGTTTAGTGCTAGCTGAAGCGATTCTTGCCTATATAGGTGTTGGTGTGGATCCGTCTACTATTAGCTGGGGCAATATGATTAACAGTGCACGACTTGAGTTGGCGCGTGAGCCAGTCGTCTGGTGGTCGTTAATTTCTGCATTCAGCTTTATGTTTGCGCTGGTATTAGCCGCAAATTTATTTTCAGATGCAATCCGCGATGCATTTGATCCACGTATGCAGGGGATCAAGTAATGTCCGACGGTCTGCAAGTTGATAACAAGTCACAAACTGCTTTACTTGAAGTATCAGAACTGAAAACCTATTTCGGTGATATTAAGGATAAACCCTTACGCGCAGTTGATGGTGTGAGTTTTAAGATTAACCGAGGTGAAACTTTTGCATTGTTAGGTGAGTCTGGTTGTGGAAAATCAATTACAGCTTTGTCGTTAATGCAACTTGTACCGACGCCAGCAGGCAAAATAGTGAATGGTTCGGTAAATTTTAAAGGCGATGATCTTCTTACGAAGTCAGAGATTGAAATGCGATCTGTCCGTGGTAATCATATCGCAATGATCTTTCAGGAACCGATGACCTCTCTCAACCCGGTTCTCACTGTCCAACAGCAAATCGAAGAGGTATTGCAGTTTCATCGTAATATTACCGGTCAGCAGGCCAGTACAGAAGTCATACGATTGCTGGATTCAGTCGGGATACCTGTTCCTGAACAGCGGGCTAAAGATTACCCGCATCAATTATCTGGCGGAATGAAACAACGGGTGATGATTGCCATGGCGCTGGCTTCAGAGCCAGATTTGTTAATAGCCGATGAGCCGACTACTGCACTCGACGTAACCATACAGGCACAGGTGATGAAGCTGTTACGTGATATCCAGAAACGTACCGGAATGGCAATATTACTTATCACCCATGATCTGGGAATAGTTTCTGATTTTGTTGACCATCTCGCAGTTATGTATGCGGGTGAGATTGTCGAGTATGCTTCACGCAAAGATTTTTTTAAACAGCCCTTACACCCTTATTCGTCCAAGTTATTTGCATCGTTACCTCAGCGATCGAAACGTAATCAGGAACTGAATGTTATTAAAGGAATTGTGCCGCCATTAACCACCGTGTTTAGCGGTTGTCGTTTTTATGAGCGATGTACTTTCGCCATCGATGCCTGCCAACAACAGTTTATTGAACTGATAAAGCAGGAAAACGATCATACTGTTCGTTGTTTACAATATTCGCATCAGGATTTGACTTTTGATGAAACGACTTTGGAAACTAAGCCTGCAAGTAAAAATATAGATTCAGAAAATACCGGTTATAATGATGTTGTTTTATGCACTAAAAATTTAAAAGTACATTTTCCTGTACATAAAGGGTTTTTTAAAAAGATTGCCGGTTATGTGTATGCTGTTGATGGAGTAGACCTGACATTGTATAGAGGTAAAACTACTGCACTGGTTGGAGAGTCCGGTTGTGGTAAAACCACCGTGGGTAAAACATTATTACAGTTAAACAAACTTACTGATGGAAGTATCGAGTTAGATGGTGATGAAATTACTTACCCAACTGATTTGCAAATCAGAAACCTAAGAAAAAAAGCGCAAATTATATTTCAGGATCCGTATTCTTCTATGAATCCAAGGAAACGTGTTCGCGATATTATCGAAGAAGGAATGCTCGCATTACTCCCGGAGTTAAATATCGAACAACGTAACATTCGTGTCAAAGAGTTACTCGAAAAAGTAGGTTTGCCAGAGACAGCAATATACCGTTATCCACATGAGTTTTCTGGTGGCCAACGTCAGCGGATCTGTATTGCCCGCGCCCTGGCTGTTAATCCGGAAATACTAATTTGTGATGAACCTACCAGCGCGCTGGACGTTTCGGTACAGGCACAAACGCTTAACCTGTTTAAAAAGTTACAAGCGGAAGAGGGATTAAGCTACTTGTTTATTACCCATAACCTGTCAGTCGTTGAATATCTTGCTGATGACATTGCGGTTATGTATCTTGGCCGTATCATCGAAAAGGGTAGTGTTGATGATGTAATGCTAAACCCACAACATCCTTATACTCAAGCTTTACTATCATCAATACCGCGTATAGATGATGATACTCGACAAGAGTATGTTGTGCTGGAAGGCGAGTTACCTTCACCAATCACGCCACCAGAGGGCTGTCACTTTAGTCCGCGTTGTCCAGACAAACTGGATATTTGTCGATATCAATATCCGGATAAAATTTCTGTGACAGAATCGCATACGGTTTCTTGTCATTTATTAAATTCGGAATAAATTCTTCAGTTTAAATAATGACACTGCTTAGTCCGATAAGGCTGATAAACGTCAGTACGCCACCAATAATACGTTTAAAAAGTAAATCATTATGCATGATATATTCATGGGCTTTAAGTCCAATAAAGTGGCCTATAGCTGATACCGGAATTAAAAGTACGGCACTATAAAAGTGCAAATTGACATTAACAGCGGCAAAAGTAACCATCTTGATGATAACAAGTGTAAACCATAATGCGAAAAGGGTATTGCGTAGCTGTAACCGATTGACATGTCGCATGAATACCGCCACCATTAATGGCGCTCCCGTTAACGATGTGCCGGCAACATAACCACCTAGAATAAGAAAAAATTTATCCGCCCATTTATTGCTACTGTGTAAACTTTTATTAATTAACCACATAAAAGCGTAAAACAGGGTAATGCTATAAATAAAGATAATTAACCAGTTATTTGGCAGGGTGAGTAAACCCATTACACCAATTAGTGCAGCTGGTAAAATATACACATAAGAGCGCAGTAGAAATGGCCAGTCTACACTGTTCAGTTTCGATCTAAGTGTGAGGACTGAGAAAAAAAGTAACTGAAAACCAATAATAGGCAACCAGAAAACGGGCTTGTTATAAATAAACAGCATTAACGGCAATCCTAACGCGCCACCACCAAAACCCAGCCCACTACGCACAAATCCGGTCCATATAAAAATAACGCAAACAAGGAGTAATTCAGTGTGACTGAAAGCCAGAATAGATTCCATCAAGAATTAACGCTTATTGTTGTTTTAGTAACTGACGTAAAAAATTAAGATAGGTTGGCGAACCCCATTCTCTGCCGCCTAATGCCTGGTAACGGACTTCACCATTTGGCGCGACTAGGTAGGTAGCGGGCAAACCTCGCGGCCGCCACTGGTCGGTAATTCTCCCATCGGTATCCATTAATGCTCGAATATTGGGTGCATAGACACCGAGGAACTCAAAAATAGTATCTTCATCTTCAGACGTATTAATAAGGGCAATTTTTAACCCTTCTTTTTGTAATTTATTCCACATAGACTGGATAGCCGGCATTTCTTTTCGGCAGGGGCCGCACCAACTGGCCCAGAAATGCACAAACACCCAGTGTCCTTTTGTCTCCTTAAGGTTAAAGTGCTGACCATCTATATCCTTTAAGGCAACTACAGGGCTTGGATAGGGTTTCAGGGTGAGTATGCCAACTGGTACAGCTGGAGCATTGTTTAAAGCAAACACTGGCGCGCTAAACACCAGCAGGCAGGATATAAAAAACACTCTGCCTGTTAACGTCGGCATTGGAGGTTCTCTATTTTAATTTCAATCGGCATACCGGCTTTGTCCTTTCCCGTTTTGAATCGGGCAGTCAGTGTAAATGGTTCTGCAGTAAAGGGCAGAATAATATTGCCACCTTCATGTTCATTCGCCCGAAAATCCAGAGCGTCTGGTAATAAAGTCCAACGAAAGGTCGATTGATGTGCTAATGGTATCCCCATTTTTTCCCACTCGTTTTTCCAGTAGTGGCGAGTGTAGCGTTTTATATCGCCGTTTTTAGTTGTAAAGTGCCAGTAGGTTAAATTATGCCAGAGAATTTGCTGGGTTTTATTATGAATGCCAGTTGTTATAAAGCAGACTTGCTTTAGTTTATTGACCATTTCTTTAGAAAAGCCACGGCCTTCATAAAAAGCGGCTATCTGCTCGGGGCTTCGTGGTAATAATCTTATGCGAATTTTTTTATTGCTGTATTGGTACTGATTAGTGGGGTTTGCCTGAATCTCGAGCGTAATAAAACTGCAATAAAATATTAGTCCAATACAGAAAAATTTTATTTGTTTTAAGTTAAGCATAACTATAACCAGTATAAATTAAGCTAAAGGCCAAAAAGTGAAAACAGTAGTCCATTAATAAATATTATAATCGGCATTATAAATTTCCATAGAATACCGCTTAACATAAGCAGCAATATTACGATTAGGCCAAAAGGTTCAAGCTTACTGAGTGGTTGTCCCAGGGCGGGTGGGAGTAAACTCACAGCAATTCTACCGCCGTCTGTTGGTGGAATAGGGATTAAATTAAAGACCATAAGCAAAATATTTATAAAAATACCAACACCGGCCATACTGAGCAAGGCAGCGGATAGCCCACCCAGATTATCACCTAATTTGGATGCTATTAAGGTGACTATTACCCAGAAAATCGCCATTACGAGATTAGCGGCAGGCCCAGCAATTGCGACAATAGCCGTATCACGCTTTGGGTTGCCCAGGTTTCGCCAGTCGATAGGAACCGGTTTAGCCCAACCAAAAACAAAGCCAACCGTTAAATAAAGCAATATCGGCACTAAAATAGTGCCGATAGGATCGATATGTTTGATGGGGTTTAGGCTTAAGCGTCCAAGCATCATCGCGGTACGATCACCAAGTTTGTATGCAGTCCAGCCATGGGCGACTTCGTGCAATACGATGGCGAATAAAATTGGAATAATGGCGATTAAAAAGAATTGAAATGGTGTTAAATTTAGGTTCAGCATCTAGCCATCATATCAGGTCAGTTGGATAGAATCTAAGCATAGGAAAGCGTTTGTATAAGTATTGTACAATTATTTTTTGACACATAGATTGAATAGTTAAGTAGTCTATTAGAGTGCCTTCAAATGCCATATAAATCAACAAGATAAAAGGAATAGTCGATGCCAGACAAATTACGTGTAGTACTTAATGGAAATGATGTTTATGAGTATAAGAAAAATACCAGGCATCCAGGTCAACAGCGACAAATACTCGATAACATGGATCTAGATATGGATGAAGGCGTAGAACTTGCCGGTGAAATAATTAGCTCACCTAATCAAATGCAACGAGCACAGTACGTTGCTATGAGCTTGCTATATGGGATACAAATGAAAAGCGATGGCTTAATTTCCGCTACCTGTGCCTATCTGGTAACGCGATTTCCGGAATTGAAACAAATTAGAGCGGTTGAAAATGGACAAGAGGTATCGATGGATCTGATATTTGACGAAGAAAATTAAATTTTTATAGTTTTTCTTTGATGAAATATTTGATTTTTAGATTGAAATTGATTCTAATAAACATATTGCTAAATATTACGCAGTTACTGACAAAATACCTATATTTTCCTGTAAATGCCAAATATGTAGTGCAATTTTTATATTATAATTTTGAGGGTATTTTTTATGGCAACAGGAACAGTAAAATGGTTTAACGAATCTAAAGGTTTTGGTTTTATTACACCATCAGACGGTAGTGCAGATGTATTTGTTCATTTTTCAGCAATTGCAGCTGAAGGTTTTCGTACACTAGCTGAAGGTGCGTCAGTCAACTACGAAGTTGAAACCGGACCGAAAGGCCCTCAAGCTTCAAATGTTACACTTGCTAGTTAATCGCTTGTCGTAGCGTTAAAAAAACCTCGCTTTATTGCGAGGTTTTTTTTTGCACGTGAATAATTTAAATGGAAAATGAGCCGCTATTTAAATTTATAGAGTCGAGTCCTGATGAAAAACAATTGACCTGCTCTGTTATCCAGGCTGCTCAAATGTTAGTACTACTAAATGCTGAACTGGCTCGAATATTAAAAATACACTGTAGTGATGTTGGTGATTTATTGACCGGTAAACAATTGATCAGTACGCAATCCCCACAATGGCAGTTAGCCCGACGATTTATTGTATTTTACAATTTGCTTTTTGACTATACCAAAGGCGATGCGGTAATAATGCGGAACTGGTTACGAAGAGAAAATACTGCATTTGATAACTCACCACTGTTAAAAATTATTGATGATGGCCTTATAGAAGAGGTAATAGCCTGTTTAGAATCTTCTCTGGCTGATTGTAATCAATCGGAATAAAGATAATTTGCTGATCACTTTGAAGTATCAAACTTGGAAAACCTTGTGCCCCTAGTTGTCGGGAATAATTAATTTCATTATCGAGTTCTTCCTGAACTTCATCTGAGTGGAGCAAGGATAAAAAGTCCTGTTCATCGAGGCTTAAGTTAACAGCTAGTGACAAAAGTACATCAGTATCTGATGGGTTTAAAGCATTCAAATAATAAGCCTGTTGTATTGCGTAAATCATATCTAAATGTTTTTCTGAGTGGAGTCTTCTTGTGGCAATAACTGCTCGACAGGCAGGGTAGGTTGATCGCCTGGGTGTGTTTTTTTTCCAAAACTCGAAATTAAATTGAATATCTGGTATTTCTCTTTGAATAATATGCCACGTTTCCTGAATGCTTTTTTGCATTGGCAAAGGCATAGGTTGGTGAGTCTCTTTGGCAAGTCCACCTAGCAGATAGTGAAGTTGAATATTTTCCGGTAACTGATATTTTAATGTTTCCCAGCAAGGCTTAAATCCCCAACACCAACTACACATAGGGTCGTGGATATAGTACAGTGTTGCCATCTAGTGTATACCGAAAAGATTGGCTTTAATTAATCTGGACTTTCCTAATAATAATTCAATACTATAATCACCGCTTGTTATACCGGTTTTCGGTAGCTGTATTGTAAAATAGTGCTTGCCTTTTTTACCTGAAATAGTAAGTGATTGCTGCAAAACTAACTTTTGTTTTTTGCCATTATAAATATTTGCAACCAGTGCGGTTTTATCTTGTGTGAAGTTATCATAATTAAATCCAATATAAAGAAGCTGGCCAATTTTAATTTTTTGTAAATTAGTCGTATTTATATTTGTAAAAGGCTTACTGCTGATTTTAATGTTTGGGACAATGGGTAGAACCGCATTCATCTCCGTTTGAAGTTTCAGCTTTAATGGCTTTAGTTGTTGACTCTGTGGGAATAGTCTCTCTATAGCTGATAACGTTTTATTGGCTACCTGGAGCTGGTTTTGATTTATCGCCATGGTGAGTTTTTTTATCGTATTATTATGAATTTTTTTCAGGCCTGATTTAGCTAATTTATTATTTGAATCTTTGGTTAATATTTTTTTGTAAACCTCATAGGCATTGTTGCCATCAGGTTCAATAATTTTCCCACTTGTATACAGCTGTTGGGCATGTTTAATTAAATCGTTTAAGTTCTTGGTATTGTTAATCGCTGTGCGAATTTCAGCCTGCATGTTTAGCAGTTCTGTATCGTCATGGATAGCCTGCAGACCCGATTGCGTTGAATTTAATGCGTTAAAGAAATTTTTACTGCTGATTTCAAGTTTAGCCTTGTTCCTGAAGTGTGTGGCAATTTTGTTTAGACCTTCCAGGGCTTCCTGGTTTTTCGAATCATTCTTTAATACCAGTTGTAATTGTTCGAGGGCATTTGCACCTGCTGGCTGGTTTAGTGCGTTAACTGCGAAGTAAACGCGTGATTTTTGCAGAAACGGTTCGTTTTTTTTATCAAGGTATAACTTGTTGTTTAGTGTTTGAAATTCTTCAGTTTGGTTAATGTCTGGATATAATACCGTAACAGAATTTAATGTATTCGTTGCTGAGTTGAAGTCTTTACTATTTATAAGTTGTAATATTCTTAGTTTAAACCATTGTTTAAGATTTTCTACTTGATTAAGAGTATCAGGATTCCCGGGATTAATTTCGAGCTGCTTTGAAAAAATCTGTGCAAGTGTTATTGCATTTGAAGGAATTTTATCTAATGAAGTGAGTAGCTGCTGAATTTTTTCATTTTCAAGATCAGCAGCTGATTTTGCAGGTGTAACTGGTTTTTTAACGATTACTGTTTCTGTTTTTTTCGAACGCAGCGGAATATATTGTGTAAAATTTTCTGGAACATATTTTTCTGCTAAAGGTAGTCCGTTTAATTTCCATAGCTTAAGAAGTTCATCCTTCTGGTAATAGCCCACTGCTAACCCAAGAATAATAAGCAGAAATAAAATTCTTCTGTTACGTCGTTCGAGGCTTTTAAAATCTTTACTATTGGTAATAAAGGTTTGTCTTTCAGGTTTTACATAATTATGAGTAAGATTGAAATTTTCAGCAGGCCTTTTTCGGGCGGCTTGTATTTTTGGCTGGCTAACATTTGGCTGATTAGAATTTAGCTGGACATTTTTTTGTTTTAAAGGCATTCCAGATTTTGCTACCATTGCATCAGTCTCGGCCTGTGTTTTCCCCTCATAGTTCCTGGCAGATTCTTTAAATGCATTCGCCGTATTATCAATTTGATTTAGTTTTTGATCGGTTATCGCATTTAGTGCATTAAATAATTCGGAGGCATGTTGATAGCGATGCTCGGGTTTTTTAGACATGCAGGTATTAATAATAGGTTGGAAAATTTCAAGACCTTTTGGTAGCTGTGGGATAGGGTCTGAAAGATGTTTGATACATATAGAAACCAGTGAAGGCCCGTCATAAGGAACATATCCGGCCAGAGCCTGAAACAAGACAACGCCAAGACTATAGATATCGGTGCGATGATCTATCTTGAGCCCTTTGGTTTGTTCCGGACTCATAAAATACGGTGTACCCAGAATTTTTCCGGTTTCAGTTAAACCTTTAGATACATCGTTGGTACGGGCAATTCCAAAGTCGGTTAAGATCGCGCGGCCACCCTGATGAAGCAAAATATTTTCGGGCTTAATATCGCGGTGTACAAATCCTTTTTTACTTGCAAAGTCGAGAGCCTGGGCTATCTGTTTTATTATTTCGATTTTTTGTTTTCTGTTTAGCAGGTCGCGGGCTTCATTAAAGCTTTTACCCTTAATGTATTCCATCGACATATAATGAATGTCATTATGAATCCCAGCATCAAAGATAGTAATGATGTTAGGATGAGCGAGCTGGCTGGCGATGCGAGCTTCTCGTAGAAATCGCTCAGAAAAAGTTTCATCGGTATGATCGGGGGACAGGACTTTAAGTGCAACTTCTCGGTGGATACTTGTCTGTACGGCAAGGTAAACCATCGCCATACCACCTCGTCCCAATAGATCTTTTATTTCATAGCCTGGTATGCTGATAACGGAGGCGACTTTACTTGCGGTTGTTTGTTTATTGTTAGCCGTCATTGCAGTAAGTTGTTGGAATGTGATCTTAAGAATACACTTTAATATAGCGGCAGGTATAGTGATATATTCAGTATAATAATTTCATTTAAATCAATAAGTTAGCCTATGCTCTTTAATTGTAATGTAATGATAGTTCAGAGAGGCACTATATCGAACAATTGCTTTCTAACTTATTAGCGTAGACTATTTATTTAATAATTGTTCGACTTTAACCAGATCATCCGCTGTATCGACGCCGTGTGTTTGTGCATTATCAGCTATAGCAACCTGTATTTTCATGCCATTTGAAAGGATTCTTAGTTGCTCTAACGATTCAGCTTGTTCCAGCGGGCTGGGTAGCAGGCTAGAAAATTTTTGTAAGGTTTGCACGCGATAAGCATAAAGACCGATATGAGCATAAAATGCTGAGCCAGATGGTAATTCGGTTGGGTTTGTAAATATATTTTCACTAAAATGCTCCCGAAGCCATGGAATAGGTGCCCGGCTAAAATATAAAGCGAAGTTGTTACTATCCAGTACAACTTTAACTGTATTGGGATCAATAACCGTTTTGATATCGCTAATGGGGGAAGCAAGTGTTGACATGGCTGCGGTATTATTCTCTGCCAGCAGATCTACGAGTGAATGGATACTATCGGCTGATACCAATGGTTCGTCACCCTGCAGGTTAACGACAATAGTAGCAGGATCCCATTTTTTAATTTTTGCTGCTTCATGAATACGATCAGTGCCGGACACATGATCATTACCTGTCATTAACGCATAACCACCAAAGTTAGTCACCGTATTAAAAATATCTTTATTATCTGTGGCAACAATTATTTCGTCTGCATTTGTTTTTTTTGCCGCGTTATAAACGTGTTCGATTAGTGAAATGCCATTGAGTTTTAAGAGAGGTTTGCCGGGTAGTCTTGTCGAAGCATATCGGGCAGGAATAACAATTTTAAAAGACGTCATTTAGTGATTATGCATGTTTTTAATTATGATTTCAAAGTAGGTTGTTTGAGGCCTGCATGGCATATAAGTTTGCATTATTGATAGTCTTTTCAGACAGTTTTAACGGATTATCTTGCATTGAGAAAGGGTTTTGATCATTTTCAATCGCCAGTTGATAATACTCGTAGTAAGGCCCTGAATGAGATAATAGTGCCTCTTTTATGTTGTCATGAATATACAGATCACCAAGGATGTCCGAAAATGGCATTTTTAACAGAGTATCCAGGTAGGAAAAAATACCCAGAATAAACAGGTCATTTGCAATTGCTTTATTCGTTTGATTTGCAATATATTCTAAAAAAAAACCGCGAGTTAAAGCGGTTACAAACAAGGATATCGTCGATTCAGATATGCAGTTTTTATCGTCGCTGAACAAGAGTAATGAAAGCCAACGATATAATGGTTTTGTCCCGATGAGTTGTATGGCATCCATTATACTGTTTATTTCCCGATCGCGTCTTAAACCGGCTGAGTTAATATATCGCAATAGTTTATATGCTAACGAGACATCCTGAGAAATTTGTTGCTGGATATACTCAATGGGTTGTTCTGACGTAATGTCATTGAGTATTGTAATAATAGACATCTTATTTGAAGGGATCGATTGTTTTTCGATGTACTCAGGTTTTGCAAAAAAATAACCCTGAAAAAGCTCAAAGCCTAACTCTTTGCAAAACCTGAATTCATCTTTTGTTTCTACCCTTTCTGCCAGTAATTGAAGGTTATGCTGTTTTCCCATGTCAGCATATTTTTTTAATTGGTCTTTAGAATAATCGCTGATATCAATTTTCAGTATTTTGACCAGACTGAATAACTGTTGCGTACTTTCATTATCGATGAAATCATCGATCGCCAGAGTGTAGCCTGATTGTACTAAGTTCTTAAGTTGAGCAAAAACGCAATCATTTACTACGACATTTTCTAATATCTCCAGTACTACACGATCCTTGGGCAGGACGTTCACCACGTCATTCTGGATAAGGTGTTGGTCAAAATTAATAAACGCCTTCTTGTCACCAATTACATTCGATAAGCCTATATTACTTAACAGGTTAATTATTACATCAGCCGTTGCTGTTGTACCATCAATTACATTGGCTTCAGTGTTATTAATCGTTCTAAATAGCATTTCGTAGCCAACAATGCTTTGTGATAACTCCAGAATGGGCTGCCTCGCCAGGCAGACCCTTGATTCGGTTAAAATATCAGCTGAATTAGTTTTCATAAAGAGTTTATCGGGTAAGTGTTTGATTTCTTTAACTTACTTTTACTACATTTATAGTGGTAAGTCCATGATAAATCTGTTGTTTATTAACTGGAGAGCAGATAAAATAAATGACTCTATAGTCATTTATTATTAACAGAGACGATTATGCTGAAATGGCAAAGACGCAAGGATGAGCGCCCCAATGAAATTCTGGCAGCCGCGCTTGGGTTATTTGTTCGCAAGGGATTCGTATCTACCACGATGGATGATATTGCCAAAAAAGCGGGCGTATCCAAGGGAACGGTTTACCTTTATTTTCCGAGTAAAGATAGTCTTTTTAAAAATATTGTGCATGAACTAATGGTGCCGAAAATTGCCGAAGTTGAAGTTTTTATTGCAGCTTATGAAGGTAGTCAGTCTGAACTACTCAAACTGATTATTTCAAAATGGTGGGCTACGGTTAATCGTTCCGGTCTGGCAGGTATTCCTAAACTGATTCTAACAAATGCAGATAAATTCCCGGCATTGACAAAACTTTATGTGAAGGAAGTTATTCATCGTATACAGACCGTTTTAGTCACTATTATAGAGACCGGGATTGAATTGGGGGAATTTAGAAGAACCGATCCTGTTCTTAGCGCGCGAGTCATTATGTCATCGCTTGTTTATTTTTCAATATGGCATATTACACTCAGGAAATATGATCAGAAAAATTTAACAGTTGAAAATCTGATTGAGCAGCAGATTGAAATAATCTTAAATGGAATAACAAAATAATGTATCACTTGATTTGTCGTTATATTCGAAAAATACCAGACTCTGTTGTATTAGGTCTAATTGTTTTGGCCTATTCATTTAATGTCCATGCCGGCGTACAACAATACTCACTTGAGCAATTTATCGCGGAGAGTATTTCAAAATTTTCAGATTTAAAAATTGCACAATTTAATGTTAATCGTTTAGCGTATGATTTAGACAAGGCGGCAAGCCAATTAGGCTGGGTTTTAACAGCCTCAGGTGGCTATAGTCGCAAAGCTTCCAGTTTTGGTATTCAGTCAGATGCAGTTGATCTTGATGTCGGTGGCAGACGATTACTTGAGTCCGGCCACTCTATCTCATTAAGCGGTAAACACGAATACAATGATAGTGAACAACTGTTATTTGGTTCAACGCCTAATCCTTCTGATACAACGAATCTGAGTCTTGGTTATCGTATTCCACTGTTAAAAGGAGAAGGTAATAAAGCTTATCTGTTTTCAATTGAAAAAGCGAAGATAGAAAAACAAATAGCTTTATTGTCAAAAAACAAAGTGCGAGAGGATCTGACTCTAAAGTTAATTGATATCTTTTACGCCGTCTCTATTCTGGATGCGAGATTGAATACATCCAAAAAATCTTTAATAAGAACAAAAAAATTACGTCATTATATTAAAAATAATATTAACCTGGGATTGCTTGAAAAAGGCGAAATCCTACAGATAGACTCACAGATATTTGATCTTAAGCTGGAGCAACAAAGAATTCTTGATTTAAAAGAACAGCAGGCTATTTCAATCAACCATTTTTTGGAAAAACCTTACAATACTAACGTTGAATTTGTTCATGAAAGTATTGGCATGGATATGCTTGCTGATGACGAGTTAGTCATTAACAATGTAATTAACCATAATTTTGATATTAAAATAAGTAAACTTCAGTTAGGTTTGCTTGATACTGCGCTCTCTTTGAGTCGAGATAATGAAAAATCAAAACTCGACCTGGTCATGTCTGTAGGCGCACAACGGTATGCAGGAACGGGTGCGACAGGATCGGTCGATGACATCGATGCTACGGGAATGTTGCGTTTAGAATATGAAAATGCGCTGGATAAACGTACTTTTAGTTCGGAACGGTTACAAATACAGATAGACAGACAAACAAATATAGAAGAGCAGTATAAGCTGAATAAAGATGTTGAGTATGAAATACTTGGGTTGATGAGGAATATTGATAAATTAAAAAAAATAGTTGACTTATCTAAAGCTAGAAATTCCAACGAGAATAATAAGTACGTCGATATTTTAAAGCGTTATAAAAATGGGCGCTCAGAAACAAATACGGTTATTCAGTTTGACAATGAACGTATTCGTTCCGAGTTAGATTATGATACTGAGCGTTTCGAACTTGATAAACGTTTAAAAATATTACAATTAAAGCAAGGGTTGCTTTAATATTTCATAAAATTTAAAGACTATATCAATGAAAAGTATACTTGGATTTTTTGTCAACAGGGCACTGGTTGTTAACCTGATATCTATATTTGTAATACTGCTAGGCATTTATGCCATGTTGTCAATTAACCGGGAAGCATTTCCTAATGTAAATCTGGATAATATTGCGATTGGGTTTTCTTACCCAGGTGCCTCTCCTGATGAGATTGAACAGCTGATCATTACACCTATTGAACAGGAGTTAAAGTCTCTGGATGACATCTCCAAGATGACTTCGGTTGCCTTTCCTTCATCGGGCAACATTAATCTTGAAGTAGAGCCGGATTCCGTAAATCGTTCCAGGATTATCAGTGATGTTCAGCTGGCTATTGATCAGGCAAAATTACCACTGGATTTGCCCTATGAGCCAACAGTTACCGAAATAGACGGGCGAATTTTTCCAATCATTCAATTAGCAGTGGCTGCTCCTGTTAGTAAGCTCGAATTAAAAAGAATAGGCGATAAAATCCGTGATGATCTTCTCACGCTCGATGGGGTTGCGAAAGTGCGTGTTCAGGGTGACCGTAAGGCTGAACTAAGTGTAATTGTTGATCCTGATAAGCTGCATGCGCAACGAGTCTCGATTACTGAAATTGAAAACCTTCTAAAAAACTGGAATGTAAATGCACCGGGGGGGGCAATTGACACCCATAATGGGCAAAAAACATTGCGGATTGTGGGACAGTTTAAAAATGCAAAAGATGTTGCCAATCTGATTATTCGAGCAAATGAGTATGGTGGTGGAATAAGGTTAGGAGATGTTGCAACTGTTAAGGAATCACTTGAAAAGGCTACTTTGTATTATGAAGTGAACTCAAAACCAGCAATGGCTATGCTGGTAATGAAAAAAGTTGATGCAGATATAATCAAAACGGTAAAACGAGTTAAGGATTATTTAAAAACCGTACCGTTAATTTATGGCGAAAATGTTAAAGTCAGTACATTCCGCGATTTTTCACGTAATACCAAGCTACGCCTTAATGTATTATCGACTAATGCTACAGTGGGTTTATTACTTGTATTTGTTTGCTTAATTGCGTTCTTACGACCTTCAGTAGCACTTACTACTACGTTAGGCTTACCCATCGTTTTTTTCATAGGATTGTTTACGCTTAATGTAATGGGAATTACGTTAAACCTGGTTTCGATGCTGGGCTTTATTATGGTGCTTGGTATGTTGGTTGATGATGCGATTATTGTTGGTGAAAATATTACCTACCACATGGAGCAAAATGTTTCCACTTTAAAAGCTGCCGTTATTGGTGCCTATGAATTACTTGGTCCGGTTATCACAACAGTTTTAACGACAGTAGCAGCATTTATTCCTATGTTGTTCATGTCCGGAATACTTGGAAAATTTATAGTCTCAATTCCAATTGTTGTTATCATGTTGCTTTTATTTTCACTGTTAGAATCATTTCTTATACTGCCTAGTCATGTCGTGCATTTTGCAAGACCTGAAATTAAGTTCAAAGAACGTAAATGGCTTGTTGCTATGGAAGAGATCTATGGGCGAGTTTTAAAAAAGTCGATGTACTATAAAAAAACCACGGTGTTGATATCGTTTGTTATATTAATTTCAACACTATTCTTTGCTGCTGCAACAATGAAATTTGAATTATTTCCCGAAGAAGGAATAGAAGAGTTTTTTGTCCAGGTTTCTGCCCAGCCAGGTACTAACCTTGAACAAATGAAAAATAAACTTAACGCGTTAAGCGCTAAAATTAAGGAGCGGGTAGACGAAAATAATATTGATATGATCCTGGTCACTACGGGGAAAACCTCAACTGATCAGGGTGATCCACTTTCTCAGTTAGGTAGCAGGTTTGGTCAGCTACATGTTGTTTATACCGCCACAGTTCTGCGCCCTGAGCATAATGCTGCTGAAGAGATGTTAGGTGTTATGGATATTTTGGTTAAAGAATTTCCCGACTTAAATATGGCACTGCAGAAGAAGAAACCAGGCCCGCCTACTGGCAGAGCTCTGCAAGTCGAAATAACCGGTAATAACCGTGATGCAATCGTGAAAGTTGCTGAAAATTTACAGACTTATGTTAAAAGTATTGATGGAGTGTTAACAGTCGAAAGTGATTTACAGAAAGGTGATAATGAACTGCGTGTTATATTAGATCGTAAAAAAGCAATTTATGCAGGAGTTAACTTATTAACCGTTTCCAAGCATCTCAGGGCTATTGGAAGTGGTTTACGTGTTTCAACTATTCGACGTGGTATAGAAGAAGTTGATGTTACTATTCGTTTGCCTAACTCTGAACAAAGAAATATGGAATTTTTACACTCTATTGAAATTCCAAATAACCGGGGTGGCTTGGTTCCACTGGGTAAAATTTCCAGAATTGTTGAGCAGCCATCGTTATCAACTATCAGACATTCAGAAGGCATCCAGGTCGTCCGGGTTATTGCTAACATTGATACCAAAATTATTAAGAGTCTTAAGCTGAACAGTATGGTGCATAAAAATGAAAAAAAATGGTTAGCTGAATATAGCAATAAAGTTTCTATAAATTATGGTGGTGAACAGGAAAAAAATACTGAATCACTGCGGGATTTACTTATTGCCTTTGGCTTTGCATTGATTGGTATCTTTTTTATTCTGGCCATTCAATTTAATAACATTGGTTATCCATTTGCAGTTATGTTGGCCATTCCTTTTGGCGCGGTAGGTATTGTCGTTAGTTTTTATCTGCATGATTTGTTGTGGAAACCATTACCACTTTCATTTTTTTCTGTTATGGGAATGGTTGCACTAACCGGTGTGGTGGTCAATAGTTCGATGATATTACTCGTATTTGTGCAACGAGCAATAAAAGCGGGTGTAACTGCGCGTGATGCTATTGTACAGGCAGGTAGACGCCGTTTAAGGGCTGTAATACTCACGGCATCCACGACAGTCGTCGGTTTGTTACCCACTGCTTACGGTTGGGGGGGGATGGATCCATTCGTTTCACCGATGGCTTTGTCACTTTCCTGGGGATTGATATTTGCTACTTTTGTAACACTCATTACTTTACCTGCACTAATGGCTATTGTTTTAAGGGTTAAAAGTGAGAAATAATAAGTCTATTGATTAGTCGATAAAGATAAACTCAATTTGAGTATTTGCCAGTTCGATTAAATCGTTTTCCTCTAGCTCAAGTGGTTCAACGGGAATATTTTTACCATTGACCATTGCGATATTTATTGAATCGTCATTTTTAATTGCAGAAATAGTGTAGTTAGACGCATTTCTGGCAATAATTGCCATTTTAGAACCGTTAAAACCCAGGGTATTAAATGGTTTACGCAATTCGAGAGTTTTATTTCTTAAAGGGCCACTAAGCACTTTGACCGCACCTAGTTTTGTGCCGGTATTTTCAGGTGTAGGTTTTAGTTTGGTATCAATAACTTTTGTTTCTTCAATTTCAGCACGCAGAAACATTGTCGGTTCATAGTCCTCTTCTTCCTGGGAAAAGAATGTAAACTGATAATTCCCTACCTGAATGACATCACCATGATGCAATTTTGATTTAGCAATGCGTGCGCCGTTTAAAAGAGTTCCGTTAGTACTACCCAGGTCGTCAATAAAAATATTATCACCGACTTTACTGATAAGAGAATGCCGGCCGCTTATAGTTAAATCATTTAGCTGGATATCATTACCATGTTTGCGACCTATAGTAATACTGTCTTTGTCGATAGTGTATTCTCGAATAACAGCGCCATCCAGGGTTAAAATTAATTTTGGCATGTTCGTACCTTTTACTTATTTTGTTTAAGTTATTGAGTCGGGAGAGGGTATACTGTCATCGACAGTTTCCACTTCGATTTCATCTCGCATAAGTGTGAAATCTTCTTTATTGCGTGATTTCAGGAAGGCTTCTTCACCGCTAATTCTTTTCGACTCAACTAATCTTTTGAGTGCAGTATCCATTAACTGCATTCCCTGCATTGCACCACCTTGAATTATATTTTCAATTTGTTCGGTTTTACCTTCACGGATTACATTTGATATAGCGGCATTGTTAATCATTATTTCAATTGCGGCTATACGACTTCGGTTGTCGGCTGTTCGTACAAGTTGTTGTGATATAACGCCGCATAATGAGGTAGATAGCATGGTACGCACATAAGGTTCTTCTCCGGGAGGGAAAGCGTTAATAATACGTTCAATCGAACTGGCAGCACTGGAAGTATGCAGGGTTGCCATAACCAGAATACCCATTTCTGCAGCTGTTAAAGCCAGGTGAATAGTTTCAAGGTCCCGCATTTCGCCAACCAGAATAACATCCGGGTCTTCCCTTAATGCCGAATGTAATGCAGATGCAAAATTGCGAGTATGACTGCCTATTTCTCGTTGGCTGATTAAACTCTTTTTATTTCTGTGTAAGAATTCAACTGGATCTTCTATTGTTAATATATGGCCTTTGCGTTGATTATTTATAAAATCGATCATCGCAGCAAGTGTAGTGGATTTACCTGAACCGGTTGGGCCGGTAACAAGTATCAGACCTTTACGCTGGCGAGCCAGATTTTTAAGTATGGGTGGTAAACCTAACTGTTGCAGTGACTGTATATCACTTGGTATTACGCGAAAGACGATGCCTGTACCGTTCAAATGCTCAAATGCATTTACCCGAAATCGTGATAGTTCAGCTATGTCATAGGAAAAGTCGATAACGTTATTAGCTTCATACTCTTCGCGTTGCTCAGCTGTCATTATTTCATAGAGTAAATCTTTCGTTTCTTTGGCTGAAAGTTGCCGATATTTTACGGTATGGGTTTCACCCTGCAAGCGAAGGCGGGGTGGATTACCTGCTATAATATGCAGGTCTGAACCATTTTGCTTTACAACGAGCTCTAAAAAAGCATCGACACGATTCATAGTAATTACGACCTTTAGCTAATTGCGAGGTTAACCTGTGGAAGTAAATCGGGATCCGTCACATAACGCTGAAACAGTTTTTTATCAGTTGCATGTACATAAGCGTCATCCGGATCAATTTCTTTTGCTTTAACGGCGTCGAGTAGTGACTGATCCATTAATTGCATTCCCTGTTCCCGGCCGGTTTGTAATATAGAAGGGATCTGAAATACTTTTCTATTAAGGATCAAGTTTGATATTGCCGAGGTGTTAAACATGATCTCCAGTATTGCCTGACGGTTTCGACCATCAGCTGATCGTAAAAGCTTTTGGCTTACTACACCGCGTAAATGCTGGGCAAGAAAACTCGCTGTTAATGACTTCTGTTCCGTTGGCATAGCGTCGATGATTCGATCTAAGGTTTTAACAGCCGATGTTGTAT
>Ga0316207_10002161_pt1 | contig 21142 bp, 20 predicted proteins | sample 6weekpyrite_MG_FD_204943 | JGI IMG/M metagenome (GOLD analysis project Ga0316207, IMG submission 204943) | Microbial mat bacterial communities from mineral coupon in-situ incubated in ocean water Damariscotta River, Maine, United States -... | ecosystem: Environmental > Aquatic > Marine >...
TGTATTTTTTATTCAGTTTTTTGCTGTTTCCATAACAGGAAAATAGCCGGCAAAACAATCAGTGTTAAAACAGTTGCACTGATCATACCACCAACCATTGGTGCTGCGATTCTACGCATGACTTCCGAACCCGTTCCGCCACCCAGCATAATCGGTAACAAACCAGCAATGATTGCCGCTACCGTCATCATAATCGGGCGCACACGGAGCAAAGCACCTTCAACCACTGCTTCACGTAGTTCTTCTAGCGATACTTTTCGATTTTCCTTTGCCGCGTTATCAAGGTGTCGTTGATACGCCTGATTTAAATACACCAGCATCACCACCCCTATTTCTACTGCGACACCTGCCAGTGCAATAAAACCGACACCAACCGCCACTGACATGTTGTAATCCAGCAAATACAACAACCAGAAACCACCAATTAATGCCATCGGCAATGTACCCATAATAATCGCGACTTCGATCAGGTTTCTGAAGTTTAAGTACAACAACAAAATAATGATCGCTAACGTAATCGGCACCACGGTACTCAAACGTTCTTTTGCGCGCACCATATATTCATACTGACCTGACCAGGTTATGGAATAACCGGCAGGCAGTTTTACATTTTCTGCCACGACTTTTTGTGCTTCTTCAACATACGAACCTAAGTCACGTCCTTTTATATCAACAAAAGTCCAGCCGTTAGGACGCGCGTTTTCAGACTTGATCATTGCCGGGCCCATTTCAACTCGTATGTCCGCAACTTCGAGTAATGGAATGCGCGCACCGGACGGGGTAACAATTGGCAAGTTTTCCAGTTTATCGAGCGAATCACGGTAATCTCTTGGGTAACGCACATTAACCGGGTAACGCTCCAAACCTTCAACGGTTTGTGTAACCTGCATACCTCCCAACGCCGTACTTATCACCGCCTGTACGTCAGCAATGTTTAATCCATAACGTGATGCCGATAGCCTGTCGATGTCTACCGTGACATATCGCCCCCCTGCAACCCGTTCTGAATAAGCCGATGTAGTACCGGGTACTTTCAGCACTGCTTTTTCCACCTGCTTGCCAATCTCTTCAATCACTTTTAAATCAGCACCAGCGACCTTAATACCAACTGGGGTTTTAATCCCGGTTGCCAGCATATCGATCCGTGTTTTAATCGGCATCACCCAGGCATTGGTTAGCCCCGGATATTTGATCAGGTCATTAAGTTCCTGCTTAATTTTCTCCAGTGTCATGCCTTCACGCCATTCACTTTTTGGCTTGAACTGGATGGTGGTTTCTATCATCGTTAGTGGTGCCGGATCGGTCGCTGTTTCGGCACGGCCAATTTTGCCAAACACTCGTTTGACTTCAGGCAGTGTTTTAATCAACTTGTCAGTTTGCTGTAAAATTTCCTGAGCTTTACCAATCGACACACCTGGAAAGGTCGTTGGCATATACATCAGGTCACCTTCATCCAGATCCGGCATAAATTCTGAACCAATTTGTGTTGCCGGCCACATACCTATCACCACAACTAGCAAAGCACCGAGCAGTAGTTTGCCTGGCATTTTTAGCACTGCATTAATAACCGGACGATAACCAACAATCAGTACGCGATTAATCGGGTTCTTGTGTTCGGGTGTGATATATCCGCGAATGAAATAACCCATTAGTACCGGCACTAACGTTATCGACAAACCGGCCGCCACAGCCATGGCAAATGTTTTAGTGAACGCCAATGGCGCAAACAACTTGCCTTCCTGCGCTTCTAGTGTAAACACCGGCAAGAAGCTGAGAGTAATAATCAATAATGAAAAAAATAACGGCGGCCCAACTTCCGTTGCTGCTTTCTGTATAATCTGCCAGCGGTTTTCATCGGTGACTTCTCTTCCCCGCTCTGCTTCATGTTCAATGTGTTTATGTACATTTTCTATCATCACAATTGCTGCATCGACCATTGCACCGATTGCTATCGCAATACCACCGAGTGACATGATATTGGCATTAATACCCTGTGACTGCATGACCACAAACGCACCGAGAATACCTAACGGCAATGACAGTATAATCACCAGCGATGAACGCAGGTGAAACAAAAATACAATACAGACAAGTGCAACAACAATAAACTCTTCTACCAGTTTGTAATTAAGATTATCAACTGCCCGATTGATGAGATCTGACCGATCATATGTCTCAACAATTTCAACACCTTCTGGTAAACCATTTTTTAAAGTTTCAAGTTTTGCTTTTACTTTTTCAATCGTGGTTAATGCATTTTCTCCATAACGCATAACTACAACAGCACCAACCACTTCTCCTTCACCATCCAGTTCGGCAATGCCCCTGCGCATTTGCGGCCCCAGTCGAATATCAGCTACGTCTTTGAGTAAAATTGGCGAACCCGATGCACTCACTCCTAGTGGAATTGATTTTAGATCCTCTTCCTTCTTTAAGTACCCGGTGGCGCGAATCATGTATTCCGCCTCAGCCATTTCGATCACCGAACCACCAACTTCCTGGTTAGCTCTTTTTATCGCCATACGAATTTTATGTAGCGGCAAACCATAGGCACGTAAACGTTCTGGATCTACTACTACCTGGTACTGTTTAACCATACCGCCAATAGTGGCGACTTCAGAGATACCAGGCACTGTCTGCAATTCAAACTTTAAAAACCAGTCCTGCAAACTGCGTAGCTGAGATAGGTCATTCTTACCGCTTTTATCAATCAGTGCATATTCATAGATCCAGCCAACACCGGTTGCATCCGGACCTAATGATGGTTTTGCAGATGATGGCAGTTTTGTGGTTACCTGGCTTAAGTATTCAAGTACACGCGATCGTGCCCAGTATGGGTCGGTACCATCTTCAAAAATGACATACACATAGGAGTCACCAAAAAAAGAGTAGCCGCGAACATTAGTGGCTTTTGGTACTGATAACATTGCTGTTGTCAGTGGATAAGTGACCTGATCCTCCACCACACGTGGTGCCTGCCCCGGGTATGAAGTTTTGATGATCACCTGTACATCGGACAGGTCCGGTATCGCATCTAACGGCGTGTTTTTTACTGACCAAATACCCCAGCCGGCTAGAATCAATGCCAGTAACAGCACCATAAAACGATTATGTATCGACCATTTAATAATATGAGTTATCATTTTCTGGTCCTTATTCTGTAGCTTCTGACATACGCATTAAACTGGCTTTCAGACTGGCTTCGGAATCAATCAGAAAATGGCCCGATAAAACGATTTTTTCGCCTTCACGTAATCCTTTCTTAATTTCTATAAAACCACCACTCTCCATACCGGCAATCACATCTCTGGGTACAAATTTTCCTTCGCCTTTGTCGATAATCACCCGCTGTTCTTTTCCTGTACGAATCAAGGCTTCAGCTGGAATCGTTAATAGTTCATTTTTCGCTCCACCGTAAATAGATACCTTGGCAAACATATTGGGCTTTAATTGTTCGCCTGGATTATCAAAACGCAATCGTGCTTTTAATGTTCGTGTTTTGTTATCGAGCTGCGGATAAACATATTCGACTTTTCCTTCCCAGGTTTTACCGGGAATAAAGCCTAGAGTCACATCGGCAAGTTGCCCAACCTTTACCCAATTTGCCTGACGCTCAAACACTTCGGCTAGCAACCAGACCGAGGACAGGTCGGCCAGACTCATGGTTACCGTACCCGGTTTCACAAACATACCTTCCCGAACCTTTAACTGTGAAACCACACCATCCTGCGGCGCAAACACTGAAATGGTTTGCGGCACACGTCGCGTTTTTGCCAGTTGTTTGATCTGTTGATTACTGACACCTAATGACTGTAAACGATCGGTAGATGCGCGAATCAATGAACGCGTTTTTGAGTTCAACGCCTGCACATATTCTTCCATCGCATTAACAATACTGGGTGAATAAAATTCAAAAAGTTTTTCACCTTTTTTAACCCGTTCACCTTCTGATTTTGCGACCAATTCCTGAATCCAGCCATCGGTTCTTAAATGCACATGACTAAGCTTGGTTTCGTCGTAATCGATGTAACCCACGGTATCAATCTTGCGCCATAAGCGACCTGACTCCACCGTTGTTGTTCTCACACCCATGTTATTTATCATCGCCGGAGAAATAGTCACCACCGCACCGCTTTCTTCTGGCTCGTAAAACGGAACAAGATCCATACCCATCGGTGATTTACCCGGCTCATCACGACGATAGTTCGGATCCATCGGTGCCACCCAGTAGAGAATCTTGCGTTCTTTTTTCGCTTCAGGCTCCTGCTGTTCTACCTGAACAAGATCCATTCCACAGATTGGGCAACTACCCGGTTCGCCACGAACAATCTGCGGATGCATTGGGCAGACGTAATTCGGGTCGGCATGTTTGGCTGCATGTTCAACAGCCGTTTCCTTTTGCATAGCATTAGATGACTTTTCAGCGTGCTCATCTTTCATTAATACCGACAACCCCCAACCACCTGCTATCGCTACTGCAATCATTACAATTAAAATATTTTTATTCATGATTCTTCTCCGACCAGGTAACGTATTTCTGCTAATACGTTGGCTTTTTCAACAACAAGTTTTATATGTGAAAGCTGCGCTTTAAATTCTGAAACTCGTGCACGTGTCAGTGCCACAAATGAACCCACACCGCTTTGATAGGCAGACATGGCTGCCTTGGCATTTTGTTTTGCCTGCGGCAATACTTTTTCTTTGTACCGGGAAATTCGTTCTATGGTTTTGTACCAACGGGCTTTGGCCTGGTTTAATTGACTATGCAATTCCCTTAGAACATCCTGACGCCTGTATTTTTTTTCTTGTAACTTTTGCTGACTAGCGGCAATAACACGGTCATTTTTATCATTACTAAAAACCGGAATACTGACCGTTGCCATCATACTTAAAAAGTCAGGTCGCTCACCACCACCCGCCATTGCTGGATTATCTCCCTGGCGAAGACCGTAGCTAATATCAAAGCCCCACTGCGCATTAGTTTTTTCATCGGCCAGGCTGACATCTTTTTCCGCCACATCGATCATCGCATTACTTTGCGCTATGCGAGGATGCGCATTTAACATCTGAACCGTCATCTGCTGTTCAGTTAACATCAAACCGCCAAGAAAATCGCTAATGGCGTTCAGCTTACGCTGCGCAACATCATGCCCTACCCATTTTGCAAAAGCAGCGCGTGCCACTTCGAGCTCTGCCTCCACTTTCTCCAGCTGATCTTCAACCAGAGACAATTCAACTTCAGCCTGCAATACATCCTGTTGTTTTTTACGCCCGGCAACATATTGAGATTGACTCACCTTGACCAGCTGTTGAAATAATCGTGTATTGGTTTTAACGACATCTCGCGTTCTTTCTTGCAGATAGACCCTGAACCAGGCCTTACGGACAGCTTTCACCAACATAGCCTTACGCAGCGATCGATTAGCATCAACCAGCCCTGCTTTTGCCAGCCATTTTTTTGATTTGATTTTCGCAGTATTCCCACGCGGGAGCATTTGCTTATAACCCAGCACCACCTGAGTCATCTGTTCCTGCTCAAGATCATAGGTATCAACCGGGACAGCCAGCGCGCCAAATTTAATGACCGGATCTGGCCAGTTATCAGCCGCTATAGACTGCTCCTGCATAGCCTGGTGACTGGCTTGCTGGCTTTGTAAAATAAGATCGCGTTTAATCGCGATGCGTTCTGCTTCTTGCAGACTTAGTGTCGCATCCGCTTCAGCTGCCTGTAATGATACAGACATCGCAGGAAGTACTAGCACTGCTAAATATTTTGAGATTTTCATCTTCGTATTTCCTAAATATTGATCAATAAACTAAAGACACGACAATGCTTAACTGGCGTGTCCAACAATCAATCAGGAAATATCAGATTCGGAGAATACCGTTTTTTTCTAGCGGAGGGTCATCAATGAATTGCCTGTGAATCCATTGATCAATTTTTACAGAGGGTAAATTAGCAACAACCGTCAACTGAACAGCAGGCACTGCATTCAGGTCAATCACCGATACAGAATCCAGGCCATAACCTGTCTGATCATCAAGCGAAATAACAGATTCACACAATACAGGCTGGCAATGCGCACTCATATCATGGCCCATCGCCTTATGCTGCTGCATTTCGACCATCATAAAGGTGTGTGCATTGGCCTGGCCAATTAAACTGAACCACGAAACAACAAACGCGAATAGAACGAAACGCGTTACCGATTGTTTGTGTTGATCCAGATAATTATTCATTGAAATAAAGTCAAAGCCCTGATAAATCTCTAGTAATAAGATAACACGTTTTTCAGAAAGTTCATTAGTTTTGATCAGGACCTGACCTTACACTCCCTCTGCGCACAGCACTCATTAACAAGTAAATCATTGATTTAAATGATTTTTTATATATCCCGCTTTAAGACGGCGATATCACTTTGTTGTGATGTTTATGTAATCAATTGTTTTTTTATCGGCGTCGTATCGCTATAATCCCGGTTCCACAAATTCATGCTTCCAGCGACCGCAGCCTGTAAGGCAGCCGGCACACTGTTACTAAAGTAAATTATTGAGGTTGATATGGCTAATCCTAAATCTTTCCGCGAAGGCCGTTATATTGGTGTTGACAATGACATGTTCGGCGGCATGACAGATGTTGGAAAAATAATCCGTGACGCTAAGGTATTCAGCTTAATCGAAGATGATCAAACCTGTGAAAACTGGAACCTGCAAGGCCTTGATGCACTGCTAGACAAGGTTAACGCCGAATGGGATAAATATGGCTGCCTGGTTAGCAATCTGCCAGAAGAGCTATTTGAACGCCACAAGAAATTACATAACGAAGCCGTGGAAAAAGCTCGTGAGCTAGGCTGGAATGGCGAATTCGAGTCTGATTCTGATGAGTAATAAACTCTGCCATTTAATCATTTCGGGGTAAATCTGCCGGAATATACCTTTCATATTGTACTAGAATCACTGTTATTAGATTTCTTCTTAGTAAGAGTCATATGACAAGTGAACAACTAGCCAAGCCTTTTAATAAAGGCTTTAGCATTACCCAGAAAGTCTCTCTTCTCGCCGGAACGATTGCCGCCCTTGCTTCATTGGTTGTTGGTACGTTAATCGTTAATGGCTCTGTTGAGATTGTGCATGAAAACGCCCTCAACCGATTACAGTACGAAACGCATATTAAATCTATCCGACTGATTTCGGATGTAGCGAGCCTGTCCGGTGATGCGCAGTATCTTGCAGGCACCCCACCAATAACGGGTATTCCGCGTGCGATTAAAAACAATGGCGTCGATCCGCTGGATGGTTCAAAACTAGAAACCTGGCAACGCCGATTACAGACAATCTTTACAGAATTAATACGTGCAAAACCTCACTATCTACAAATCCGCTATATCGGCATAGCAGACGAAGGTCGAGAACTGATCCGTGTAGAACGTAAAGGTAATACCATCGCTTCCATTAGTGAAAGAGCATTACAGAAGAAAGGTCATACCGAGTATTTTGAAAATGCCATTACAGCCAATCCGGGTGAGGTATATTTATCGCAACTCTCACTCAACCGTGATCATGGTGAAATCTCAAAACCATATACACCGATGCTAAGAGCAGCCACACCGATTTTTTTTGAAGACCAGTTATTTGGCATTCTTGTCATCAATATGTCGTTTAAAAAAATTCTCTTCGATATGGTCAAAAACACACCGAAAGAGTTACTTCCTTACGTTACCAACGAGGAAGGTTTCTTCCTCGCCCATCCAGATGAAAACATGACATTTGGATTTGATCTTGGTCACGAGCACCGTATTCAAAATCTGTACCCCGACCTCGATTTTAATAAAAGCAGGGACCTCAGAGATTCCGAAATAACAATTACATCTAACAACTACGTTCTGCATGTAATCAAGGCCAAGTATGATCCGCAGAATATGAATCGTTTTCTAGCCGTCATGTTAGCAACCTCGTATACACACCTGGAATCCAGCGCAGACAATCTCCGACTACAAAGTATCGGCATTATGATTCTGCTGGTAATAATTAGCCTGATACTGGCATCTGTTCTTACAACTCGGTTAATGAAACCACTCAGCCTGATCAGCAAAGCCTCTGATGATCTAGCACATGGACGGGATATCAAAAACCTACCGCTTACTTCTCATGATGAAATTGGAGAGCTAGCGCGTTCTTTCGACCAGATGCGCCACCAGCTGGAAGACAAGGAACAACAGCTTATTTTAAGTCAAAGCCGTACTCATCATGCTAACAAAATGGCATCACTGGGTGAGATGGCATCCGGTATGGCGCATGAAATCAACACGCCAATACAGACCATCAACCTGATTGCTCAGCGAGTGCAACGTCAGCTTAACAAAGATGTAGCCACTGAAGACATCGATGATTCGATGAACAAGATATCTGACAGCGTGAAAAAGATCACCAGTATCATCGACAGCCTGAGAAAAGTATCCCGAAGTACAGATGAGCAGGATTTTAGTGATCATAAGATACAGGAAATAGTCGATGACGCCATCAATATTACAATTGAACGATTCAAAGTTAATAATATTGACTTTAAAGTCGATTTTCATGATATTTCACCAGAAACATTAATTCACTGTCAGGGAATCCAGATCAGCCAGGTGATTATTAACCTGATCAATAATGCCAATGACGCTGTGCAGAACCTGGATAAAAAATGGATTAGAGTTGATATAACAAAAGCAGCGGATGTGCTGCAAATTGCTGTAACCGATAGCGGACTAACTCAAAGTATAAAAAATCAGGACAAACTCTTTGAACCGATGTACACCACTAAAGACATTGGCAAAGGAACCGGCTTAGGTTTAAATATCTCAAGAGAAATCATTAACTCTCATAAGGGAAAGCTTTTTTTAGATCAACATTCTGTTAATACTTGTTTCGTAATTCAGCTACCGAACTAAACATTGATGTAAACAATATGACAAATAAACTGAAACGGATTCTGGTTGCTGAAGATGAAGACATGCTCAGAGATATGCTGACGCTAATTTTAAAAGACGAAGGCTACCACGTAGATTCAGCATCTAACGGTAAAGAAGCCTGGCAGCAACTAAACGACAAACATTATGATTTATTAGCAAGCGACCTGTTCATGCCCGAAATGAACGGCTTTGAACTAATTGAAAAGTGCAAACAGGAATTCCCTGCAATAAAATTGCTTTTGTTTAGTGGTGGCGGCAAAGAACTCGATGCCGAACCAGGCTCCAAGATTATTAAGTTTCAGGGCGAGACAACAACCGTCGATTTATTTCTCAAAAAACCATACGACCTAATGGACCTGCTAAATAATATTGAAAATCTGTTGAGCGAATAAGCGCTAGTCAAGTGCCGGCCCAAGAATAAATTCAACCGGTTCAAAGCCGTGATCTTCCAGTGCCATAACCACGTCTTCCCACTGATAGTCTTTATTCTCTTCTTCGACCTGAGAAATAATACCTGTTACATGACGATAAACCTCATGCTCCTCAAAATCATCCGGTATTTTCACAAGACGCACTGCATTATAATCATGTGCAGGCAGAACCATTAGTCGAGTACTCATACGATTTCCTTACAGAATTTGTGTTTGTACAATTTAATCACTTTTATCATTAGTTGAACAGATGACTGACACTATTATTGATTTAATCCGCCACGGCGAACCGGTCGGAGGTCGAGCATACCGCGGCCATAACATTGATGACCCACTGAGTGAAAAAGGCTGGCAGCAGATGTGGGATGCTGTGGGTAATCATTGCCCCTGGGATGCCATTATAAGCTCACCACTATCGCGTTGCCTGAATTTTGCCCACGCTCTGGCAGATGACAATCAGCTAAATTATGAAGTTGTAGATCAATTTAAAGAAGTTGGCTTTGGCAGCTGGGAAGGACAGACGCCTGAGCAGTTAAAAGCCGAACGACTTGAAGAATATAATGCGTTTTACCAGGACCCTGTTAATCTACGCCCTCCGGGTGCTGAAGATCTCGAGCAGTTTATTCAGCGAGTAACCGGTGCATTGAACGATACTGCGGAAAAATATCAGGGACAGCATGTTCTGGTAGTAGCCCATGCTGGTGTGATTCGTGCCGCAATCGCGCATGCCCTGCATGCACCACCTCTTGGCATGTATAAAATTAAAGTTAGCAATGCTGGTATCAGCCGACTTCGATTCAGCCCGGAGAAAACCACGCTAGAAGTGATTAATGCGTCGATGCCGATTTAATATTAACGCCGAATCAAACCGGTTCAGCTTCCAGCAATTCGAGCCAGTTCTGCATCAGTAAACTGGCATGCTCAATTAAAAAGATACCATGTTTTTTACAGCCTTCGCGAAGATGATTTAAGCAGTGAGAATCACTCTGCTGGATTTCCCAGGCATGACCTAAAATCCATTGCTCGATCTTTTTCACATCCAGCTCGGCGTGAAACTGCAAGGCCAGACTTTGCTGATATCTAAATGCCTGTACCTCACAGCTCGCTGTTGATGCCAGTAGTTGGGTGCCCGCTGGTAATGAAAAGGTATCATGATGCCAGTGCAGCACATGCTTATCACGCAATGGCTCTAACAACGAATCCGGCTGGATTAATTGAATCGGCTTCCAGCCCAGCTCTTTTTCAGCATTTGGAAACACCGAAGCTCCCAGCGCCTTAGCCATAATTTGCGCACCAAGACCAATGCCCAGTACTGGCAGATTGCTGCCCAGCCTATATTCAACCAGTTGCAACTCGTCAATCAGGTAGGGGTAACGAACAATATCATTAATACTCACCGGGCCTCCCAGCACGACAAGAATATCAGCCTCATAGGCCAGCTTGCGGCGAAAATCTGCCAGCCCGGCCTCGAGATAAATCACGTCATAGCCTGCCAGCTCAAGCACGCGGTTATAGAGACCCAGCCCCTCGTAGGCAACGTGACGGATGACTACAGCGGTTTTCATTGATATTCCATCTTCTATTCAGTGTACTGACATAATCGTAGAATATCCCTGCGCCGATAGCCAACATGTCGTAAAATAAAGTTTTGAATCATTGATTTATCACCATGAGCAACCAGCCAACTGCAACACCTGTTTTACAATCACTCAAACTCGTCCACCAGGGCAAAGTCCGCGACAATTACGACGTTGATGACCAGCATATGCTCATCGTCGCAACAGACCGCATCTCAGCCTTTGATGTAATTATGCCAACACCCATTCATGGTAAGGGAAAGATACTGACCGCGGTAACGCATTTCTGGCTCGACAAGCTAGCACATATCATTCCTAACCATAAGAGCGACCTTGAGCTCGATCAGGTGATTGCCAATAGCACTGAGTGTGCCTCAGTTGCAGGTCAGGCTATGGTGGTTAAAAAGCTTCGCCCTTTACCGATAGAAGCCATCGTTCGCGGCTATATCATCGGCTCCGGCTGGAAAGATTATCAAAAAACCGGGGCGATCTGTGGCATCGAGTTACCCAAAGGATTACAACTTGCCGATAAGCTACCCTCTGCCATCTACACGCCATCGACCAAGGCTGATGTGGGTGGCCATGACGAAAACATCGACTACAATAAAACAGTAGAACTGATTGGTGAAGAGCTCGCTGCTCAGGTACGAGACGTCAGCCTACAGCTATATACCGAGGCGGCCGAATTTGCACTTGAACGCGGCATTATCATTGCCGACACCAAATTCGAATTCGGGCTGGATGATAACGACCAGCTCGTACTTATCGATGAAGTGTTAACGCCTGACTCATCACGATTCTGGCCCGCTGATAGCTATCAGCCTGGCAGCAGCCCGGAAAGTTTTGATAAACAGTTTGTTCGAGATTATCTGGAATCGCTGGACTGGGACAAGAATCCACCCGGCCCCGAATTACCAGATGAGATCGTTGAAAAAACCATCGAAAAATACAATGAAGCACTACAAAGGTTAACCCGCTGAATGAAAAATAAAGGCCTGTTTGTTACTGGAACCGACACTGAAATCGGTAAGACTCATACTAGCATTGTCATTGCCAAGCATCTGACAAAGCTTGGAATATCTGTCACACCGAGAAAACCAGCCGAGTCCGGCTGTGAAGAAGTCGACGGCCAGCTCATCCCCAGCGATGCAGTCGCTCTCAAAGATGCTGCTCAGTACCCTGGGCATCTATCTGAAGTCTGTCCATTCCGTTTTAAGGAATACACCTCGCCACGACATGCAGCTAACCTTGCCAATCAGGCATTTTCTACCCAGATGCTCTATGAAGTTTGCATACCAAAAAATCAGGATGATTTTTTACTGGTCGAAGGTGCCGGCGGCTTTTACTCACCCTTAAGTGAAGATGGTTTAAATGCTGATCTGGCGATTAAACTCAAACTACCGGTTTTACTGGTCGCACCTGATAAACTCGGCACCATTAACCAGGTGCTATTAAATGCTGAAGTGATAAAAAACAACGGTCTTGAACTGAAAGCCGTGATCCTCAACCAGCTGGATAAACACGACCTTGGTGCTGACTTAAATAACCTCGAAGAATTATCCAACCTGCTCGATTGCCCGGTTTACACCCAACCTCACAAACTCACCATTGGTGATGATGAATTACCACAAGCCCTGCTGGATTTGTTGCTATCCTGAATAAAAAATCAAAACAAGAAAAAAATAATAAAAAAAGCCGGCCCAGTAAAATAATTACTGAAGCCGGCTTTTTTTATGCAGACATTACTTAACGTCCAGCAACTCGACGTCAAAAATCAACGTTGCATTCGGTGGAATCACACCACCTGCACCGGCAGCTCCATAACCCATTTCAGGCGGAATGGTTAACTTACGCTTGCCACCGACTTTCATACCCGCAAAACCCTGATCCCAGCCCTGAATAACCTGGCCAGCACCGAGATTAAAACCAAATGGCTGGCTACGATCCAGACTGGAATCGAATTTGGTACCATCTTCCAGTGTACCTGTGTAATGTACGGTAACTTGCTTACCGGCTACAGCTTCATCACCACTACCCTCGGTAATGTCTTCAATAATGAGTTCACCCATTTTTATGTCTCCCAGCTTTAATTGCTGTGTTCAGATTGAAAATATTCGCGTCTAAGTTTGCTCACCAGCGCACTGAGCATAACCAGTGCCAGCAGGTTTGGAATCGCCATCAGGATATTGGTAATGTCGGCAATATTCCAGACCAGGCTTAACGGCACAACAGCCCCGACAACAATTAATACAGTATAGATCAGGCGATAGGTTAATACCGCGTTCTGACCGAAGAGGAATTTTACACTACGGTCACCATAATATGACCACGCAATAATGGTGGAGAACGCAAACAATGACAGACTAATACCAACAATGGCTGCACCACCCTCACCAATAGAATGACTAAAAGCGTATGCCGTTAACGATGCACCAGCAACCCCTTCAGGTGCGGTTTGATAAGCACCCGTGACTACAATCGCCAAACCGGTTAATGAACAGATCACCAGGGTATCAATAAATGGTTCCATCATTGCCACCAGCCCTTCACGCACCGGCTGGTTAGTTTTTGCCGCCGCGTGTGCCATAGGCGAAGAGCCCAGGCCCGCTTCATTCGAGAACAGACCGCGCGCAACACCCCAGCGTATCGCTTCTCCAACCGCAGCACCACCGACAGCCCATGGATTGAGTGCATGATTAAATATAGTCACCAATGCAGATGGAATTTCTGTAATATTGTTTATAAGAACGATCAAAGCGGCAACAATATAAATAACAGCCATAAACGGCACGATGATACTGGCTACTCGGGCGATACGTTTGACGCCGCCAATAATGACCATGCCGACCATCAACGCCATTACCACGCCAACAACCCAGGTATATTCTTTAATCGATGGTGCAACATAAGACAGTCCATCCACCACAGAGTTGACCTGTACCAGGTTGCCGATACCAAACGAAGCGACCATCGCAAAAAACGCAAAGAACATGGCTGTGCGCTTCATTTTCAGGCCATTCATCAATGTGTACATTGGACCACCGGCTACTTCACCATCATCCGAGATCTCACGGAATTTTATCGCCAGTGTACTCTCGGCAAACTTGGTGGCCATGCCAAAGAAAGCCGTCACCCACATCCAGAACAAGGCACCAGGCCCACCGAGACTAATCGCGGTAGCAACCCCAGCAATATTACCGGTACCAACAGTTGCGGAGAGTGCTGTCGATAAGGCCTGAAAGTGTGTGACCTCACCATCACAAGGGTCTTTTTTATATTTACCGCGAATTAGTGCTGATGAATGCTTGAAGCCTCTGAGCTGAACGAAGTTAAATTTAATGGTTAGGTACAGCCCAACACCCAGTAACACAATCAGTGTCAGCCAGTTATTCCATAACAAGCCTGCCAGCTGGCCCGTCCAGTCGGTTAATGTCTGTAGCATCACGCCCTACCTTATTATTTTCTTATCATTTATGCTTCGTACAATATTAAACAACGGGTTAAAATACAAATATTCTGAAAACTGAAAGAGTTAACAATGAAAAAGATTGAAAATGCTTTTGAAAACTTTCTCTGGGGCAGCCGCCTTTCTGTATTGACAGCCGTGATTGCCAGCCTGCTCTCCAGCCTTGGCATGTTTTACGTCATCACGGTTGATACCATTTCCATGGTCAGTCATTTGTTTGAATATGCTTCACTCGAAACCGAAGCACGAATGGCTTTGCGGGCAACGACAATTACTCATGTTGTTGAATTAATCGATGGTTATTTACTGGCCACCGTTTTACTGATTTTTTCACTCGGTTTATATGAATTATTTATCAGTAAAATTGATGCCGCTGAATCGGCAGACAATTCATCGAAAGTTCTGTTCATCAACAGTCTCGATGATTTAAAAGCACGTCTGGCAAAAGTAGTACTGATGATATTAATAGTTAAATTCTTTGAACATGCATTAACAATGACATTTGCAACACCGCTGGATTTATTATTATTTGCCGGTGGAATTGCCCTGATTGGACTGGCACTTTACCTGTCGCATGCAGGTGAAGGTAAACACTAAAAAAAACGGGCCAGCGCTTCGGTTTTAACCTTGGCACTGGCCCGCCTATCGCTGTCACCATTATTAAGCTTTTTACTTCAGAGCAGAGACATAAACTGAAACTGCTTTAATTTGCTCATTGGTTAAACCAGAAGCAACACCTAGCATAGGTGAGTCGGGGCGTACTCCACGCTGCATTTTATAATTGGTTAACGTACTGATCAGAAATTCCTGTTTCTGTCCTGCAACACGCGGTAAGCTCTGTTGTCCCTTACCTTTTGCACCATGACAATTTATGCAGACCTGATTATAAACTTTTTCACCCTGTTTATAAATTTCTGAATTGACATTCGAATCGGCCAGGTAAGTCACATTATGACTCGCATAATAGAGCGCAATATTAATCCGCTCTTCTGCTGTCAGGCCTTTAGCCAACTCATTCATTACCTTGTTTGTTCGTTTGTCATTACGAAAATATTCAAACTGGGTCAACAGGTAAATTGGGTTTTGTTCAGCAAGATTGGGAATGTTACTTTTGACGCTATTGCCATCTTTACCATGACAATACTGACACAGCCGCACCCTTAACCCGCCTTTAACAATCGCCTTGTTTAAGGTTTGATAGTTTCCAAGCTTCTGACTCATCATCGAAACCATTTCTTCGATTGATTCGTCTGCAAGTAACGGTGAACTAAAAAAGATAAAGAAAACAGTTAACAACCAATAGTCGAGCTTTTTCATTGTCGCTCCTTTTTTCTTATTGCTAACTGATTATATCCTGAAGAATTTGCTAAAACATGATTTGCCTCAATTCAACAAGCAAATCATGAATTTAGCTGGATAGTGTTTTACTCAATATGTTTATGAATAAAGTCTGTCATACGTTGAATAGCATCTTTGGAAGCCAGGTCATCAGCAAAAGTTCTGACATGCGGCGGCCTGAAATCAAAACCACGACCTACACCTGGATATACAATTAATTTAGCATCAATATTATTCTTTTCTAAAATAGCCATGCTGGTATCAATAACACGACGACGCTGGTACTGATCAAACTCACCGATAAAAATTAATGCAGGTAATTGGAATTTTTCTATTTCCGGCGCATAACCATAAACCTGCGCAGGCTCTGGTGCATTCGGGTCTTGCCAGTGCGGATAATAGGATACATAACAGGCCAGATCTTTTTCCTGGCGCTTAAATGTCACCGCTGTTTTTAAAGAATAGTAGCCACCACGGGTATGCGAAACGATGCAAGCTTTTTTCGTGCTGATATCTTTTCTTGCTAACAGCACATCGATGACTTTATCGGCATCTTTTTCAAGTTCATAGTCGTGTTCAAACGGGTGCGTACCGATAAAATTAGCTGCATAAATATCCGGTGCCATCACCACAAATCCACGTGCGGCAATTCGTTTAACCTGTAACTGCAATAACTTGCTTAGCCCCGCACGGCCATGTTGAAAAACTACTGCCGGGTATTTTTTATTATCATCCGGACGAGCCAGCATTGTAGGTACAGTAACATCATCACGATCATATTCAGTCCAGCTGACTTTTACTTTATGGTTAGCGACTTCACGCAGCTGACCACCATCCCACCAGTTTTGTTTCCACCAGTGTGACTTGTCTTCTTTTACCTCATCATGTGCCAGAACATTAAATGACAACATGACACTTAACGACAATAATAAAATTGATTTCATTGTGTTAAGCCCTCCTAAACACAATTTTAAATTCATAAAAAAAGGGAGCTAAAAAGCTCCCTTCTTTATAGCTACAAAAAGTATAACTTATTTGTAGAAGTCGATCATACCTTCTAATGAAACAGGTTTGATCTTATCTGCCTGACCAGCTGAACCAAATGATTCAAAACGTGCTTTACAGATAGACTTCATTGCCGCAGTAGACTCTTTCAGGAATTTACGTGGATCGAAGTTTGATGGATTATCAGACAGGTGCTTACGAACAGAACCTGTAGAAGCCATACGCAGGTCAGTATCGATATTAACCTTACGAACACCTGATTTGATACCTTCAACGATTTCGTCAACTGGAACACCATAAGTCTGGCCCATGTCACCACCAAAGTCATTGATGATTTTCAACCAGTCCTGAGGCACTGAAGATGAACCGTGCATTACCAGGTGAGTGTTTGGCAGTTTAGCGTGGATTTCTTTTATGCGGTCAATACGCAGGATTTCGCCAGTAGGCTCCTGGGTAAATTTGTATGCACCATGTGAAGTACCGATAGCGATTGCTAATGCATCACAGTTAGTCGCTTCAACGAAGTCAGCCGCTTCATCAACACCAGTCAGCAGCATGTCTAAATCAAGCTTACCTTCAGCGCCGTGGCCGTCTTCTTCACCCATTTCACCAGTTTCCAGTGAACCCAGGCAACCTAACTCACCCTCTACTGATACACCACCAGCGTGAGCCATTTTCACAACTTCTTTTGTAACTTCAACATTGTATTCGAAAGAAGAAGGTGTCTTCATGTCAGCCATTAAAGAGCCGTCCATCATTACTGATGAGAAACCAGACTGAATAGAACGCAGACATACTGCTGGCTCTGAACCGTGATCCTGATGCATAACAACTGGAATGTGTGGGTACATTTCAATTGCAGCTGAGATCAGGTGACGCAAGAATGGTTCACCCGCGTATGAGCGAGCACCTGCAGAACCCTGCATAATTACCGGGCTGTTAGTTTCGTCAGCAGCCTGCATAATTGCATGAACCTGCTCCATGTTGTTTACGTTAAATGCTGGCATGCCGTAGCCGTTTTCAGCAGCATGATCCAGTAACTGGCGTAGTGAAATCAGAGCCATTTCTGTTTCTCCTGTTTATTTAAGTTTTAAAATTTGTAACACGTTGTACCAGAGCCTGTTGATTAATTAACAACAATCAGGCTCCGACACGAACAATCTTCATTGAGTTAGTGCCACCATCAACGCCGACCTTGTCACCTTTAGTGATAACGATCAGGTCGTCTTTACTGACCACACCTTTCTCTAGTAATACTTTCTGTGCATGCCGGCTGAGTTCATATTGTTTTAACTCATCAATATTGATACTCATTGGATAAACACCACGATAAACCGTCATTCGACGTTTAGTCTGCTCATGCTGTGTTAGCGCATAAATCGGAATACCCGAACTGATACGAGACATCCACAATGGTGTTGAACCCGACTCAGTCATCGCCGCTATACCGTCAACTTTAAGATGGTTTGCGGTATACATTGTAGCCATCGCGATAGCCTCATCAACCCGACCAAATGTAAGGTCAACGCGGTGATCTGAAACCCGAGTACTGCGCTGTTTCTCAGCTTCTTCACAGATACGCCCCATCGACTCAACAACTTTTGCAGGATATTTACCTGCCGCCGTTTCGCCTGAAAGCATCACTGCATCGGTGCCATCTAACACCGCATTGGCAACATCAAAAACTTCTGCACGGGTTGGAATCGGGTTTTCAATCATTGATTCCATCATCTGTGTTGCGGTAATAACAACACGATCCATGCTACGTGCACGTTTGATCAGGTCTTTCTGGATGGCTGGTAATTCAGCATCGCCAATCTCAACACCTAAATCACCACGCGCCACCATAATGACTTCAGAAGCTTCGATAATATCATCGATCACATCTAAGGCTTCCGCGCGTTCAATTTTTGAAACGATAGCACCATGGCCACCAGCATCACGTAATAATTTACGACATTCGATAACATCACTGGCTGAACGCGGAAAAGAAACCGCAACAAAGTCAGCTTCAATTTTTGCAGCCGACTGGATATCCTGCTTGTCTTTATCGGTTAACGCCGGCGCTGATAAACCACCACCTTGCAGGTTAATACCTTTATTATTCGATAATGGACCTGTATGCATAACCTTGGTATGTACTTCTTGACCTTTTACTTCAGTCACTTCAAGCACCATACGGCCATCATCTAATAACAAAGTATGACCGGGCTGCACGTCGCCAGGTAATCGTTTATAGGTAAGACCTACACGTTCTTTTGTACCTTCTTCATCACCTAATTCAGCATCCAGAATAAAGCTATCGCCTTTGGTTAACTGAACTTTACCTTCTTTAAATTTACAGGTACGGATTTTTGGACCCTGTAAATCAACCAGTACACCAATGGCACGGTTGTGCTTTTCAGCAAATTTTCTAATGTTGTCCGCACGCCATTTCTGTTCTTCATATGTACCGTGGGAAAAATTTAAACGCACAACATCAACACCGGCCTCGACCAGTGATTCTAAAACTTTAGGGTCATCAGTAGCTGGCCCTAGAGTTGCGACAATCTTTGTTCTGCGCAACTTATTAACTCCTAGTAAATGGAGACCCCCTGGCCTCCTATAAAATATTTCTTAACCTACGTTCAAATAAAATGAATACCCAAAGCTAAAGCTGAGCATTCAGAGTTTATTTGATTACTTCTCTGCCTGCGCTTCTAACATAGCTACTGCAGGTAAAGTTTTGCCTTCGAGGTATTCCAGGAACGCGCCACCAGCAGTCGAAATATAAGAAACTTTATCAAAGATGTCATATTTCTGGATTGCAGCAATCGTGTCACCACCACCTGCCAGACTGAAACCAGCACCGTTAGCAATGGCCATTGAAACAGTCTTAGTACCTTCACCAAACTGATCAAATTCAAATACGCCAACAGGGCCATTCCATACGATAGTACCTGCTTTCTCAATAATGTCAGCCAAGTCTTTTGCAGAGTCAGGACCGATATCAAAAATCATGTCATCATCCGCAACATCGCCCGATGTTTTTAACGTTGCTTCTGCATCTTCAGCAAATTCTTTTGCACATACAACATCAGTTGCGATTGGAATGCTCGCACCACGTTTTTCCATTTTTTCGATTAATGCTTTTGCAGTATCAACCAGATCAGCTTCGTATAAAGATTTACCAACATTAAAACCCTTAGCTGCCAGGAAAGTGTTCGCAATACCGCCACCAACAACTAACTGGTCAACTTTTTCTGACAGCGCTTCTAATACAGTTAACTTAGTAGACACTTTAGAACCGCCAACGATAGCAACCATTGGACGTGCAGGTTCTGCTAATGCTTTAGCCAGACTATCTAATTCTTCTGATAACAACAGGCCTGCACAAGCAGTCGCCGCCTGAACACCAACACCGTGTGTAGAAGCCTGAGCACGGTGAGCCGTACCAAATGCATCCATTACAAAGATGTCACATAAAGCTGCATACTTTTTAGATAGCGCTTCGTCATCTTTCTTTTCACCTGCATTGAAACGTACGTTTTCTAACAGAACACATTCGCCAGCAGCAACTTCAACACCACCATCAAGATAATCTTTAACTAAGACAACTTCTTTACCCAGCTTTTCAGACATGGTCGCTGCGATTGGAGCAAGCGAGTTTTCTTCATCCGCTTTACCTTCTTCAGGACGACCACGGTGAGACATAACCATTACAGAAGCACCCGCTTTCATAGCGTGCTCAATAGTTGGCATAGACGCAGTGATACGCGCATCCGATGTTACTTTGCCATCTTTAACAGGAACGTTTAAATCAGCACGAATCAGAACGCGCTTACCTGCAAGATCAAGATCAGTCAGTTTAATGAAAGACATTGAAAAACTCCTAAATATAAAATTAATCTAAAAATTGTTTGTTAAGTCCTGATGACAAAACTTAACAAAAAACTTTTTGACACTTCAAAACATCAATTTTTATAAATCAACCAGCCCGGAAGACCGGGCTGATTAATAAATCTCTTTGAAAGTCAGTCAGTAACTAACCAACTTTCAACTAACTATGAGATTTTGTGTGCTGGGTAGGCGCGGTGCTGTTTTTAAAGCGGAGCGTACAATTAGTACGTGAGCATTTAAAAACAGTGCCGCAACACCCCCAGCGCGCAAAAGATCTTAGTTAGCAGCTACGTGCTCTACGAAGCGCATCATGTTGCAAGTGTAGCCATACTCGTTGTCGTACCAAGATACAACTTTCACGAATGTGCCATCTAATGCAATACCAGCTTCTGAATCAAAGATTGATGAGAAACCAACGCCACGGAAGTCAGTAGAAACAACTTTCTCGTCTGTGTAACCCAGAGTCTTAGACATGTCGCCATTTTCTGAAGC
>Ga0316207_10002162_pt1 | contig 21121 bp, 18 predicted proteins | sample 6weekpyrite_MG_FD_204943 | JGI IMG/M metagenome (GOLD analysis project Ga0316207, IMG submission 204943) | Microbial mat bacterial communities from mineral coupon in-situ incubated in ocean water Damariscotta River, Maine, United States -... | ecosystem: Environmental > Aquatic > Marine >...
TGTCGCCCATGCTTACCATGACGGCACCACTTGCCTGACGTGCTATTTCACCCGTTTCGAGGGTGACAGTATGATCGCCATACTGAAACGATTTCTTGATCGAAGCCACAAGGGAATCCTTACGTGTTTTGATTTTTTTCGCTGAGATACCCCATGTACCTCAACATGAAAACTATTTTCTTATTTACGCAGACCTAGGCTGGCAATAAGTTCACGGTAACGTGTAATGTCTTTACCTTTCAGGTAATCAAGCAATTTACGACGCTTGTTAACCATTCTTAGTAGACCTTGACGTGAATGATGATCGTGAATGTGTTCTTTGAAGTGTCCTGATAAATCATTAATGCGTGCGGACAAAATAGCTACTTGAACTTCCGGTGAACCGGTGTCAGTGTCGCTACGTTTGTTGTCAGAAACTAACTGACTTTTCTGTTCAGTACTGATGCTCATTTAATACTCCTGATCCGGCCCCATGCAGGATTTTCGAAGGCGCGTATTTTAAACCGCAACTACGCATTAAACAAGGAAAAAATCAGTTTTTGCCTGTTTCGGGCTCTAAAACTAACAAGCGTTTTGGCGCCACCCTGCCATCTTCGAGAATTTGCCCTGCACCAATGAAGTCAGACTCATTAGCAAATAAGCTGACCCAGCCTGATGTGGGCGCATGTGGGACGATAACGGCTTGTCCTTGTTGAAGATAATACGCGGCATCTGGGGATAATTTGACCTTTGGCCACGCGACTAATGCTGTTTCAATCGGTTTTACGTATTGATTAAGGGCTTCACGGTCATTTTGCTCTGCATGAACCAACGTATCCATTGTTACCATGTCTTTCTCGGTAAATGGCCCGAGCGCCGTTCGGCGTAATTCAATAGTATGCGCGCCGCATCCCATTTCTACCCCAATATCTTCAATCAATGTACGAATGTACGTCCCTTTTGAGCAAACAACATCAATAGTGAAGGTGTTTTCGGTAAAAGCGACTAAATCCAGAGAATATACCGTAATTGGACGAGCTTCTCTTTCAATTTCAATGCCTTGGCGTGCCAACTTATACAATGGTTCACCATTGTGTTTCAAGGCTGAATACATTGGTGGAACCTGCATGATTTCACCGGTAAATCGCTTAAGAATAGATTCAAGCTGTGCTTTATCAAAGGCTGGGACTGGCTTTTCTTCTATAACTTCGCCTTCCGTGTCGCCTGTGGCAGTTCTAACACCGAATTGACCCGTGGCTCGGTAATGCTTTTCAGTATCAACGATATAGTTTGCCATTTTGGTCGCTTCACCAAAACAAATGGCTAACAATCCGCTCGCCAGCGGGTCTAGACTACCGGTGTGTCCTGCTTTGCGAGCAAATAACAGGTTTTTTACCTGCTGCAGTGCTTTATTCGATGAAAGTCCGAGTGGTTTATCCAGAACGAGGATGCCATTAACGGGCCGTCCACGTTTACTATGTCGACGCCTACCCATGGAAATTAATCGTCGTTATTCCGATCGTTCTTAACAGCATCATTGATTAATTTTGCCATCGACATGCCTTTTTCTAACGACTCGTCATATTTGAATTTCAGTTCAGGAACAATTCGCAAACGCATTGCCTTACCGAGTTCATGGCGAAGAAAACCATTGGCTTTGTGAAGTACCTTAAGAATTTCATCATGATCATGTTGATCTGACAGGCTCGAAACATAAACAGTTGCGTAGGCAAGATCACGCGTTACGTCGACAGCCGAAACACTTAACAGATTTAAACGTGGATCTTGCATATCGCGTTGAATCACTTGAGCCAATTCACGCTGAATCTGGTCAGCAACACGTTCGCTACGCGAAAATTCTTTAGCCATGCGTTAAATTTTACGCTCAACTAAAGTGCGTTCGTAAACTTCAATCTGATCACCTGGTTTAACGTCATTATAATTTTTAACGCCAATACCACATTCAGTACCAGATTTTACGTTATCAACATCATCTTTGTGACGACGCAACGATTCCAGTTCACCTTCATAAATAACAACATCATCACGCAATACACGAATTGGGTTAGTGCGTTTGATTGTTCCTTCGGTCACCATACAACCTGCAATGGCGCCAAGTTTAGACGAGCGGAACACATCGCGAACTTCTGCAAGGCCAATAATTTCATCTTTGTAAAGTGGTTTAAGCATGCCAAGTACTGAGCTTTTCACTTCTTCGATAGCATCATAAATAATACTGTAATAATGAATATCGACGTCTTCATCAATAATCATCTTTTTCGCGGTTCCGTCTGCACGAACATTAAAACCAATCATGATCGCCGATGAGGTGATGGCTAATTGAACATCAGATTCATTAATGCCACCCACACCACTTGATACAATATTCACTCTTACTTCATCGTTAGAGATATCATGCAATGCTTCACTAAGTGCTTCAGCAGAACCATGCACATCAGCTTTTAATACGATGTTTAATGAATCAACATGACCGCCTTCCATCTGCGAGAACATATTTTCAAGTTTGGCTGCTTGTTGGCGTGCTAACTTGGCATCATGTTGTTTAGTTCCACGGAAACGTGCAACTTCACGCGCTTTACGTTCACTATCAACCACAATGACTTCATCGCCCGCACCAGGCGTGCCTGATAAACCAAGTATTTCAACAGGAATTGAAGGTCCGGCAGATTCAATAACTTTGCCATCCTCATCGATCATGGCGCGAACCCGTCCAAACTCGGAACCACATAAAACGATGTCACCTTTCTTAAGCGTACCATTTTGCACCAAGATACTCGCAACAGTACCACGACCTTTATCGAGTCGCGCTTCAATAACAACGCCTGAAGCTTTTGCATCGACGACGGCTTTTAGTTCAAGTAATTCAGCTTGTAATAAAATTGCATCAAGTAATTCGGGAACGCCTTCACCGGTATGTGCAGAAACCTTCATAAACATAACGTCACCACCGTACTCTTCCGGCACCACTTCTTCAGCGACCAGTTCGTTAGTGACTTTGGTTGGATCCGCTTCAGGCTTATCAATTTTGTTGATTGCAATAATCATTGGCACACCCGAGGCACGCGCATGTTTAATTGCTTCTTTCGTCTGAGGCATCACACCATCTTCTGCAGCAACAACGATCACAACGATATCTGTTGCCTTCGCTCCGCGGGCGCGCATCGCAGTAAATGCAGCATGGCCAGGTGTGTCTAGGAAACTAATCATGCCTTTATCTGTTGTCACATGGTAAGCACCAATATGTTGGGTAATGCCACCTGCTTCGCCATCTGCGACATTCGCTTTACGAATATAATCAAGTAGAGATGTTTTACCGTGATCAACGTGACCCATAATCGTGACAACTGGCGCACGTGTTACTTGTTCACCGGCTACCTCTTCATGGACTGAAAGCATTTCCTCTTCAGCTGCATTTTCAACCATATTTTTGGGTCTGTGCCCCATTTCTTCAACAACAATGGTTGCCGTGTCCTGGTCAAGCACTTGGTTAATTGTCACCATGCTGCCCATACCCATCATTACCTTGATAACTTCGCCCGCCTTAATTTTCATTTTTTGAGCGAGATCACCAACAGTAATCGTTGCGGGTATTGCAACGTCATAGATAATTGCCTCGGTTGGCATTTCAAAACCATGTTCGCCAGAAGGACTTGTTGCAACAGGGCGTCTGCGACCTTTAGTACGTTTCTTTCGACGGCCTGATTTGTCGTCAGCAACATGTAATTCTTTACGACCGTACTTGGTGCCACCGGTTGATTTTTCTTTATCCTTCGCGCGGCCTTTTGCTTTGCGTGGATCACCCGTGGCTTTCTTTTCGGGTTCTGCATTAACCTTTTTCTCAGCACTTGCTTTGGCTTCTGCTTCTGCCTTTAACTTCTCAGCCTCATCCTTTTCAACTTGAATGCGCGCTGCTTCGTCTTCTTCAGCTTGCTTAGCTTCCGCTTCTTGTTGTGCATTCGCTTCTTCTACTGCACGTTGCTCAGCTTCTTTCTTAAGACGAGCTTCCTCTTCAATTCGAGCCTGCTCTTCGCGTACTTTTTCCTCTTCTGCCTGAACAACGCCACGCTTGACATAAGTACGTTTTTTTCTGACTTCTACATTAACCGTTTTACTCTTAGAGCCACTGCCAACACGCAGTTCACTCACTGTGCGGCGTTTCAATGTGATCTTTTTAGGCCCTGAATTTGCTGCTTCACTTTTTTCACCATCTTTACCATGCGAATGGCGCAAATGTTTAAGCAATGTTGCTTTGTCAGTATCAGAAATTTCTGAATCTGCGTCTTTTGCAGTTAGACCGGCGTCCACGATCTGGGTGAGTAGTCTCTCAACCGAGATACCTACCACTTCTGCTAGCTGTTTTACTGTTACGTCAGACATTCATCACTACTCTTTAAGTTGTCTTATTTATTAACCTTGGCTTTCTTCTTCAGCAAACCAGGGTTCACGTGCTTTCATAATTAACTGCGCGGCACGTTCATCATCCAGACCGTCAATGTCCACAATTTCATCAACTGATTGCTCAGCGAGATCTTCCATAGTAATGATGCCCTTTGCAGCCATTTTATGTGCCAGCTGCTCATCCATCCCTTCCATATTAAGAAGGTCATCAGCAGGCTTGTCATCACCTAACAATTCTTCTGAAGCGATTGCTTTGGTTAGCAATACGTCTTTCGCACGGTTACGAAGTTCTTCAACCATGTCTTCATCAAATTCTTCGATCTGAAGCATTTCTTCAATTGGAACGTATGCGACTTCTTCCAATGAAGTGAAACCTTCCTGCACAAGAATGACCGCAATTTCTTCATCCACGTCCATTTGTTCCATAAATAACTTCTGAACTTTATCTGCTTCCGAGTCACTCTTTTCTTCCGCTTGCGCCTCAGACATCACATTGAGTTCCCAACCAGTTAGTTCACTGGCAAGTCGCACATTTTGCCCACCTCGACCAATTGCTAAAGATAATTGATCTTCAGCAACCGCAATATCCATTGAGTGTGTGTCTTCATCGATAACAATCGACGCCACTTCTGCTGGTGACATAGCATTAATAACAAATTGTGCGGGGTTTTCATCCCACAAAATAATATCAACACGTTCGCCCGCAATTTCACTTGATACTGCTTGCACTCGAGAACCGCGCATACCGACACAAGCACCCACTGGGTCAATGCGTTGGTCATTACTCTTCACTGCAATTTTGGCGCGCAAACCTGTGTCACGTGCTGCGCCAAGAATTTCAATTAACTCGTCACCGACTTCTGGCACTTCAAGTTTAAATAACTCAATCAGGAATTCTGGGCTAACCCGGCTAATAAATAACTGCGGGCCACGTACTTCAGAACTGACTTCATAAAGGTAACCACGAACGCGATCGCCAGAACGAACAGGTTCACGTGGAATCATATCTTCACGTGAAATTAAGCCTTCAGCATTGTTGCCAAGATCAATAATTACATTACCGCGTTCGACACGCTTAACAACACCTGTCACTAACTCACCAACACGGTCTTCATAAGCTTCAACAACTTGTGCGCGTTCGGCTTCACGCACTTTTTGCATAATCACTTGCTTAGCTGTTTGTGCCGCAATACGCCCAAAGGCTTCTGACTCCATTGGTTCAGTAATCACATCACCAATTTTCGCGTCCGGATCTCGCAAGAGCGCTTCTTCAAGTGTTAACACGGAATCGCGCGTTTCAGGATCAAAGTCCATGATGTCGATTACTTCCCAAGTACGGAACGTATCGTAATCACCTGTTTCACGATCAATATCAACACGTACGCCAATTTCACCCATACTCTTATGGCGTTTCTTTGTTGCTGTCGCTAACGCCGCTTCAATCGCGCCAAAAATGATATCTTTTTCAACGCCTTTCTCATTTGAGACTGCATCAACAACCATTAAAATTTCTTTCGACATATCCTCTGCCTCTGTTCTTGCACTGCCGGGTGATTACCATTCCGGTTTAAGTTTTGCCTTATCAATATCAGCAAGTGAAAGCGAAACGCTTTCCTCATTATCTAAATTCAATAACACCTTGTCGTCTTCAACGCCGGCAAGCTGTCCCAAAAATTTGCGTTGCCCGTTTATCGGCGTATGCATTCGTACTTCTGCACGTTCTCCTGTAAAACGCTCATAATGTGCTGCGTTAAACAAGGGGCGTTCTACTCCTGGTGATGACACTTCCAGCGTATACTGTCCCGACAACGGTTCTTCTACATCCAGCACGCCGCTAATCTGTTGGCTTGCCTTTTGACAATCATCTACATCGACGCCAGTTGGCGAATCGATATATATCCTAAGTACCGAGTGCTTACCTTGAGCCGTGTATTCAACACCAACTAGCTCATAGCCTAAAGCATCCAACGATGGCTCTAGCATTGCCCCGATTTTTACTGCCTGTTGACCCATTTCATTCCTTCCGGAAACAAAAAATGGGCGCAAGGCCCACTCCAAAAATCGCTTTCTAACTACAATTACCGTGAAAGCGCGGTGATTATAGCCCTGAGTACAGTAAAACACCAGTACTTCATGGGTTTAGACCCCTTTATGACGTTATTTTTTTTGCGAAGCCAGACGTTGCTTGCGCAAATACAAAAATAATTTCGATCGCTTTAAAAATAAATTTTAATATCAGCGACATAACTATTTTAGCCGGTACTGTTAAAAGGTGTAACAATGGTCGCTCTTTGTCAGAATTTAGTAGAAAACTGTTTTATAACTTATTTTAGCAATGCAATTAGCCGTAATTTATAACAATTGCCATTCGCTTTATCTCTGGCTGCGAATTTACTTTCTATAGGTTATAAGCGCGGCACCTGCCTAATTTTTATCACATTGATGCTTTATTGTGCGAATTAATTAGACAATTTTGTCTTATTATAGGTTTATTTCACCAATTAAATGACATAATTGTCATATTGACATATATCCTTACTTTGCCTAAAATGACAAATAAGTCATATTAAAGCATATAAGAAGCGATAAATAGACAAAATAGGTATGTTATGAGACTCACAAATGACTACTCAGATGATGCGGTACTTAAAGTGATTGGGCATCGCATCGCACAATACCGCTTAAATCAAAATAAAACCCAGGCAGATATAGCGCGTGAAGCCGGTATTTCCAGCCGAACTATAGCCAGGCTCGAGCATGGAGAGTCTGTGCAGGCTTCAAGTTTATTCCGCATTTTGCGGACACTGAAATTAATAGAAAACCTTGATGCATTGATTCCCGAGCCGGCAATAAGCCCCCTGCAGCAACTAAAAATGCAAGGAAAGCGTCGACAAAGGGCCTCTTCAACAGCAGATAAAACAAAAATCGAAGATTCGTGGCAGTGGGACGATGGCAAATGACCCTCGCTGAAATAAAACTATGGGGTAAAACAATCGGCGCCGTTAGCTGGAATGATGATACAGAACTTGCCCATTTTGAATATGCAGGCGATTTCATTCAAAGCGGTATCGAGGTGGCGCCCCTTACCATGCCACTATCAAACCGCATCTATTCATTCCCTGCCTTAGCACGGGAAACATTTCATGGCCTACCCGGGTTACTGGCAGATTCTTTGCCGGATGATTTTGGTAATGCATTAATTAATGTTTGGTTAACTAACCAGGGACGTTCACCAAATAGTTTTAATCCTGTCGAACGTCTTTGCTATACAGGCACACGAGGCATGGGGGCATTAGAGTACTTACCAACACAAGGTCCCAATACAAACCAATCTGAATCAGTAGACATCGAAGCATTGGTCGATCTCGCCAGCCAGATTTTGACCAAACGCAATACACTCGATGGGTCTTTTTCACCCGAGTTAAGAGAAAGTGCATTGCAGAGCATTTTAAGCGTAGGCACATCTGCCGGTGGCGCAAGGGCAAAAGCCATCATTGCATGGAACCCGGATACGAATGAAGTACGTTCTGGCCAACTAACAAATAGCAAAGATTTTTCTTATTGGTTGTTAAAGTTTGATGGTGTTGCAGGAAACCGAGATAAAGAGCTGGACGATCCCGCAGGTTATGGATTAATAGAATATGCATACTATAAGATGGCAACAACCGCCAACATAAAAATGAAGCCCTCACGCTTACTTAAAGAAAATAACCGAAACCATTTTATGACTCAACGATTTGACCGAACAGAAACCGGCCAGAAAATTCATATGCAGTCGTTGTGCGCAATGGAACATTTTGATTTCAAACGTGCAGGTGCGCATTCTTACGAGCAAGCTTTACACACGGTTCGAAAATTAGGCATGCCAATGGTAACCATAGAGGAACTATTTCGGCGAATGACCTTTAATATTATCGGGCGAAATCAAGACGACCACGTAAAGAATATTGCATTCTTAATGGACAAGTCAGGAACGTGGTCTCTCTCCCCCGCTTTTGATGTAACCTATAGTTACAATCCGCTAGGAGATTGGACAAACAAACATCAAATGTCACTCAACGGGAAACGCGACAACTTCAGCATTGATGACTTCAAAACTTGCGCTAAAAATATATCGATGAAACGTGGCAAAGCAGAAGAAATTGTTCATGAAGTACAATCTGTCATTTTGCAATGGAAAAATTTCGCTTGCGAAGCGGGTATACCCGAGAATGTCATTACCGATATTGCGAAAACGCACCGCACAAATATTTTGAAATAAAATACAAAGCTATAAGATCCAAATTTTGTCTGACGCTAACCTGCGGTGACATACAAATACGCGTCACCGCACATCAAAAAGTATAAAGTATTTCAGTATCAACTTTTACATTAGCCAGCAATTGATTCTACGTACGACCCAAACCTTGAATTAAAAAAACTTTTTCGCCATGCCTAATGCACCACCAAGGCCGCCGACTGAGTCTAAAAGAGAACCGCCACTGCTTGCCCCGGAAACCATTTGTGGCAAGGCCTCGGTTAAACCTCCCAACAGAGTTTGTTCATCAGTTCCAAGTTCCTCTGCTGCAGAAGCCATTTTATTTCCGTCAACCAGACCCATCACCTGATCGCTTGAAATATTGTCATTATCACCATCACCTAACCATGACGTTGCCATCGAAGCCAGCCCACCCGATTGCAGTGAACCAACTAAACTGCCAATGTCCATGCTATCTCCACTACCAACTAGCTTATTTAGCACCGAAGAAACTTTGCCATCGTCGACAGACCCACCCATTTTTTTTTCAAGATGGCTCTTCAAAATTCCCACACCTAAATTAAGTATATCCATTTTGTCTTTCCTTGTTTTGCATAAATGACCATTCAATTATTTGAACAAATATCATAATAAATCAGCTTCAGATTCATGACTTTTACTATATTACATTTCAAGTGTATATTGCATACTAGTCGACAAGAAATGCAGATTTTAGTCGGTTACAAAAATTAACCTAACTAAACATACTAATTAAAAATACTAATTATAAAGCGATAAGGAGCAGAACAACGTGAGCTATAAAATTGATGAAATTGAAGGTATCGGACCGGCCTATGCCACTAAACTTAACGCTGCTGACATTTCTAATACAGATGATCTTTTGAAATTATGCTGTGATAAGAAAGGCAGAAAAGCGACTGCAGAAAAATCAGGCGTTTCAGAAGGACAACTACTAAAATGGGCTAATATGGCTGATTTAATGCGTGTATCTGGCATTGGCGGTGAATACGCTGAACTGCTTGAAGCCGCGGGCGTGGACACAATTAAAGAACTGCGTAATCGAAATGCTGCTAATTTAGCTGAAAAAATGGCTGAAGTTAACGCCACTAAAAAACTTACACGTAAAGTTCCATCTGAGAAAGTGGTAACTGGTTGGGTAGATCAAGCTAAAAGCATTGATCCTCTAATTACTCATTAATTTTTTCTAACAGCAACGTTAAAGAAATACATAACTATAAAATAAATCCCACAATCGATGTACAGTATTTTGCTTGTGCGGAATAAAACAAACTGTGGAGTAATCACATGAATGAAATGATTGAAAAATTGACCGATCTTCTTGGTCCTGCTGGAAGTGGCGCTTTGGGGAATGCTCTCATTGGACTTGCGATTCTGATAGTAGGCCTGTTTATTGTAAAAATACTCGCTGGTGTTTTCAGAACGATACTTAGCAAAGTAAGCGTACTGAATCGCGTAGAGAGTGATGGTACAGAAACTAACCTTGTCACCCCCATCGTGGCTTTAATCAAAGGACTCTTAACCATATTTGTATTGATGGCTGTGCTTGAGCACTTTGGCCTAACTGATGTGTTAACACCACTAAGAGATATGGCAAATAAATTCCTAAATGCCATTCCAAATATTATTGGTGCAGGTGTTATTGGTTACGCTGGTTGGGTTATCGCAAAATTGGTATCACAAATCGCCGGTACCGCATTATCTGCAGTTGATACTAAACTTGCAGAAAAAACTGGAAATGATGATTTTAAAATATCAAAATTCCTAGGTTCGTTTATTTTTGCAATTATCCTTTTACCGATCACTGTCGCTGCGCTAGGTGTATTAAACATACCTTCAGTTTCAGTACCTGCGTCAGATATGATCAACAAATTAATGGCTGCTATCCCTAATATTATTGGTGCAGGCATTATCTTGTTAGTGACATACATTGTTGCAAAATTTGTTGTCCATATTCTTACCAGCATTCTTGAAGGTGCAAATGTAAATGCCATTCCAGAAAAAATGGGTGCAACAGGGTTATTTAACAATGATTTCACTCTGACTAAGTTAATCGGCATTGCCATTATGTTTTTCTCTATGCTAACTGCGGCAACCGCTGCGGTTAACACACTTGGCATCGAAATCATTTCAAACATCTTTGCACGAGTATTAGAGTTTGGTGGTGGCATTCTGGTTGGTGCGGTGATTCTAATCATTGGTAACTTCCTTGGGACTATCGCCCATCGGAAACTGATTGCCAATGGTAACGACGCTATTGCCAACATTGCTAGATTTGCAATCCTTGGACTTGTTCTGGCCATGGGCTTAAAAGCAATGGGTCTTGCCGATAATATTGTTAACCTCGCATTTGGCTTTACCATGGGTAGTGTCGCAGTGGCTGTTGCGCTTGCCTTCGGTCTTGGTGGCAGAGATGCTGCAAAGAAAATTGCAGATGCTTGGTCCGATAAGATAGTCAAATAGTACTGGTACCATCGAGGCCTGAGTTTGTCAGGCCTCGATGGTTCTATTTTCTCTTCTCCAAATAATCAGCTAACGTCATTCCCGAAAAATCTATCACAGCGACAGATTCTAATTTTAGATAAATACCCGCATTGAAAGTATAGAGAAATACGCTGCTTTCCAATCCAAAATCACCCTAATAAGGCATATTAGGCGTCGATGGCTTTCTTTTATCCTCATAATGAGACTGATTTAACAATTACTCACAAACAATCAGTACATTTCTTTACATGATTTACCTATAATGGCGCCACAATATAATAAATGGGAAAATTACATATGAAACACCAATTACTTACTGCCACCACTATCGCGTTCGTCCTTGCAGCACTCTCTGGATGTGACCAAGTAGACAAAGCATCAACTTCAATGAAAGAAAAAGCTGAAGAGGCATCAAGTGCCGTAATGGAGTCTGCGAAGGAAGCGAAAGAAAGCACAACTGAAATGATGGAGTCAGCTAAGGAAAGCACGGGCGAAATGATGGAATCTGCAAAAGAAACTGCAAAGGATGCCGCATCAAGCTCAAGCGATATGATGGAATCTGCTAAAGATTCGGTCACATCAAGTGCCGGTGAAATGATGGAATCTGCAAAAGAAGCTGTCGCAAACCCAGGTGAAATGATGGAATCTGCAAAAGAAGCCGTGGGCATGTCAACACCAGATGCTGGCGCAGCAGCGAGTGTTGCTGATACCGCAACGGTTGACGAAGCATCTTCACTGATGGAAAAAGCAAAGGCCGCTATTGCAAACAATGATCTCGACCTTGCTGGACAAGCAATGGAAAAACTAGGTGGAATGAAATCGATGCTTCCAGAATCAATGCAAGGCCAAGTTGACTCACTTCAAAGTCTTCTAGCAGCTAAAGAAGCAGCAGGAAGTGCACCAAGCCTTGACGCTGTAAAAGGTCAAATACCTAGCCTATAGGTCAATAACCCTTTATTACAGAAGTAAGCACAAGCCTATAAGGATTTTTGCCAAGGATGGCGTCGGCTTATAAAAGGGTTTACCCCGTTGCTATAATCGTAGCAAAGTATAAACAACCGCATAATCAGGAGAGAAACCATGTCCGTAGCACGAGTCACTGAAATTATTTCCAGTTCAACTAAAAGTTTTGACGATGCTATTAAAACAGGCATCGAACGCGCGACCAAAACCCTTCAAAATGTGACATCCGCTTGGGTAAAAGACCAAACCATGTCGATAAAAGATGACAAAATAACAAACTACAAAGTCACGCTCAAAGTAACCTTTGTTCTAAAATAACTAACCCCTTTTCAAAGGCATTGTTATGACATATTTAGGTATTTTGAAATATGTTATGAATAGCGAAGTGGCACTAACGATAACAATTTAGCTCATCAGAGATTTGATGAGCTAATTTTTAACTTCAGCCTAAAGAATTACTTCCGCCCTCCTAACAGAGAACCCATAATTCCTCGGATAATTTGCCGCCCTAAAGAACTACCAACTGTACGAACAACGCTTTTCATCATCGTTTCGCCAATTCCCTGCCGTTTTCGCCCACCACTACTACGTGCAGCTGCTTTTTCCTCTTTAGCTTTAGCTTTTTCTTCTTTAGCTTTCGCTTCCTCTTGCTCCTGACGCGCGATTTCAGCTTTTTCTACTCGAGACGCTTCTACCGCCTTTTTCTTTAGCATTTCAAACGCAGACTCACGATCGATATCATCTTCATAACGACCTTTTAACGGTGAACGACCCATCGTATCGGAACGTTCTGTATCAGTGAGTGGACCAATGCGTGACGTTGGTGGTCGAACCAACACGCGCTCTACAGGGGTAGGACTGCCACTCTCATCTAAAACAGATACTAGGGCTTCGCCAATACCCAATTCAGTAATGACACTACGTGTGTCAAGGTCTGGGTTCTCTCTGAATGTTTCAGCAACAGCCTTGACCGCTTTCTTGTCTTTAGGAGTAAAGGCGCGTAGTGCATGTTGAACGCGTGCCCCTAACTGGCCAAGAATATCCTCAGGAATATCGAGCGGACTTTGGCTAATAAAATAAACACCAACCCCTTTAGAACGGATTAAACGAACGACTTGCTCAATTTTGTCAATCAATACGCGTGGCGCGCGATCAAAGATGAGGTGCGCTTCATCAAAGAACAAGGCAAGTATAGGTTTATCCGGATCACCAACTTCTGGTAATTGTTCAAATAACTCTGAAAGCAGCCAAAGTAAAAAAGTCGAATACAAACGAGGCGACGATTGCATTAATTTGGTGACATCCATGATACTGATTACACCACGCCCCGAGAAATCAGTAATCATCAAGTCATCTAATTTTAAGCCAGGTTCACCAAAAAAATGTTCTGCGCCCTGTTCTTCTAAAACCAATAACTTACGTTGTATCGCTCCGACACTCGCGCGGGAAATATTGCCATATTCTGTTGACAGTTCTTTTGCATTGTCACCCATCCAATTCAGCATGCTACGAAGATCTTTAAGATCGAGTAACAACATGCCATTATCATCTGCAATAGCAAATGCTGCATATAAAATGCCTGACTGTGTATCATTGAGCTCTAATAAATTACTAAGCAGTAACGGCCCCATGTCGGAAGTGGTGGTGCGCACTGGGTGGCCAAACGTTCTAAATAAATCCCAAAACAAAACAGGATTAGGACTAAACGAAAAGTCTTCAATGCCAATTGTTTGAACGCGCTCTGTTACTTTTGGATGTTCTTTACCAGGCTGGGCTAATCCTGATAAATCACCTTTTACATCTGCCATAAAAACTGGCACACCCATATTGGAAAACCCTTCAGCCATGATCTGCAAGGTTACCGTTTTACCGGTACCAGTCGCGCCTGCGATCATACCGTGTCGATTCGCTGTTTTACCCGGCAAAAATACTTTTGCATTACCATTGCCGCCAATAAGAAGTGAATATTCCATTTGATTAACTCTATAGGTTATAAAACGTTTTATTTAAAAGACTAACGCAATGTTTGCTGAAAATAGCCTTAATTTATAAGTTTTTCTAATTACTTTCTTAAGCATTATTATTAAATGTATCTGAATTTATATGTTGTTGTGTCGGTATTTTTATTGATAAGTTTTACCATTATGTTTTAACCAACCATGTTCATGTCGGCCCCTTGGATCATCGTGCGTCCAGTGCACGACACCGCCCTGCTTGGTCCATTCATACTCACCATAAAACTCAATGACGTCACCGACTCTAATTCTGGTTATTTTCGGTGCCAGATCGATATTGTGAGCAACCAATATCGAGTGCCCATTGGCAAGCCTTAAAATGAATTTTTGATGACGGCTTCCTTCATTATCATCCGGAAGAATTCGTTTAACTTTTCCAGCTCCCAACACCTGCACATCACTGCGTTGACTTTTAAATGCGGTATAGACTTGACTAAAACCGCTCGTTGAGCGCGTTGTGCTTGTCGCCGTTGAAGATTTGAAGTTCGAGCCAGTATGACGACTCGACAGCGGTGAATTTGGGTCATTAAACGTATCACAGCTATCCATGCGACCACTTGCAAGCCCTGTCTTAAACCATTTAACTCGCTGGGCTGAACTTCCGTGGGTAAATGAATCTGGCGTGACATGGCCTTGTGATTGTTTCTGCAACGCATCATCACCAATCGCACTTGCAGCGGTAAGGCCTTCTTCTACATCACCTGTTTCAAGAATTTGACGCGCACGATTTGCGTTATGCGCCCATACACCCGCAAGACAATCCGCTTGCAATTCTTGTAAGACAGATAGTTTATTTCCTTCCACCTTACCCATTTTTCTACGTGCTTGATGTACCTTGCCAGAAATTCCTAACAAAGTCTGAATATGGTGACCCACCTCATGAGCAATAACATACGCCTGTGCAAAATCACCCGGTGCTTTAAAACGATTTTTCAGTTGGCTATAAAAACCCAGATCGATATAAATTTTTTGGTCACTTGGGCAATAAAAAGGCCCCGTTGCAGATTGAGCCATACCACAGGCTGACTTCACCGCATCTCTAAATAAAACCAAATTGGGTTCTTTGTAACGTTTACCACTTTGCTTAAACAGGGTTTGCCAGGTTACTTCGGTATCCGCTAGAACAACAGAGACAAATTCAACCAGTTCCTTTTCTTCCGCGGTCTGCTTAAGTGGTTGTGACGTCGTGGTGGGTGAAGTGCTTTGTTGAAGCCCGAGAACGCCAAGAAGATTACCGACATTTCCCGTAAGTGCGGCAAAGCCAACAGCACCGATGGCTAGGATTGCAGTCCATTTAAATCCGAGAAATTTAAAGACCATGGGTAGCAAACGCAACATGCCGCCACCTGATCGACCACCCCCAGACATACGCATATGACGACGATCTTCTACATTGCTACTTTTTCTATTACCACGCCAGCGCATTCCCACTCTCCAGACGCCTAAAAACTAGGCATTATACTTATTTTAAATTGATAGTATGTAAGCGACTTAAACCCGTTTTGTTCCTAGTATTATCTCTTTTCAAGCCGTTTTTAGCCCAATTGCAACCTACTAATATACCTGCAACACACTAAAAAACATAATAAATCCCTACCATTGCTAACATCAAAGCCAGCCTACTATAGCTTGTTAAGCTAGTTCATTTGAATTGACAAAAGTTTACATTGAGTAGGCAATACAAGGCGCATGCGCAACATAATTCAGGGGGAGACATGGCTGGCTGGAAATTCAAAAAACTGTTACTGAATCACAGCTCAGTAACACCCCTAAAGAAAAAAAGGCCGCAATAAGCGGCCTTTTGAATTTGGTAGCAGGGGCAGGATTATTCGGGCTACGCCCTCATTCTGCGCATCTCCGATGCTTGTTGCCGGAGTGAAACGTAGGTATACCTAATGAAGCCTGCAAGGATTCTAGGTGCGAACCAAACCTTTTATATGTCGTAGATTCAAATCCTGCCCTAAAAGAAAAAAAGCTCCCATAAAGGGAGCTTTTTGTATTTGGTAGCGGGGGCAGGATTAGCTCGCTGCGCTCTTTCTGCGCACTTCCAGTGCTTGTCGAACCGGCCTTATATACGTCGTAGGTTCAAACCCTGCCCTAATGAAAAAAGGCCGCAATAAGCGGCCTTTTGAATTGGTAGCGGGGGCAGGATTCGAACCTACGACCTTCGGGTTATGAGCCCGACGAGCTGCCAGACTGCTCCACCCCGCATCAGTGGACGGCACTATACCTAGTTCACTTGATAACTACAAGATCATGCATCGATTAATTAAGATTTATCAATTTATGGACAAAATCAGAAGAAATTGCAGATTATTTAAACAAAATAGCCAGTATTCCAGCTGGAAATCAACCATACCAATTTTGGCAAGCAAACAAAAAAAAGCCGAGCATTTGCCCGGCTTTTTCTTACCTTGGGAGGTACTGCTTAAGGCTTAACGTAAACGTAGCCTTTGTACTGTAATTCAGCTACTTCGGCAACGCCAGAAGGAACGATTTCAGCATTCAAGTTGATCTTATCTTTAGGAATCTTTTTACCACGTACTGTGTTTGCACAAAGGGCAAATTTAACACCACGGTTGGCAAGTGCTTGGATTTGGTCACCGAAAACGTGTCCTTTCTTGTCTTTCTTGCCGTCTACAACGATGAAACCACCAGAGCTATGGAAAACCATCACTGCTTTTAGGTTCTTGTCGCCTAGGGCGTTAAGGTGATTCTTCATGTTACGTAGACCACGGTAGCCCCAGTTGATGTCGTTCATGTGGTAAACAACTTTCTGAGCTTTGTAACCGTTCTTGGCTTCTGCACGGTTATCTGCACCGCCACCTGATGCACAGCCAGTCAATGTAACAGCCAATACGCCAGCTGCAGCCAGCATCAAAGTATTTTTAATAGTCATTATGTACTTCTCCTCTCATTATTATAATAATCTCAAATCAACAATATTGTCGTTTGCGCAGTACTGATTTAACACGCATCGAAGCATGATTACCAGCAACAAGCGCAATTATTAGTATAAAATCAATATTTACTTATTTTTCAATATGTTAGTTATTTTCGCTAATGCTTACTAGCTATTTATACCATTCCAAAACAGTGCAATACGCACTATTAAGCACCGTTACATTGTAATTTACAACGCATGCGCTTATTGGCTCGATTTTCGCTTCAATTTACGCCAGAGCGTGGTTTTATCTATGCCTAAAATTTGCGCCGCTTGGGTCTTCTTGCCTTTTGAATTTGTTAGCACGTGGTTGATATATGCCTGCTCCAACTCCTCAAGGCTGACAAAATTTGAACCAGAGAACAATTCACTATTAAACGCATTTTCGCTGTCATCTTCTGTCGGCAATGGCGTCCAACTCAAAACAGAATTCTCAGCTAATATGACACACCGCTCAACAACGTTACGTAGCTCACGAATATTGCCGGACCAAGGCGCGTCATAGAGCCGGCGCATTGATGCGGAATCAAAACCTTTAACCTGTCTATCGTATCGGGTACTAAATTCTTCAATAAAATGTTCGACAAAAGAAGGAATATCTTCGCGCCGTTGATCTAAGGGAGGTACATTAATATTGACGACATTGAGCCGATGATAAAAATCGTGTCGAAAACTGCCTTCTTCAACCAATTGCTCCAAGTTCCTATTGGTTGCCGCAACAATTCTTAAATCAATTGGACTTGAGCTTGTGCCACCAACACGGGTTACATGCTGATCTTCAATAGCGCGCATTAATTTCATTTGCATCGTATCGGAAATGTTACAGACTTCATCAAAGAACAACGTACCGCCACTTGCTTGTTCCATTAACCCTTGCTTGCGTTGGCTTGCACCCGTAAAAGCTCCTTTCTCATGACCGAACAATTCAGATTCTAGTAAAGTTTCTGTTAAAGCCCCGCAATCGATAACAACAAAGGGCGCATCTTTTCGAGGGCTGTAGTCATGCAATGCATGAGCAACTAATTCTTTTCCTGTTCCAGAGTCACCTGTAATAATAACGTTGCAACTAACTTCTGCGACTTTTTCAATAGAGTTGAACAGTGAACGCATTACAGGGCTATCGCCTATCATCCCAAAACGATTACCTGAACGGCGTAAACGTTTTTTAAGCAATTTATTTTCTTTTTTAAGTTTCTGGGATTCTATACTTCGTTCAATCGTTAATGTGAATTCATCAAAATCAAACGGTTTCTTTATAAAATCAGCAGCACCGCGCTTCATTGCCTCGACTGCATTTTCAACAGAGGAATGCCCTGTCATTACAATAACAATAGCATCCTGATCTATTTCTTTTATTTTTGTCAGTAAATCAAACCCATTCATTTCAGGCATGCGCAGATCGGTGACAATAACATCTGCCCCCGATTTAGTGAACTCTTCCAGGCCTTCCATAGGTGATTGAAATACACGCATATCAAGCCCAGCACTTTCACATTGTCTGTGCATAACTTTACATGTCACTGGATCGTCGTCAACGAACAACATTTTGATACTTGTTAAATCCAAACTAATTCCCCCCGGCGGCAGACAGTAAGTTACCTGAACCATAAAATGGTAAACGAATAGTCACACACGTCCCCACGCCCACTTTGCTTTCTAAACTTATTTCACCTTCGTGCTTTTTAATAATTCCATAACTAACAGATAGACCTAAACCGGTACCTTCGCCTTCAGGTTTCGTTGAGAAAAATGGATTAAATATATGTGCCATGTCGTGCTCTTCTATACCCTTACCCTGATCAGAAATTTCAATTACGGCATGATCATTATCAGGCACAACCGAGAGGTTTATAACGCCACCTTTACTTGTGGCGTGTATGGCATTTAAAATAATATTCACTAATACTTGTTGTAACTGATTAGGATCACCTTGTATAGACAGCCCCTTTTTGAAGTTCGTTTCAAATGTAATTTGTTCGGAATCCGCGCGATGTTGTAATAAATCAATTGTATCCGTCAATAGAGCATCAATCATAAATTGTTCATAACTCGGTTCGCTCGCACGGGCAAATTTAAGAATACCCTGAACAATTCTGGCGCAACGCTCACCTTCTTCTTGCAAAGTGTGCAAATCTGATTTAATTAAATCAGCCTTATGGTGATCACCAACTGACGACTCTACTAACCGTGCCAAAGACATAATGTTCATTAATGGATTATTAATCTCATGGCCAATCCCTGCAGCCATTTGACCAACTGCCGCAAGCCGGTCAGATTGTCTGGCTGAACGTTCTGCTTTATCTCGTTCGCTTCGGGTAAACTCAAGTGATCCACAAAGATAGTTAAACGCACGTCCAACAATGCCTACTTCGTCATTTCGCCCACCATCATTATAGCGCGCTGTTTCATCGCCATCCGCATAGTGCTTAATCGTTGTGGCGAGTTCTTGAACGGGTTTAGCTAACTTGTCGGCGGCCCACCTTGCAATTAATAGACTCAGTATTAACAGCACAACAACTAATAACCAGATAGACATCCGTAACTGTTCTACCGGCGCAAAAACGGTGTCATAAGCAGTTTCAATAACAAGCATCCAGCTTGATCGGCTATCTTTGTAAGGAGAATATTGGGTATAAAAATACATGCGCCCATCATCTAGCAACATGTAACCCGGCGCTTTCTTGCTTTTAATCACATTCCAATTTTTTTCACCAATGTCAGATGAAAAACGAAAACTTGTTCCTAATTGGTTTGCAAAGCGCTGATTATTATCTTCATGGAAAAGGTAGATGCCATCACGCGACTTTACGCTATCATTGACTTCTATGACGTAGGCCTTGCCATTAAAGCCACTCATTGCCGACATCACGGTTTCATCAATACGTGTTCCCCACATATTAATAATTAATAGCCCTTCCAGATCATATAATTCATCCCGGATAGGAACCGAGTAACGTACCATTGACGGGCAAAAGTCATCATTAACTTGTACTTGGCCTAATTCAAAATCTGAAACGTAAACACTAACTTCTTCGTCTATCGCATTTTTGAAGAACGACCGTGCTGATTGATCTGCCACATAGAAACGTCCTTTAGTATCATCAAGCAGCTTGGCATCAATGCTCTTGCCTTCTTTTACTTTGACTAGTGTCTTACCTGACTCGTCAACATAACGCATTGCTTGAATTGTGGTGACCTTACGCTGGAAGTTAGTAAAGTATTCTTGCAATGCTTGTGCGCGCGCATCGTACTGGGAATCCACATCACCCAATGACGCAAAACTAAATTCTCTAATAATTGGTGCTTCAGCCAGACCCGCTGCAAGTGACTTTTGGTTATCTACCAGATTATCTAGCTCCGCCGCCATGTTGTTGAGCTTTTCATGTAATTCAGCAGTAATACGTTTTTCAAGATCAGCTTCAATGCGGCTCACTACACCAAATTGCAGTATTAACAATGGGACAAGCGCCATTATTCCAATAATGAAAAATAGTTTTTGGCGAAGCGGCATGTAGAAAGTCCGGAAACGTTGCAATATGCATAATACTAGCACATTTAATGGGTTCGCCTAGTTACAATCTAATGCAAATACCTGATAACAAAAGGATATTAGTAATTTCTTATTATGACTTACAGTCAAGCGGCGCTGATAGCGCTTGCAGAATTGCTCCATCACTGGCTTGTTGTACAAAAACAGCTAAACCTAGGTTGGCTTTTTTCCATTGAGCATTTATTGGAAGATTAATTTGTTTGGACATTTTATCTTGCCCTGACAAAGGTACTGCAAACATTTTTCGAACCACATAATCATGATGCAATGAACGTCCATCATTTTCGCCGGCAGTAATATTGCTCACTAAATTGTTCTCATAAACAGCAAAAAATAATGTTGAATTTGATTCTTGCTTGGTAAACAACTCTGACGATACAAGTGTAGAGATAGTATTATCTGTTGTGATTTTCCAACTTAAAGAGAGCTTCGCTGCCGCAGGCCACGCATTGACTTCGTCTAACAATAATTTAACATTTTGACGGCGCCAA
>Ga0316207_10002163_pt1 | contig 21116 bp, 20 predicted proteins | sample 6weekpyrite_MG_FD_204943 | JGI IMG/M metagenome (GOLD analysis project Ga0316207, IMG submission 204943) | Microbial mat bacterial communities from mineral coupon in-situ incubated in ocean water Damariscotta River, Maine, United States -... | ecosystem: Environmental > Aquatic > Marine >...
ATCTTCAACAAATGCAATCAGTAATTTAAAGTGCATATGAATCTCCCTCTTTATTAAATTAATTTGACCGGCCAGCTATATACTCAGATATCTGCGCATAAGCCATGACCGACATAATTGGAAATAAGCTGGCAAAAGCAATTAAGCCAAAACCATCGATTAATACATTTCTACCCGGCACCGTTTCAGCAAGCCCCAAACCCAGTGCTGCAACGAGCGGAACCGTTACCGTTGACGTTGTTACACCACCGGAATCATAAGCTAATGGCACAATTATTTTTGGCGCAAAAAAAGTCTGGATAACCACCACAATATATCCCGTGATTATAAAATAATGAATCGGCAAACCGGTAACAATACGATAACTCCCCAGCGTTATTCCCACAGCAACACCTAAAGCGACTGCTCTACGCAAACCCCACACACCAATTGCACCACCGGAAACCTCATGCGCTTTTATGGCAACGGCAATTAGCGAAGGTTCAGCAATGGTTGTGCTAAAGCCAATTGCAAATGCAAATAGATATACCCAGTAATAATCTGCCCAATTAATAACATGAGGTATCACCCCAGCCTCACCATAAATGAAGGATGGGTTAGTGAGTTGATCTGCCATTAACCGACCCAGTGGGAACAACGCCTGTTCAAGACCTAATAAAAATAATGACAGGCCAACAAGCACATAGACAAAACCGGTAATAACCCGTTTAAGGTTTGGAATCGGCCTGCGTATAACTAAAAATTGAAAGCCAAAAATAATGCTTACGATGGGTAATACATCTATAGATGTATCGTAAATCATCTGTATTATTTTAAATAATAGCTCCATTAGATGACCATCCCGTAAGCCATCACAAAAATCATGGGGGTTAAGGATGCGAATGCAATCAAACCAAAACCATCGGTCATGGGATTTCTTCCCTTAATAGAAGAAGCAAGCCCAACCCCAAGCGCTGTCACCAGTGGAACAGTGATGGTTGATGTGGTGACACCGCCAGAGTCATAAGCAATACCGATAATTTCTTTGGGTGCGAGCGCGGTCATAATCACCACCAGAATATAACCACCCATAATCATATACTGAATAGACCAGCCTTTAAGTATTCGTAACACACCGATAACAATGGCCAGCCCCACTGAAAAAGCGACTGTAAGGCGCAGACCGTCCGCATAACTTTGTTTAGACTCTGCTGTGTTTTCAATCATCTCGCCAATTGCCGCCACCTCAGACGCCTCATCCGCCACCGCAATTAAGGCGGGTTCAGCAACCGTGGTGCCAAATCCGAGACAAAAAGAAAAAATCAGTATCCAGACAACACTGCCTTTTCTAGCGAAGGCATTAGCCATGCTTTCACCAATTGGAAATAATCCCATTTCAAGGCCATAGATAAAAAAAGTTAAACCTAAAATGATAAACAGTGTGCCTGTTATGATATCCATAAATCCGGGAATAGGCTGCTGTAAAACAAAAGCCTGAAAAAAACCGATTACCAGAATAATAGGTAACAGATCTCTCAAACTTCCTAGCATGGATTTGAATAAAGCCAAAAAAGCCTGCTGCAAAAAATAACTCCAGAAAGTAATTTGAGTTTATATAATAGACTAGAATTTACAATAATACATCGGCTTAGGCTACGCCGAACTAATAAACAGATGTTAAAGTAATAATCAGGTTCTAAGGATTGTAAAAATTCAATAAAGACTTCGTCATCCCCGATAAAATTTCCTGGAGAAATTTTAAACAGGCTCTGCCTGGCCCCGAAGGGGCGGAGGGCAGGAAGCCCGAAGTAATGCTTGTGTCGGGGATCCAGCGACCTTAGGTACTGTAAAGACACTGGATTCCCGACACAAGCATTCGGGAATGACGACACTTTTTACAATAGTGCAGCACTATATTAACTTACATTACGCCGATCTAATAAACAGATGCCAAGTTAATAATTTAATTTATTATGATGATTTTACCTGTCGCGATTCAGCCTCTAATACCTGCTGTGTCATATCAATAACACTATCAGGATTTAAGGAAATTGAAGAAATCCCCTGCTCCACCAGCCAACGGGTTATTTCTGGAAAGTCAGATGGGGCCTGGCCACAGATACCGACATATTTATTCTGGGCATTGCAGGCATCTATGGCCATTTTCATCATGATTTTTACCGCCTCATTTCGTTCATCAAATCCGGTGAGCAGACCCGAGTCACGATCAACGCCTAAAGTAAGCTGAGTTAAATCATTAGAACCAATTGAGAAACCATCAAAATGCGCTAAAAATTGATCTGCCAGTAAGGCGTTAGCCGGTATTTCACACATTAAAATAACTTTAAGAGCAGACTCTCCACGGCTCAAACCAAACTCAGATAATAACTCTAATATATTTTTTCCTTCATCCACACTACGTACAAAGGGAATCATAATATCCACATTAGTTAACCCCATCTGTTCACGCACAATTTTTAATGCCTTACATTCCATCTCAAAACAATCACGAAACTCTTTTGATGGATAACGATATGCCCCTCGAAAACCCAGCATCGGGTTTTCTTCATCGGGTTCAAATAAAGCACCACCTACTAACGAGGCATATTCATTGGATTTAAAATCGGACAATCGCACAATGACCTGCCGGGGATAAAATGCGGCGGCAATCATGCCAATGCCTTCTGCCAGTTTCTTTTCATAATAATCAATTGGACTTTGGTAACCCGCAATAATATCCGACACCTTAAGCTGAACATCCACTGGCAATGAATCATATTCAAGTAATGCACGGGGGTGTATTCGAATACTGGTATTGATAATAAATTCCAGACGCGCCAGGCCGACTCCATCAACGGGTAATTTAGATGTTTCGAAAGCGAGTTCCGGATTAGCCAGATTCAGCATAATTCGTGTTGCAGGTTTTTTTAGTGATGACACATCCAGTTTATTTTCACTAAATTTCAGTAAGCCCGGATAAATAAACCCCGTATCCCCTTCGGCACAGGACACGGTGACCTCTTTAGCTGTTTTTATTTTACTGGTCGCCTGCCCACAACCAACCACAGCAGGCACACCTAACTCCCGGGCGATAATCGCCGCATGACAGGTACGCCCTCCCCGGTTTGTAACAATGGCAGAAGCAATTTTCATCACCGGCTCCCAGTCCGGGTCGGTAATATCCGTCACCAGCACTTCACCGGGTTTCAACTTATTCATTTCACTGGCATCTAAAATCACACAGGCCTTACCCGAGGCAATACGTTTACCCACGCTCTTCCCCACCACAAGTGGCTGGGGTGTATTTAGCTGTTCTAATTTATATTGAATTTGATATTGTTTGTTATCATCCGCATACACGGTTTCAGGTCGCGCCTGCAAAATAAATAACTCGCCACTTTCACCATCTTTTGCCCATTCAATATCCATTGGGCGGCCGTAATGTTTTTCAATGCTCATTGCAAAGCGTGACAGTTTTAAGACATCGTCATCGTTAATACAAAATTGATTCTGTTCTTCCTGGGACACCTCAACATTGTGTGTAGACAGACCCGCAGTCGTATCATGACTGTAAACCATTTTTACATCTTTCTTACCAAGATAACGTCGAATTATTGGCTGCTTTTTTTCCAGGGTCGTTTTAAACACATAAAACTCATCGGGATTGACCGAACCTTGCACCACATTTTCACCCAGCCCCCAGGCCGCATTTATCAAAATCACATCGTCAAAACCCGATTCCGTATCAATGGTAAACATAACACCTGAAGCACCACTATCGGCGCGCACCATTTTTTGAACGCCAATCGATAGTGCCACATCCATATGACTAAAGCCTTTATCTACACGGTATGAAATAGCGCGATCAGTAAACAGGGAAGCGTAAACACGTTTACAGGTGAGTAATAAATTTCGCCGCCCTGATATATTAAGATAGGTTTCCTGTTGCCCGGCAAAAGAAGCACCGGGCAGGTCTTCAGCGGTTGCAGAACTACGAACCGCTACATCCGGGTACTCGCCATACTCTTCTTCAAGTTTTTCATAAGCGGTTACTATTTCTTCAGCCAGATCTTCAGGCATTTCAGCATGTAAAATCCAGCTTCGAATTTGTCGCCCGATTCGGGCCAGTGCAGTTACATCGTGCGTATCTAAACCATCCAGCGCATGCCCCACTTTTTCCAGAAGATCATTCTGCACCATATAATGGTGATAGGCTTTAGATGTTGTGGCAAAACCATTGGGCACCCGTATACCCTGTTCAGACAGCCCGGTATACATTTCTCCCAGGGATGCATTTTTACCCCCTACCTGATCGATATCATTAATACCCACATCTGCAAAGAAGCTTACGTAGCGCATGGCCAATCCTTAATCATTTATTTACATTGAGTATAAAACGTGAATATTGAAGTGTAAAAATTGTTTATATGAAGTTTGTTTTATGTCAGCTTTTGGCCTTAGCGGTCGCTCGTATGATTCATCGTGCTCGGGGACAGAGCTTGCTTTTTAAACTCTGTCCCCTGTTGTGATTCCGATCAGATGGGCAGTGCGATGAGCGACTCCGCTCAGCTCTTGGTGGTCTCAATAAGGGGACAGAGCGCCAAAAAGCGGCGGTCTTTCCACGATGGAGATGTTCCTTAACAGGGCACAGATATTGAGAAATCAAAACCGCCCATGCTCCAGCATCAACAGAGTACAGTCTTTAACAAAAGGAATTTCGTAATGCATAAGGGCCCGCTCCAGCTCATCACTTTCAGTGCCCGGATTTAGAATAACCCTTGCAGGATTGAGTTTTACAATATCATCGATTAAGGGGGTAATTCTCTGGGGGCCGATATATAACGTAACTGTATCGACTGGCTTTTGAATTTGGCCCAGCTGGTGTTTAACCACCAGGCCTTCTATGTTTTCAATTTTGGGGTGAACCGGTATAACATGATGCCCGTACTCAAGCAGCATTTTAATCGCTTTATAAGCATAGCGATGGGGTTTATTGCTGGCACCAAGTACAACTATCCGGCTATTTTGCATTAGCTGCTCATTTTTATTCTTCAGGTTTAACTATTCAGGTTCTCAGGTCTAACGAATTTAACTTCTTGCGCCGGGGCATATTCCCGATCATAAATCAGGGTAATCTGTTGCTCTCCGTCTTTTTCTTTTGAGGCCACCTGCTTAAGCTCCGGCAGGCGAATTGCCAGATAAGCCATGCTCGCAGCAATTAACTGTTCATTACCAGATTCAATTGCCATCATGAGTTGATTGGCTACAAACTGGGCCTTTTGTTCCAGGGTCGGTGCAAAAATATTACCCTGGCTAGTGGGAATCCCCATATCCATTTTATCATCCATTTTATCCAGATAAACCCATTGCTGTTTCGCCAGGTCTATACTTCGATCAAATTCAATTTCAGCTTCACCATTCACTACAGCTACTAAAACACTCATACTTTTAACCTAAAATTTGTTAAACCCCAAATAATTAGACAGGGTTAGTCAGAAACAGGGGATATATTAACATATTTCAATTTTCCCCCTGTAATCTTACTGTAATCTTATAAATCCCACAGCACGCCTGCTACAATGGGCTATTTTGTTGATATCAGGACACACCATGAGCCACGCCCCTTCGGCCCTGCTATTTATCTCCACCAGCTGCCCACACTGCCCCAGCGTGTTACAAAGCCTCGCAGAGCTGATTAAGGAGGGTAAAATTGCGCAGCTGGAAGTGGTAAATATTGAACTTGACCCACAGCGCGCCCAGGCCCTGAACGTGCGCTCAGTACCCTGGCTCAAACTGGGTGATTTTGAACTGCTGGGGCTCAAATCAAAAACAGAGATTCAGCAATGGATTGATAAATCCGCCAACACGGAGGATATGAGCGACTACTTTGAGGAACTAATGACATCCGGGGAAATCTCAAAATTGCAGCAAATGGTAGAGGCCGAGCCAGGGCACATGAAAACCCTGTTCAATATTATGGCAAATGAAAAGTCGAGTTTATCCGCACGCATTGGTGTGGGGGTAATAATTGAACAACTCGCAGGTAGTGAAATACTGGTAAACAACATTGATGCACTGGGGGAATATTGCAAAAACCCAGTTGCCCGAATTCGCAATGATGCATGTTATTACCTGGGATTGAGCCACCACCAGAATGCGGCTAAATATCTACGCTCGCTATTAGATGATGTTGATGATGAAGTTAAGGAAACGGCCCAGGAAGCACTGGAAGAAATCATTAATTAAATACATTGCTATCCCGTTAAAAGCAATAATGGATAATACTTTAATCGTCATTCCCGATAAAATCTTCTGGAAAGATTTTAAACAGGCTTTGCCTGGCCCGTTAGGGCTGAGGGCAGGAGCCCGAAGTAATGCTTGTATCGGGATAAATTCGCCTGGAGCGAATTTAAACATACTGTGTATGGCCCGAAGGGTAAAATACATGGATGTATTTTATAATCCAGTGTCTTTACAGTACCCAAGGTCGCTGGATCCCCGACACAAGCATTCGGGGATGACGACACTTTTAGTAAGCGGAATAGTACTGAGAAGAAATCACTAATTAAGCCTGTTTAAAACACCAGAAAAAAAAGGAAAACCTAAATGAAATGCCATGAAGTAGATTACAAAATTATTGGCCACGATATGCAAATGGTAGAAGTGGAACTGGACCCGGAAGAAACCGTCATCGCAGAAGCCGGTGCCATGACTTATATGGAAGAAGACATTACTTTCGAAGCAAAAATGGGGGATGGCTCTGAACCTGACCAGGGTTTCATGGGCAAACTATTCAGTGCGGGCAAACGGGTTATCTCGGGTGAATCATTATTTATGACCCACTTCACCAACGCCGGCTCTGCCAAGAAACATGTTTCATTCTCATCCCCCTTTCCCGGCAAAATTATTGATATTGACCTTTCACAACATAGTGGCGGCCTGCTCTGCCAGAAAGACGCATTCCTGGCCGCTGCCCTGGGCACAAAAATTGATATCGCATTTAACCGTAAACTGGGGGCCGGCTTTTTTGGGGGTGAAGGGTTTATTTTAGAAAAACTACAGGGCGATGGCATGGCCTTCATTCATGCGGGTGGCACCGTTGTTAAAAAAGAACTCAACAATGAAACCCTGAGATTAGACACGGGCTGCCTGGTGGCATTTAGTGAGGGCATCGATTACAACATAGAAATGACCAAAGGCCTGAAGAGCATGTTCTTTGGAGGTGAAGGCATGTTTTTAGCCACCTTAAGGGGAACCGGATCAGTCTGGATTCAAAGCCTGCCTTTTTCTCGCCTGGCGGATCGTGTACTTGAACATGCCCCAGCCCATGGCGGCGGTGATCAAGGTGAAGGCTCTGTACTGGGGGGCATAGGTCGTTTAGTCGACTAACCCTCCCCGGGTCACATTTATTACAAAAATTGACCTTTATTAAACCAATTAACCTCAACAAGCCGTAATATCCAATTTTTAATTATTGAAAGCATTTATGAATTCACCACTTTGGAACACCTTTAGCGCAGCCCCCCATCGATTATTTTTCTTTAGCGGTTCAATTCAACTTATTCTGCCATTATTCCTCTGGTCAATTGAACTCATCGGTCGATACACAGAGTTATGGACACCACTTGAAACACTAATCCCCTCAACCTGGGCCCATGGTTTTGTGATGATTTACGGCCTGTTCATTTTTTTCATTTTTGGTTTTTTAATGACCGTATTCCCGCGCTGGATGAATACAGAGGCCATCGCTAAAGAACAATATATCGCCCCGTTTTTCTGGCTCAATCTTGGACTGTTTATTTTTGAAGTCAGCTTATTTACCAACTCATCATCTGTTTTTTCGGGTTTAGGCATATTTTTATTTGGCTGGATTTATGGAATTGTTCTACTTTATCAAACCTTTAAAAAAGCACCTCCACAAAATAAACGTTATGAAAAAGTGGCACTTGCCGCACTTATTTCCGGCGCATTTGGTGTAGCCAGTTATGGCTGGTGGTTATACACGGATAACTGGTTCTACATGGAACTGGCCTTAAACATAGGCATCTGGTTGTATTTATTACCCCTGCTCTTTGCCGTCAGTCACCGCATGCTGCCTTTTTTCAGCAGTAATATTATTGATAATTATGTGGTTTTTCAGCCCGCCTACACCCTGTGGATTTTTCTCGCCGGCTGTGTCAGCCACTTTGCTTTAGTCCAGCTCCATCAAGCAGAATGGTTATTTATAGCCGACATTCCCCTGGCAGGCATCGCCCTGTTCCATTCCATTCGCTGGCGACTACAACACAGTTTTAAAGACCGTTTACTGGCGGTATTACACCTGGCCTTTTTCTGGTTATTTATCGGTCTCAGTTTGTTCAGCCTGCAAAGCCTGTTATTACTGTTCAGTGGCGAATTCATTCTTGGTAGATCCCCACTACATGCACTAACCATCGGCTTTTTTGTATCCCTGCTTATCGCCATGGCATCACGTGTAACCCTGGGGCATTCGGGTAGAATGCTAATTTTAGATAATATGAGCTGGTATTTATTTCTAGGATTACAGTTAGCCGCAGTGATGCGTATTTTTTCTGACCTCCAGTTTGATGAGATGCTGGTCAGCAATAACCTTAACCTGATTGCTGCTGCGTTATGGCTTATCTGCTTATCTACCTGGTTTATAAAATACGCGCCCATTTACCTGAGTGCCAGGGTGGATGGTCGTGAGGGTTAAAATTAAACCTGACTATTTTGGGTTATTTCAAAGCTAATTTTTGATACAGTAAGCCATCCCCTAACGAGAACTAAACCATGGACCATGCAAGCTACGAATTCCCACGATTTTGCAAAAAATGTAACTGTGATCTTGAATTAGATGACTATGCAATAGACACCCACACCTGCCAGAACAAACATACCTTCTTCTTTAAATGTCCAAAATGTGCAGACTATGTGGCGACAGCCATGGCAAACATTCCACAGGAAAAATGGAAAGATTTCATTAGCGCAGATAAACTAAATGAAGTTGAAGCCAAATATGAAGCGGCGATGAAAAGCCACTAGGTTCGATCATGGATACTGAAAAAACGAAAACCGCTTTTTATAAACAACCCGCAATCATTATTTTCGCACTTTTTATTGCGGGCTTTTTTCTGGTGCAACACTTTTCAGAACAAATGCTTTCAGATGAACCACTCGTACTCAGCAAAGCGAATCCTCCCAACATAATTATGTATAGCACGCATAATTGCTCCTATTGCTATATCACCAGAGAATTTTTCAAAAAACATAATTTACCCTACACCGAATATGATATTGAACGCTCAGAAAAACATATGAAAATGTTTTATCTACTGGGTGGCCGGGGTACACCGTTGGTAATTATTAATAATGAAATCATACATGGGTTTGATGAAAGGCTGATGCGGGAAGCTTTGTAGTCATTCCTAATAAAATCAATAATGATTTAAACCGTCATTCCCGAATGCTTGTATCGGGAATGACGACACTTTGAATTATTATACATAATTCCCTAACACCAGGCACAAACATGAAAAAAAATCTAATCACCCCACTCTTCTTATTATTGTTTATTCAACCCACCCATGCAGACATCACAAAAACCATTCACCCAGAAACAAAATTAATTGAATGGAAGTTAAAAGAAAACAATTTAGAACTACAACTCATACAACGCACACCCAATCAAACACGTGGTTTTTTCGAAGCACGGGGTTTCTCTAAAAAAATAACCCATGACATCGCTAACAGCTGTGTTTTTCAAACCATCACCCGCAACACCTCAAAAGAAAAAAACAGGGCCATTCAGGTTTCTTTAAAAACCTGGCGAATAAAAATAAACAACCAGTCCCAGCCAATAAAACTAAAAGAAACCTGGGACAAAGAATGGAACACAGCCCAGGTTAAAGCCTCATCACGCCTGGCCTTTCGCTGGGCCACTTTTCCAACAGAACAGACCTTTGAACCCAGCGGTGATTATAACTGGGGCATGATCAGTTTTGGCCCTGAACCCGGTAGCGTTTTTGATTTGTATGTTGAATGGAAAAGTAATAATAAAATAAAGAGCCAGTGGATTAAAAATATGACGTGTCCGAAAAACCGCTAAGAAAGTATCACCCAGCCTGCATGGATGCACTTACGACATGTCATTTATAAATGAGACTTTTTTGTTTTTACTTATTAACAACATGAAAACTAGAATAGCTAAGTAATTATAAATAATAATTTAAACTGTCATTCCCGAATGCTTCTATCGGAAATCCAGTGTCTTTGCAGTATCTAAGGCCGCTGGATCCCCGACAAAAGCATTCGGGGATGACGATATAAAGTATTATCTGTTATCTTTTAGCCCTCATATTTTCATATCGTTAATAAATAAAAACCAAAAGAAGATGGACCATAACATTTTTAGATCATTTTCAATTTCCTTAACGATACAACAATGCTAATACAAAATTTAAATAAGTGACCTTATTTTTTCTACATTGTTAAATGCAATGCGCCTGAATTCATCAGAGACGCTTTCATCTTCTGTAACACTTAACCAGAATTCACCCGCAACCTCACCTGAAGACTGCCATAAATCAGCATGCTTCATTGGTCTAACCGGTAAAGTTAATTGCCGCTCGATAATTTCTCCACGCACGGGCACATACATCATAGGCAACATGTCATAAGTCGGGAGCAACTCAAACCCCACATCGTTAACCGTCATACTTAAATTACCCAGGTGCATATCACTGTTACCAATCCAGTGACCGTAGAATTCATTCCATATACAATCACGCTCATCCTCTGAATTAATTAATTTGTTCTGACGCATTTGCTTCGCCACTTTTGACCAACCTTGAGCCAGGCCAACAAATTCCGAGTTAATTGCGAATAACGAAATCATGGGGACACGGCCCGTTTCACCCACACGATCAAAACGCTGACTTTCAAGAAACACGCGACCGTCAAATTGAAATAGCTGAGTGTTCGCCGCCGACATGCCGGAACGTGTCATTGCATTAAGGGCATGAAATTCACAAATTAATAAATCCTGCCAACGCCGTGCCTCCACAGAATTTCCAGCGGGTGAATACTTAACAATTGCATGACCATTATCTCGCGAATATACCGTAAACTTTTGATGCTCGCCCCCAGCTGATGAACCACCTTTCCATTGATTTAAAATTGCACTCGCTCTCTCAGGGTAAACAGATTCCCTGTCCTCTACGACATCTAGCTCAGCATGCTGAAAAGCATACAACGCCGAATCACCTAATAAAAGATGCCCCGGCAAATCAGATCCTTGCTGTAATAAATAATGACCCACCTGCTCCACATTCCATAACTTAACATCATCAGGGTAACCCCGATGCGATGCAAAATAATGCGCAACCTGCCTTCCCATAAACCCCTGGGGGCGAAGGTCATCTAACATATAAGGCAATGAAGGATAAATACCATTATTATCATTCCCCCTTAACCATCGCACAGTGGATTCACTTTCAATATAGAATTGCCCACCCCCAATTGCATGCAATTCTGCCAACTGCTGAGGCCGCCCTTTTTCATCAATTGCGTATACTGGCAGCGAGCCTTCTACACCAAATACCGGTTGCGACAAGGCATAAACTGCCGCACGCGCCCGACCAATGCGCAAGACTTGTGTGCCCGCTCGACTGACCAGCCGAGATAAAGTAGGTTGACTGATTTCAAGCATCTGTTGCAGCTCTAATGATGACAGCACACCATGAAGGCCTAACAGCTTGATTAACTGATCGAGTGATTCAGACATGAATAGATACTAGCATAGTTTTTTACAATAGTCTGAAACAATTATATCGTTTATATTCAATATGTTATATAAATCAATCACAAACAAGAATATATAAATGAATAGATAATATTATATAACTCTAAGCCTGAGTCATCCTCACGAAATCCACTGAAAAATCAGTTAAGATAAAAAAACGTAAATGAACGCTAAATAATATAGCCTATAGCTTTATTTTGAGGGACTCATACATTTTACACATAAAGAAATTAAGGGTTAATCCGCTTTAGCATTTAGAGCTACGAACTAATATAAACATTTCTTTTTGCGTACATTCTCGTTCATTTGCTTTTTCTTTTGACTTTCGACTTAAATCTCTTCATCACAAGTTAAATCTCTTCATCACAAGTCGCCAAAAACATCTCAATCGCATCCGGATGTACTCGATAAACCCCTTTACTAATTCGATACAAAAATCGGGTATAGGTAACACTACATCGTCCAGACTCAATCGTTGCCGCAGGTAAAAATGAATTTATATAATCGGTTTTAATATCAGAAAAAAACAACTTAAACTCCTGCAAGGTAAACACAATCCCTTCATTATCAACATGCCCCAGCTCACCGGAAATAATCGCATTAAAAAAACGTTGCCTTAACGTCATCATCAATCCCTTCTTAAATTTTGTTTTGTTTAAATTCATCAGTTAAATCATAAAGCCCCTTAATTAACTCACCCACCACCTGTAAATAATGATCAATCACTTCATCCTGAACATGCGGTTCATCAATGCCTTGATCACTAACCTTAAGCGGAGAGTTCTCCAGCAAGTTCCTTAAATGTGCCGTATAACGTAATAAACAAATGGTAGAAGACGCATCAGCAAATAAAGGTTTTTCAAGTGAACGACTTGAAGGATTAACCCCATTAACCGCAGCCATCAACTCCGTCTCCTTAACAATCTTTGCAAGCAATGCATCTGAAAAAACAACATCGTCATTAATAAATGAATCACACATACACACCTCCAATATAAAATTAGAAATAAACCAAAAGTCCTGTGCACAAAACAGATTACAAAAAACACAATACAAACATCGTCATCCCAGCATGCCTGTAGCTGGGATCCAGTGACTGTGCAGCGCATAAAAAAGCAGCAAAGACTTCGTCATTCCCAAAGGACATGGCTTTAAAATTTAAAAATAAATCAAAAGGAAACCAGAACCTGAAGGTAAAAAAACCCAGAGGCCCTGATCATTCACCACCACGCCAGATACAGCCTGAGCACCTAACCCCGGCCACACCCAAACCACGGCAAGGGCACCACCGGATTGAAGTGATGCCAACTTACCCGCAAAAAACACAAAGCTTGCAGCCTGGGCAAACGAGCAATGACACAGGCAAACGCCCAAAAAACGCGACTCTCGCGGTTAAAGATGGTTTGTTGAGTGCACAAAAAAGCACAAACGGTTTCCAGAAAACCGTGCAGAGGGGGTGATTTAAACGAAGAAATAACATGCCAATGAAAACGCCTACGCGCAGGCAGGGGTGGGAATGGGAACTTTGCTGAAAAAAAACTACCGGCAAAGGGGATTCGTGACTTAGAATATATCGCAGCCATAATCAACTCTCTGTTAGTTGGTGGTGGTTAGCTGGCTTTTGGTGTTAGACGCACCGGAGTCAGCGTTAGGATTGTGGGTTTAGTTTATTAGCTTCTCGATAGACTTCTCCTTTTAAAATGAAAAAATGTTTTTGTTAAACCGCTTATGATTATTTTAATAAGCTATAAAAAACGTTGTTTATGTGTTGACGCAAACGGCATCTTAATCATGAAAAAGTGACTGGGATGCCGTTTTGCGTTTAGCAATAAAAATAATCACCCCAAACTCTCGCATACAGTGTGTTTAGATGGCAAGCTTTTTTTGTTTGGGAGTTTTTCCTATATTAAATGTGTTTGAGATAGATGATACTACGAGCACTTGCATGTGGTTGTTGAGGATACTTGAAAGGTTAATACTGACCTGGATGTAAACTCAATATAAAAAGCATGGTTAATCATCAAAGAACTGTTGTTGACCAAATTATACGGAAAAGCGGAAGCAGCATAAATACGCATAAATATTGATTGTTACTGAAAAGCAGATTAATTTATAACTATGGTGAAACAATCTATTGTGCCTAACTATAGTATAAGCTATTGTGCTCTATAGAGAAATAAATAGATATATATGGCTCCTAGCTCAATAAAACCTAGCATCTTAATATTTTAAATTTATTTTCTTCAATTCAGATTTGATAACTATTTATTCTACTGAGTAGTCTGAATGTTTTAGCCCAACCAGTATAAAAAGTGGCTATTTTGAAAAAGTTGCTTAACCAGGTATACCAATTTGGTTGACCATGTCAAACTATTACGTTGCGTGGCCAGTTAGTTGATATTGCAAAATGCTAACCGTGTTTATAGATTATAAGGAAATTATTATGCACAAATTTTCACTCCACCTTATTTTTCGCCCTTATATTATTTTATTGTCCATTGTTTTCAGTATTGTTTCATGCTCTGGTGGAAGCAGCGATGGGGCGCAAGACTTTTTTATCGGGGGTAGAGTTTTAGGTCTGTTATTAGGAGAATCAGTAGTATTACAAAATAACGATAAGGATGATCTTGTTGCAAAAAGTACTTCCAACTTCATCTTTAAAACTAAATTGTCGAATAACAGTACTTATAACGTCACAATTAAGACCCAGCCCACAGGTAAAACCTGTCAGGTCAAAAATGGTTCAGGTGCATTAGCAGGTAGCGAAATCACTAATATCGTTATAGTTTGCTCAACAGAAATTATACTAAAAACTAAGCCCATGTCTAAAACGGTTACCCTGGAGTGGGAATTCGTGGGTGGGAGTTATAACCTTTACTACTCAACTGATAAAGGGTTCAATCCCGATAACTATGCTAGCCACACAAATGGCACACTGGTTAAAAATGTTAGCCGACCTTATGTCGTGACTGATTTGATTGACAATACTGCTTACTATTTTGTAATAGAAGCAGTATCTAATGGCGAGAAAATTCGCTCGAAAGAGACACCATCTCGTCCAAACAGACTTATCTTTAATAACGGCATCAATACACAATCTTTTGACTCTAATGGCATTCGTTATATAGGGGGATCATTTACTTTGGCAGGTGCACTATCTGGTCACGGGATTCCTTTAAGTAAACAAACTGGTTCAGCAACGCTGGGTAATTTCCCTATTGTGAATGGACGCATTAATTCCGTAATTTCTGATGGCAATAATGGCTGGTATATAGGTGGCTCATTCAGTCGTGTAGGCGACGCTTTTCGCGATAATCTAGCCCACATCCTGGCTGATGGCAGTGTTGATAGCTGGGCACCAAACCCTGATGACTCTGTTAGAACCCTGTTAGCGGTTGACAACATAATTTATGCCGGAGGTGATTTCACTAATATCGGCGGTGCAATACGAAATCATTTAGCAGCGATTGATAGTAATGGACTCGCGACTATTTGGAACCCGAATACTGATGATACGGTTTTTTGCCTGGTAGACGATGCAGGTACGATTTATGCCGGTGGAGATTTCACCAATATTGGTGGTGCGATGCGCAATCGACTGGCAGCGATCGATAGTAATGGACTCGCGACTAACTGGGATCCCAATGCTAGCAACACTGTCAGAGCCCTGTTGATTGATGGCAACACTATTTTAGTTGGTGGGGATTTTACCAGCATTGGCGGAATTACGCGCAATCACCTTGCTGCAATAGGTAGTGATGGCCTTCCCACTAACTGGAATCCTGATACTAATAATACGATTTTTAGCATAGTGAAGAGTGACAACATTGTTTATATTGGTGGAAGTTTTACCAGTATTAATGGTATGACTCGGAATCGCCTTGCCGCTCTAGATAATGATGGTCTTGTTACCAGCTGGAATCCTAATGTTAACGACACGGTTAGCACTCTCATCGTAGATGGCAGTACTGTTTATATTGGTGGCCAATTCACTAGAATCAGTGGTTTTACTCGAGAACGTCTAGCAACTGTTGATACTGCTGGACTTATTATGAACTGGAATCCTATAGCAAATAGTACAGTCTCAACTCTAGCCACCTCTGGCAACACTATATACGCTGGTGGTTCTTTCACCAGTATCGGTGGTGCGACACGCTTCAATCTAGCATCGATCAATGCTGACGGTACCCTTGGTAACTGGAAACCAGAAGCCGACAACTATATTAAAGACCTGGAGGTAGTCGGTAGCACCGTCTATATTGGTGGTTTTTTTAGAAGAATTGGGAGATTTGAAAGAAAATATCTTGCTGCTATCAACATCGATGGCACTTTAATGGACTGGAATCCAGACGCTGATCTTTGGGTAAACCGCTTGGCCGTAGATAATAATATTCTTTATGTCGGTGGCGCATTTTCCACCATTGGTTCAAATACACGCATGCATTTAGCCGCCTTTAATATTGATGATCAAAGCCTTACAAGCTGGAACCCTAACGCCACTGGTACAGTTTCAGATATGCGGATCTACGATGGAAAAATTTACGCAAGTGGCTTTTTCACCAATATTGGAAATAAAGAACGTAATTACCTGGCTTCTATCGATGCAAATGGGGTCGCCACTAACTGGGACCCTAGTGCTAACGCTCCTGTCTTCATAATGCGTATTGCTACCTCTACCGGCACAGTTTATGTCGGAGGCCAGTTCACTAATGTCGGCGGCATGGACCGTAATTATCTTGCGGCAATCGACACTAATGGCCAAGCATTAAACTGGAACCCCGATCCAGATAACGAAGTTTTTGGTCTTGTTATTGATGGAGACACTATTTTTGTCAAAGGTTCATTTAACAATATCGGGGGAGTAGCACGCAATGGTCAAGCCGTTATTGACAGTAGTGGCCAAGTAACAGACTGGAATAGTTCCAGTTGCAATTTTTTTCCTGACCCTGAAAATTGTCCTGGAACATTATTTTGATCTTCCCCCAATAATGCAGACGGTTTAAATACTGAAATATTTTTCTTGAAAACAAAAAATATAAAAAATAGGATCCAAGTTAACCACTCGTAAAAAAAATCGAAAATCGGGTTCAGCCATTAGCAGTTCCCAGTCAATAGGAAATAGTTATTTTTTACGTGCTTTTTCACGTAAAAAATAACAGCAACGAAATCGGGGTCGAAATCGGGGTCAGGTCTTTCCATCGAAATCGGGGTCAGGTCTTTCCATGCCACATAAATATAAATAGAACACTCAACCTAATTGCGTTGATACTTTGTAGAAATGAAGTACACTATAAAAATTCAAAATAAAACTATGGCGAAGCGGTCTATCGTATACAACTATAAAACAAAATGTCAGGTAAAAAACAAAGTACATGCTGAAAAATATTTGCCCTAATTGTAATAATAAATTTTGGCTCATTAAGAATGAATCAAAAGAGATAAATCCAGAAACCAAATGGTATCTATACAGTAAAATAGAGACTCTCTCTTTTTGCCCCTTATGCCATACACAACTAAAAGAAACCAGGAAATCAAAACAATTTGATATATTATGGCGAATTACACTAATACCATTTATATTATTGACTGCATTTGAATATATAGAAAAAGAAACTTTACTATATTGGGCCTCTCTAATATTCATACTTTTGATTATGTTGTTTTCTTCAATAGTCGATAAATATGAAGTCGTAAATAATAAGATTTTAAAATAACATACTCAAATTAATAGAAAACAGGAACCCCATTCTAATTACATTGATACTTAGTAGAAAAAGAGTAGACTACAAATATTCTAAATAACTATAGCAAAGTGATGTATTGTGTATTGCTCTAGCATAAACTGTTAGTCAAAATAAAAAATTACTATGACGATAAAATTCGAAGATATAGAGTTTTCATTTGATTTTGTAAGTTCGGCACAGCCATGCATGAACGAAGCGTATTTAAACATCCATACAGGCGAAACATATTGGCATTCAGAGTTTGGTGATAACGAAGAAGAACTACCAGATGACATCGATGACACAAGCAAATATATTGCCTTGCCTCATAAAAATGATCTAGATCTAGGCAAAAGACTTGCACTTAAATTTTCATATAAATTTCTACCTGAAAAAGCTGAAGAAATTGAGACCATATTTCATAAAAAAGGTGCGTATTCAAATTTCAAAAACATTCTGGAAAAATCAGGTAACATTCAACACTGGTATGATTATGAAAACAAAGCGCAAGAATATGCCTTACGAGAATGGTGTAAAATCAATAAAATTAAACTAAATGACTAACGAAAACTTTATATGACCACCCAATCTAATTACATTGATACTTAGTAGAAATAGAGTAAAGCACAGAAGTCAAAAATAAAACTATGACGATGTAACCTATTGTGTATTGTTATAGAAAAATGGTATGTTGGTTGTTCGAATTGTACTCTATTCAACACTTTAAAAACTAGCTGCCTCTATTATTGGCCGGTTGTAAAAATGTCAGGCGAATAAATATAGGTTAGCTACATATTACGAGGGAGAGATAGATATGAGCTATAAACTTGGCCAAAAATCACTTGCGGAACTCGAAGGCGTGCATTCTGATCTGGTTAAAGTGGTAAAACGCGCTATCGAAATAACCCCCCAGGACTTCTCTGTACATGATGGCATTAGAACACTTGACGAACAGAAAGAGCTTGTAAAATCTGGAGCAAGCAAGACGCTTAAGTCCAGGCATATTACAGGCCATGCTGTTGATCTTGTTCCATATATAAATGGAAAGTTACGTTGGGAATGGGAGCCAATATATCAAATAGCAGAAGCCGTGCGTACAGCAGCCGAGGAACTACAAATCAATATAAGGTGGGGAGGTGCATGGGATGTTTTGCTAACCTCTGAAGATGAACCCACAGAAGATATTGTTTCTGGTTATGTTGAGAGAAAAAGAAGCGAAGGTAAGAAAGCATTTATTGATGGGCCTCATTATGAGCTTCCTAAATCTGAATATTCATAAAATGCCTGACAAAACAAATCAATAAGTAGGACACCCAGCTCGATAAAATATTATGTTGTGTGTCCTGTTTATCTTTTATTTAATTCACACTTCCTTTAATTTTTCCAGGTTAAAGCTAACGACTTACTTTACATGGACACCCACTTTAAATACTATGGCCCTTCAGACTGTTTAAAACAAACTGGATACAAAATTCATCACCTGGCTCAATAAATTAAAAACCTTCATATTTTTAATATTATCTTCTCCAAATCAGATGTGATGAGCACTTAACATATTGAGAGCATTTTAAGCGGGAGAAAGTAATAAAATTATCATATAAACCGCATGTCTATGTTCACGGCCTGATGATTATCTCAATCATATTGGCAGCGAGCTCTTTTCCTGTTGGAGCAGTGATAACCAATGCATTACCTCCCGAGGTAATGATGTTCCTTCGATTCCTTCTCGCCTCAGCATTATTTGCGCCATACGTTATTGTAAAGCATGGTTTTAAGGTTCCACCTTTAAAGAACATTGCTGAATATGGCATTCTCAGTATTCCATTAGTTATATTCTTTTGGTGCATGTTTGAAAGCCTGAGGTATACGAGCGTTTTAAATACGGGAGCCTTGTACACTACCGTTCCGGCAATAACCGCTATTTGGGCTTTACTCATTAACGGAGAAACATCGGGCAAAATGAGATCGACGGGGCTTTTTCTAGGTACACTTGGTGCTCTTTGGATTGTTTTTAGGGGAAATATAGATGCCTTTATAAATCTCGACCTGAATTATGGAGATTTAGTATTCTTCCTTGGGTGTTTTTTCCTTGGTTTCTACAATCCTTTAGTGAAGAAATTTCATCAGGGAGAACCCTTAGAAGTAATGACATTCTGGGTACTTTTATTAGGCAGTCTATGGCTTTTAATTGGTTCTGGAAAAAGCATTATCGATATAGACTGGTTTGAAATAGAACTTCCTGTGTATGGAGGTATTGCATATTTAGCCATATTCTCAACACTCGTTACCTTTTTTCTGCTTCATTATTGCACCGTTAGATTAGGCGCAACCAAAACTTCAGCATATGGATTTTTAACACCAGTATTCATTGTGGTTCTCAGCGTATTGTTAGGAATGGAAAAGTTTGAATTAGTATTAACTCCTGGCTTATTCATAATAGTGGTTGCAATGTTTATGATTCAAAGAGAAAACAAAATGCAAATCCAGACCAAGGCCTGATGCTAACAAAGGCCAATTGAGTACTCAGGAAAATACGACAAGGATCTTTACACTTCCATGTAGTGACCTACATGAACAGGTGGATCCGCTTCGCTTGATCCACCCTACAAATTCATTTAAATTGGTGGAGCTTACTCTTAAGCAAATGCTATTCGGATAATCCCATTTTAGAGGATTGATTAAAAACAGGTAACGCCATGACTTTAAATAAATATTCTTTACTATTACTCACGTTGTTAATTATTTTTGCAAAATTAACTTATGCCAACCAACTCATCACCCTAATGGCTGACAAAAAGACGGCTGTCAATTTTAAACTAAAAGACATGGATGGCAATTACCATCAGTTATCTGACTACAAAGGCAAGCCGGTTATTATTAACTTTTGGGCCACCTGGTGCCCGCCCTGTCGTGATGAACTACCTTCGATGAACCGGGGCTGGGATAAGATTAAATCTGAAGGTATTGCGATGATTGCTATAAACGTGGGTGAGGATGAAGATACTATTTTCACTTTTACCGGTGATTATCCCGTTAACTTCACCATACTACTTGATGAAACAGGTGAGATTATAAATCAATGGCCCGTTAAAGGGTTGCCCACTACGTTTGTAATTGATCCCGATGGGCATATCGTTTATCGTGCTATTGGTGGTCGTGAATGGGATTCTGACAAGTTGCTAAATCTGGTTCGATCTTTGAAAAATAAACCTTAAGTCAACAGAAATGACTGAGAGCCGTTTTAATAAAATTTTAGTCAAGAGTAAAGATATGAAAATTTGGGTCGATGCAGACGCCTGCCCTGTGGTAATAAAAGAAATTTTATTCAAGGCGGCGGAACGTACAAAAACTAACATGACACTGGTCGCAAACCACGCGATGCGTATTCCCTCCTCACAGCTTGTTAACTTTATGCAGGTATCACATGGCTTTGATGAGGCGGATAATGAAATAGTTGCGCGGCTTAACTCGGGTGATCTTGTTATTACCAGTGATATTCCCCTGGCTGATGAAGCCATTGAAAAAGGTGCGACCTGTCTAAGCCCGCGGGGAGAGTTATATACACGAGCGAATATAAAGTCTCGATTAAATATGCGTGATTTTATGGATACACT
>Ga0316207_10002164_pt1 | contig 21113 bp, 32 predicted proteins | sample 6weekpyrite_MG_FD_204943 | JGI IMG/M metagenome (GOLD analysis project Ga0316207, IMG submission 204943) | Microbial mat bacterial communities from mineral coupon in-situ incubated in ocean water Damariscotta River, Maine, United States -... | ecosystem: Environmental > Aquatic > Marine >...
GATTCAGGCGGCGGCGGCGGTGGTGGTGGTGGCTTTGTTTGCCTCATCTACCAAACGGCTGAAACACATGATGGAGCTCAATTAAGCGAGTCAGAGGTCGCAGCGCTCATCGATGTCAGCGGTGGGAGCGGTGGTATCAAAGAGGGTTCCGACAAGAGCACTACAAACGGCGCCGATGGTTCCGATGGCGTGGCGATAGTTTTGAAGCATGGTTGAGAGAGTTACACCCTGTAACAATTCGTGACATTCCCGAGGTCGATTGAATTAGGAACGAGGCCAGAGATGAGCAGCACAGCCGATTTGAGAATAAAGCAGGATGGGAACGCTGCTTGCGTCAGGAGCATACTGCAAACCATTCGGTTCAATAACAACAAAGTAAAACGGGAGTCCCAGAAATTCAAAGACGATCTCGCTTCTTGTCGTTCTCCTAGACAGGAGGGCAAAGACGATGAGTCAGAGTGACGATGCCAAGCTCTTTCTGGAGACCCTCAAGGATACGCAGGAGATGATCAAAGACGTTTCCTCTGATTACCAAGATACGCGGTTGGCCCTGAAAGAGGTAAGCACAGACCTCAAGAACGTCTCAAAAGAGGTTAAGCGCTCTCGTGACCATCTAGAATCTCTTGAGCGACGCGTGACAATTATTGAAAGCCAAGCCCAGGGAGCAGAGAAGACCGGGGGCAACATCGCGAACTATGTGAGCTTGTTGGTGGCGATTGGTGCGGCCATTACTGGCTTGATCGGTCTTTTGAGATAACGTCGAAAAAGTTGATCCCGAGTTCATCGCTCGGGATCGCATGTAAGTTCGTAAGCCTTGTAGAGAAGGCGCGGAATCACTATGCATCCTTCGTGCCAGTCTCTAAGCCCTATAAAACCGTGAGCATTTGTCGCTTGTCGCGCGAATTTGTTGCAGAACGCGAAAACCTTGCGACATCATGCTACCCTGATGAGCTAACCCTATTTTGTGGAGGTGGTTTGTGGGTCGGCGGATCGTTGTTACTTTTTTAAGCCTAGTCGTTCTTTGCGCTCAAGTTGAAGCTGGAGACCCTGCCAAATACGAAGATCGAGATGCCGCGTACTGGGCGAAGGTCTTGTCAGGAACAGGGCCCCAAAAAATCCGTCTGTCAGCTCTCATTGCCCTTCAGAAAATCGGCAAACATGATTTGAAAGTTACTATACCTGCAATCATTAAGGCTATGAGTGATAAAGATGACGTTGTAGCAGGGCGTGCGGTCTATCACATCGGCAAAATCGGCGAGTCAAGGAAGTCGATCCCAGCTCTCATGAAGGTTCTAAGAGATAAAGACAGGCGAATGGATCACTCGCTTGCTGTTCAATCTCTCGGATACATAGGAGCGGCTTCCCTAAAGAGCCTGGAGAAGCTGAGTAAGAGCGATGACAGCGAGATGCGATCGAGGGTCGCTAAGGCTTTGTCGCGAATTAGAACAAAGAAATCGGCAAAGTTACTTGCCTCGCTAACAAAGGACAGCACCTTATCTGTTTCGCGCCAAGCATACAGTTCTCTTGGAGACCTTGGACCAGCAGCAGCTTCCCAATACAAATACTTGTTAAAAGTTGCAAAGACTAGAGGTTCAGGAGATCAGGACAAAGCGCTCAATGTTATTGCCAAGGCTAAGATAAGCTTTGATTTGGTATCAAAAGACATCGTAAAGCTTCTCGATGACCCGAACGTAAGGGTTCAGGAGTCAGCATGCAGAGCACTCGGGAGCTATGGGGAGACGGCTCTCCCTATAGCGGACAAGATTCTTAATAGACTGACTATCAAGAGCAACGCGCCAGCCAAGGCCTTGGAAAAGATAGGCGAAAAGGTTATCCCGCTCCTGATAGCAAACATGGACAACAAGGACCCAGTTGCCCGGTTGAGAACTCTGGTAATTCTTGGCAATTTCAAAGAGAAAGCCAAGCCAGCCATTCCAGCAATTGAGAAAGCCCTGAAAGACGAAGATCCAAGAGTTTTTAGGATGGCTAAACAGGTTTTGAAAAGAGTCAAGAGGTAGGGACCGCTAAACAGCCCCCACCCCAGCCTTTCCTTTCAGCCACGAAAAGCGCAGCGCAGCCGAATCTATCGATTTGAAATCGGGCTATGTACAAGAAGTGACCCCAGCAGCCTAAGCCCCGGGGTCAGTGTCAAACATTACTTGGAGTTCAATTTGAGTTTTTTGGGACTTCGAATAGTGAGCTGATGTTGTTTTTACGAAGTCGGATTTGGTAGGTGTGAAAGAAAGCCTCAGCCTCGCTCCTGAGAATTGAGCAACCTTGGTATCCGACCCTGCAAGGACGACACACAAGCCAAGTCTCTCGAACGCTGCGACCGCCCATGCGAGCGATGTCACCGCACTTTCTATTGTCCTTGATAACCTTTACGCTTTGGCATATTGGGCACATTCCTTGATAGTTGAACTCGACAAAAGTAACGTGCTCGCGAACCGTCTTAGCACTCACTCGACCGCGTGTCGGCGCGACCATTTCCAAGATGCTTGCTTGGTCTCGGTCCATTCGATTAATTATGCTTGCCAAAAAGTCTATGCGGTTTTCCATTGATGTCATTTTCAAGGACACACTCTTCAATGACTCGATCATGCTTTTCCCTGCGAAGTATGATCGCACGAGGACGTCTTGGATCTCCCATGACCGTCGACCAGTCATTGATTTGCAGATCATCAGGTATCCGTGTTCAGTGAGAAGGACAAAATCTTCGTTTCCTCCTATTCCAGTATTCTCGCGGGCGGACAATTTGTCCGCCCGCGATTTCAAAGGACTTATGAAAAAGTGAATGCCTTCCACGACGAGGTCTGGATACTTGCTTCTTGCGCGGCGGAATGCCCGGGCCGCAGTCTCTTTCTTCTTCTCATGAAGCCTATCCATCTCCGCGAGCGTGATAACTCTTCGCCCATCAAATTCTCGCGGGTTTTCGATGAGGTGCTGTAGACAAGAATCCTGGTTTTCGATAGAAATAGATGCGTCGACTACGATGCCGTCAGCTCTTTTGATGGCTTTCTTGGAACTTGATCTCATTTAGGTTCTCCAAGTAATTGTTGATAATCACCACGGGTCAGGAGCGTTACCTCCGCCGTGGTTCGCCTTAGGCTAAGACCGAAAAAATAGACGGTCTCTAAGACTAATATCGGCATTTTTTGGATATGACTTGAATCGCAAATAAAATCAACGTTCATGCGGGTTCTAGTTCCTATATCTCTTGCCCCTGCTTAATGAGAGCCTTCACATCGCCCCCGTTTCTCTTGTAGGCGAGTAGGGCCCTCAACAAGTTCTCGTGTTCTTTGGTGATGCCTGTCTCTCCACGCTTGCGGCGGTGAACGGTGTTCCAGCCTATCCCTGTATCTCGGGCATATTCATTGGCGGCGTAGCCCGTTTCCTCAAGCCAGCTCGCAAAGTCAAATTTATCAGTCATGATTTGGCCCCTCCTTTGGTAAAATGGACCGAGCAACTAGCCGCAATATGCAAGGTCTTTTGACCCCGAAGGGCCAGCCCCGCCCCCGAAAGGGAAGGGCTGGAAAGCAAGTCACTTTCTGAATCCTCTTGTCGCATTAGCGACGATAGCTATCAAGGCGGTCCAGGCCAAGACAGCTACAAGGCTCAGAAGGTATTCCCAAAAAGTCGGGTAATACATGATTCCTCGCATATGCGGCTAGTTGTCAAAGAGCCGAATGAAATGCCGCTCAACTTCAAGCGGCCCTCTCTTTCAACTGCCTCTATTATACACCCGCGTATATATACGTCAAGGTATACTTTGAGATAAACCAAAGTTTTTTTATGGCTCGAATTATTGCGGTAATGCTGCTCAACTCAATTTCTGAGGAGCAAGCCATAGAGACAAGCATTTAAGCAGCACAGCGCGGCCTTTGTCGCAATCAGCAACAGATTCGCGAAACGCGACGCGACATAATCCCTCAGAACGGCCTAGAATACGAGTTTGAGCTTTGGCGCGGGGATTGCATTAGCACAAGGCATGAACGCAAAACTACTGATCGACTTTGTATTTGAGAACTGCTTGGATGGTCTCGCGACTAGGGACCGTCGTTTACTATTGAGCTACGAGAATCGGCAGCGCTGGCCGGAGATTTGGCAACTGGTACGATCTCACCAAGCGGAGATAGCCAGTGAGTTGAGGAGACAGGTAGAAGAGCTGAGTTTTCCTTGAAAGGTCAATCAGACCAGACAAAGCCGCCCTTCTTGCTCCATGAAACTGAAGCTGGACGTGCTTCAACCGTTGCTTCATCACCGCCGACTAACTCTGGCATGAGATCCAGCCCTGCCCATGACTCGACCCAATCTACGCTCTTCACGAGCTGATCAAGCCTAAACGGTGGATCATAGTCTTTGTTTCTTACAACGAGCGTGAGAGCCTTTGGACCGCTCTTGGTTCGCCGAATGATCACCTTGAAAAAGTGCGAAGGCACAGCGACCTTTCCAGGTCCGATCCGCTTAATCGAAACCCGGTTGTTGCCACGCCCATCAAGTTCGCTTTGCTCCAAAAACAAGGGACCGGTGATGACCCACACCTCTCCATACTTCTCAGCAAGCTTCCTGGTGTAGCCTTCGAGACTCTTCCAAATGCCTCTGTTGAATTCGGGCAGCTGCGGCGCCATATTGCTTAAAACAAAGGTCTCATCCTTCAGTTTGGCATCTGTGGTGAAGTCTCCTGCGGGAGCCAGGTGGCCGCGATCGTATCCAGAGCCAGCATAGTCCTTGAGCTCGGCGCGCTTGCCTTTCTCGATCTTCGGGTCAGGGTCGAAGTCATCACCTCTCTCGATATCACCCTTGAGTTGAGCGGCTGTGAGGTGCTGGCAGACCCAAGCAGAGGTTTTCCAGTTGGCGCTGTGCTCGAGCGCGTAGCCTTTCCGAATGATCGTCTTCGTCTCACCCCTACTGATGGGAATTCTGGGGCCTGTGAGGGTCGGCTTTCCCTTGTAGAAGTGGCTCGTGCTGCCTGATAGTTCATAGACTTCAGATTTGGAGCGTGGTCCCGTGATGTCAGGCAGCTCAACCACGCCGAGCGCGGCCAAAATGATCACGATGATTGTTGCGATGAGGGAGATCAGTTTTTTATCCATGGGGTTATCCTCTCATCTGTTTGCGTTTTTGGGAGATCCAAGTCAAACATCGAACGGTAGCCCTCACCCCCAGTCCTTTCCTTTCAGCCACGAAAAGCGCAGCGCTGCCGAATCTATGGATTTGAAATAGGATCAGGTGTCGCTCAAATCTGCCCTGGACTCTTTAGCACAGATACAACATCAACTCCCTTTCGATGTAGCCCCACAAGAGCCCTGCAACAAACCTTGAATTCGTTTGGCGGCTCTGTTCGCCCAGTCTTCCAGCGCGATATTTTCATCGCGGAAACATGAAACAACTCCGCAATACCATCCCCGTTCAATCCGAGGTCTTTCAACACCCCGAACAACGCGAGCACATCGACATCAGGCTTTCGCTCTTCTTTTGGTCTGTCTGGCATTATTGATCACCTTGACGCTTTTCTAAAAACTCTTATAGTGAAGGATAAGAAAGGGAAGGAAGCTAGTTAAGCCTCAAAACCCTTTTTGTTATCCTCGGTTCCGCTTGGTCTTGCTGTGGTTTGAGAAGCGCCAACTTAACAATACCCACACAAGTCCAAGGGCGAGGGCTAATACAGTATTCACTGTTATATCCTCTGGTTTATTCGACATTGAGTTTCAGGTCATTACAAAAACCCTTCTTGACTCAACACTTATATTATATACGCAGCGTATATAATAGCAAGGTCTATTTAGGAATTAATTGAAGTTTTTTTATGGCTCGAATTATTGCGGGAATTGGCAGTCGAAAAACGCCCCCTGAAATCCTTCTCCAAATGGAAGAACTCGGCGCTCTATGCCGGGAATTGGGCGTTTGGGTAAGGTCCGGACATGCACCGGGGGCAGACTATGCCTTTGAAAAGGGAGCGCTCGACAAGGCCTTGGTTTACCTCCCGTTCCCCAATTTCAACTCACAAAACAAGCTACTAACAAAGCAGGTCGTCTCACTCCCTCCCGCCGAGGGTAAGAACTGGCGCAAGGGTCCAGACACCAGCGCGGTGATGAGGGCCTATCACACGATCATCACGCTGTTCAAAGAGAAGTTCATCGATGGCATGGACCGCCAACACTACTACGCCAGTTATTTTGCTGTATTTGGCAGCAGCGGCGCAGATATCCCAGTTGACGCTGTGGTTTGTTGGGCGCCTGTCGATGGCTATGGGATGGCAAAGGGCGGGACTGGTCAGGCTGTGAGAATCGCGAACGCGGCGGGGATTCCGGTGTTCAACCTGTTTAAGACTGATGTGGGAGAGGTTGAGGAGTTTTTGAGGTGAGTTTAGACGATTGGCTGTATGCAAAAGCTAGTGTTGAGGAGTGAGCTTACCATGAAGACAGGGAAAAGTTTGCAGCGGTTTGGAGTTGATATGCGAGGCTTTTTCACAGCTTTTGGGAGTTGATTGCGCTTTGAATGACAGGAAGGCACAGTTCTGGTATCATAACGTATATAGAAGGGGTAAATAATGATCTTAACAAAAGCCGTTAAGAAGCAAAAAATCGAGCAAGAAAAGCCTAAACCTAAAGCCAAAACGGTTCCGAACTATTACCAAAGCGAGAGAAAGTCTCAAATCATATGGCGTAAGGTTTGGCAGGATATTCATGAGCAATCAAGATAGCCTCGAGGTTCCGTCCCTATTATGTCAAATTCACTACCAAATCGCTTCCAAAAGCGATTCAATCCCTTTATGCCCAATAGCATTATCCAGCCGGAAATCTTTGTAGGACGTGGTGATGAAATTTATGTGCTAGAGAATGGTTTATTTCAAACACAAAACAATAACCCATTTCACTTTCTGATTCATGGCGAAAGAGGTATTGGAAAGAGCTCACTCCTTAGCTTAATTAAGTTAACAGCCACAGGTAAGATTCCATCAATTCACGGCGACACTTTTAACTTTCTGACCGTCACCGTTTCACTGGAGCCAAGCTACACGTTTTTCGATGTCGCCCGTGACGTTGATTATGAGTTGCGGAAGCAGGTCAAAAAATCTAAAGACATTATATCCGCTAGTGCCAAAGGATTTTGGGACTTTCTACAGAACTGGGAAGCTCTCGGAGTGAAATATAATAAATCCAGTGACACGGTCCATTCACCACAAGAAATATTTACTCAATTATATGAGAACACCGAAAAATCCTTAGACAAATTGTCCGGCAAGATTGATGGGATTTTGTTTCTTTTCGATGAAGTCGATAACGTTTCACCAGCTGCAAATTTCGGTTCATTCTGTAAACTATTCTCGGAAAGATTGAGCCAGGACGGTCATTTGAACGTCGCATTAGGTTTATCTGGAATTTCCACAGCTATTAAAAAGCTGCGAGACAGTCACGAATCTTCTCCACGAATCTTCACACATATTGAATTGAAGCCTCTGGATGAGGACGACCAAAAGAGAGCCGTTCTTAGCTGTCTTGACCGTGCTGAAACTGTTAACAAATTGAGGATAAATATCGACGATTCAGGCCTCAATGCAATATCAGCACTTTCTGAAGGCTATCCTCATTTCTTGCAACAATTCGGATACAGTGCTTTTTCAGCCGACGATGACCAAATGATTAATCGTCACGATGTGATGTCGGGAGCATTTCAGAATGGTGGAGCATTCGTCCAATTGGGCGTTAAGTATTTTCATGAAATGTACTTCGAGCAAATCGGATCCGATAAATACAGATCTGTTCTGATAATGCTTGCGGAGGCTCGTGTAAGAGATCCGGACGACCTAGGAGGTTGGGTTACTCGCAAGGAAATACTGGCCGAAAAGCCAGAGCTAGAAAAGACTCTACACAACGCAATCACCGCCCTCAAAAAACGAAACATCATATCTACTAAGGATGGAAAAAAGGGCGTTTATAAAATAGGAAGTCGATCATTTGCCGTTTGGATTAGAGCAATGGCTCTTCAAAGTCCTGATGAGGAATGAATTCTGCCCGTTCATTCTTATAGAAAGCCATAGGGGCGGTGCGATCGTCTTCATCGTCCTCAATTACGTCGGGAGCAAGAATCCAATCAAGGCCAGGGTGCTTGCTCCAAACTTTGACCCAATCAAAGAATGCTCTCCAATCCGTATCCTTGCCAGATTTCCAGAATGAAAAGGCGCCGTTGTCCAGAACGAAAGACTGACACACTTCGGCGACTATTCCGACCTGCTCGGGATGAGCGAAGGAAACCATACCGTGTCGACCTCTAAGAATTTCAGAGGCGGCTGAGGCGGGTGTAATAGGGGTGCCGTGATAACGGATCACAAGCTCTCCCCTAAACGCGACACTTTCCGCGACACTTTGAGCAAGGCCGCTGAGACCCGCTTAAAAACTGTGTTTGCTGGAATGCCCTGCGAACTCATAATTCGTAGGTTCCTGGTTCGAGTCCAGGTAGGGGCATAGCCCTCAGTCCTAATAATACTAGGATTGAGGGCTTTTTTGATGGTGTAATTTAGGTTTCCAACAAAACCCAAAGACAGCTCAAATTTGCCCAAAAACAGGCTAAAAACGCGACACTTTCCGCGACACCTCATCACGCTCTCCTCTCTCTGATCTTTTGACCTAGCTTTTCGACCTCATCGGCTAAGGCTCTTGCATTGCTCTTTGTGTAGATGTTCGAAGTTAGCTTTGGATCGCTATGCCTAGCAAGCTTCTGTGATTTCTGGAGATTTGCCCCAACTTCATCCAGTCCTGAAACGAACGAAACCCGTAAACTGTGAAAGTCGATTCGAGCTCTAGTCCAGTCAGACTTTATGTTGCAGTGGGCGCAGTCTTTTCGCAGAGTCTCAGGTTGTGGGATTGGAGGCAGAGCAAAGCCCTGATCGAACCGCCTCTTGGCAAAGCCGATTGCTCTCCCTCGGATGGGCTTTGGATAAAAGGGCTCGATATCCTCTCTGTAAGCTCTCCACTCAGCGAGGGAGTCCATCACGATAGGAAGAACGGCGCTCTTTGAATTCTTGGAAATTGAAGCGCGAACGAGAACCCTTTGCTCATCCAAGTCGATATCATCCCAGCGCAGCGCGGCAAGCTCTCTCCGTCTTAAGCCAGTGGTCGCGGCAACAAGATAAACGAGGCGTCTATATCTCGGAACGTATTCCAGAAGGTATCCAATTTCGCGGAGGCTTAGGGCCTTTCGTTCGTACACCGACTCATGACTTGGAAGGTCAACGACGACACAAGGGTTTCTCTTGTCCCACTTGCCCTGACGGATTAACCAATTAAAGAACGTGGAGAGTGAGCCGTGATAATTCTTGATCGTTGTTGTGCTTGGCTTTTTGAATGGCTTGCGCTCACTCTCTGGCTTTGAGATTTGGCGTTCATTGAATTGATTGATTCTCTCACTCAACCCCTCATTCCTTAAGGCGCTGGCAATTCTATCGGGCGTGATTTGGTCGAGGCTTTGAATGTCCATGAGTTCCATCATCCTTAAGACCTTGTCTTTACCCTCTCGTTGACGCTGCTTTGAAACTCGCCGGTCTTTGAGGGACTGGACCCAACCCGCCACACTCTTGACTAAGTTCTCTTCACTCTCGAAAGACGGCAATTCTATCCCGGCAGCCGCAGCCGCTTTTTGCAATGATCTTTGAGCGCGCCACTCAGCGATCATCTTTAATGCTACTGACTCCGCAATTTCTCGTTGACTCTCTCCCGTAGACTTTTCGAGCCTTGCGCCTCCCTCGTGGTGGCTGAAACTCCACTTGGACGAGACCTTGCCGTTTTTGTTTTTACGCCGGTAAAGTTGCATAGTTGTGCTTGTCTCCCAATGAATGCTTCAACGTCTGCCAATCTAAATCGCCAGGGCGCTCTTCTCCCCGCCCCGAGTCTTAGACCGTTGAGGGGATGGTCTTGGTCAGCGGCCCATCTCACAATTGTTTGCTTTGAGACCCTGAGTTTTTGGGCAACTTCCTCACTTGTCAGGATTATGCTCATGATTTCGCCTCCTTTGCTTGCCTAGCCTCAATTTCGTCAGCCAGTTCACGCCAGCCTTCAGATGAATCGAAATTATTTCCGTATAGATCAAAGAAAGCCTTCTCAGCCCTTGCCAACTTCGCCCGAGCGTCTTTGAGAGCCTTGATAAGCGCCGCGATGTCAGTGGGGGCGTTGGCAATGAATTCGGTGTTGTATTCGTGTTGTTTATCATTGCCAATTGTTCCACATAGATCGGCCACCACAGCCTCAACGTCACCATGCGCGTAAACCTCTTCGCCGCATAAAGAGCCAGTCCACGGTCCCGGCGTAGCCGCTGCCAACCGCCCCTCAATCTCGGCTATTCTGTTCTCGTCAATCACCGTCTTCGCCTACTTCCTTCATTGGCTTTTTGCAGTCCCAGCAACACGGGACTAGTTTGTCAGGACCATTCTTCCCAATGCCCATGAAATATGATTTCGAGTTTCCTTCGCAATCACACGGCTTGTATTTAGCCATCTCTCAATAACCCCCAACACACAGATCACACGAACACTGGCTCCAAAACCAAGCCCCGTAAAAGGCAGCCGCAGCCGCCGCAGCAATAAACGTTTTCATTTATTCACCTTTTCTTTAATGTTGTAAAACCCCAGTCTCTTAGCTGCTTCCCTGACCGTATCCATGTCTTCACCATAAGCCCAAAGATCACCGCCACATATTGACTTGTGCCATGGTCCGAAGTGATAGCCGTTTACCGGCTCACCCCGCTTGACATAGTTTGCGAGTGATTCCACGAGGCGCTTTAGAGTTCCTCCGCCGGAAAACCCCCGCCAGTAATAGTCGAAGGAGCGACGATGCATATATATGCGATTACCTCGATACTGATCGACATACCAGACTCGCCCATTATCAGTCACGTCAAAGTGACCGAGATCGCCCTTGCTGTTCTTGAAGAACTTACGACCGCATGAGGCAATAACCTCGATCATTTCATTTGCTTTTGCAGCTCGGTTTCGTCGTAGGCGTAGGGTATTCGTGTTGATCTTGACTTTCATCTCACTCACTCCAATCAATTGTTTTAATGGGGCGGAAGCCGACATTAGAGAAATCCCCGCCTCTCCAATCCATAGGAGTCCTGGCTGTAATCGCGGTCTTTCCATCCCTGAAGCTGAAACCGCTGAAACTCTCGTTGTCATTCCACTCCCAGACATTCCCAATGCAATCGACCAATCCAAAGGAATTCCATTTCCCGGCTTTATCGTGTACGGCGGAGGCGTGGGGGCGAGGGTCTTCGTTGCAATACTCACAGATGTAAAAAGCACCCGTGCTAGACTCCCTCGTGCCGTTGCAGTGCTCGCATTCCTCATCCCCACTATTCCCCGCATACCAAACATGACTGGGGTCAAACTCATCACCCCAATAGAACCGAGTTTCACTGCCAGCCTTGCAAGCGTATCCCCATTGGGAGGGAGTGGGGAGGGAGAGACCGAATCGCTTGCACCAAACAGCCGTATCAGTAAAAGACCAGCCTTTTTGGGGCTCACCTATATAGTATTTCGCCTCCGCTTTCAAAAAGCCCTTAGAACCGACAAAAACATTTATTGTCTGGCTTTGCGTCACCGGCCAACGGGCTATCAGGAAGGGGGGCTTGGCTGGGTCAGTTATAGTCACTTGGGACGCTTCCCAATTCATTAATTTGCATTCCTCGGGTCCAACGTCAATGACTGTCTTTGGGGGCCGCCCCGGCAGTAATTGAAACTCAATCCCGCTCGGCTTGTGGGTATAGGTGGCGAGGCGGTGGCTAGGGCATGACTTGCAAAAGAATGGACCTCTATGTGGGGCCGTTACCCAATACTTTCCACGGCCGCCGCATTCCTTGCATCTGTCTATGCCACACGACCACACCCGCAACCCCGACAACTCCCAATCACTCCCAAGCCTTCTCCCAACCTCAATCGCGGCCAAACCTTGAGCGTATTCACCCGCTTTATTCCATGTCTCGCGATCCATGAGCGGGGCTATCAATTCCAGAGACCGACCCTCCCGCGCCATGGCGGCGACAACGTTTAATTGAAGAGTTTGGTTGTCTGGTTCTAGCGCGCTGCGGCGCTGCAATTGTTCAAGCATCATGCTTGCCCCCGCTCCCACCATTCCTTGATCAATTCTTTGAAATCGCTGTAACCAATTACAACGACTTCCTCGGGTTTCTCATGACCACTCTTTGCATTGCGTTTAACAATGGCAATCGGTATTCGCCCCAGAGGAGAACCAGCAAGATCCTCAGCCTCTTTTAGGTCACGCCTCGCTTGATTCAAGGCCGGCAACAGCGGGGGAGCTTTACCAACCTTGCATTCAGGCCAGAATTGAACGACATCTACATCTGGGACAACGCCCCCTTGGAATTGGAGACCTCGACGAGCCCCGCAGCCCGGCATTATCTCTTTGAAATCATTGGCAACCTTACGTTCCCAGTTAGCGCCTTTAGTTCTTGATCGTTTGCCGCTCATTTAACTCTCCCGAGAAATACATCCTCGACTTGTCTGCGCGCCCATTTCAGAGCCTCACGTTCGTTCTTAAATCCCCAGCAGGTAAAGCAAATCCTGTTTCTCTGATACGCAACAGCACCAACAACACCATGGGCTTTGCAGATCTCGACTTTGAAGCCCTTGTATTTCATGGCCTGCTCTCAATCGATCAATTGCTTTTGAGTGTGTTTGTGCTGGCTGCGCCGCTGCGCCGCTTTATCCTCACCCTTTGGCTCTTTGGCTTTGCGAGCTGCTTGCAAGCGCTTTGCGAGGAACGCGAGCGCTTGGTCGTTTGGATTGAGCATTGTGATGCCAATGTCGCGAGCCTTATGCACAGCCAAGTCTTGCCACTTTTGAGCGTCCTTAACCTCAAGACCCGCCTCGCCGGAGTCTGCCACTGCGAAATCATCGGCCTCAAGAACAAGAGATTCATTGACGTTGGGAAAATCCTTAAGCGCCTTTTCCATGAGTTCCCCAACAGTCGGCGGCTTTTTCAATTGATTGGGTTTTGGGCGCTTGAAAACCCCGCCTTGACGGTTTAGAGGCTTGGACCCGTAGCGCGGAAAGTCTTTGCCGCCAGATTCACCAACGCTTTTTTTTTGACGGTCCATTGAGCCCTCGGCGTCGTCGTCGGTCTGGTAAACACCGCAGATCGCCGCGAGTGAATAGCGCCGAGCGTAGGTGATAGCGCTGCCCACCGCTTGAGGGTCGTTTTTCTTTGGGGCCAGGGCGAACGAGGATTTGATGAATTGACCACTCTTGTGCATGAGGATCGTTGTCACCGAGGGATATCCCTTGTCATTGTTCCCCAAGGTTTGAGCCCAGGAAATGCCGTTGTCATTCAATGGCGACTTGATTGCACCAATGACGCTTTCAAGGTCAGCATATTTAGAGTTTAGAAAACTGTTTTCTCCACCTTTCTTTGCGCCCATCATCTGGGCTTGAGCTGCCGCGAGCGCTTCCGCTATCTTGCTGATGTCTGTTGACTGTTCCATTCAAACCACCATTTCCAGCAGGGTCTTACCTGCCAATCGTTGGATTTCCATGAGTGCGCCGGTTTCCTCGTCACCAGTGACCAAGACCCAGCGCCCTTTAACGTTGACGCTAACTGCGCCCTGTTTAATTCTGTAGACTCGGGCTTTCTCAAATTGCCCGATGTTGAACTTGAGCCATTGCCATAGGTCTGCGAGCAAGTGGAAGGGGAACCCCGCCGACCTCTCTGCCTTTGTGTGAACGTCTTCAAGCTCGACCCAATAAACAGCGTTAGTTCTCATCGAGATACCTCACAGTCATTCGAGACAGGTTTTCAAAGCCATCGATCCGCTGTTCCATCACGACCATTTGTCCAGCGATCTCCATGAGCGCCGCCTCCAAACCATGGTCAGCAACAAGGCGGCGCAGCAGCAGCCTTTTAATCTCAACGGGACTCATGCCACTCTCCTTGCTGGTCTAAATGGGTTGTCTCCACCGCGTAGGTCGTCAATCGTTTTCATTTGTTCGCGGTGGTTGTAGTCGGATAGATAGTTGTCGATGCATTCCCAGCGATGTCCCGTTACTCGGAAGAGCCCCACACCCGGCACTCTCGCCATTACGTCGATGAGCTTTTTGTATTTACGACTCACACAACTGTAGGGCGCGCCAGCTTGGCGATGGCCTCCACAGCAAGTTTCAGCCGAACCGTGAGGCCCTCGGTAAGTCGCGAAATAACGACCGTTCAATTGCGAGGCCAAAGACTCGATGGCCCCTGGAAAGTCACAAAGGCGAGCCGGTATCCAGCTCAAGGGTGTCACCTGAATCCTTTGGCGACGTTCAAAGCGTTCTTGTTCTAGGCGTAGAACCTTGACGACTTTGTTGGGAATGCGATCCATTACTCTCTATCCTTAATACGCGCCCAGATCAGGCCGCGCTCGATTGTGTTTTGTGTGAATTGATCCAGTCTTGGCAACGAACCAGAGCTGCGGCGCGGCTGTTCAACCGCTTGAATTTGCAAAGCTCGGCTCCATCCAAGAGCACCCAGCCTTGCCATCCTTGTTTCGGGGTGAACCCCGTCCTGATGTGGTACCGGTCATCGACGCGGTGTACTGCGACACGTCCCATCCATGGCTCTCCTCTCGCTGTCAAAAATGCAGCGTTTTCAGATTTGTTAAAAAAAGTTTGGATTGTGATTTCGTGCGGGTTAAATGACGAATGCTCGTTAACGCCAACACCCACGTCATTCTTTTGATTAGGTATATACTCGTCGTATGTTTGGTTTATATTAAGCGCCTGACTTTTGTCTAAAACTACCGTGGAAGTGTATGGGCCACTCTCACGAGACTCTGGTGAAATAGATGCCAAGCCGGTTGAAAGCTCCGTTCCTCGGCCAGAGACCAACAGACCCAGCGGAGACGATTCTTTATCTATGTGAGGTGACGCCTGATTCATAGTTGACTACACTCTATGTGTTCATTCTTGACTATTTATGTCTGTTCCGTGGCTACCCAATACACTTGTAGCCAAAACAGAATACTTGGTCAAGGATTAAATCGCAGAAAAAGTATATTTTTCTCTTGCGAATGTATCCGCATTTGAATACAAGGGTAATGTCAAATGAATACAAGTAGTCGTCCAAGCAACCAGGGGCCAGAAATGGACTGCAAGAATGCGAGAGAGACTTTGGGGCTTACACAGACCGCGATAGGCGAGTTTGTAAGCAAGAATAAGTCTCAGATTTACAAGATCGAGTCCGGTCGCCTTAAGGTGCCTGGCTCATACCTTGTGTTCTGTCAGATAGTTTGGCGACTAAGTCTTGAAAGCGACTTTGAGGGCGTTCTCAAGCCACACCTAATAGCCAATATGGAGAAACTAGCCGATTCCGACCGTAACTATCATTCTATTGAAATGGTAGCGATAACCTGTTGCCTAACGAAGAACAGGTTCAGTGTGCTGAACGATGTCTTAGGAGTCAGGATAAGCGAGGACGCTCTAGCCAGAAACGTAAAGGGGACTTCGATGGATGCTGCTCTAAAGTCTGTTGAGACTTTTGTTAATAGCACTTTGAGAGAACATGCCAAAAGCCGGACTGAGAAGTCCCGCAAGAGTTGGGAAGATGCTCTCCTCAGCGGTTCTGAGTTCATTCAAAAGATTCGCATTGCCCTTGATAGAGAAGAAGGAGAATCCCAATGAGCAAGCCTAAGCGCGGCGCAGCGGCCAAAAGACGAAACATCAAGGGGCTGGTGAAAGCCAGTGTCCCAGGCTTAATGGCCAAGGTTGAGCCAATTCATAAAGTCAAACATGTTGAATTGAGAACTCCTATCGAGAGCCCACGACCGGGGGCATAGCCGGTCAACTTGAACGTGTAGCCCAACGGTAGAGGCAGGGGTCGCTCCCCACCAGTCTAGGTTCAATTCCTGGCGCGTTCATAACAACTAACTACCAATTCCAAAACCTAAAGCATAGGCGGCGCCTGTGCGGGTCATTTCGTGGACTTTTTTAATTTCTGAATAGCCTTGAACGGCATCCCGCCCTCTCCCCTAGAGGGGGCTAACTTGGCGCCCATGGTTGGAAATCAGGTGACGAGCGGCCCATTGCGGGCGACCTGAGAGACAGGTTCAATCCCTGTCGCGCCTCTTGAAAGGAATGCGATGACCGACTGTTTCTACTGCGAGTTGTGCAAACAGAAAGTGCGCGTGGACTACATAGAGCCACAGCAGCCGGTCAACGAAGAGGCTCGCGGTCACTGCACCCTTTGCCGCTCTGTTCTGTGGAGTGGCCCTAAGAAACTCAACCCAGGGCTTCGTCGAATGTCGCGCCAGCAGCACCGCCAAAGCATACGGATTTTTCAATTAACAATGTTTGAAGGAGTAGAGGAATGAATCAAATGCTTCACGCTTTCAATTTTGAAGGCCGCGAAATCAGAATGTTTGGTACGTCAGAGAATCCCGAGTGGCTTGCTCAAGATGTCTGTGAGGTTCTTGGTATCAAAAACAGTAGAGACCTAATATCAAGGACTCCAATCGATGAAAAGGGAGTCGTTACTGTCGACACCCTTGGCGGAGCCCAGAAGTTATCTACATTAAAAGAGCCCGGACTCTTTAGGGCCATATTTAACAGTCGGAAACCAGAGGCAGAACGCTTAAAGACTTTCACATTCAACAAGGTTCTCCCTTCGATTCGAAAGACTGGTTCTTTTTCGGCCAAGCCAATGACTCAGGCTCAGATTTCTCTTATCCAGTCTCAAGCCCTTGTCGATATCGAGGCAAAGCAAGAGATTCACGAAGAGAAGATTCAGAGCCTCGAAAACCGCGTTGAAAGCTTGGCCGAGCGAGCAGCTCACGAAACAATTCTCCCCGAGGAAGTGAACACCGCCGCTATCGCTTATCGGGTCTCTTGGTTCAGTCGCTCAGGAAAACTCCACACCACAGCCATCGCCCAGGTCGCCAAAGACCGTGGGTTTATCCAGCGCGGCCTTGCTCGACTCGCTGATAGCTGGAATGAAGCCGCAGGTTGGGTGAAGGTTCTCGCCTTTACTGTTGACGGTGCCAAGGCTTTCTATCAGGAGATTGACGAGCCATTTAAGGGCCAGGATGAATTCAAGATCTCAATGAAAAGCGGGAAAGTCATGCACATTTGCCGTCAAAAGCAGGAGGCCGCGTGACTGAGTTTGCGCCAGGCAATTTCACAGTGATTCCACTCGACCCCGTTCGTGAGGGAATGCCAGCTCTCTCAATTGTAGAGAGAACGGTTTTCAAGGTCATTAGGGATCGCTTTGACCACTACAAAACACCCTTTATTGATTCGGCTCGCGGGATCTCTTATCGACTCCAAGACCACCCCCACGTCATAGGTCGAGCCATTAAATCCTTGGTCAAAAAAGGGTTGCTTTTAGTCGAAAAGGTATCCCGCTACAAGTCAATGTTTCTGGGCATAGTGCGGGCAAGTGACACACAGTATAAGGCTAGTCTTACTATGAAAGATTTTAGTACTAAGCGAAAAAATGCCGCTGCTGCTGCCGCTTCAAAATCCAGAGATGTACAGAGAAAAAATGCCAGCCTGAGAGATCTCAACGAGGCGCTCGATTTCGCGGCCAGCGAACGACCAACCAAACCCGCGCAGCAAGCGCAGCAAATTAAATCACCACAAAAAAAATCTCGCAAGGGTGCTGGAACACCCAAACGAGAGTCATTACCAACCCCTAACCAACGTTCAAGAAAGCAGGAACAGCAATGTCCCCAATCTTACAGGAGGCCCCGCCCATGCGTCAACTCAACAAGCAAGGCGCGGTCGACTATGAAGACCCCAGAGTCATACAAGAGGCCTTTGAATGGCGACTTGAGGAAAAAGAGCGGGAAGGCGATCCAGCAGGGCCAGGACTCCAAGCGATCATCAAGCGCAGCCTCAAAGACCCCGTTGAAGTTCGAGCGATCCTTAAGCGAAAGGTTGAGCAAAAGCGAAGAGACCGAATTGCGGAAGAAGTGGGAGCGGCAACGCTGGAAAGCCAAGCAGCGAACGCAGAGGCTCAAAGACGGCGACGCATACTACACAACGTCCACTCCATTGACGGATGTGAATGTTTGGGCAGCACTGGGCCTTCAGAACACTGCCGACGACTCCCAAAAATCAAATACCCAAGCCCACAAATCCTCAAGAACCCAACGCCGGAATGGGGGGAGGCATACCACAACCACCTCTCCAGCCGAAAACCAATCAGCATCTTCGAGTGGGTCTCCGCGGTGGGGGGAGAACTCCAAAGGAAGGCCAGCGACGCCGAGGCAATCAAGGGAGATGGGTGGTGTGAACACCAAGTGGAGATCATTGAGCGAGACCTCAAGCACCGATTCGCGGCCCGATTCAAGCTTTACGGCGACGCCTACTGGAACAACACGGCGCTTCGACAAATCGCACGGCACCGGTTCGAGCAGGTGGTTAATGAAGCCCTCAGAGAGCGAGAGGGGTATTGATCGTGACGACCGTTGAGATTGACAGAGAAAAAGAAGCGGCAGCCGCGCTGGATTGGTTCAGACGAATCGGAAGGCACAAGTTTGCCGGCTGGGATTCTGACCTTCTTGAAAGCGCGGCAAACTTGGCCGTTGTGAGAGCTCTGGATAAGTACAAGCCTGATTCGGGAGCAAGCATACAGACATGGTGCAAGAGGCGTATCTACTGGGATTTATGCAACGAGCTTAGATACCAGCTGTCTGGATACCGTGGCAAATTAAAAGGGCGCAAGAAAGAAACGTTAGACCCCAAGGACCCGATGCATAGGGATGCAATTTCGAGGAAAGACAGAGCCAGAGATCGAGCAGAGATAAAAGACACCAGGGAAGCAATTCGCTCAATCTTGGGCAACAGGGAAATGCAGGTCGTTGAACTTAGATCTAAAGGCTACGTCATGAGAGAGATTGGAGAAATGCTGTCCATCTCGGAAAGCAGAGTATCTCAAATCATTAAGGAAATAAGGAGTCGAAGGCTTGCGCTTTTGGCTGTCGCGGAAAAGTTAAGGCTTGCTTGGAATTGGGAGGCTTGCTCATGAGCGCAGTAGCCTACGTGAGAATCACCGCCGAGGAGAGGGCAAAGGGATCCCCAAGTCTTGAAAGACAAGAGCAAGCAATCAGGGACTTCGCCAAGCACCACAACGTGACCGTCTCTTGGGTTTACCTCGACGATCCAATTGGCCGGCTCAAGTCGAACCCCTTTCGAGAATTCTGCTCAAGAAAGGGAATTGCTGACCTTGTGCAGGGCGCAGAAACAGAGCCTTGGTCAGTCGTTCTAGTCTACTCAAAGGACAGGCTGGAGCGCGGCGATGTGGGGATTAACGCCCTGGCGGAACTTAAGGCCAGAGATAAGCGAGTAATTGCCATTGATTCAGCCCTGTCCACATTTGACCAAGCATTCCTGATGATCGCGTCAAACGTCAAAAAGCCTCGCCGCAACAAGAAGCGATACAACGCGACTCTAACCGTACAACAGCGCCTCATGGAAGGCAGGAAGGAGAGAGCAAGGCAGGGGCACAGCCAAAGCGGGGTCATTCCCTATGGATACAAGCGCCCCCCTGGCCGGGACAAAGACGGTAACAAATGGCCAATTGTTCTACATGAGTATGAGTCGGACACAGTGAAATGGGTGTTTTCAGAATACTTGAGAGTGAAGAGCATCAATAAAGTTGGCGAATGCCTGAACAAACAAGGTAAGAGGACGCGTCGAGGGAAACTATGGTCGCGAGCTGCCCTTGCTTGGATGCTCAAAAACAAGGCCTACATTGGGCGGGTGACTTTTGGGGATATTGACGTTAAAGGCAAGCACCCCGCAATCATTAGCCCGATCATCTTCAACAAGGCAAATAAGCTCATAAAGAAGAACCGGAAAGGGAGACCCCAAAATGGCCATAAGTGAGCACTGGCGGGTCATTTATCGACGGCACCAGCGAATAAAAGCCTTTCACCGTTCAGGCTGGACAGCGAGGGAGATGGCGTCTGAACTCGCCGTCTCTCGCTGGACGGTTTTTAATGACTTAAAGACTCTGGGCCTCAAGCCAATCGATGGCCGAAAGAAGAGGCTGACAGCAAAGCAGGTCGCAGCCTTCACTCTTTGGGAAGAGCATCGGAACTATTCCATCGTTGGAGACTTGCTTGGAATAAAAAAGAGCACTGCTCGGCGCCACGTTCTCGCCTACCAAGAGAAAACCCGCCTGATCAAAGGCGAGCACAACACGTAAAGCTTTACAACTAAGCAACCAAGCCAATCTCGCTCAATTGCTAGACTCTCACCTAACAGTAGCACATACATTTAGGGATAGTATTTCCAAGCCCCTTACAAATTGACTCCCCACCAAATAAGCTCTCAGTCTGATACGGGACGTAACAGGCGAGGGTTGAGCAGCGCTCTCCCACCAGCACGAGGCTCCCCTCCCCTGTTTAGTTCTTGGCTGCGCCGCTAATTTCGAGAGCGGCAAAGGGAGAGCAATAATGACAGAGCCAACACCAGAGCCCAAAAAGGCCAGCAAATCACTAACAGTGCGCGCGAGTCTCGCCGCTGCATTCATACCCATTCTTTCATTCCTACTCGCTAAAAAGCTCGGCATGAGTTCTGAGGACGCAGGTGCTTTAGGCGCTGCCCTATTCGGCGCGTTCTACGCTGTGGCTCAAATTGGCATGAGGAGAGCTGCCGGGGGATTCGGCGCAGTCTTGATTCTCGTCCTGTCAGTTGGTTGCTGCTCCCATGTCAATCACAAGAAACTGGCAACGTTCCCCACAATCCGAAAGTCATTCGAGGGGATTCAAGGCAACGTCAAAGCCCTCAAGGTCAAAGACGAGCAAGACGAGGAATTGAAAGCCCTCACAATTGAGGAGTGCCAGGCCGGGATCGATCTCTGCAAACAAGCGGAGGCGGAATGAGCGACAAGAAACAAAAGTTTCTCGCTGATATCAAGGCCATCGTCGAGTCACCACAATTCAAAGGCGAAATCAAAGCGGAGTCAGAAAAGACCCTCAAAGCCCTCAAGGGCCACGCGGCGCAGTATCTCAATGACACCGGAAAAAGAGAACTAGAAATAAAAGCGGCGCGGCTGCTGCGAGCCACAGCAAAGCTCGAAGCAATGACTGACGCCGACGAAATAGCACACCAGCAGAAAATCATCGCG
>Ga0316207_10002165_pt1 | contig 21100 bp, 16 predicted proteins | sample 6weekpyrite_MG_FD_204943 | JGI IMG/M metagenome (GOLD analysis project Ga0316207, IMG submission 204943) | Microbial mat bacterial communities from mineral coupon in-situ incubated in ocean water Damariscotta River, Maine, United States -... | ecosystem: Environmental > Aquatic > Marine >...
ATTCTACTCAAAAAAAACAAAAAGTTAGAATAATTGAGTTATCCTCACAAGTCAATCTAATTATGTCAATAATATTGACTTATCGTTTATTACCATTAACGTATTAGTTTGGGTAGACTTATTACTCAACCGCATAATTGAGATGTTAGTCCAATGTCAGCACCATAACTCAATCTAATAATTTCATAAATTCCTAATATATTGTTTTTAATAAATAATATTTCTCGAGTTAATATTTTTTCATCTCTTTTACTAGTCAATTTTGTACTGTATGTCTTAACTACTAATTATTTATACTAAAGATAAGACATAACTCAACCAGTAAATAAATAGAAGGAGATAAGTTAATGAAAAATAATGATTCTAACACCCCCGACCAAAAATCCATTAAGGATATAGAGAGCGAAATTGAAGCCTTACATCATCGATATAAATGGTGTCTTGATCAAATGGAAGGACTTTCTAGACAAATTGATGATGCATATCGAAATGATGACTATTGGGATACGAAAGATCTAATTAAACAACGCCGTTCTGAAGCTGGAGACGCTAAACGAAAAATGGAGAAGCTCATAAAAGAATTAGAAAGAATTAGAAAGAATTAAATCGTAAATGAGACACAAGACGAAAGTAAGCTAAGCAATTTGACTTAAATAAATCGTAATATTAGATAAATGAGGAGATTAAGAATGAACAAAAATGATGTTATTGAAAATTTTGACTTTAGTATGTTATACGGCTATGTGAAATATCGACACAATAGTGATAATGATTCCCCAGTAGTGGTATTTATTGCTGATGCACACTGTAATCCAGGTGCTCAGACGAGTATTATGGCTATATCTGAAAAACTTATCGAGGAGAACGATTTCCGCTTGATAAATGTAGAAGGTAGCGAAGGTCCTTTACGTATAGACAGTTTTCGAAGCGCCAGAGACCAGGATTGGGTAAAAGATATGGTTGATACACGATTTAAAAAGGGAGAAATTACGGGCCCAGAACGTTTATGCATCGAATCCGTTACTAAATTTGATCTTATTGGTGTGGAAGATATGGATTTATACGAAAAGAACCATCAAGCTATGATGGGTACTTATGATTATCGCAATTCTATAACGAGTTGGGTTAACAACTTGCAAAAAGGTATTCGAGTATTAAAACAAAGTCAGGATAAAGAAGCTAAAATAACATCCTTACAGATCTCAGATTATGAGTATGCGATAAGTTTATTACCCAAGTTTTGTCAATTAATGGTGACTAGTCATCAATATGAGGCAATTAGTAAAATTCGCTCGCATTTGGAGCCAGAGAATATGCTGAGCTGGGTAGATAAAAGTGGAATAACGGAAACCACGCAAGACCAGTTGACTCGAGACTTACCAAAAGTTAAAAAATTATTTGAATGTGCTCATGATTTTTACGAATGTGCAATAGAGCGAGACAAAGTAATGCTTGAAAAAGCATTAGATAACATGGCGCGCAAAAATCAAGACCGCTGTATTATTGTCGCAGGTGGATTTCATATGGAAGCCATGCATGATGAACTCAAAAAACGGGATATTTCGCACCTAAGTATTTTACCTAATGCACTCGGTGTTGATGGTAGCAAACGTTATTTTGAAACGATGGAAAAGCAAGCTCAATAAAAAAAGAATTAAAATGAAATGGTAATCCCTGCCCTCGCCCATAGCGAGTGCAGGTCGGATCATTTAAGAATATGAATTATTAAATATTTCAATAAATTGTGAGGATAAATCAATGGACAAATCAAGTAATGATATTCTAATCCCTTTGATTGATGCCCTAAAGCACCCAGAAGAGAAAATTCGCAGACAAGCTGCGTTATCTTTAAGTGAATTGTTACACTCTGATATATACGAACCATTAACAAGTGCATTGCATGATACACGAGTAGAAATTCGCATGAAAGCTGAACTGGCATTGGCAGAATATTATGATAGTAGCAACTGGGAAGCGCTTACGAGAGCATAACTTTTATGCAAATGTCAATTATAGCAATATTAACGCATAATATATTTGATACAGGAAATAGAAGTGAAATCATTTAATGAAGTAATTGAAGAAATCGACTACGGATTAAAACTTGGTGATGATAAAAGATTAGAAAAGGCTGTATTTAATTTTGCTAAATCATGTGAACCCGGTGCAGTATTGTTTTTGCTGGACCTACTATCAAAATCGGAAACATGTGAGTACGCAATAATAGCGCTAGGAATACTCGGTGACACACGAGCCGTTAAGCACCTTGAAGACTACCTTTATCACAGTAATCTGTACATTCGGCGTTATGCAGCTCAAGCATTGGGAAGAATTGCGAGTAAACACTCTGTGGATCCCTTAATTGATACGCTAACTGACAAAGAAGATATTGTTTTAATGGTGGTGGTAAGGGCATTGGGGGATATTAATGATAGACGAGCTGTAAAACCCTTAATTAATCTAATGCATAGCGCGCATTATAACGTGATAGGAGTCGTTGCTGAAATTCTGGGGAAATTGGGTGACGAAAGAGCTATTGAACCACTGATTTCTACCATTCATATAAAGCATCCATCAGCAACCAAAAAAGTAATCACTGCGCTTGGAAAATTTAGAAACAATCCTCGTGTAGTCGATGTATTGATAAATTGTCTAAGTAATCTGGATTATCATAGAAATTGCTACGCTGCGAATGCATTAGGGGAAATAGGTGATGAACGAGCAATTGAATCCCTGATTGATGTACTATTGACTGAGACAGAGTTTAGTAATTTGTGTGCGGCAGAATCGTTAGTTAGATACGGTTCTCACGTGGCGCTAGAACCGTTAATTAAAGCACTCAAGCACCCAGAGGAATCAATTAGAGAAAGAGCCGCGTATGCACTCGGTCAACTTAGCGATAAACGCGCTATTGAGCCTCTCGTTAATACGTTACACGATGAAGATGAATTCGCACGATTTAATGCTAAAGTTGCACTAGTTAAAATTGATAAGGATACGGATTGGGAAGCTCTAATAGGATCACAGTGGAATAAATGACAAATATTTAATATTTGAAGGTTAGTTAACATTGAACAAATATAACCCTTCATTGGAATTATTTTTAATAACAAAACATATGTTCCCAAGAGCACTTAAGTGAGTTTCATTATGTCTGTCTATGTGCTATTAGCAAGGTTTGATTAATTTACTTAAAATAGTAGTTTCATAAAATTGAAATGTTATGACTAATAAAAAACAATACGAATGTAAGCAGATCCTAAACATACAGGTAAATGACATGCAAGAGATGATATCAAAGGGTATCCCCGCTAATCATCCCTTGATATTTACGGAATTGTCGACACAATACCTAAAAAATAGAAGCGAGTATGAAAATAATAACTTTAACAATGTAAAAGACTTTATAATTTCTACCAATAATTATGATGCATTGTTAGGCAATCAAATAATATTACAATCCAAATCAATAGCAATTACACCTGATTTTTACAACATGACAGATTATCTTCTATCTTCTGATAACAATTTTTTGAAAGTTATTTCTAATAACATAAATAAGCTAGAAGAAGAACCTAAGGAATATGTTAATTTGCTAGTATGCAGATGTTTGCATCACAATATGGTTTATTGTTATTCCAAGTATAGAAGTTTTAAGGACACTTTATTTGCAGACAGTGATTTACAGGATATTGAAAGGGCTTTGAATTTTTCACGAGTATTAGCGCAAATAATTGGCTTCGAAAATATATCAGATGATTATAATGACGTAATTCAACTTTCGGTGGAATATCATGAATCCCAGACAAAGTTACTACGATCAAAAAAAGACGAAAAATCATCTGTAGGTTGGAACGTAAAAAGAAAAGCATATAACGATAACAAATATTCGGTATATCCAAAGCTAAGAGTAAAACTAGATATTATAAGTGATAAAATAAGCGCAATAGAAAATAAACAAGTTAGTCATAAAGACCTAGTAAACGATCGACCAATAAGTAATAAATTGATATTGGATTACTTAACATGTGTCATATGGGAATATATATTGGTTAGTTACTATAATGATTCCTATAAGTATAATCGTAGCTGGATTGGTGAGATATTTCCTGGGAAATACGATACTACAAACATAGATATTTGTGTCAATAAATTTGAAACGGTATTAAAATTTTGTCGTGTATAACTTCGTTATCATTTCAATTAGAAAAGTTATTTGGTCAGAAATCTAATTCAAACTGAACTTGATTATTAATGGGTTCGGCAATAAAAGGGTTATATCTAAGTGGGTTATTACAATGTGGGCATTCAGCCAACAATGACGGATCTTGCCATACTTGCTTCGGTAGTTTTATGCAAGGTGAATCTGTGGGCTTTATGTGATATTTTTCGTGAATCATCTGTATCTTCTTTACAACGTTGTCTGTTACAGTAAAACGCACTCCACACCAAAAACATATTGCTGTTACATTCTCATCATGTCGACCTCTGTATTTTACTCCTACAATACGCCAAATTCGTTGTAATCCAATTATTGGAACAGTTATATCATTTAATTTAAACTTGAAAACTTCATTATATCCTGTAGCAACAAAATCTCCATTCGGTAGGATATTAGAGACAAGCTTAATATCTTCCTCATAAACAGCTAAATCATTGCCAGTTTCTAAATCTGTTAAGTATAAAGAATTATCACTTCTAACAGACAATAACTGCTTTCCATCAGGGCTAATAATAATTTGGTTAATATAAACATTGATTTTGTCCCAAATCGTTAAACATCTTCCATTAAGCAAATTCCAAACACGTAGAGTTTTATCTTCGCCCGCAGAAATTGCACGCTTTCCGTCAGGAGTTATTGAAACACTAATTATCTTACCGATATGTCCTGTGTATGTGTATATACATCTGCGTGATTCAAAATCCCACAATTCAAGCGCATTATGAGTATCAGTAGTTAAATCATCCCTATACCTTCCAACAATTACATATTTCCCATCTGGTGATATTGCCATACAGCTTATATTGCCAGTATAACCTTGAAACTCTATCGAATCATTATTCTCTAGATCCCACAAAAGGAGATTTTCACTGCTATCATATATATTTTTTGCCATAACTAAAAAAGTACCGCTATTTATATCTGGCACAAATCTAAAGCAACTAATTTCATAGGTCTGCTTCCGACTAGCAATGCATTTTCCCTCCCTAAGATCCCAAATATCTAAGGTGTTATCACACACGGCTACCATAAGAGTATTATCTAGATTGATTTCAATTAGCCTTACTTCACTCCTAAAATAATCGTATTCCCCATATTGTTCATACACAGCGTTATTAATACCGCTAGCTGAAATGACATGTAGACCATCAGACGTGACGGCTACACTGGTAATCTCAGATTCGTATGTATAGTTACGCAAACATTTACCCGTAGAAATATCCCAGATTCGTATACTTTTATCGCTACTCCCAGAAATGACTTGTTTGTCATCTGGAGTAACCACAACACTATTCACTAATTCACTATGGCCACTAAGTGTTTTCAAACATTCTCCAGTTTTTACATCCCATATACGAAGTATATTATCATAACCCCCAGACACAACACGCCGATCATCTGAATAAATTGCCAAGCAACTAATTGCACCATCATGCCCCAACAAAGTATTGCAGCACTTACCTGTTTCTAAATCCCAAATTCTGATTGAATTATCAAGGCTACCTGAAAGACAATGTTTACCATCTGACGTAATATCAACACAACTAATACTATCAGTATGGCCTTCAAGAGAATTTATGCACTCGCCCGTGATCATATTCCAATGTTGTAATATAGTACCGAACATACCTTCAGTTGAAATTACGTGTTTCCCCTCAGGAGTAATAGCAACGCATCCAATTTTATCCTCGCAAGCAATAAGTGATTTTTCACATTCGCCTGTTTCCAAGTTCCAAAGATTCAATAATCCTTCATCGCTTCCAGTAACCGCATATCGACCATCGTTAGTAATTGAAAAACAGGTTATGTAATGAATGTCACTGACAAATGTTCTGATACATTCACCAGTGTTTATATCCCATAGTCCGAATATTTCCCAATCAAGTAACATTCTTTTACTATCAGGAGTGATTGCAATATTATTAACCCAGCCAGAATAACCGGAAAGTTTATTTACACATGCACCTGTTTTTAAGTTCCATATATGCAATTCTCCCTCATTATTTCCCACATCCGTGTTATTATCATTTAAGGTCTCGGTAACATAGTCATCTTCATTAGTTTTTATGGAAAAATTGTTAACACATTCGTGTTTATCGAAATTCCATACCTGAATATTTTCGTTACCACCTAATAAAACTTGTTTACCGTCAGCTGTAATAGCAATAGATCCGATACCATTGGCCTTTACTTTCGGATCAATATTTTTACTTTTCTCGATATCCCAAATATAAATATCGGAGTTATGCCCTGTAATTGCACCGCTACCATCCGGTGTGACAGCGACACAAAAAAACTCTGTAGACTGTCCTGTGAAACGTTTTACACATTTACCACTGAAAAGATCCCAGACAATTAAGTCACGGCTTCCCCATTCTTCGCCGGACATTGAATGCTTACCATCTGGAGTGATCGAAATACATCCTACGGTACTCGTATGTCCTTCTAAGATTTGTTCACATATTCCGGAATCTAGATTCCATAATCGCAACTTTAATTCTTCTTCACTCGCGGATATAGCAAACTTACCATCTGGCGTAATCGTAAGTTTTGAAATAGGAGAAGTGTGACCTATTAGAGACCTGACACAATTACCTTGATTCAAATCCCATATTTTTATAGATTTGTCATATTTTCCACCAGTTATGGCGCGATTTGCATTAGCTGAAATTGCAATACATTCAACCGAACTAACATGTTCTGTTGAGATGTAAAGACATTTGCCATTAACTATGTCCCATAAACGAAACGTTTTGTCTTTCTTTCCACCTCCAGACACCGCATAATTACCATCTGGTGTTAGTGCAACACATTTTATTTCATCTTTATGACCTGCTAGATTTTTTACACATATACCGAGTTCCAAATCCCAGTACTCTAAACTTCCATCACCATATCCTGCTAATGCATATTTACAGTCTGCACTGAACGAAACACACTCAAAACTTGATTTACCAAACAAAGTTTTTAAACATTTACCAGTTTTAACTTCCCAAAGCCGAATGGATTCATCGTAGCTTGCTGACACTACATACTGACCATTAGGGCTAATCCCAACAGCAAGAACTTCAGACTCATGCCCTGATAGCTTTTTCTTAATTACCGGGTAAGGAATATAATTAAAACGACTACTCTCATGTAAGAGCAGCAAAGAAAATTTTTGAAATGATTTCAGGACCTTTGATGCAGCTAAGCCTACAGGCCCATTCATTGCGTTATTATACGCTAGTTGAATACATAATCCTGGATATTTTTTGTTATACAACAACTCTAGCGTTTTGATTTGTATAAACTGAGAGAATGCTCGAATTTTGTCTAGTGATGAGGGATTATTAAAAATTCGCTTGTTTTCTTCGTCTGTTTGTTCCTCAGTCCAGGGGATTACTGAAGCAATAACATCTAATTCATGTTTTTTGCCATTGGCATACTTAATAAGATTGTTAGTATAATTTACAGTTTTAGTTTGTCTTAATGCATCTTTTTCATTCTGTGTTTTGGCTTCAGGTAAATAAGTCAAAGCCAGTAAGTAATCGTCCTGTAGCTCATGGACTAATCCCGATTGACATTTGGCTTCCACAAACATAATATCACACAGTGTATCTATCACTTTAACCCACTGTTCTGATATGATTAAGTGATACGGAAGCTCAGATACTTTTCTTCTATTTGGCTGCTGATCTCTAAATCTGGTTTTCTGAGGATATCTAAGAGGCAAGTCAGAAAAATAATTGGCTAAATTTTCATGCCATTCTATTTCTGACTTTTGTTTTTCATTTTTATTTTCTTGTTCTGTCAATGTATAATTTGATTTTGCTGATAACATAAATGCTTCATAAAAGAAATCAAATCGACCATCCCTTCTAGCCAGAAATGGCTTTACTTGCTTTAAGTAAAACTCGACTGTTTCATTTAATTCAGTTATATTTATTTCTTCAAGCTGAAGTTCGTCTAAAAGCAACTTTGTAATTTCTTCACTCTTTAGTCCATACCGCGTATGCGAGAGTGCACCAAAGACTAATGGCACAACTTTGTGCGATTCACCTAACACATCAGTTGGGTCGGATTCTAATCGAAATAGTACTGCATCAAATGCTGATTGAGGTGTTGAACCAAAATCTGAATCAATTTTTCGTTTTAAATTATCAAAATCGCCGAAAACACGTAATTCACTAAGCACTACTTTTAAAAATAGTGGATTTTTAGCACCTTTAGCATTAACTAAAGAATCAATTAAAGTATCATCAAGCTCTTTAAGATATTGATCGAGATAAGATTTAACCAACTTAATGCGATGTTCTCTCGTTTGAAATGACTCAACCTTATGAACCTGTACCCGATTATCTCTTTCCAGGCGGTATTCGAGTTCCCTTCCCTGTTTATCATCGGTTTTAAAGCTAATAACTATTTTTACGTTATCTGGTATTTCTCTCGATATCCATTCAATATCGTTTAAACCAGAATCTAGTTGATTTATTGCATCGAATACTATGATTATTGATTTGGATTCATCAATTTTATCCAGATATTCCATCCATTGAATTTTAATCTTGATCGGATCGACTTGAATTTCATTAGGAACCATGACTATAGAACCATCATCACCCTTTGTACTAACTTCTTTAGGGATAGTGCCATCATATTGCAATTCTTTTAATAATGAATAAACTATCGCAAAAATTGTATTCGATTGATCAGACTGACCAATAAACCGATAGTAGATAGAAATCCTATCTTTAACTTTATCTGTGTCATTGAAGGTAGTTGGATTCTCCTGAAAGCTACTTATCCATTTTGCTAATAAAGTACTCTTACCCATACCAGCATCAGCCGTTAGTGCAAAGAGTTTGTTGCCACTGTTTTTTACGTATTCATCCAGGGCATCAAAATCGCCTTCCCGTTCTATAAATCCCTCACGAGCTAATGCAACGAACTGCGACTGTTGATCTAACTCTTTTTCCAGATCATCAGAATACTTAGTTTCTACGTGATCTGGATATCTTTCAACTATAGCCTGTTTTAGCTCTTCTATAATTAAGGAATTTAGCGAAAGGTTCCCACTCTTTTCCTGAAGCTTCTTAGGTAAATAATTATCATCTAGATCAAATTGAAAATTACCTAGTCGACCTTGGGTAGCTAGATCATTAAACTTTTTAGCATCATGAATATAATTCTTTGCAACTGTAGTGTCAGAATTAGAAACCTTAACATTAGCATTCTCCAGCCACTGTTTTCGCCATCGATGCCGATTTTCTTCTATTATTGACGGACAACCCACTGGCAGTGCAAGTGCTGGAACCGACCTGCTTGTATACCATTCTGTAGAATAGTGATGAACTGGTCGATTAGCCCTGTCAACTCTCGATAACAATTCATCCTGCTTTTTAATCAAATATTTGCGGGATGCCTCATCTTTTTCGATACTATCGGTATAGATACGCTTTCGATAATATGGTTCTTCTGGGATGTCTTTTAGATAATCTGGATTACGCACATAAAAAAACGTATGTTCTGCGGCATTAAATTGCTTAAGGCCATCTCCATCGGTATACTTTTTAAAAGGTTCTAAAACGCTATGCAATATTTCCAGGTCTGTTACCGAACGCTCTTCACCAATATACTTTTCTAGATCGGGAAACTTTTTCAATGTTTCTTCCGAGACATCATCCAGAACAGGTATCCAGCCATAACGTTGCCCAAGAAAACATAAAAAGAATGGACGACATTGATCTATTTTATCCAGACAGACCTGGACAACGTTTTTATTGTGAGTCGCGTCAGCTTCCGTGACACCCCAGCGTAAATCTATGTCAATCAACCGTAGTCGTCGCTTCTCACACCAGTCTCGTAACTCAGGGAAAACACGTTTAACCAGATAGTCGCGTTCAGCATGCATGTCATTAAACGTGCTACTAATAAATACATAAACGTTTTCCCATTTAGTGCTCATGATATTTACTCACATAATAATCAAAGTCATAGTAGATCCTAGTTTAACATCTATTTGAGCTATGCTGTTTAATAATCATCCATATTATTTAGGATAAAGGGCTCTAATCCCTTTAGTCCATAGTACAGATCAGCTTGAAAAACAATTATTAGAATTGAGATGAGGATTTTTCAAGTACCTTACGAAGAGATATTATATCAACGATACGAATAGCAAGGGAACATCAACCACCACCCGTTCAAACGAGCGATGAAGTCTCATTATTTTATTTAGCAACATTAAACTGTGTTCAACATATATCTAAAAATTTATCTAAGATTCGCTAGTCACAGAACAACAAAACCTTCTACTTTAATTATCTTAATTGCACAAATCATATCTATTTTTAGCATGGCCCTCTAACACTAAATAGAAGTATAAAATATTTAGCTTTATGAGAAGCGATAAATTTCTCGCTTATACGCTTTGTATAGCCCAAGGAAATATCAGTATTGCCGTGAAAACGCTTCTAGAATTAGAACTTATTTAGGATGAGTAAAACAATAAAATAGCCTGATCCAAAAAATTCTGAAGTTCTAAACTTTCTCATTTTGACTAGTTAAACAGATACAACTGAAATAAATCCGTATATCAGAAAATACTTGCATAGCGAAAAATTATCAAGATTAACCTATGAATTATATCAATATTTCTATGCCATATTTTGTCAATCTAAGTATGATTTGTATAGTTTGTTATAATACGTTACATTATAAATGTATACATTTTAAACCATTAGCTACTCAGGTGATTTAACTTGACTCTTGACTTGTAAATCATTGCAACTCTTTGCTTAATCAAAACCATCTTACCTGATTCATAAAAAAGGATAATCAATGAAAAACGAAAATATTTTACAAGGAATTATTGTAATACAAGACACAATGATTTGTAGTTTTTCTGACATATTAAATAATGCTAATGTGCCCTATGTTCTTCACTATACTGATCCTTTTGCAGCAATAGATGACTTAACTGACTTTAAGAATAATCCAGACTCTACTAACAATAAAATAAAAAACACTATAGGAAGCTGTGATTATGGGGGGCTGATTATCCTAACAGAGGATGAACTGCACATAAGGGAGGATATGCATTCCAGAATAGCTAGTTATTTGTCAGATAGTGAAAATAGTAATGCATACAAGAAAGATCCTACTATTGTTAGCGGTGTAGATGTATGTAATAAAATTCTTGAAGTATATCCCGAAGCAAAATGCATAATTGCTGGAATCAAATCCAAGCCAGCCAATTCGAATATTCCTAAACATCTATTATTTTTTGATTATCATAAAAATAAAGATGAGAATACTTCTCTCGATAATTTATGTTCTTGGTCGAAAAACCTTGTTCGATATGTTCGTGACGTTAAGGAGGGGAAAATTAATATAGAAACAAAGGAATTAGAATCCAGTTCTCCGTTTTCCAAATTATTTAATATGTTTAAATAAGTAGAACTCATGTTATTGGCCATATATAAATTAAAGAAATATTAGCTGTGATAACTGCTATAACCAAAGTTAATATCTGTTTAGCCTTGATTTTTCTCAAGATACCTTAACAACTTGATCGAAAAATCATCAAGGGGCATGCCACTTTTATTCATTCTTACTAATAAATTGAAACAACATGACCAGTATTTATCACTTTCTCCTCTATCACCTATTTTTTCATGATAACTTGCTAGCTGATAAATTGAATGTACCAACCTATCTTTCCACATAAAATTATCAGGTGCTTTTTCTACAAGTTTTTCATTCATTTGCAATTTATTATTTAAGAATAACAACGCGTTACTACTGTTTTGCTGAAGATAATATTGAGCTAGCTTATCATAACTTATTAACATATTTTCCAGATTCGAGGTATCTTCTGGGTTTTCTTGCCATAAACCTTTATTAATCGCCAAATTTTCCTTATAAGCAGATAAAGCCCTAAGATGTTCTCCATTAGCTAAATAGGCATCCCCCAATTGACTATAAGTATCAGATAGCCTAAAGCGCCATTCCTTATCTTTAGGGTCTTGTCTTGATAATTCACAATAAACTTCATTTGAATTCTGATAAAGTGATATAGCTTTACCGTATTTTTCTTTTTTATAGTAAAGGTCCCCCAAACATTGTTTAGTAGATGCAACATCACCCAACCAAACTTTATTATCAGGGTTCTTCTCGATAAGTTTTTCACTAAGAGTTAAACCTTTCTTATAGGCAGTTAGTGCTTCTTCTAATTTATCCTCTTCATATAAATAAATGTTGCCGATATTTCTGAAACTTACTGAATAATCTCTCTGATATGTAAAATTATCTGGGTCTTGCTTAATTAAATTTTCTATTAACTTGTGGGATTCAAAAAAAGCAAACAGCCCCTTATTTGCGTCTCCCCGCAGAAAGTACAATGGTCCAATTCTATCTAGCACCGTATATAAATCCCTTATCCATATACGGTTGTCTGGGTTATATGTTAAAAGCTGCTCTAAAATAGCTAGGGATTTTTTAAAGACTCTTAATGATTCTTCTTCATCACCGAGCGCCAAGTATACATCACCAACTCTTATATAACTCAATGATAAATTCCTCTGCCATTCTCTGCTAGCAGGCTCTTGCTGTAGTATTTTGTCGCTATTTTCACTACTTCTCAGCCCATAAGTTAAAGCTCTGGTGTTATCGCCTTCTTGTTGATAAATATCGCTTAGTTTCTCCTGACTTACTGATAACTCTCGCCGCCACATCAAATTATCTGGACACTTTTGAGTTAGTAATTGCAATGTTTTTTCTGTCTCCTTAAATAGTTCTTTTTGAGTAACTAGCTTTGAATAATCTTCTAACGCTTCACTTAGTTCAAGTAAGAAACGAAAACAAACTTCGTAACATATTTCTAATGGTATATCCTTCAAATGCAGCATGGAACAAACCCATTTTAATGCAGGATTAACTGAGTGAGATTCATTGTTTAGTATTTCGATAGCTATTATACTAGTAGAACCCAGTTTTTCTTTTTTGCTCAATTTACTGCCGTAAAAGCATGTGGCTCTTTTAATATCATCTGCCTGATACAAGTGAAACATCGTTTCTGAAATATGAAGTGGATCATCTTCCGCCAAGTTTAAAAGATGGCCAGATAAGATGTGGTGTAATGATCTGACTTTATCACTACTGCTAAGGTTTCGACTCCCAACAGCTATCCGCATCTGCGCATGTGCAAAATCCCACTGAGCCTCACTACCCTTTTGCGTTATGTGGGAGCGAAAGGTTCGGCGCAAAGTTGAAAACTTCAAACTATCCCAGGATTCACCTGATACGATTGGCATCAAGTGCTCTAAATCCTTTTCCCGCCAGCCATATCGACTAATGGCAATTAAATTGATAAATGCTTGAGCCCATTCTTTACCATGTAGTTGTTCGGCACGATTTAGCACCCAGTTATATAACCCCGCTACAGATTCAGGTAGTTCTTTTGCTGTAGTAGCTAGTAGTTGATGTAGTTGCTGCTCCGGATTACCCGTAAACTCCTTGTCGGCCCTTGCGAAATCATCGGAGTCTAAAAGATTGAGCTCTTCAACTGCCATTTGTAGCCAAAGCGGATTACCTGCGGAGCGTTGAATTTCTTCTGTTTGCTTTTCTAAAAGAACATCGAGCACTTCAGGAGGTAGAACGCGGTGGTAACGTTTGCATATGCCATGAGCGATATCTTTTGCTTCTAGTTCAGATAAGAGTAATAACACGTGCTCCTCTATTCCATCTCTATTTAATAATGCCTGAGATTCGCTGCCAGGAATTGCAGTAGTGATCAAACGTGCTTTTTTTGGCCACACCTTGGGTAACCAAGTAAGATGTTGCGCTCGGGGTGTAGTTTCAAACTGATTTAGCGCATCAATTAATACTACTACTCTTCGCTTTCGACTAACGCGAGATAATAAGCTGCGAAAGTGTTCATCTAGTTCTTCCTGTTTTATTTCTTCCAGATCAGGTGGTGATATTTTAAGTTCAGAAGATAATTCTTCTATCCAGCGTTGTAACATCTTGTGAACTTGGGTTGAGGAAGGGCTGATACCTGCTGCATGTGACAATACAAATATTTCGGGATGATCTTTCTGTAATTTTCGGTTTAACTGGGAATAAAAGGCACTTTTTCCAGAACCTGGTAAACCGGTCACACATAGACCCCATGTACTCGAAGCTTCGGTGTTATCCGAGCAAATGGATAGTACTCTTTCTAAACTAACTTCTCTACCAATAAAATCCTGAGCGCGGTCTTCGATAAACTGATCCAGTGTAAATCGTTCTTCTTCCTGCCACGTGGGCTCCATTTGTTGAGTAAATTCTTTAGTTTCTTCGTTGAGCACTTTCCAAAGGTCTTCTAGCACTTGTTGGCCCCATTCTTCAAGGCCGTTTACAACTTGTTTTTTGCTATCCCATTTGGCTGAATATTCTCTGGTTCTATCTGGAAATTGCGTGCGAATTTCATTTTTAAGCTGTTCTAGCTTTTCAACTTCTTTCTCACAACCTAGTCTGTGTGCGTCACTATAATCTGCAGCAATGTCAACTGGCATCTCTGTGTAGACTGAAGGATCTCGAAAATAGAAAAAACTACGATGTTGTTGACCAGGCTGGTGTAATACACCATACTCAATTTCCAATGCTGTAACGCTACGCCCTGTATAATCCCCATCCATACCGGCTTCAAGGGCAGCGGCTCGTACTCGTTCCTTAGGCGGAATCCAGCCGTAACGTCCACCGATTAAGCCAATTAAAAAGGGACGACTACGTTCAACTTCAGCTAAACAGACTTTTAGCACCAGCATTTCTTTAGCATGCTCATCTTTTTCATTCGCGGTCTCTACACCCCAACGCAAATCAATACTTTCCAGATGATGACGTCGTTTTTTAAGTCGTTCTTCCAGTTCGGGAAATACGACGTGGCGTAAGTGATCTCTTTCCGCATGCATATCGCGAAAAGTACTTGTGATAAATATTGGGCGAATGCCCCAAGGGTCTTGAGTTGACATGACATTTTCTCACGATCATCAAAGTCATATTTAGTTTTAGTTTAACATCTATTTGAGCTATGATGTTTAATAATCATCCATATTACTTTTATAAAAAAATAGCCTATAACGTCGCAGCAACCATTCAAGCGGTCAAACTTTTGTTAAAGGTAAAATATAATAAGGCACGATTATCAAATCAGGATAACAAAAATTAGAATCTTGCCAAGAGATACCTGTTAGTTTTTATCAATCACTTTTTTTACCGTACTTACTGTGTTTACAGGAAAACGCCCCACTGCCGTTGGACCAGTTATCAATACTGCATCTACTTTATTCTCAACTGCTAATGCAACATCGAATAGCTCAGCATGTGTAGGTTTTGAATTTTCGACCATGCTATCCAGGACGCCGTCACTTAATACTATCATTCGATTTTTTTCATGAGCTTGTTTGATTAGTTTCAAACACAAAGCCGGCACTTTTCCCCACCCTAACTCAGCACCCAATCCATCTCGGTCGATAACAATGCCTTCTGTAACGCCCAGAATTTCTTCGATATTTTCAATAGCTTCTGCCCTCTCTATTCTCGCCAGCAATTTGGCTTTACTTCCTACTTTTCTGATTAGTTTTTTAAAACTTAAAACATCTTCTTTATCTTTAACATATGGGATTACAACATAGTCAAACACAAATCCTGACAACAAATCAATTTCATTTTTATTGAAGTTTGTAAGCGCATTAACCGCAAAACCACCACCTTTTTTATGTATAACATGATGTCCGCCAACTCTTCCTTCTTTAATTACACGGCAAATAATCTGCGATCCATCAATATGATCAACTAGTAATTCAACAACCCCATAATTTAAAAAAAGCGTATCGCCAGGCTGTAAATCCCTTGGCAGATCCTTATAATTTATACCAACGGTGCTGGTATTTCCTGAGTTGGTATTACAATTGGTATCGAGAATGAATTGATCGAACTGACGCAACTCAACATGGTATTCAGAAAAATTCTCAATATGGATATGTGGCCCAGTGAGATTCAATAATATAGGCAACTCTCGTCTAAATACTTTTTCAAGTTCGTGAATCACCTCAATTTGATTAAGATCCTGGTTTTTATATTGCTGTAAACGGGGAATACAAAATCCATCTGCTCCTGCCTTGACCATGCTTTTAATTACCTGAGGATTTTCACTGGCAGGGCCAAGACTAGCGAATATTTGAGTGTTGTTCATTTAAGTCATTTATTTTCTAGAAAATCGTGTGTAACTACAAATTGACAATTTCATGTTACATGATCAATAGTTCATTATACTAATTAAATACAGCTTAGTGTTCAGTTGTTACTTAACATTTACTATTGTCGTCTAAAAAGAGTAACAATCTTATTTAAATAATTTTTAATCATGTCCAATCACTTTGCTGGCTCCTCGAGAAGTTTGAAAATTTCCTCGAGATTTGCATCTAGCTTTAAGCCATTTCTCTTCATACGACGTGACACTCTTAGAAAAAGACGCAAGAATTTCATTCCCTCGGCTTGGTTATCAGTCTTCTTATATAGATTAACTAGATGAATATATGCCATTGCCAGATCATTCTGTAACAAAGAATCTTCTGGGTTGCTAACCACCAGGCGATTAGTAATTGCTACAGATCTAAGAAAGTTTTCAATCGCCGTGCTAGGTTTATCTAGAAGCGCGACTTCTAAACCAACCCTTAAAAGGCTTATAGACAAATGTCGTCGCCATTCTATGTTATCAGGATCTTCGTTTGTCAGGTTCTCAGCTATCGCGACAGATTTTTGGTATGCATTTAGCGCCCCAGTGTCATCGCCTGTTAATTTGAGAATATCACCGATATTGATGTGAAAGTGCATCATGTTACTTTGTAACTGAACATTTTCGGGAGCCAGGTCGTGTAAGCGTAGGACTATTTCTAATGATGTTTCGTATGCTTCAAGCGCTCCTGTCATGTTACCTTGGTTCTCGAACGTGCTACCAATTCTTTCGTAACTAAACGATAAATTGTGTTGCCAGTCCAGCCTATTGGGCTCTCTAGCCGTCATATCGATTAATACCTGATTAATCGCCTCTATTAACTCAAGGCGTGTGTCGGGGGTTATATCGTTTTCAATAGCGTCAAATATGAATAGATATAGATTACACAATCGGGCTCGTTCTTTATCAGTAATTGATTCCTGCTCTAGCAAGGAAATTGTCCAACCGAGCCCCGGATTAGAGCCCTTACAATCTTCAAATACAATATTTGATCCTAATGCCTTAATAGCGCTTTCTTTTTCTTCTTCAGTAAGCTCACCACTAAAGTATCGTGCTGCTTGTTGGATATTGGGTCCTTGAATCAGCCGCCCCAATGTTTCGCTTTCTTGAATCGAATCATCATTATCTTGATTTGTTTGATTGATCATTTGTTTTGTCACTATTACCTCAAAGAGCACATTTATGTTGATTACCATCATCACTTATTTTTATTAGCGACTATAAGGAACTACTAATAAATTCATAAATCTTTCCCATATACAACTCATGATATCTTCTCAAAGAGAATCAATGCTATACTCTTTGATAGTTTAACATTTTTTAGATCTGTTCTGCGTAATAAACATCCACATCATTTTTTCATATAACACAGCCCATAACGTCGCTATAATCACTGCATTGACGATTGCATTTTTCATATGCTCTCCATAATCCAGATCCCACTGAAAAATTGGATTGTCATATACTCCCCAAAACGCTATTACGGCTGCGGTCAGAGATAAGCTGAATGTAAAATATTTTTGATGCTTTAACAGTAGCAAACTAATCCAACATAGCGTACTCAGGCTGAGGAATAAACACCCATACGGCCAGATACCAAATAAACCGACCTCTTGCTGAGTAGTTGGCCTTAAAACATCTATGACATCGTGAACACCCCATGCTGATATGGATGCTAGGAAGTTTATACCAATAAGAATTGGCAGTTGCGCCAGGTGATCTACAAATGATTTTGAAGTACTAAAGTAATTTTTGGAAAGAAAAACACCCAATGATAAGCTCGTTAGAAAAAACAGAAACCATAGCAAGCTTGGTAAATAGTGATAAAATTTCTGCACTGGAGTATAAAACATAAGTATTCGCGCCATATGATAATCAAACTTATCATGGAACATGAACGCCATAATAATAAATGAAAAATGAAATATGACCAAAGTGGCCCAAATTCGTTGGCGATTATTGAGTATCATCAAATTTTAGTCTTTAGGTATTTCATAACGAGTAATATATAAATAGCTATAATGCTTTCGTTTTTACTATGCCTTTCTACGAGAATATCGCTATCAAAACATTAGTTTAATTCCTACTCCTAATTTAATCTTGACCTTGTCAGGTTCTTTGCATGTCTCCAGTAATCTCATTATTACACAGAGGTCAGGATATTCATTCAAATCTATTGTGTTGAAGGTTGTGGTAAATTTATCTAGGGATATCGTCGTATTTGCTTCCCAGTTGACCTCGTCAATAATGTTACTCAAGCTACCCAAATCAACATTGTCTAAGTTATCTAGCTCTTCATCAGGAATTATTTCAAAAATTATTGAACTAATCTCAGTCCTATCTGATATAAAAGCCGGTGCCTTATTTAATTCCTCGTTATTGCTCGGATCAATTTCTACCTTGCTTACGAACCACGGAATCATCGTAGTTTCCTCACACAAATGTTAAAGTATTTTTTTAATAAAACGTTCTATAACTATTTGAGAAAATTGTATCAGAAAACTCTAAAATATTCTTATTGGAATCTAGAGCAATAACATTAACTTTTTGCTTAAACTCAATTAGAATTTGGTCCAAAAAACAATTACTTAACAATTTTTGGATTTACTAGTTTGATTTATGGTGTGTTCAAATATTCGATAAATCAATTTTCCAATAGAGTTATATGATAATGAGCATTTGCAGGATGATAAATTATTTAACTTTGTATTTAATTACTATTTAAATCACTTCTTACTCGCTGCAGTATTTTACCTAATTTGTTCAAACCGGTGTTATCAACCCCCACACCCCAATACAAATCTGTGGGAGATTGCTCTACGAGTTTCTGATCCCCAGTAGCAATTAACATCTCTTTTATAGCTGGGTTTTCACTGAACTTGACCAGAACAGCCTTATACATTACTTTGTCTTTGATTTCGTCCCAGTCGTCACGAACAAACTCTACAAACTTTCGGGTCAGGTTTTTCGCCCTGCCCGGTTTTTCTTCTTCTGCAATTATATTGAAATGCTCGCTGTCGACTGAAAACTTATGGGCCTGATAGTAATGTTCTACCGTTGGCCAAAACCGACCTTCCAGATGAAATCCATGAGGGGAATAGTTACTTAACCAACCGTAGTTTTTCTTCCAGTGATAAAAGTGAATTGCCATTCTTCTAAACTATCTTTTATATGCCTACTAAAACGCTAAGGGGCTAAATAATTATAACTTTAGTATCGCTCCAAAAGTGTACACTTATTATTGAAAATATCAGCCCAGGTCTCACCAGATAGGACAGCGATATTAGCTGGGGACATCCCAATAGATTGTTGTGTTAGATTAAGAACAAGATCCTCTAATCCCGGGTTATGCCCTACCAATAACACATTCTCATCTCGCTCATTAATCTCCTTTATGACTGCTTGTAAATCATAAACCGATGCATTGTAAATTCGTTTATCTTCAATTTGATGTTGTTCACCAATTTTTAAACCCTGGCACATCAATAACATGGTTTCCCTGGTGCGTACTGCCGGAGAGTAAAATACACAATCAAAATCGATTTCTTTTTCCCACAGTAATTTAGCCAAGTCTTTCACATGGTCTTGGCCCATACTTGTAAGGCGTCGATTAATATCACTTGAAGCATCATTGCGAGCCTGTCCATGACGCATAAGATAAAGATTTGGCATGAAAACTCCTTGTTGTAGTTAATACACTAATTTATTATTATTTTCCAGCAATTGCAGTATGGTTTCTACAATAATTAAATCAGATAGCGTTTTTCCAACACTGTGCCCTCCACTTTCCATACTGAAAAGCTTGATAGCATCATTCTTAGCTAATTTTGTAGCGAGTTCGTGAGGACATTGCTCATCATCAACTGCATGAATAAGCATGATCTTATGAGCCATCGGACGGGTTAATTTTCTGACTTCATTCCAGAATCGTTTATCCCCAGGGGCAGTGAACTGAAATCCATGTACTCCTCCATGGCCTAAAACACTAGATATTAATATCACCGGGCCGGGAAATGGCTTATCTAGCGCTAGAAGGCTGTTTAGGATGATCCAACTACCAAAGGAACGACCAATTAAGACATTGTTTTTATGCCAGTAATTTTCTGTAATTTGAGAATTTATCGCGTTAATTTGCTTATTAAAATCTAACTTCGCAAATTGCCCTATTATTTCAAAACCACCAATTTCTACCCCATTTGGTAAAAGGAAGTTTTCGAAAAAATCAGGTAATTTTTCTTCTCGACCTGGTATGCAAAATATTTTAGTCATTAAAGGTATTGTATAACAGTTAAGGTGTATTATTTTCTATAAAAGACTTTTCATTACGATTTTCATCCCACAATCCATAATGAGGCTCCCAACCAAAGGGGAAATTTACCTTAAACAACTGATTAAATCCCTCAAAATAGGCATAGTTGATTTGATCACGATATGTTTTTAGATAATTAAAAAATAACTCCTGATTCTCTTCTGTTGCTGCATCATCTCCTGCTGTTGGCCAACCAACTTCTTTAGCAAGTACTTTTTTATTGCTTAAGTTTTGAATGCCCAATATTTTGTCTTTAACAAAATCTGCTCCTGTTTGAGGATCTCGTTGGTTATTATTAAAGGGTTGCACT
>Ga0316207_10002166_pt1 | contig 21095 bp, 21 predicted proteins | sample 6weekpyrite_MG_FD_204943 | JGI IMG/M metagenome (GOLD analysis project Ga0316207, IMG submission 204943) | Microbial mat bacterial communities from mineral coupon in-situ incubated in ocean water Damariscotta River, Maine, United States -... | ecosystem: Environmental > Aquatic > Marine >...
ACACCTCAAAGCCTGCATCCCGCGCGGCAATCGCCAGCGGTTCCAGCTTGCCGAAATCGGCCCGTGTTCCGGTGACAAATAGAACTGAGCGCGGCATCCTGTTTTCCAAATCACTGTGTCATCGGATCGCCCGATTGTTGTTGTCAGGTAAGTTATCTTGAAGGCAAGGGAAAGGAAACGGACTTCATTTACATGGGCGCACAGTAATTGCAGAGCTATTGATGAGCGCTGTCATAAGCGCTTGACCTTGATAGTCGTCATCCTTAGGTGACGGGGTGAAAAGGCGAGTGGGCAGGTAGGTTATGCAGCGGATTGCAAATCCGTGTAGACCGGTTCGATTCCGGTACTCGCCTCCAATATCTTGTATATTTTCAGCCCAAAAACACAAAAATACACAAGATATAGCTTTTCCCATTTCGTACACAACTCGTACACAGTCCGCGTACAGTTTTTCACTACGTTTCTGCCAAAATTGCCGTATAGTGTTCAGTAACAGGCACTTAGTGAAAACGGCTGGCGATGAGCTACGGCATACAGACAATAAATGTGCACAAGAAGCTGAAGCTGGATAAGCGGCAAGGCAGTGAAAACTGGTATGCGCGACTGACGCTGGATAATGGCAAGCGCATTGTGCGCAGCACAAAGACTGACAACTTGGAAGAAGCACAAGAGCGCGCAATTGAGCTTTATTACGAAACCCAAGCGCGCATTAAAAACAAGCTCCCAGCCCAAACACGCAAGTTTAAGCATGTAGCTACATACGCGATGAAGCGGATGCAGAACGACTTGGATGGTGGGGCAGGGAAGCAAGCATACAAAGACTACGTGTCTGCGCTGCGTAAATGGCTAATCCCATATTTTGGCGACACAGACATTGCGAAGATAGATTTGGCTGCGCTGACAGCGTTTGACGCATGGCGCACGGAGCAAAACAAAAAGCCGTTTTCGCAGAGTGGCATTAACAACCATAACGCGGCACTGAACAGAGTTTTTGATGAAGCAGAACTGCACGGCTGGTTGGTAAAATCTCTGCGTCCCACATTGCTAAACAAGGGTACGAAAAGCGAAAGCAGGGGCAGCTTTTCAAATGCTGAGTACACTAAAATTTACACAGCACTGCGCAGCTGGCACAAAAAAACGAAAAATGAGAAGGCAGCTGCGACGCGCGAAGTGCTGCACAACTATGTTTTGTTTTTGGCAAACACTGGTGTGCGGCATGGGACAGAAGCACTTGGGCTGCGCTGGCGCAACATTGAATGGCACGAGAAAGACGGCGAACGTTACTTGGTGGTGAACGTGGACGGCAAAACGCGGAAGCGGGCGGCTGTGGCGCGAGACAGGGTAGAGAAGTATTTGGACAGGCAGCGCAAGCTGAACAAAGCAATTGGCGCTGACAGCTTCGATGAGCTGCTGACACAACGTAGCGACGAATTTGTGTTTACGACGCGGTTGGGTGAAGTGGCGACGTTACACAATTTGGCTGAGCACTTTAAGGCGTTATTGAATGAACTGGATTTGCGGGTTGGCGCTGATGGCAAAGCGCGCACGCTTTATAGTTGGCGGCATTACTATGCGACGCAAGATTTGAAGCGCGGGATGAGCACGCACGCGTTGAGCAAGCAGATGGGTAACAGCACGGCAATGCTGGACAAGCACTACAGCAAATACAGCGCTTTGCTGAATGCTGAAAAACACAGCGGGCGGAACATGCGAAAGGCTGTTGAGGAAGTTGCTAAGGCAGAAGAGCTTGGTTTGGTTGAGGTGGCTTTTGGCGCGTTTGCACAAGGCAAGCTTGATGAAGCTGAACTGCTAGCTGCAATTGGGGTAGGGCGCGACGGCTACGTTGTGACTGAGGAAATTGCGATGAAAGCTGTGGCGGCAAAGGGTGAGGGCTTGATTAACAGCGACACACTTTTGCGCATTTTGAACGGCTAGCTAGCGCAGCACAAAGCTGCGCTAGGTCTTCCAAGTTACTTTGCTTTTGGCTTGCGCATTGCCGCTTCAACAGCATCGTCAAGTTCACCCGCAGCTGCAGCCGCGTACAAAGCCTGCAAAGCACCCTCAACATCGTCCAGCGCTTTCACAAATACAGCGTTGCCGCCTTTGCCCAATGCCAGCGCCTTGCTTCCGTATTTGCACTGCACATACCAGCCACCGTCTTGCTCAAAAAACCATGCGCGCACTTTACGCATCCGCTCAACCAGCACCTTTTCCCCGTGCTCGTCCTTAGCCCACACCTTGCGCCGCACTTCGTAGCTTTCGCCCTTCACTGCTGCTGCAGCCACTTTCAGCTGTTCCTCAATACCAGCCATTAGCTTTTGCCTGCGTTGCTGCACTGGGTCTTGCTTGTTTGCACGGGTGACGGTTTTGACGGTAAGTTTTGCTAGTGCAGACATGATTTTGCTCCTTATGTTGCTCACATAAGTCTGCTTCCTGTCGTCAAAGATACGACCTAAATCAGGTAGATAGAAGTAGAAAACCCGCGCAAAAGTACGGGTTTTTGGTTTATTTAGACAAGACGCAGACTTGGTTTGTGTGGCGGCTGAATAGACGTTCTAGCTGACTGCCGTATCAACTTGTTGACGACTGTTTGAACCGTTCGAATGTCAATTGTTGTCGAAGTTTGCGCACAGTGTTTAGTCAAAACATCAAGCAATGCACTGTCCTCAATAGATACCTGCGCAGCATTCAGCTTTCTTTGTGCTAGCGGTAAAATGCGCGAAGGTGGTTGCTGCTGCATTTCAAGCTTTGTGTTGAGGCGGCTAAGCAATGCGGCAGAAAATGCCTTTGCGCTAGCCGTCCTGTCCCGCAAATCCACATTTGTTGTCGCAAGCACCATGCTACGCCGCTCACCTGAACTGCTAAAGTCAATGAATGCTGTGAGTTCGCGTTGTTGCGTGTCCGTAAGTTCATCAAGTTCGTCGATTATCAAAATTGGGCAATCAGAATTATGTATCGCAAAATTATAGCAACCTTTCAGATACTTGCTGTTTAGTTGCTTTGCTTGCTCCTTGTCTTTGCAATTCAGAACGATAGCGCCAAGCTCTTCCACTTCTGTCGTTCCATATCGTCCGTATGCAATCGCTTTCACAATCGCACTCTTGCCAGTGCCTGGTAGTCCCCAAAGCAACAGATTGTCAGTGCAGGCGGGACTTAAAAAGTCCCGCACCTCTTCTTCAACGTAGTCGTCAGCAAAAACACATTCTTCAAACATAACGTGCTCATCGCGCAGCCAAAGCTCAGTCATTACGCCGCCTCCATTTCTGTAGTTTTGGCGCTTGCTGCAAGCTTGCGTGTCGCATCACTTGCCGCCTGTTCGCGCTCACGCGCGTCGTCAGCCGCTTTCAGTGCTTCTTGCTGTGCTGTCAGTCCTTTGCCAGCCCGTGCTAGCGCTTGCTTGGTCAAAGCTGCATTGTCGACAGTAGTAACGATGCTGAACGTGCCGTCAGCATTCTTGCGCACAACAGCGACACAAAACTCTTCGTCAGCAACTTCTTTTTCACCAGCATGTGTGATGTGCGCGGCTGCTACGGACGCAAGGGGCGTTGCAGACTTGAGCGCGTTGCGTGCAATCTCAGCAAAATCTTTTGGCGCTTCGCCATTTCCGCTGCGGCGTACTTGGTCAACGCCTCCAGCAGCAAGCATCCACGCAACAAAGCTCATATCCTTTTTATGGATATCTTGGGCGAATGCGACGCGAAGAACGCGTGCATAGGAGTTTTCACGCTTTTGCTTGAGGTCGCCGCAGACAAAGCGAATAACTTTCAGTTCAATGCTTGTAGATGCGATTGCGTGCTTTGCTTTTGCATCACGCTTCATTTCTGCAAGCTGCTGCTCAAACGCAAGGTTTACGCGCTTTGGTTCTTCAGCAGTCTTTAGGCTTACAAGTACATCAAAGGCGCAGCTCAAAACATTATAGACAGCTTTGTGTGCACGCATCAGTTGGTTGTCAGCAGACTTAAATTGCTTGCGCAGGTTTTTCAGGTCAGCGACAGCTTTAGTTGCGATTTGGTTATTAAGTTCAGCGTTTTGTGTTGTCTTAGTCATCGTGTGTTCCTTTCAAATTAGAACATTAGGTAAAGGGGCAAATCCCCGTTGTTGCGGTATCATCACCAGCAACAAATATAATTTACCCCAAAAAGATACCTTGTGCCGTACGATGCAATTGGAATGACGACATACGATAGTTTATCTGCTAAGCTGTTGTTATGAATGAATCTAACTTTCAAAGATTTCGTGTTGGACCTAAGCTGTTTATCCACGCTCCACCGGTTTTAGGCAGGCGCTCTAAGAAAACTGGAGAATACCTCTCAAAACGACTCGCTCGTATCCAGCCGCCGTTTGTCGGAGCACAGCCCTGGCAGCATTCCATCTACTATTTTTGGTGGGAATTTTTACGCAGACACGAAGGCTACAAGGACTGCTGCGCACGCGGTGGCGCGGGACGTTACAAAAAGCTCTACGCTGACTTTGGGGATGTGCATGCCTACGAAACCAAAGACTTTTGGGCGTGGTGGACAGAGAAGCTGGGCAACGATTGGAAACGTGGTGAGTTCTTGTTCGCTGAGCCAGCGGCGCGACGCATGGCGGTGCAAGATAGGGTGTTGAACACCCAAACTGACGACATGCTTGTGGTGTCTATTCCGCTTGAAGTTCGCACGCCGCAGCTTGTGAGGAACTTGCGCAGGTTGTTGGACGAGCACAAAGCTCAGGTCGCAACTGCGCGTAACAAAAGCCGTGCACTCTACCCTGTCGCTGCCAGCGTGCGTTTATCCACGCTGCATCAGACGTTAGCGGTTTGGGACACATGGAACGAACACAAGCACCGTAAAAAGAAATACGAACAGGCAGACCTTGCGGGTGTTTACGTCAACAGGGTCGTGAACCGCGAAACAGTTGACGGGTTGAAACGCGATGGCGAGTATTATTTGGATGTGCAACAAGAAGTGCGCCGTAGGCAGACACAGGCATTCAACAGATATTTGGCGGCGGCAGAGGATTACATTGAGAATGTGGGAAAGGGTCATTTTCCCCTGCGCAATAAATAACAGTCTTGTCTCAAGTCTTATCGCGTAACTGCTTCGCAGTTCCACACGCACCTTCAGCTCGCTTTCATTCCTTGCTGACGCAAAGAACTCAGCGATGCTTTGGTGCATTTTTTATTTCTAAATCTAGTGATGATCTTATTGGGGTATTCTGTAGGTTTTGAAGCCATAGAGAGGCTTCACGCCTCTCGTTGACATGGGCATTCTGTGAGGTTTGTCCACCAACTGATGCGCACAACCAGCAAAGCTGGGAGGTAGGGTTGGGCTGTTACCTTTAAGTGCGTAGAGTTGTTCCCAACGCAACACTGCAGCAGCCATCAGCCGCCACTGCAGTACATACGAGTTGCTGACCAGCAGCCTCTCTTCTCGTTCCGTCGCATAATATTTTCCAAGCCAGTTGCGACTTTGCTTGTGTGTGTCTGTCTCCGTTAAAACAGTCTGCGCTGACAAGTTCCGATGGCATCAGCAATAAGCTGGCAAACTCAATGTCGTGTGTAGGGCGCTATGCGCGGATAGATGCACGGCAGCGGGTAACTGCTCTTGCTCATGTCTCTATTTATTAGCGCGCTAAGGATTGGTGCGAAAACAGGCTGATTTTCTGCATTTTGTCCTCATCGCCTCAAGTCGTTGGGCTGTGTAGCCAGCAATTCAAAACTCCTTAGTCCACTAAAGCTAAATACTGGCAGGAGGACAAAAGATGAAATTTTATGAACTTACGACAACGCTGCACAAACTAGAGGTGGCACGTGCGAACATGACGACGCACCAACGAGTTAAAATAGCAAAGCTGTTGCTTGATACGGCAATGGTGTTGACCAGCGACTTGCGCAATGCGGTGCAGGAAGACGACGCGGCAACGAAAAGACGGAAGGCAAAGCGACGTGAAACAGAAGTTGACCCAAAACCACCAGTCAAACCTGTTTCAATTGCTAAGCCCACAAAGCCAAAGAAGCCCAAATACAATGGGCTTGGGGCGTGAGGGGGGCAGCATGTTATTGATTGAAAAGATTTTGGATTTGCTCGTTGAACATGACTTGGTGGAGACCGCAGAGGATTTTAGCATTGATTGGTGCTGCAAGAGCAGAAGCTGGTATGCAGAACGCAAACATAGCAGGCGGGATTTCAGTGTAACGGCAGCGATCAGTTGCTTGGATACAGCAAACCGTAAACTGCTGATGCTACGCCTGCGCCAGAAGCGCATGGGTGGGCTGCTTAATGCGGAGGTAGTGGCGCTGGGTCAGATAGAAGACGCGCTGCGGGCGTTCTTGCATGAGCAGCACAGAATAACTGAGGTGGCACTTAGCAAAACTGGCTCAGGCAAAATGTTATAGTTTCTATAATATCTAACATCTTCACCAAACGGCATTTGAAAACAAAGACTTAGCTTAGCTGCCTTTTTCGATCGTTTTGCAAAATGTGTGGAATTACAATGGATTACAGTAAAACCACACATTTTGGGTGAGACATGAAACAGGCAAAGCTACTGACGCAAGCAGAACAAAAGCGTGTTAACACGCTTATCAACGGTCATCGTTATCCAACCCGCAACCACACAATCTTTGCATTCAGCTTTTATGCAGGACTGCGTGCATGTGAGATTGCAGGACTGAAAGTTGGTGACGTGTTTGATGCAGATGGTGCTGTGCGTGACACGGTTTACTTGGCAGCAGGACAAACGAAGGGCGACGAGGCGAACACAGTGCTGGTGAGCAAGCGCTTGGAAAAGGCGCTCATCGCTTTTGCAGCAGCCTACCCACGTCACGTCACCAATCCCAACGCAGCACTATTTTTCAGCGCAAAGCGTGGTGGGTTTAGTGCGCAGACAATTGTGAACTTGTTTGCGCGCTTTTACGCGCTTGCTGGCATCAAAGGTGCCAGCTCACACAGCGGCAGACGGCAGTTTTTGACTGAGCTTGCAGACAAGGGTGTGAACGTGCGGGTGATACAGGCGCTGGCGCGGCACAAGGACATAAGCACCACGCAGCGGTACATTGACTACAACGAGAGCAAGCTGCGTAACGCGATTGAGCTTTGAGGCATCAATGCAGGGGTTGCTGGGTTCTCGGAAAGCAAGTATTAAGTGCCTGTGCTCTATCTGCTTATTCCTTACTAGTCACGCCTAAGTTGCCGCTTTATTTCGACTAGGATAAGCGCAGCTGGAACGCAGGATAAAAAACTATTTCGCTCAGCTTGGAACCAAATATATTGAAGTTTGATACAATATAGAGACCTTCCAAAACATTGAACTTCATGATAATTCTCGTGCCAGCGGGTACGAGGAACATCATGCAGCCAAACATCGATTTTATAAAGATTACAACTGACGCGACCATCATTCACAAATTCATAGAAGAAGTGATTTTGGAGCCGCGGCTGAACGTCCTGTTGTGGTCCGCAATAACTAAGCAGACGCCTGGGTTGCGAATTGGATACCCAGCACAGCATTTGGCCAGTCTCATTACTGGTGTCGAAGGTTCAAGAACTGGTGCGCGTGGCGATGATTTGGTAGACGGCACAGAGGTTAAGAGCTGCAACAGAATTGACCAATTGGATACATGCAAAGAGTGCGGTCAAAAAGTTCTAAGAATGGAGCATAATTGCAGCGTTTGTAATAGTTCAAATATTGATAGAAAAAACGATAGCAAGTGGTTAATGACTATCAGGTCAGAGGCGGAACTTAAGCTCTATACTGAAAAAATTGATCGAGTATTGTTAATACTTTTGGATTATCCTCACTTTTCGGATGGCCAATTTGACACAGCGCGCATTCAAGCTTTTGAAGTTTGGCCTCAAAATTCTCCTAACTTCATTCAAATCTGTGAAGATTACTATTATAAGATTTACTTGGAACACATCAAAGCAAATCCAAACAAAACACCAGCTCCAAAAAACTTTTGGCCAGAAAGCTATCAATTCTATCTATGCAAGCCAATAAAAGTCTTCGAAGCATTGATAAATGATTTTAACACTAAACCAACAGCTGAGATTATCAGCTATCACCTTGCCAGCGAGAGTCGAGACTATCTAGTTCCTGAAAGCGCGCCGCTATCAATCTTCAAGCCAAAGGAGCTTGACCAAGTTTTCGACGCAGCTGCGATGTCTTATCCTAACAATGAATTCATTAGGGACTGGCGTACCATACGTAAGCTAAACGACGCTAGAAAGAGGCTGGAGTACAATAAAATGAAACTGTCAGGCAAGGTAATGGAAAGTAGCCTCCTAGACTGCCTAGCCCTGCGTGACACGTCTAAAGCGACCCCGCATCAAGGTGCGTACTCTCGGCGATAATGTCGTTGTCAGCTAGTCGTTGAACCGACGCTGAAAAATATTTATCGTCAACTTCGAAACTAACGCTTCGACGACCATTAACTGCTGCAGACAAAGCGGTGACACCACTTCCAGAAAAGGGATCAACTACCAAGTCGCCTTTATTGGAAGAGGATAAAATTAGTCTTTCTATTAGACTAAATGGTTTTTCAGTAGGATGAATTCTATTCTTAAAATAGAAATTTATATCAGTCCATACGTCTGTTATCCCCTTAATATTGTTGAATGTTTGAGCATATTGATCGTATGGTCTCTCCATTTCAAGGACCATCATCAGTTTTTCCCAGGTCTTTCTGGTTGGAAACTGCTCGCAAATGTTTTTTCCTGTATAGATTGACCACATACCGCCGCCGTTCGACTTTACGCCCAATCGCTCATTAATCTCTTTAGCTTTTAATCCAAGCTCTTCCGCCCGTTGTTTCAGGATTGGCTTAATAATCTTTCTATTATCCTTGACAAAAAACAGTACACTTTCAGTTACGTTCGGAAACATTTTATAAGTAGAAGTCTTGCGTCCAGCAACGGATTGCATGCCCTTATCGAGGATAACTTGCTGTCTCAGCGCAAACCCGTACTTTTCAGCGATAGGAACTATTGATGCCAAATTGCGGAAGTAGCCAAATAGATACCATGATCCACCGTATCTGATCTTTTGTGATAAAATTGAGATCCATAGCTCACACCATTCAAGATATTCATCAATAGTTCGCCATTTGTAGTCCCACTTTTGATTGATTACCTTGAAGTATGGAGGGTCTGTAATGAATAAATCAACGGATTCATCGTCAAGCACTTTAGGCATCCAATGACAGGCATCAGCACACAACATCCTCGTGTCAACAACGCAATCTTGATGTAGTGGCAACTGCTTTAGCACATCTTGTCCTTTCGAGATAATGAATTAGAACATACATAGAACAACCAAAGTCCACAACTCAGATTTGCGCCAATCCTGTGACTTAGTTTTGCTCCGCCAGTCACAACTAAGAACAAGCCGAAGGTTTGCGCAACCTGAGTTAGTCAGCCCTTTGCAAGCACGCCGTACTTCAGTGTCACCAGTCGTAACAGTCCATCGCATACTGCGCGCGCCCAGCTAGCGCGGTCTCTGTGCCGCCTAGCACTTCGTATTCACCTTGTGTCAACTTGCCTGTTTAGATTAGAAGACGTGGAATGCGTTGGCAGTCTGTACGCAAAAATGTGCACATCGTTTTATTTTTGCATAAAAAACATATTTGTCATATAGTTAATAAACTCTATTTCTCTTGCAAATCCGTGTAGACCGGTTCGATTCCGGTACTCGCCTCCATAGCATGTCGTTTTGTTTGCAGTCAGATTGCTAGCAAACGACAACATGTAGTCGCGCTAATTCTGTACACAATTCGTACGCACCCAAACCACAATTTTTTTGCTGATCTGGCTGATTCAAGTCAGTCTGTGTTGAACAGAGACTTACCGAGAACCGCTGTAAATGAGTTGCGGCGTCACAAACAAGACTGTGCACAAAAGACAGCGGCTTGATAAGCGCGTTTCCACCATCAAGTTTCGACGTCCATGGCCCTTGGTTCGAGTTGCGCCCGTCGATGCTAGGCATGTTCACTGCTATCGATACCACAGCAAGAAAATCAGGCAATCGTTGGACGTCTCAAGCTAGAGAACGATGCGCTGATCATCCGCATCAAACCCAAACGCCGCTTGGCCATCAAAGTCAAGCTCTATTGATTCACCAACGGAGGTGCTGTTCTGGCCGAAAAGACGGACCGTCACGGCTTCCTTTTCGGCGGTGGAAACAAGAAGATTTGTATCGCCGCCCAACCGCTCAACATGGGTCACAGTCCCTTTGATGCGCCCGCCTTTTTCCAATCGCAAGTGTTCTGGGCGAATTCCCAGCGTCCCACCGGACGGCAGGTCAACGGGTGCTTTCTGAAGAAAATTCATCGCGGGCGAACCCAGGAAACCGGCGACAAACCTGTTGGCGGGATTGTTGTACAGCTCCATTGGGCTTCCGACTTGTTCGACCCGCCCGTCCCGCAACACCACGATCTTGTCCGCTAGCGTCATCGCCTCGGTCTGGTCATGCGTCACATAGATCATCGACGCGCTGAGGGTTCGGTGCAGCTCTGCGATTTCGATGCGTGTGTTCATCCGCAATGCAGCATCAAGATTGGAAAGCGGCTCGTCGAACAGAAACAGCTTCGGCTCGCGTACAATGGCGCGCCCGATGGCGACGCGCTGGCGTTGACCTCCCGACAGATCAGAGGGGCGACGGTCCACATATGCCGTCAGATCCAGCATTTGGACTGCCTTGTTAACACGTTCATCAATCACGGATTTGGGTTGCTTTTCCTGTTTCAGGCCAAGCGCCATGTTGTCGCGCACGCTGAGATGCGGGTAGAGCGCATAGGACTGAAACACCATTGCGATTCCGCGCTTGGCAGGCGGCGTGTTGTTGACCACTTCACCACCAATATCCACGGTTCCGCTTGTGGCGTCTTCCAGCCCTGCAATGACACGCAGGAGGGTTGATTTGCCACATCCCGAGGGGCCAACGAATACAACGAACTCACCATCTTCAACGGTCAAACTTATGTCCTTGAGGACTTCCACATTGCCAAATGATTTGCACACATTGGTCAGGGTCAGGGCAGTCATTGCATGTCTCCTAGAGTAATGGGCTGGCTAGAGCGGATACTTTCATCCGCAGCCAAACATATTGCGAGTGACTGAACGGCATCGTTCATGAGCCGTGTCAGATCAGTATTTTTCTGGATGGCGTCGATCATGAAGGCGGCCTCGGCATCGCAAAGCTGCTGGTGGCCTGGTTCGTCCTGCATCTCGATCAATTGGTCCCCCGAGGGGCGATGGACGAGAATGCCACCAACCTTCGTGTGGCCGTCGACATCATCTGAGGAGCCCTTGTTTCCATCGGTGATCGACACCGCACCATTGGGCGACACAACGTCTTTCACGAAGAATGCGGTTTCCGACATCATTGGACCCCAGCCGGCCTCGTACCACCCAACTGACCCATCATCGAACCAGACTTGCAGTTGACCATAATTGTACATCTCGGGGGCGATCTCGTCAGACAACCGCAAGCCCATTCCGCTGACACGCACAGGGTTTGCGTCGGTGATCTGGCACATGACATCGACATAGTGCACACCGCAATCGACAATCGGGCTTGTCGTCTGCATCAGAGCTTTATGTGTGGCCCATGTCGCGTCGTCGGATTGTTGGTTGAGGTTCATCCGAAACACATATGGTCCGCCCAATCCACGCGCTTCGGCGATGAGCCGCTGCCAGCTTGGGTGATGACGCAAGATGTAGCCCACGACCAGTTTGCGGCCAAGGCGCGTGGCAGTGGCGACCACACGGCTGGCATCGGCCACGGTGCTCGCCAGCGGTTTTTCGACAAACACGTCTGCGCCCGCCTCCATCGCCGCAATCGCATAGTCGGCGTGGCTGTCCGAATAGGTCGCAATGCACACCAGATCAGGACGCAAGGCGAGGCCCTCTTCAAACGTGGCGAAGCGAGGATAGTCTCGCAGCGCGTCCGGCAGGTCGACATCAGAGCGATTGACCAGCGCCACAAGTTCGGCCTGCGGGTGCGCATGGTAGGCCAGCGCATGGCTGCGCCCCATGTTCCCCAGACCCGCGATCAGAACTCTCATTTGACCGCACCCGAGGTGATGCCGCGGATCAGTTGGCGCGAGAAGATAACATAAAGCGCCATGACCGGAAGGATCGCAAGCGACAGTGCTGACAGAACCGCATTCCAGTCAGTAACGAACTGACCAATGAACACCTGACTGCCCAGCGTGAGGGTTTTCACCTCTTCGGCGGGAGCAAGGATCAGCGGGAACCACAGGTCATTCCAGATCGGGATCATGTTGAACACCGCGACCGTCGCCATGGCCGGCCGCACCAGTGGCAAGACCAGTCGAAAGAAGATGCGGTATTCAGACAGGCCATCGATGCGCCCTGCATTCTTCAGGTCATCACTGACCTGACGCATGAATTCGGACAGGATGAACACGGCCAAAGGCAGACCCTGGGCAGTGTAGACCAAGATCAGGGCCCACAGCGTGTTGACCAGCCCGGTTTGCACCATCATTTCCAGAATGGCGACCGTGCCGATGCGAATGGGAATCATGATGCCAAGCGCCAGATAAAGACCCATCAGCGTGTTGCCCTTGAACCGGTATTCCGCAAGCGCAGAGGCGGCCATCGCGCCAAAGAGCAGGATGAAGAACAGCGAGCCCACAGTCACGATCATGGAGTTCTGGAAGTAGAGGAAGAAGTCCCCTTGTTTCAGAACGGTCTCATATCCGATCAAAGAAAAGCTCTCTGAATTAGGTAGCGCCAAAGGCTCGCGGAAGATCGACCGACGATCCTTGAAACTGTTGATGACGATGACAAAGACCGGAAACAGCGCGATCAACGTGTAAAGGACCAGCGCGCCGTGGGCGGCAAATGTGTTGAAGCGGTTTTGACGAGCGGCATTCATGTCATTCTCCTCAGAACTGATAGCGGCGCATGCGTGACTGAATACCAAAGAGGTATAGGCACACACCGATGAGGATGATTGCAAACATGGCCGAAGCGATGGTCGACCCCATATGCGGATCCCCTAATTGCAGTTGGAAGCCAAAGAACGTGCGATACATGAACGTCCCCAGAATATCCGTTGAGAAATCCGGCCCCGCCAGCGCCCCCTGTGCAGCATAGATCAGGTCGAATGCGTTAAAGTTTGCCACGAACGTCAGGATCGAGATGATGCCGATTGACGGCAGGATCAGAGGCAGTTTGATTTTCCAGAAGGCAGAAAAACCGGTGATCCCTTCGACCTCTGCGGCCTCAAGTATCTCATCGGGGATCGACAGGAGGGCTGCGTAGATCAGCATCATCGGAATGCCGACAAACTGCCAGACCGAGACGAGCGACAAGGTGGTCAGCGCGTATTCCTCTTTTCCCAACCATGGCGCGTAGAGTGACTTCAAGCCGACGGCATCCAGCATCCCCGGCGCAATGCCCCAGATCGGTGAAAGGATCAGTTTCCAGGCAAATCCAACAATCACGAACGACAGAATCGTCGGGATGAAGATGGCAGAGCGGTAGAAGGCGGCGAACCGTAGCTTGGGATGGCTCAGGATCGCAGCAAGAGCGATGCCAATCGGGTTCTGAACCAGCATGTGGATAACGAAGAACCAGAAATTATTGCCGAGCGCGTTCCAGAACTGGGTGGACCAGACGGTGTCGCCAAACAGTGTCTTGAAATTCTGCAATCCAACATAGACCCGCGTTTGGTCGATTTCTGTGAAAAGCGACAAGCGCAGCGTGTTGAAAAGCGGATAGATCATGACGGCGGTGTAGACCAGCACCGCAGGGGCCAGAAACACAACGATGTGCCAACGGAAACGTGGTTTATCAGCCATTTGCCAGATCCTTCATTTTGATACAGGTCATTTGAAAAGCCCCGAGGGGGGTGCCTTGCAAATAGCCGGTATTGTCGGGGAGTTGGTCCCGCGCGGCGACATGCACCGCGCAGGACCGGGGGAGGATACTTACTGCTGTGGTTCGTACCAGCTGGCCAGACCCTCTTGCAGACGCGCACCTGCATCTTCGGGGCTTTCCTCGCCTTTGATCACGGCCACGGAAGCGTTCCATGTGTCGTTCTCAAGGTTTGGCGTGCCCCGCGACAGCACCTGATAGGTCGAACGGATCGTGCTTTCGCACTCACCCCGCCATGAAATGATCTCTTGCGCGAGCGGATCTTCCAGAGTGACCGGCGCGTTCGACAGCGGGAAGAACCCCGGCAGAGCATTTGCAAAGATCGTTGCAAATTCCGATGAGCCAACCCAGTTGAGGAAGATCGCTGCCGCCTCTTTGTTCTCGCTGGCTGCGTTCATGCCGATGCCGATGTCGGTGTGATCCGAAATGTAGCAGGTATCGCCGGCATTCTGGACAGGCGGATAGAATGCGCCCATCTCGAAATCAACAAGGTTGTTGAAGCCAGAGATTTCCCAAGACCCTGCCGGATAGATCGCCGCGCGCCCGAGGGTAAAGATGTTCTGACTGTCAGGATAGGTCTGCGCTTCGAAACCGTCACCCAGATACTCACCCCAACGGGCCAGTTGACGATAAGGCGCAACCCATGCTTCGTCCGTCAGCTTCTGCTCACCGGACAACAGAGCCAGACGGCCCTCCTCGCCTTTCCAGTAGTTCGGGCCGATGTTGTTGTAGCCCATGGTCGCGGCTTCCCACTGATCGTTCGTGCCCATCGCCATCGGGATATAGCTGCCGTCTTCCTTGATTGTGTCGAGTGCCGCAAAGAACTCGGCTTCGGTCGTTGGCACGTCGATGTCAAGCTCGGCAAAAGCGTCCTTGTTGTAGATAAAGCCGTGGATCACCGAAGCCATCGGCACGCAGAACTGCACGGATGCATCGTCGGTGCTCCAGCCTGATTTTGCGACAGGCGAGAAATTCGCCATGCCTTCCAGATCACTGATGTCGGCCAGATGCCCGGCTTCATACAGCGCCAGAGACGCATCGAAGGGGCGGCAGGTGATGATGTCGCCGGCAGAGCCCGCATCCAGCTTGGAGTTCAGAACCGCGTTGTATTCAGCGGGTGCAGATGGAGAAAAGTTCAGCTTGATACCTGGGTTTGCGGCTTCAAATGCCGGGATGATCTCGTTTTGCCAGATGGCAAGATCATCGTTGCGCCAGCTTTCGATGGTCAGCGTGACATCTTGGGCAGCCGCGGCTCCCGCTAAGATAGACGACGCCATCATGGCCACAATAAATTGAGATTTCTTCATGGTCTTCTCCCTAGTTAGACATGTTTGTCTGGTTTGATGAAAGTGATGATAAGCAGGGGCCCAACTGGCCACTGTAGTATTCGAGCAATGTACCAGCCTGTGCGGGCGGACACCCTGAAGCGACAAGAACGGCGGGTTTGACCTGTCCGTTCGTTTGCGCAATGGCGGTCTCAGCCTTTTCTTCGCTAACACCTGCGATGCGCGACACGATCGCTATGGACCGCCTTACAAGCTTGGCATTGTCTGCGACAACATTGACCATCTCGCCCTGATAAACATGGCCCAGTTCGATACCCATGAAGGTGGACATCAGGTTGAGCGCAGCTTTCTGGGCCGTACCCGCACCGAGGCGGGTGGAACCAGCAACGACCTCGGGCGGCGTGGCAATGCAGATCGGCCCGTCCGCAAGATCCAACAAAGGCGTGCCAGGATTATTCGCGATCCCGATAACAAATGCGCCCTTGCGCTTTGCGGTGCGAGCAATCTCTAGTGCATAGGGTGTGGTGCCGCTGGCCGTCAGCACAACGACAACATCGCCATCGGATATCCTCTTTGCGAATTGCCGGGCGCTGGTCTCATCGTCTTCGGTATTGCCTGGCATGTGGCCATCAACGGGCACACCTCCAGCCATGTGAATTTGGATTTTTTCAGAAGGGATGCCAAATGTACCATTCAGCTCGCTCGCATCGGCCAGCGCCATAAGACCGGAGCTTCCCGCAGCTGCATAATGGATGCTGTGCCCTTTGCGGATAGCAGACGCGATCGTTTGGGCCGCACTCAACAGCATTGGCGCAGCTTGCCTGACGGCTTCAATCGCGGCTGACTGCCCATCCAGCAAGAATTCCGCCGCCTCGAGCCGAGGCCGCGCATCGATCTGAAGACCCGCTGACAAAGTTTCGGTGGTTGCTAAAGGCATCCGAATCCCCCCAATTCCCAAAATAATACCTTTGTAATACCTTTTGTCCATCATTTTCTAGCCAGGGCCCAAAATTCCTATGGATTAAGGCCAATAATGGCATTTATTACGTCAAAAGGTATAGTTTTTCTGGAAAAGGTATCTTATAGGTATTGCATGCCTGATTCATTACATACCTTGATTATCGGCGTTGATGGCGGTGGCACCGGGTGCCGCGTGGCCATTGGCACGGAAAAATATGGGATATTTGCCCGCGCGGAAGGCGGCCCTGCAAACGTGACCTCTGCTCCGGGGCTCGCAATCAGAAATGTAATCGCAACTGTCGAAGCTGCTGCCGTCAGCGGCGAAGTTGACTTGGAGCGCCTGAAGGGTGCCACGGCGCATCTCGGCCTTGCCGGTGTGATGACACCGCAAGACGCAGACAGGGTGGCAACCGCCATGCCCTATCGCCACACGACGGTCACTGACGATCGGCAAACCGCCTTGAAAGGCGCCCTTGGAGAACAGGATGGGTTCCTGCTCTCCGTTGGGACCGGAACATTTGCTGCCGCCTGCACCGCGGGTCGCTCTCGCGGCGTTGGCGGTTGGGGCTTTTTTGTCGGCGATCAGGCGTCTGGTTCGTGGCTCGGGCAGCAAAGTCTGCGCCAGGTCTTGCTTTGCCACGATGGGCTGGCAGAACACAGCGACCTGACCCGAGACCTTTTTGCGAAATTTCAAAACGACCCCAATGAGATCGTAGCGTTCAGCATGTCCGCCCTGCCAGGGGACTATGGATCATTTGCGCCCGATGTTGTTGCTCACGCACACGCGGGTGACCCTGTGGGACAAGAGATCATGCAGGCTGGGGTCGATTACTTGCAGCGCTGCCTGACCGCATTGCGCTTCAAAGCAGGAGATGCGCTGTGTCTGATTGGTGGCGTGGGGCCGCATTACGCGGACTATCTACCCACTGAAACGACAGCGGGCCTGCGCGAGAGGAGCGGAGACGCCCTGGACGGAGCATTTCGCTTTGCGCATTCAAATCTTGAGAGAAGCCCAGAGGACCTCACATGAGCATCGCAGATTTCCTGGCACCAGATAAGTGGCTGCAATCAGACGGCGGGCCACGTTACATGCAGCTGCGCAAGCGATTGACAGACGGTGTTGATCAAGGCGTGTTAAAGTCCGGCAATCCACTGCCGCCCGAGCGGGAAATTGCCTCAATCACTGACATGTCGCGTGTCACTGTCCGCAAGGCGATCCAGGCGCTCGCAGAAGACGGCATCATCGTTCAGAGGCAAGGATCAGGATCGTTTATTGCGTCAGGCACGCCCAAGTTCGAACAATCCATGTCGCGACTGACATCCTTTAGTGAGGACATGGCACGCCGGGGCATGACCTCGACAAGCGTGTGGCTCGAACGCGGGATATTTATGCCGTCGCCCGACGAAGTCTTGGCACTTGCATTGACACCTGATGCATCCGTCTCTCGGATCGCGCGGCTCAGAACCGCTGACAACAGACCAATGGCAATTGAGCGCGCCTCACTGTCGACCCAGATGTTACCCAATCCACTGGAGGTCGAGACGTCGCTCTATGCTGTATTGGAGAAGTCCGGACTCCGGCCCCATCGCGCGCTACAAAAAATATCCGCGATCAATCTTGAGGAAATCGACGCCAGGCTGTTGGAGGTTCCCGTGGGGACAGCCGGTCTGCGGATCGAGCGAACATCTTACCTTGGCGATGGGCGCGTCGTCGAGTTCACCCAATCCATCTACCGCGGGGACGCCTACAACTTTGTAGCCGAGCTTCGCCTTGCCAAAGAATAGGCCAAGAGAATGAAAACCGACCAAACTCAAATGCGTGCGGAAGTGCTGGAAATTCCGGTTGCTGCCGAACGCTTGCTTGCAAACGGAGGCGACGCAATCCGTCGAGCCGCTGACGCCGTCCGCGCCAGGGACCCGAATTTTTTGGTGAGTGTCGCTCGCGGGTCATCGGATCATGCCGCAACATATCTGAAATATGCATCAGAACTTCTGCTGGCCCGGCCAATGGCGTCGATCGGGCCCTCCATAGCCTCGATTTACGGGCGCAAGCTGAGGCTAGACGGCGGCGTATGCCTGTCGGTGTCCCAATCCGGAAAGAGCCCTGACATCGTCGAAATGGCCCGAATGGCACGAGAAGGTGGTGCGCTGTCAATTGCGATGACAAATCACCCGGACAGCCCGCTGGCACTCGTGGCGGATCACACACTCAACCTGCATGCCGGCCCTGAAATCAGTGTCGCGGCAACAAAGACCTTTGTGAACTCGGCGATCGCGGGCATCTGGTTCCTGGCCGAGTGCGCAGAAGATGATGCCCTGCGAGATGCAATTGTGGATTTGCCATCGAAATTGGAGCAGGCCGTGCAACTTGATTGGCCTGAAGCGCGGGCGGCCTTGAGTGGACGGAACTCGGTCTTTTGTCTGGGGCGCGGGCCAGCCTACGCGATTTCGAATGAGGCTGCGCTGAAATTCAAGGAAACCTGCCAAATCCATGCGGAATCCTATTCTTCAGCTGAAGTGCTTCACGGGCCGGTTTCAATGGTAGACGGAGGCTTTCCAGTCATCGGCCTCGCCGCGCAAGACGAAGCCGAAGCTGCGCTGGCCAGCGTCGCAGATGAAATCGCCGCTAAAGGCGCGACGGTATTTGCCACAAGCAGCAAGCTCAGCAAGGCAAATCAGCTCGACGCAATCCGCACGGGCCATGCGCTGACAGATCCGATCAGTCTGATCGCCAGCTTCTATTCCATGGTCGAGCGGGTCGCGGAATCGCGCGGGATCAATCCAGATGCCCCACGCCACCTGAAAAAAGTGACCGAAACGATATGAGCACAATTGCTAAAGCCTACGTTGGCGCGCGCATTCACGATGGCACCTACTTTCACGACGACGACGCTCTGGTGGTGAATGTCGACGGGTCGCGCTGCATCATGGCTCGCCGGAACTTGCCCGATGATTGTCCGCTGGAGACCTTGCCGGGCGGTTTCATCGCGCCGGGCTTTGTTGATCTGCAAATCAATGGTGGCGGTGGGGTGATGTTCAATGACAATCAATCCGTCAACGCATTGCGCACCATCGCCGAGGCACATGCTTCAATTGGTTCGGCAGTCATTCTCCCGACCCTGATAACGGATACTCCAGAACGCACCAAAGCCGCGATCAGCGCCGTTGAACGGGCCATTGCTGAGGGGGTCGCAGGTATCGCCGGTATTCATCTCGAAGGACCGCATTTGTCTGTTGCACGAAAAGGCGCCCACGACCCCAGCCTGATCCGCCCGATGGGCGATGATGACCTAACAGTGGTCCTGAGCGCTGCCGAGAGGTTGCCAAACGTCATGATGACCGTCGCACCTGAAAACGCGACCTACGCACAGATTCGTGCCATGTCCGACGCGGGCGTCATCGTCTCTCTTGGACATACGGATGCAGATTTCGAGACCTGCATGGCGGCCTTTGATGCGGGCGCACGCTGTGTGACGCATCTCTTTAATGCGATGAGCCAACTGGGCAACCGTGAGCCGGGTCTGGTTGGCGCAGCTCTTGCACGTGATGACATTTTCGCGGGACTGATTGCCGATGGGGTGCATGTGCATCCTGCCACGATCCGGATTGCACTGGCAGCCGCAAAGAATAACGAGAGGATCATGCTCGTGACGGATGCGATGGCGACCGCCGGATCGCAGATTGGCGGATTCGTTCTTAATGGCCGGAAGGTGATCAGGAAAGACCAGCGGTTGACCTTGGAAAACGGAACATTGGCCGGCGCCGATCTTGAGATGATGCAAGCGATCTCAACAATGGTGAACGCGGTTGGTGACCAAACCACGCAAGCCATCCGCCGCGCCACAGGGACGCCAATGTCACTTCTGAGGGGCTTCGATGATAAGAGCCCGCTTCTTGATCCTACACTCTTTGTGAACCACTTGTCTGACGATCTGTCTGTTATCACGAAGCTGTGCGGGTAAGCCGGGCTTGGAACTGCAGATGGTGACTACATCGCAGCGCCACCAAGCCGTATGACTGTGCCAATTTGGGGTCAGGATGCATTGAATTGCCTGAGATTGATTGATTCACAGCTCCGAAAACGGAGCGTTGACTTGAGCGACCTATAATGGCTGAGCGAGGCGCTGTTGGTCAAGCTGGAGCCCTTCTTTCCGAAGTCCCACGGCAAGCCCCGTGTGGACGACAGGCGGGTTTTGAGCGGGATTATCTTCATCAATCGCAATGGCTTGCGGTAGCGCGATGCCGCGTCGGAATACGGTCCGCATAAGCCCCCTACAGCCGTTGGAAGAGTTGGAGCGAGAAAGGCTTCTTTGCCCGGATGCTGCCGGAACTGGCCGATCAGGGTGGCGGGACTGACACGCTGATGATCGACGCCGCCCACCTCAAGGCGCACCGCACAGCCTCAAGCCTGGGGCTGAAAAAGGGCGTGCGGCCGCCTGATTGACCGAACCAAAGGCGGATGAACTCAAAGCTTCACGCCGTCGCCGACGTATTGGGCCGCCCCTTGCGAAGGTACCTGAAGGCGGGCCAGCGCTGCGATTATATCGGCGCACGGACCATGCGGGACGATCTCCCGCCCGCCAAACACAAGCTGGCGGATCGGTGCTACGATGCGAACTGGAATTGCGAAGAGCTTGAAAACGGGGGGATCAAGTCCTGCATCCCCGTCGCGGCAAGGGCGCAAGGTCCCGATCCCTCACGACGAAACCCGCTATCGCAAGCGTCACAAAATTGAGAACAGTTTCGCCCGCCTCAAGGATTGGCGACGGGTCGCTACCTAATATGACAGATGCCCGAAAGTGTTCCTGTCAGCCTGTGCTGGTTATGATCCTGGCCCTAGTCAGGTTACCGGTCTGGCATCCTGACTGGAGCAGGCGCTCGATCTTGAGGCGACACATCCGGTTTGCCAGATGTTCAATATTGCTGCGCTGCATCATCTGTGGCATGACAAGAGAAACATACTGAA
>Ga0316207_10002167_pt1 | contig 21092 bp, 25 predicted proteins | sample 6weekpyrite_MG_FD_204943 | JGI IMG/M metagenome (GOLD analysis project Ga0316207, IMG submission 204943) | Microbial mat bacterial communities from mineral coupon in-situ incubated in ocean water Damariscotta River, Maine, United States -... | ecosystem: Environmental > Aquatic > Marine >...
AACCTATTGATGGCAGGTTCGCATTATCCTGCCATCTTTCATTCTTTTACGGTGAAAATGGAAATGACTCCTTTTAGCGTACTGCAGTCTCTTGATTGCCATTAAGTTATGTCAGCAACTCGTGCAATCTTCTCGTTTAATCCGAAATTAGCATCTATCATTATCAGGATAGTTTTGGAAAAATAATTTAGAATATTTTTCTACTAAACAATCAGTTAGATTATAGCTTGTGTCAAATTCGTCCACTTGGTAATTCCCTAACCCCAAAAATAGTTAGTAATTTTGCTGCCAAATCGATTACATTGGTAAATCAAATATCATCCCCTTAAAGAAAATTATTGGAGTCATATGAGGATGAGGTTAGGCCCTCCATTTGATGATCTAATATTTTTCGTACCTTATTCCTCAAATCTAGAATTAGACTCACGGCTGATCACTTACAATTTGCTTAGTCGAGCCATCGTTTCTAATAATATTTTGTTCCCGCCAAATTTTTCTTTGGCGCTTACCCAAGTTTGCATCGCTTTTTTCTTTTTCCCCAACGTCCAAAGTATTTCACCATAATGTGCTGAAACTTCAGGATCATCAGTCTGTTCCATTGCTTCCCCAAGAAATTTTTCAGCCATTTGAAAATTTCCCATACGGAAGTGTATCCAACCTAAACTATCAGTAATTGCCGCGTCTGTTGGTTCCAATTGACGAGCACGCTCTATGAATAAAAGTGCTTCTGGTAGCTTATTAGCATGATCCGCTAGGACATAACCCAGAGCATTCAAAGCCGAAGCATTATTGGGATCTTGTTCAATGACATAGGAAAGATCTTTGATAACAAGATTAATTTTACCGAGACGTTCAGCAGCCAGCGAGCGATAATATAATAATTCTGTATCATGCTTATTTTGGTTTAGGAATTGAGTGTAGTAATCAAAAGCACGTTGATAATATTTGAAATCCCGTAATAGATTTCCCTTAAATAACAACACTTCACGTTTTTCTTTATCATTTATGGTCTTAATATTATTTAAATAAGATAAGGCTGATTCTATTGACTTAGTTTTGGCGAGAATTACGGTTAACCGTAATTGTGCTGAGAGATAATAAGGTCCGATTTTAATTTCTTGGTAATATGAGTTTGCCAGTTCGTATTCTTGGTAATTTTCTGCAATTTTCCCAAGATAGTAAACTACTTGACTATCTTGCCTATTAAGTTTATTTAGATAAGTTTTCGCCTCTAAATAATTCTTGTTTTGCATGGTTATCATTGCTAACGGAAATAATACGGCTTTCTCATTGGGTTTGGCTTTACTAGCGATCTTAAATTGTCGTTCTGCTTCTACCAAATTTCTCTGATCAACTAAATTTCGTGCATACAACAATCTGGCAGGGTAATGGCTTGGGTGCTCTCTAAGAAATTCCAAAACCACTTCCAATACCTGCTGTTTTTGATCATTGAAACGAAATATTTTTACTTGATAAATCAACTCATTGTAAGACTCTTCAAGTGTTTTTTCTTTAGGATTACTTTTAGGATTCGATCCACAGGCGATCAAAAGCGTAATGCACAGAGTCAAAACGAATTTCGACAATGATATGCTGTTAAAATGTACATTTTGAACCACACTCCCCCCATAATTCAATGTCAATGTGTGTGAATGAATTGAAAGATATTTATTGGTTTTCATTATTTTCTCCTTTTTATTATTGGAATTCAAAACTTTAGTTACATTGGTATTGTTATATTAGTCAGAAAGCTCACAGGCTATCTCCAACAGTTTTTGATGATTGTCCGATAAGTTCTGAAAAGGTAGATATCATTTCTCACATATCGTCTGGAAAGTTCATACAAATCTTCACATGATGACAAAAAATAATATTAATATGATTTTACTACGCATGATTGCTTCCTATTTGAATCCTAACATCCTAGGTTAACAGGATCAGTTGACCGGCTTTTTTCCAATTACTGAGACCGATTGACTATAACGAATTTAATGAGACAATGAATATAAAAAGGCCAAGTCAACGCCGTTAAATCGAGCTTGTTTTATATGTCCGTAAAAACAAACCCACCCGAAAATGGAAAAGACTTACTGTTTACTCCGAAACTGAACGGTTTCTTTTTGATTACTATCGCCGCTTAAAGTTTTTTGAATAATGACGGCTATTCGTGCAATCTTCTCGTTTAATCCGAAATTAGCATCCATCATTATCAAGATAAATCTGGAAAAATATCCTCTATTATTTTTCGATTAACAATCAGATAGATTATAACTTGGGTCAAACGCGTCCGCTCATGGTAAGTGACCCATAAATGAAATATTCACAGTGTAATTCAATGATATTTATAATTACGATATTGACGAAAATTTGTAGAAAACATGAGAGATTATATTGGACGAACGATTAACATGAAAAATTAATTGTTTGATAGGACCACTAGTCACGAAGTAATAACAGCTTCCCCCTAATAAACATAATTTTTCATGTTGGTTTTACTTTTCCAATAAGCTCTCAAGCGATTGACGCAATTTTCCCTGTTTTAATATAAGCACAATATTTATCCTGAGAAAGTTTTTTCCCCAATATTTTTTCTGATGTATCACGAATCAAACGATAAAAATCGGAATGTACTAGCGGTTTTCCGCAAGGATAAACAAACACGCGCTTTTTAATTGCCACATCGGCCAATTGATCGCGATAATAGATTAATTCGTCGGGCACATCGAAGGTGCCAATCTTGGTCATGGGTGTGACTTGTAGCTCATCTACCGAAAAACCTTGAGTTAGTAAATATTCAACAATATCTTTACGTGGACTTTCTCTCAATTCTTTTGATTGCGGATAGACAAAATATCGATCGTCTTGGGCGTAGTCCATTATCTCATCGCGACAATAGTCTAAATCTTCCGGCAAATCTACTTCAGCCAAATCCGCTTCAGTAAAATTAACCAACTCAGGTACCCGCACGCCGGTGGCCACCAAAAAAAGAATAATTCGTTGTCGCGCACTTTTTCGATAGAAAAATGGCTCTAGTCGTTCAAATTGTTTCTTAGTTAATCTCAAAATGACCGGTCCACTCGGATTAAAACGGATTGTTGATTCACGTAGATAATGTATTCACTCATTAGCGCGTTTGAGACATTTTGTGTTTCATGTCCAATAACAGAATCAGTGGTTATAGACGCCACTGTACCCAATGCATTGTTGGGGCTAATGTCTGAAACTAATCGACTGCCGCCCGCTAAAAGTCCTTTTTTAAAACTCGGCACCGCTACTTTTTTCTCTTTGATCAAACCCGACAAACCTGCTTGCTTACCAAGGTCGTACACCTTAGCCAAAAGTGAAAATTCTTCACCATCTGGCGTGACCCCTTTATTAATTCGCATCTCTAGTCGTTGAGTCCCGGGATTATACATTTTTTCTGCAAAAAGTTGAGTGCCTGATGGCAATATTTTTCGTTTCCCATTCAGAGTTTGTTTAGTGGTAATGACCACATCAGAACGTTCAAGATTATTTATCTTTCTGGATAGTTGACCATCAATCCAAGTACCCAACTTAATACCAAATTGTTTGGTATCTAACATAACAACATCGCTAGTAATTTTACGGCCAATTATTTTCCTTGCCGGAGGAATATATTCGTCAATGACAGCAACCGAAAGCGGTGTTTTTGTTTTATTTACGGCTTTTTTTGTTTGATTTGTTGGATTATCAACCTCAACTTTACGGTTAATTTTCATCGACCCGGTGTTATCGGAAATTGGTTTTTCTGATCTTTGCTCAACTAATTTCGCCTGATCAGCTAACACAATTTGCCGATCCCGTACTAAACCACGCAAATCACCATGCTTAAATCGCCCGGCTTTTTCCCGTTGAGTTTTATCTGCCTGGCCCGCCAAAGCGCGCAACTCATCGGCGGTAATGGCAAACGCAAACACAGGAAGTACTGTGAACAGTATTAAAAGAAGTATTCTGCTCACCAGTTCATCACCAAATTACCCAGACTTGTGGAAACAGCGATTTGAAAACTCTGATATGCCATTAAGTTTGGGGAATCTGAGGTGATGTAACCCTTGGATGAATCCCCAGAGTTTAATCGACGGCGCATGGCATAAACTGACGGAATCAGTTCTTCAACCTCATCTTGTTCTTTTTTACCAAATAGCTGTACATCGAGAATATTTAAGGCTTGATGGGTATTCCCATCAAAGACTAACTCATAGGTAAAGATGCCAAAGTCAGCATACTTATGTAACTTATCAACTTCCAATATGGCTTGTGACCCATCGTTTAATTCAAACGCTTTATCCTCAGCCACTCGCTCCGTATCGCCACCGTCTAATACCAAACCACCCAATTGTTTTAAGGCGATCGCATGGGCACGTTTATCTAATTCATTTTCTTTTTGTTGATATTCCGCTTTAACGGCTATCATCTGTTCGTCAACCGCATCTTGAATCAATGTTTGTCGATCATTATCACTCAGCTCAAACACCACATCGGAATAATGTTGACTCGTTTTATTGGTAGAGCGCAATAACACTGAAATGTTATAACCGGCCACATTCACAAATAAATTACCCAAGTATTTCGGCATCTTGCCACCTTCAAGTGGCGAAGGTAGGGTAATTACAAAAAAATGACGCCCTTCTTCCCGCGTAGAAACGAACACAGGATTAGTAAGTTTTAAGGTAAATGGCACATAGTCACTTTGCTCATCCAAGACAAAGGGAAACACAAAACGTGTTCCCAAATCTGGCACAACATCCAGGGTCAGTTTGGTAAACTCTGATAACGTAATCGTTTTGGTTCTGGGATCCGCACCCGCATTAACCACCAGGGGAAACCAAAGCAAAACGAACAAGTAACGTTTAAGCATGATTATTTCTCAACCACTGACGTGATTTTTAACCCAAAGGTGCCTAACTGCCCCAGGGTGGAACGTGAAACTGACTCCAGCCCCAACCGAATATAAAAGGGTTTATCAATTAAATCCGACCCATTATCAATCACGATACTGCCTGATAACTCCACCACTGAAGTGAGATCTTTTCGATTAATCAAATTTACTTTCTGGAATTCAATATTTGAGCGTGTATGGGCGTTTTCAATTTGCTTGAGATAATTTAAATCGATCACCTCTTTGAGTTTTGCCTGACGCAATGGTTCGTCCATCATATTCAAGGCCGAAGTATAATCCTCAAATATGGTATTACTATTCAAGCTGTAAAAATATTGTAGCCAATGTTTTGCGCCATCGATAACTTCAGCATCGGTTCTTAAAGCTGGACTTAAATATTCAAACGACCCTAATACCCGACCCGATTCATCCACTGCAATCACAGGTACGGGGCGAGAAGCCGCAATTGTCACATAAACCACAAACACCGCGCTAAGGAGAAAAAAGAGTAACCAGCCTAATAAGGTGTAGCGTTGTAAACGTACAATTAACCAACCCGACGGCCCATGATCATTGATCAAGGCTTTAGCTGAACGTTTGGACTGTTTCATTGTGACGGACTGGGTAACCACCTCGCCCATGGTTGTCGAATTTTCACCAGCATTGTGGCTAACAGATGAGTTTATTGATTCGTTTGCTATCATCTCAAACCCTCGAATGTTTTAAATTTGCGTTTTTATTGCGAAAAAAGTGACGTTCTTGTTTTTTACGCCATTCAGATTTTCTTGGTTTGCTTTTCTCAGGCGTTACTTTTTCTGTAGCAACCGTTGACGATTGCTCGTTAGCACTGGATACAGAAGACGAATCCTTTGCTTGGCCATGAGACGCATTTGAACTGCTCTGCTTAAATGTTTCCTTGGATTCGAAGGCATGACCCGCCACCGGTTTGTTAGCCGTAGATTTTATGGCTTGCGCCAGTTTCACACCCGTTTGTTTCATGCCTGTCATAGACTTTTCACTCACCCACCCTGCACTGTCTATGGTTTTTCGCATACCGTACGCACCTGATGCCAGCGCACTTTTTTCAATCCCTCGCCCACTCCGCCGCATCATATACGAACCCACGCCAGCACTTGCCGCAAATGCTGAACCGACAAATGGCATCACTAAACTGGATAAGGCAGAGTTATTGGACACCAGTGAATGTGCAACAAAGGGAGTAGCAATCATGATCCCGATCAGAACCAGGTTTAAAATAGTAAAGATGGCATAAATACCGGCTTTGTTCGCGTCAGCAGATTCAAAACCACTGAGCAGGTTTGCAACGGCAACATCAAACACTGGTATTAATAAGGCGATAATCAGAGCTTCGACAATTGGCCATAACAAAATCCCACCAGCAAACAATCCCCAACCCTTGAGCATTTTGATATTCGCCGTCACCGCGAGCGGAATAGCAATCAATCCCCAGACATATACCACACCAAAACCCAATGCAAATGCCAGTCGCATAAAAATCGTCACAAAGGCCACACAAATGATGGAAATATAATAGAGAAAATAAGCCATGGCCAAGGCACCACCGGCAAAGGCATTGCTAATAGCATCCAACACACTTTCATCTTTTGCAACCAATTGCTCAGCCTGTTTAATGTATTCCAATAATTTTTGGGTAATTGCCGTGAGTGATCCACCTAAACCCCCACTGGATTCACCTGCCACCAAGGCCGCATAAATGGTATTAAAAAAATCCGTTAACAAATTACCAATCAGAAAATACAAGGTTAAAACACTGCCCCATAGAAAAAAGTCTTTAATGGCCGTGGCCCATTTGGCATTTCCCTCAAAGCTACCCAACTGTGTTTCAAAAGTACGAAACAAAATGGCAAACATCAATAATATGGGCGTGAGCAATCCGCCCACGTAGTTTGCAACCAATCCAACTTTATCAAACACTGGCCAAGGCGCCATGTAAACAATGATGTCACTAAAGTCACTCATTATCGTGACCCATTCCCCGTCGACATTTCATGTGCCCCTATTTTATCCAGCACAGCAGACGGTGATGAAAACGTTTGCTGTGCTTTATTATCGTTACCACGGGCAATAAATTCTTGGTAACGCCGCTTATCTTCCAGTAATTGCAGTTTCGCTAAAATTGCTGCCGACTGAGATGTCAAATGCAAGGCTTCTCGTTCGGTTAAGGCACCGGCTGATTGGGACAAATTCTGATTGGTCGCCTCTTCAAGATTTTCCAAGCGTTTAAGGGTTTGGGCTAATGCTAAGCGATCTAACAAACGTTGACGTTCTACCTCACTAGTCGTGGGACTCTTAATTCGTCGATCCAATTCCTTACTCAAGGTTTCCAGCTTTTCTCGATCACTCAAACCATTCATGTTATCCAGTTGAGTTAAGGACTCCTTGTCATCCAATACCTGTTTTTTAATTGCCGCTAGACTGACATTATTCACTGCGTCATATTGCCGCAGGCTTTCTTTGGCCACCTTATTCACATCACTTAAAAATTTACTTTGGGCTTTGAGTTCTTGGAGTTGAACCACCATGGTTTGATACATTTTTTGAATGGCAGCAATGGAACCAGCAGCATCCCATGGCCCTTGTATGGGCACACCACTGGCGCCCGATAATACTTGCAAGGGATTGCCTTCAGATTTTGCAGTACTGGAAACTATCAACATCAGTAAAAAAAGTGATGCGTTAAAGACACCCCGGCGGTTTAAAACCAGCGCCTTTTTATGTAATTTATGCATGCTGATGCGCCTCCATTAACCGTGCAAAAACTTGCAAACGTTCAATGGGATCTTTGGTATCTCGCCCTATTTTATCTTTTAAGGTTAATGCCGCCGGGCTGGTATCAGCCAGATCCAGCAATGATTTGGGAAAAGTTAAATGCAAATTATAATAATCATCACCGATGGATCGAATGGCCGGGCGAAAAGGTTTACCCACGGGGTATTCAAAACCTTCCCAAGTGGTCCGAGGTCCTTCGGGCATACCTATGCGCTCTGCAATATCATCATGACCACCCGTGCGATAAAGCAAATTGCGCATGGGCATATTTTCAATCACACTGCGTTCTATGGCTTCGACTTCTTCAATACCTTGAGAGATTAACCAAAGGAAAGTATTTTCTTTGGCCCCCATGCGTACAATTTCAGACACCAACTTGCCCACGATTTCCGGTTTGGATTTCACAAACTTATGCAATTCATCCAAAACAATGAATGCGCGATTACGAGAAGCAAAGGCATTAAACGTTAATTTGAGTGAAATAAAAACCAAATAAAACTGCAATAACTTAGGACTGGCTTTTTCCACATCTTTTAAATCTACTCCAACAATACCGTCTGACAAAGCAAGTGTGTCTTTTTCCAAAAACAATCGACCGGCTTGTGTGGAAAGAAAAGAATCCAGTTTCGCTGACATATCCGCCGCCGCACGTAACTGTTCGGGTCGATCATTATAGTCTTTAGCCACACGCAAGGCATTCAAGTAATGTTCGAGGGTTGGTGTATCACAAGCCTTGTCCGGTACCGCGTAACAAAACTGCAAAGCCAGTTGAGACGCGGCATCCTGATGCACATCCAATTCAGTTTTTCCATCAGTGAGTAAAAATGCCAGCGAATTAACCGTACCACTGGCGATTGCAACATTCAGGGGTAATTCTTTTTCGGGGTCAGACACGGCATAAGGTGGCAAAGGATTAATCGCCATTTCACCAGGATCAATTTTTGTGTAGGAACCACCAAAGGATTCCACCAACCACCGATATGAGCTCCCCACTTCAATTATGCTAAAGTCTGATCCCATGGGGTATAACTCAGCAATCGTAGTTACTGCATCAACCCCCTTGCCGCCCCGTGTCATTGCGGCAGTAAACGCATGCGCGACTTCTTTGCGAGTAAAATCAAAATTAACCACTTGACGGGCTGCGCCAAGACGCATGGATTCTGGTGAATCATCGCCCGTATCATAAACTTGCACCGGTAACATATTCGCCACTTGTTTACTGTGATCAGGCCGCATTAAAGAATTTAAATAACCTTGCCCTGGTTGACTGAATCGATAATAAGGGTATTGCAAATAATCTGCATGGCGAACCTGCCCGCCATTGCTACCAATCCAATCAACCAACTCATGACTAATCTGTTCACTGTGTTCAGGTGGCCCATACAAATTTATGATAAAGGCGTTTTTAAATATTTGCAGACCATTATCCGCCACAAAGGCACGAAAACCTGACATATCGTTCAGGCCTTTTTCATCATAATCACGCCCTCGTCGTGACATTAAACCTTCAGATAAATCTGCGTCACTTTCCGATTTGGTCATCGCGCGTTTGGTATCAATGGGCTGAACAATCGCACTGATATGCAACGGACACGGTTGTTGTGTAATGGTTTTAGTCCACGCGGGAAAGGCATCAGGATACAAATATAAAAATAGCGTTTTTATTACACTGCCCGATTGCACCAGGTGATCATCAATCAATTGCGGTTTTTCCGCAATCAACTGCTCATTTAACAAATACCGAGGATCATAGTGAAACTCATGTCCCGAGCTAAATGCTTGGCGATGGGTAGTTTGATAAATTCGCGCACAATATTCCCCAACGTCGGCAACCGTTGCCCCGGGAAGATGGCGTAAAAATCCCTGTATATTGTTACTTAATCTTTGCGCTGCCCGGGCTTGACGTTTCAACTGCCCTTTTGCACTGGGCAATAAGGAAAATTTTGGTTTACTGGTAATCACCAAGCCAACGGTATTAGTCATGGCATACTGGTGTAAGTGTTGTGCATTTTCCTGTCGTACAAAATGCGCGAACTCATGGTTACGAATGATTTGATGATTCAAATTCAAGTAAGCATCCACCGGCGCGCTATCGTATTCACGCCACAAATGAAATTCAAAACAATAATCATCTGGCAAAGCATGTAACAGAGAGAGTAGTTGATTGAACTGAGACTCAAGCTCAATTGGCGTTAATAAATCACTATTAATCCCCTCCCAGTAAATCAAGCAGGACACCGCACCATCTGTGTGGGCCAAACAAAACTCACCCAAAGGATGGGACCAGGTAAAATTATGCTGATAAACGTTACTCACCATAAACCTTACTCATGTTGAACAGCCTCGACACTATCAGCCTGTGCATCCACTTTCGATAAACGTTTCACACCTAAAAATTTGAGGTCTTCTCCATAAAATAAGGAGACAGAGGCCAACAGCAAACCGTAAGTGAACAATACCGCGGTTAACACGTTTAACAGCAAAACCGGCAATAAAAAAAACAATAACCCCGAGGCCAATGCAACGAGAAAACCGATTATGGCTGTTAAGGGAAACCCAAATAACATTTTGGGTTTTAATCGTGCGTTAAAAGCTGGCATTGTGTTAGGCAATAATTCGGGCGATTCCAAAAGCCATGGATGCGATTAGCAAGCCACCAACTCCACCGAACATCAGTTGTTTACCGCGATCAGGACTGGCAAATACCGAAAAGAATAAACCACTGGCAACAATGGCTAAAACACTGGCAATGCCAACCACCGTAACCACCGCATCGGTAATGGCTTTACCCTTGGTTTGGGCTTGAGTTTCAAAATTACCCCCCGTCGCATAATTTGGTAATACGTTAGCCAATACCTCGAATGAAAAAAAAGCTAATACCACTAATACAGCCAATAGAATGTAACGCATTGTTATCTCCTTGCGGTTTGTGTTTTTACGTCAAGCTCCGCGGTGGCTACCCAGCTACTCACGAAAATCAAAAATGCCCCCACGGCATAAAGAACCGGTAATAACAACAAATTGAGATTCAAGGCTAATACCCCATGAATCGAAACTTGTGTTAAATAGTCACCGGTAAAATAAAGGTGATGTAAGAGCTCTGCTTTATCCTCCGGTAATAAAAACTCAGTAAGGTCAACAAAAGGTTCGCGAATCAAAAAGCCGCCAACCTCCTTATCGCCTAATATTGAAACTTTAGGCAGTAGGCCGAGAAAAAATGTGGTCAAAAAAGGTAGGATTAATAAAGGCCAAAGACGGAACCAAGTTAAAATCATATCAACACTTCCCGATAGGCTTCGGCATTGGCTCTGGCATTCTCAATCAATTGCTCAGAATATTTTGGGTCAAAGTACTTTTGCCAAAAACCCAACCCCCTGCCCTCTTCATGTTTTTGAGCAACCGGCATGACCACCGATTGCCAGCCATAAAAATCAGGTAATGGCAAATGTGTTTTCCACAACGGACTTTCCACGTTTCCATCATGCTGAACCAAGGTTGACACATAAGCTTCTCCAGCTTGTAAGGCTTTTAAATCTCTGGTATTTAATCGAAACACACTACGTGTGAGTAAACTGGTACTGTGTCGTGAACCCAGCTCGGATTTTGAAACTTCATAACGATCATACTCACCCATTAAACGCACAGCATAATTTCCCGTCTTTTCACCCAGACAACGTAATATGATTTTGGTCGCTGTCATGTCGTCCAACTGCTCAGCAAAGGTTTCACTCACTTCGGCTAATTGGGCATAACTTTGAAAGGAAAATAACAAGGGCATGTTCGCAGAACGACAGCGAGCCTGAAATGGTGAAAACCCTTTATAAAAGAATTTTCCCCAATCGTCATAAAATAAGGGAAATGTCGACATGTTTTCAGGGCCATCTAACTGACGCTTCCTGGCAACCACGGCAAACATTTCTGTTATCGCGGTAGCCACATCCACAGAAAATTCCGTATAAGGCATATGAAAATAAACCCGTTGTCGATTTTCAATCACGCGATCAATTTGAATGTCTGGCTGATAGGCATTAAGTCGTGCTGAAAATGGACTATTCACAAACACAAATAATCGATTCAACATGCCTTTGATTTCGTTAAAACGCTTATTGAAATCGTCTGACGCCAACCATTGCTCAAACATAGCAATCATGGCGGGATTAACATTTTCCGCCCTCGCCATCTCCAGCAATTCCAACGCAGCCGATTCCTGAGATAAAACCACATAGAGATCACGCAAATTACTCGGTGAACTTAGGTTTTTTAGTAAGGGAACAACCCGCATCAAAACATCACGTTGATTATCTGAATAAAATGAAGTGCTGGATGTGGTACCAATTAACAAATAAACCATGCGCTCAATCACATCATGAGAGTCACCTTCGAAAAGATTCATGGTTTGGGAACCTGGCAACTCTGTGGAAAAAAAATAATCAGGTTGACCATTACGCGCGGTATATTTCTTATAAATATCAATATCGCCTTTACCGTCAAACAAAGCATGGCCCGTTTTCGGTAACACTGTTTTTTGCGCATCGGATAAACCAAGCAACACGGATTCTGTTTTACCCGACCCCTGTGAGCCAATTACCAAGGTACCAAGATTAAACGTAGCGGCAGAAATGCGGGCATCTATCACTCGAACCGGTTTACCAGGATCAGTCACTTCCATGGCATCACCCACTGAAAAACCCACGATACCCTTTGATTTACGCGACACCCGAAACCAAGATCGACTTAAATAGCCGCTTAACACCAGCAGCAGTGCCGCCACGCCATAAGCATAAGGTTCGTTTAAAAAACTGGCGTACAAAACTGAATCAATGCCGATCACAAATAAAATGATGACAAGGATTATTTTCACTTAATGCCACCGAGGTTTTAGATAATAAAAATTGGCCGATAACTCGGTTCCACTGCAATAATGCTGATATTGGTGTAACTGATCTGCATCCGTCGAAAATATCAACATTGACTGACAAACGTCCCGCCAACGAAAACCTTTAACATCATCAAAATAATCGCTATTGGGAGAATGACGTCGATTCCAGGCATGTTTCATTCGATTAGCCTGCATACGATAATCATCCAACATACAAAAATAATGATGATCGCTAGCATCAACGGCACTGTGTTCACCATGCGTTGGATTTAAACCCAATGAATAATGAAAATATCGATTCTGCATGACAAAACCGCGCTTACTGCGACGCAATAAAATTTCAGCATCGTTTCGATAAATGCGATGCGTTTTCGCTGACCAGGAAAAATAGGTTTTACCCGACGGTAGTTGGGTGCCTGCTACCCGAGCCCCTGCATGGGTGATCTGCACAATATAGGGTTTGACTTCATCCATCACTGTGACTAATCCATTACGCAATAAAACTTTCACCGCTTCAGAGACAGCAGGTTTTTTGATTTTGGCCCAATAGGCCAGTTGATCAAATGTGGCAAACATGAGCCTGGATAAAATTTTCATCATGTGTTTCTGAGTCGTGTTTAAGGCCAGAGGATTACACCTAGGCATCCACTGCCCCCTTGATATCATTGAGCCTTAAATTTAATATCACGGCTAGATCTTTTGCTTTTGCATTTTGTGGCACATCAATCGGCGCAAGTCCTTTATCTTTCGCTAGTGATGCCAATAACGACACCATGTCTTCAACCGTGGAAAAGGGTAAAGAAATATTCGGAGAGTTATTTTTCTTTTTCGCCACTTGTTTTCTCACAACAGTGTTGTTAGATGAGGCGCTTTGTGACTGAGGCGTCAAGCTTGATGATAAATCTCCAAGCTGATTAACGACCAAGCCATCAACAATTTCCACATTTCCGGATTCCAGATCCCGAAGTGAAATATCACCTGCAACAATAGCGAGTTGCACAGCTTCGGGTTGCTTAAGAATTTTCAATCGTCGATTGACACGTTTCTGAGGAATGTGCAAAGCACTCGCAATTTCACGTTCCGTTTTCAATCCCAGTGCATCACGCAGGCGAGCAATTGCCTTGGCTTCATCAACCACATTCAATGATTTTCGCTGAACATTTTCGTGAAATTGTTTAACGAATCGATCTGTCTCATCCACACAATAATCAATCGTGGCCCGAATCGTTTGAAACAAAGGATTGGCGGGATAACGTTTTCGCAAATAACACATGGCCCTAAATCGATTTTCACCCGATGTTAATCGATAACGGCCATTGTCTATTTTTGTAACATTCACAGCTTGCAGTTGACCATGTTCTTTTATATTCGCCGCAAGATTTTTAATAAATTCCTCATCAAACGAACGCCGAACTTGTACTTCTACATCAATCAAATCCAAGGCCAGAACTTGTGCTGCATTATCTGCTTGCACCGTAACTGCTTGTCTTTTCTGATTATCCGACTGACTTGAGTCACGTGACTCAGAGGTTGAGTTTAGTAAGGCTTCTTTTGCAGCAGCTGCTGCCCTGGCAAACTTGCTGCTCACAATGACACCCTTAACGCTTGCACATGCGGCGCTTCTGGCACCCGAGTTTTTGCCGTTGATGATTGAAACCAAAATTGTTGGGTATTACCCCAGGCATTCATCTTTTCCATGATTTGTCTTTTCGTATAGTGTCCAGCGTCTGCTTCGATATAAATCGTCTGCCCATTGATGGTAGCCATGGCATCAGGCAAAACTCTAACGGAAGCACTTGCACCGGGAATGGTTCGTTTATCCTCTTCAGAAAACAATAAGGCAATTTTGAAATCGTCAGGTTTATCGAGTTTGAAATACGCCTCTGCCGTTAGCAACTCATGGTAGTCACTTCGGTTACTTGAACTAGATACGTGACGTCCGCCAAACGCTTTTGCAACTCGATCATCAACAAAACGATAAGACACTAACCTGCGCCCTTCGGGTGTGTGAATGGAAAAACGTTCAAGAATGCCAGCACTAACAAATCGGGAAAGTGACTTTGCCGATCCATTTTTTCGCTGATCATAGTGATGTGATGTTGCCATCTTTTCGCTCAGAATCCCCGTCCGACTCAAATCGCGCATGAACGCGCGATCCGCCTCAGAAAACCGCAAACTTGCGTCGACCCTTGCTCGTTCAAGGGCTCTTTTTGTTCTCATGTTTCAAAGTTAGCATAGGGGTAATAAGATAACAAGTCTTATATATGACAATATATCAATATAAATAAAAAGCCCGCATTTTCAGTAATCCGCATAACACCGAACGGTGATAAAGTTTTCTAATCGCCTGAGTTAAATTTACAACAGTAAGATTTTGGATTTGTGTGAAACGAAGAATGACGAAAGGAATGGGAAACGATTTGTATTTTTTTACATCGCGTCATCGCAATCAGTGCATGGAGGTCGCCGAAGCGACAGAAGAAACAGTATCTTGAGTCACGTGACTCATCCATGCACAGTTGTGGGATTTTTGTTTGTGAGCAAAGCGAATTTTGATTTTCGTTTTAGCAAAAGCGGTTAAAACGGTAAATAGGCGTGTGCTGTTTTTTAGCACACCACACACCTTCCGTCGCCGCAGTACATGGAGAGCTATGCGAATAGCGAGCGAAGTACTGCAAGCCCGCGGTAGGCATAGAGGCATTCGTGCGCCTTTCTGGAAGAAAGGGGTTAGCGATATGCACTACGACATGCCGTCAGTCACCTGAGAGCGAACACCGTGAGTGACGGGGACGTCCGTGGCACATAAGGCTGCCGCCGACGGAGTGGAATTTGGACATGGACGTCCAAATTCTTTATCGAGTAAGGCGGCACTTACCTGAGGAACGCCCGCGCGCGACTGGCTAGGTTAGTGAAGCAACGCGAGCTAACAGCCATTAAGCGTGCACGTATTTTTAGAGTTTTCCGTAGCGAAGCGAGGTTAAAACTCTTAAATATGTGGGCGTTCCGATTGCGAATGCGGTGATGACTGACAGGGAATCACCATTGGTAACAATGCGTTATTAGAAGTTTTGCCAAACACCCCACCGAACAGGTGGGACTATTTGGAAAAATAGTGTGGGGATTTTTAATTTATAAGCAATTATGAATGTTATTTTGAGTCACGCGACTCAAATTAATTATTTTTCGCTGTGCCTAAACAGCATTCATCATTATGTCAATATCTGCAGCTTTAAGTAGCTCAGTTATTTCAGGAATAGCGTCTTCGATAACGTTTGGGGACATATCCACCTTATCTTAAATATTATCAAGATTTCTTATTATGTAACGAACTCCACGCCCCTTACCTATTGCGACTAAATATTCCTGTTCAGCTAATTTCTTCAAATGTGATTTAATTGTGTTACGGCTGGCGTTAGTGGCCTCTTCTATTTCTCTTACGGTAATCTCACTTCGGGCGTGGGCCATTTCCAGAATAGTTCTTGAAAGTTCAGGTAATGTTTCTTTGAGTGAGCGCTCTTTTCTAACCTTTAAAACCAAATTATCTTTTTGCTCGATCATTGTATTGAGAAAAAAAGAAATCCAAGGCTTCCAATTTTGTTCGTCCGAATAAATTGTCTTTTGAGTTCTCCGTAGAGCGAGGTAGTAATTTTCTTTATTATTTTCAATGATACTTTCCATTGAGCTATAAGGAACATAAGAGTAACCCGATCGAAGAAGTAGTAAAGTGGTTAAAATTCTTGATAATCGGCCATTACCATCTTTAAATGGATGAATAGCTAAGAATACATTAATAAAAATTGAAATGAGTAATAAGGGATGATAGGTTTCTTCGCTTGTATTCTCATTATGCCATTTAACTATTTTTTCCATCAAAGCCGGTGTTTCAAATGGCGTTGCGGTTTGGAATACAACTCCTATACTATTTCCATTTGTATCAAAAGCTTCCACATGATTGGTGACATTCTTATAAGCTCCTCGGTGATTTTCATCTCTAGAACTGTATTGAAGCAACACTTTGTGTAATTGCTTGATATGATTTTCGGTTAGCAAAATAGAGTTATAACTTTCAAATACCATATTCATTGCATCAGCGTAACCGGCAACTTCTTGTTCGTCACGAGTGGTAAATGATTTTTGCTCAAGTTTTGAGAGTAGCTTTTCAATTTCTTCATCACTTAGACGAGCACCTTCTATACGCGTTGAAGAACCAACACTTTCGATTGTAGCAATACGCTTTAAACTGCTTAAGCGATCGGGTGCTAAGTCTTGTGTTGCTTGCCATTTTCCCTTGAACTCATCAATCTCGCTAATCAGTTTAAGGGTTTCAGGCGTAATGATAATATTATCAATATTGAGCATCAGATATATCCATTTTTATCCAATAATATCCAATTTATACCCAATAGCAAGAAAAAACATATAACACACATAAAAGAAGATTTAGACGTATTTTAAACAATTCACCAATTAATGCTCAATCATTGACGTGTTCAACATTAACAACAAATCGCTCTGAAAATCTCCGCAAAAGACGATATAATAATTATTGACAATAATTGGCAAGACTTCTATTTCTAGTATATTAGGGGATTATTATATGGCAACACTAAACATCTCAATTCCAGACAATATGAAAGAGTGGATTAACACCCAAATAAAAAGCGGAAAGTATTCCAGTGCAAGCGATTACATGAGAGATCTTGTTAGATCAGACCAAAGAGGTTTTCAAGAAATTGATGATATGCTGATTGCAGGACTCAATAGTGGAGAGGTAACTCCCTTCGATATGGAAGAAACTAAAACAAAAGCTCGGTTACGATTACAAGAACAAAACAATAAAAAAATCTAATGCCACTTAAAATTACCAAAAGACCACTTGCCGAAGAAGACATTATTGACCACTGGATTTACATAGCTAAAGATAACCCTATTGCAGCGGATGCAGTATGTGATGCAATAGAAGAAACATTTCAAAACCTAGCTGAAATGCCTTTGATGGGTACAACACATGTAACCAATAAGTCAGAACTCAGTAGCGTGCGAATGTTTCCAGTCTCTGGATTTAAAAACTATCTTATTTTATACATTCCTAGTGATGAAACACTGGAAATCGTACGAGTCATACGAAAGAGACGAAGTATAAAAAATATTTTCCCGTAAGTTAACCGAGCAGTACATAAAAGGCTGCCGCCGACGGAGTGGAATTTGGATATGGACGTCCAAATTCTTTATCGAGTAAGGCGGCACTTACCTCAAACCCCCTTATTTACAATCTTTCCCGAGAATAAAACACTGAAAATCGGTATTCTGTTTTCACGTCCCAATTTTGCAAAAACAGGCAACATTACTCCTAAGAGAAATGTTATGTTTGGGTTTATTGGTTTAATAAATAATCAACACCAGACTCATCAACTATGCGATTAAAGTTGACGAGTTTGTGAGATCAGTACGCAAAAGAAGGCTGCATAGAAAGCAATTACACAAATTAATCTACAGTCTCGATTCGTTGGCACTTACTAATCAGTTCGCGGATAACTTCACTTACTCTGCCATAATTTCCAATTGCTATTTGCCTTTTACCAATCTATCCAGATGACCTGTCACAGATATACTTTTTTAACTATGGGCATTTTGGATACTCCAAATGCATAGATCATCTTATCCTAGATGGTTATTCAGCCTAAATATCCTATTTTCAACGATGCTCATAGTGGCCAATTTGTGCTAGTAATACAGACACATCCTTGTTTTGGTCATTTCGCCTACTTTACACCCATACAGATATATATCAGATTATACCTGTACAGATATATATAGACAGTATACCTTTACGTATATATTGTCATGTTATATCTTTACGTATATATTTAATCACAAACGTTATATAGATTATATCGGTACCTATAAATTATGACTCCCATCACATCACCTGAAGATCTTGGCCGCGCTTTAAAAATGCATCGGAAAAAACTCGGCCTGACACAAATTGAGGCCGGGGAAAAATTTAATCTAACGCAAAAAACCGTATCCAATATCGAGAATGGGCGCCCAGGTGTTCAGTTAGAAACTCTCTTTAGACTAATGTCAGCTTTAAGTCTCGAAATACATCTGGAACCACGGGATACACCCTATAAGGGTGAGGTACCCTGGTAATGGCGTCATTATATGTTTTCATGAATGGCCATGCAGTAGGTGAATATATTCAGCATCGCAGTGGCGCACAGGAGTTTGTCTATAGTGATTCATGGCAAAATGCTGAATACGCTATTCCCATCTCGTTATCTATGCCTTTAACTGAAACAAAACATAAAGGAGAAGTTGTTTACAATTTTTTTGATAACCTGCTTCCAGACAATAAAGACATAAGGCAGCGGATCCAGAAACGATTTAGTACAAAAACAGATAAGTCATTCGATCTACTCACAAGCATTGGTCAAGATTGTGTTGGCGCCATTCAACTTTTGTCTGAAGCTACACCTGTTAATGTCAAGACAATTGAATGCTCGCCCATGAATGATCATGAAATTGCAGAAAGCCTAAGAAAATATCAATCCCTTCCCCTTGGCATGTCAAAAGATCAAGACTTTCGAATCTCGCTTACAGGCGCACAGGAAAAGACAGCTTTTCTTTGGTACGATCAACAGTGGCAACGCCCCATGGGAGCAACACCCACTACGCATATATTCAAACAACCAATCGGTCATATTGAGCATGCGGGTATAGATTTAACCGACAGCGTTAAAAATGAATGGTTATGTCTGGAAATACTACGTTCTTTTGACTTGCCTGTACCTAATGCAGACATCCAGCTATTTGAAGACAGAGAAGTACTTATTGTTGAACGATTTGATCGTACATTTTCTGATGACCAATCCTGGATTATTCGTCATCCACAGGAAGATATGTGTCAGGCACTTGGTTTTGCACCTGCATTAAAATATGAAAATGAAGGTGGACCGGGCATAAATCGGATAATGGAATTACTTCGCTCTTCTACCGCCGCAGAAAAAGATAGAAGACAATTTATGAAAACGGTCTTTCTATTCTGGATAATGGCTGCGATCGATGGCCATGCAAAAAATTTCAGCCTATTTCTTCGCACTAGAGGGCGTTTTGAAATAACACACGTTTACGATGTCATCTCAACATATCCTAATATTAAAAAACGCCAGCTTGAATTAAAAGAAATTAAAATGGCAATGGCACTTCATGGAAGGAATACACATTACAAATATCATGAAATAATGCCCAGACACTGGTTAGATGAAGCAAAGAAAGTTCATTTTCCTGAATCAGAAATGATAGCCATAATGAAAGAAACAACCAACAAACTTAGCTCCGTCATCGATAAAGTGAAATCACAGTTACCACAGGATTTTCCTGAAGATATATCAAGCTCTATTTTCGAAGGCATGAAAAACACCAGCGATAAAGTTCGACGCGATTTAACTTAAACCAGGAAAAATCTGGCTTTTTAAGACACATTAAAAAAACCATAGATTCCTACTTCATAAACTCGTCAACTTTTGGGTAAAAACAGCACAAAGCTTTTTAGAAACATTGAGGATATTTCAATCACTCATGTAACAGAATAGGTAATACTGTTACATGAATAATAAGGCAGTTTAAAATTCTAGTTAATCATGCAGACAGAATTAGTTTTTTTGTCCAGCAAGAACTAATGTATTTTCTTCAGTAGAGAGATAATAATCCGATATCTCTAAAATACCGTTCAACTTCGATATAGATAGCTCAACCCATCCATAGTAATAATTGTCGTTACTACTAATCCGTACAGGCAAATAACTCTCTTTGAAACCAACCCACGACCCTTGCCATTCCTCAGCCCAACCACTGCTTAATAACCATCCGTAGTCAGCTAGCAAATAGGGAATTTGCGTAGAATCTGTTGCCCAGTTTGCATCTTTATCTATTGCATCTTCACTATCTAAGTTAGTCGCCTCAAGGGAATCAATTAGACGATTATTTTTGCTGCCCCCCTTGACGACAGCAAAAATCGTTGAACTTGATGTTGGATAATCTGCGCTACTAATGAAATCATAATCTTCTTCTCCATCTTCATTGATATCTAAAAATATCTCTTTTGATCGATAGGTACTCATTAGCTCATCAGGCTGTGTATCCACATTGCTTTCTGGTTCGGTTATTTCTTCGTTGTCTCCATCTATTGGGGCGCAAGCGCATAAAAACACCAAGGAAAATATTGCACCTACTAGAGCTAAAGCTCGAAACATCAACCATCCATTTTTAAGAAATAAATGTTGTTTAAATTTGCTCATAATTCTGAGGTGGACCCCAAAAATAAAACAGCTGCTTAAGTGATAATTCTGCTTTATATTATCCCAATAGGAGAGATAAAGCATGACACGAAGAAAGAGACGAAATCATTCACCCGAGTTCAAAGCTAAAGTTGCTTTAGCCGCGGCAAAAGGCGATAAAACACTGGCGGAGCTCGCCACCAAGTTTGATTTGCACGCCAAT
>Ga0316207_10002168_pt1 | contig 21042 bp, 24 predicted proteins | sample 6weekpyrite_MG_FD_204943 | JGI IMG/M metagenome (GOLD analysis project Ga0316207, IMG submission 204943) | Microbial mat bacterial communities from mineral coupon in-situ incubated in ocean water Damariscotta River, Maine, United States -... | ecosystem: Environmental > Aquatic > Marine >...
TTGTTAGGATTTTTCTCAAGTTCAATTAAAGTGCCGCGGATGTCGTCTTGTGAATCGTGGAAGTCCTCCATGAATTCACCAGTTAACGCTTCATTAAATTCTTCCTGCATTATTCGACCTGCAACCAGTTAATATAGGTCGGTTAGCGGTAATTAAGGAGGGATTCTTTAGATGCTTAAATGAAAACACCTTTGTTCATTTAATACAAATCAGGGTGGAAATATTGCTGCTATGGTTAAATTCGAAATATCTTTTATTAAGTAATATTCATTAGTATTGAAGAGGGGGCTTATATGTTATTAATTGATTCAAATATTATTTTCTTATTGAGATGAAAAATACCGCAATTTGATGGCGCTGCACAATATTTGTTCGGAGGCGTATTTTTCATCTAAAAGTATTTTTTGAATGAAAATCAGTTTTCTTGGTTTTAATTTCAATAGAACTGTGATCTACTTCACAACCAGATCGTTACGCAATGATTATATTAAAAAGAAAGATACAGTATTAAGCGCTCGGGGAGCGGAATAAAACTGGGTGTTCAATTAGATGTATGCTTTATAAGCATGTTATATCCTTCCAAATAAGATATCGTACAATTTATATTGGCATTTGCTTTTGCCGAGATATTTCTTTCTGTAGATATTTTTATATTAATTAATAAATATGTTTATGTAGTTGTATTGGCCAATTGAGTTATCAATGGAAGATAGATCTGTGATCGATGAATTATTAATTGCCAGTGAAAAGCTGTCGAATACCTCTCTATTTCAAGATATTCCTGAATTGCAGAACCCACTTTCGAATGTTGAATCTTATGTAAATACTTTGGCAGAAGAAATACTATGCAGGGATGTTAAGCATTTGTCGATTGGTATCTATGGAGGTTATGGTAGCGGAAAAAGTACTATGTTAGCTTTATTAGAGCATGCTGTTTTATCAACAAGAAGTGCAGATGACGGTGTGTTTGTTATCAAATTCGAAGCATGGCGTTTTGAGCGCGAAGAAAGCTTATTTGTCCCACTTTTACTTACAATACGTGAGCAGTTAGCGAGCAGTGATGAGAAGCTTTATGAAAATATTACGTTAGCTTGCAAGGCTTTTTTAACAGGTTTAAAATTTAAACTCGGTATTGTCGAATGGAAAGCAAATGAATCCTTGGTCAAGGAAAATGAATTAAAAAATAAAGGGCTAATTTCTGCATCGATTAATAGTTTTAATATTTTTAAAGAATTTTCTGATTCTGGAAAGCGAAAAATTATTATTTTAGTCGATGATTTGGATAGATGTTTTCCTGATAAAGCACTCGAATTATTAGAAAGTATTAAATCTTATTTAAATATAGATGGATTTGTTTTCGTTTTTGCCTTAGACCCTAGAGTTATAAAGACCTATGTTAGTTCTAAGTATGGTAATGGGTTTGAAATTGATGCGGAAGAATATTTACGTAAAATAATCCAGGTCCCTATAAATGTTCCATTGCAGAAGAATAGTGATATTATTAAGTTTATAGAGCAAGCGAATCTATCCTCTGTTTCTCGAAATGCAGTTATGAAAATTGCAAAGTATTTACCAAAAAACTTTCGACAAATAAAGCGATTATTAAACAAATTTCATATTGTTAAGATGAGCAATCAATCATTTTCAGAAGATGATTTTCTCATTTCTCTAGTACTTCTCCAATCTGAATGGCCAGAATATTTTGAGATTATATCGAGCAACGTTACACTCTTTTCCGAACTTTGGAGTAAGTGCAGGCAAAATAACGAGTCTTATTCTGTAAAGGGATACCAAGAACTGAGTGGTTCTTTGGAAAGAGCCGTCCAAGACAGTAGATTTGTAGATTTTTATGAAAATAATCTTTATCAATTTTTAAGATATCCTGACACGTGCGAGAATTATTTTGACGTTTTGGGCAAAATATGACGGAGAAAAAAATAAATAGAAGCGAACAGCAACCCATTTGCCTGGATGCAGTCATTGAGCCTTGGGCACCAGTGAGTAATAATGTTAATAGGCTTAGTTGTGAATCGGGCTCCCAATCATTGGAGGATTGCGCGTTTGTTTATATTTCTGGGCACAGTTATCGATTACATATTTTTTCCTTGCAAATTGTCCAACTTCATAACACCTTAAAGCAAGCTGAATTCTGGCTTGTTTCTTTGTTTGCTGAATTTGATGCCGTATTAGCAAAAGAAAATAGTATGATGATATCTTCACCAATAGCTACAAATGCAAAAAAAGCTATCAGAGATGTCGGTAAAGCGATCGGGGAAATAAATAAAGTCCGGTCTGAAGATGAGGCGGGCGGATTAATTAAAACTCGACAAGGTATTGCAAGGTATACAGCAATAATAGGCGAGTCTCTTGAAAAAGAAAAAATTATTGATAAAATTGTTCATGTGGAAACCGATCCTATTTCTAATTGTCGAAAAGAATTGAAGCGTTTTCAAAGTGTATTGCAAGACCAAACCGATGCTATTTATGATGAGCTTGTAAAGATTTTAAAGAAACAAACTCGATTCTACGAAAATATTCTAAAATCTGAAGTGGAAAGTGAAGAGCCACTAATTGTTAAAAATGTAATGCTTGAGAACACGCGAAATCATATTGAAGAAACAGGGTTTTATAAAAAAAGCCGGGAACAAAAATTGCCTGCCGAATAAGTATTCGTAATTAGGCTGCTTTAGCCATTCGGGATTATAAGAAAAACTATAACGGAATGGATAATATACTGAGAGAAGGAAATACTCGATGGGACGGAAAAGCAAACAATCAATTGAAGAAGCTAGTGTAATAAACCTTTGGAATGATTTACAAGAAAAAACAATTCCTGTTACGGAGAAAGAAGTTGATATTGGTGAGTCAATAAGAACCATAGATGATATATTAAAACAACTCAGAGGAAAGCTATTTTCCTTCAACGATCGCCCTGCTTTAAAGCTTAATAATAGATTGTGGTGGGCTTGTAGGGTATCGAGTTATGGTAATGAATTGTCAGTACTGCTGCCGGAAAAGGACAAGCCAAAATGGGAAAATATAACGCACACTTTAGAGGACATACAGGGTGATATTGATAAATTAATAGATGATTCTAGTAAATTCGCAAGTAAGTAGATATCTCAACCCTGTGGCTATTTATTTTTTAATTCGAAGAAAGCGGCTAATGTAGTTCATCGCCTACAGATTCCCGTCGTTATAAATTTGACATACGTTGCTCTATTTAAAATAATTAATAGAGTATTATCCAGTGCGACTGAGCTTAGCTATTTTATAGCTAACTAGGCTTTTAGCGATGCCATTCCATTTTAAATAGAATTTAGCTATTTGCAAGGATTGAGACAACATTTGGCTCTAATATCTTGTATATCGAGATGAAATACACATCTTGAGTTTTTATAATATTTGTGTTGCTGAGATTGTCGTGACAAAAAAATCATTGAAAACTTGATTGATACAATTCGAATTGCTCATGCAGAGCAATGTTGCAAATTTTTGAATTATTTGGAGGTTGAGAATGAACAGTGAAGTGGGCTTGAAAGTTAGATAAGAAAAAATGAATTGTGATTTTTCACTTTATTTTTATTCAGTTAATACACTTTTGTTGAAATGCTCTGTTATTTTTGTTTCCATATTTCTGTAACTATCCAAGAATTCGTGAATTTTAGGTTTTAGTGTATATTCCTTATTTGTAATTGCTTTACCTGTAGAGTCTTTTCTGTCGGAATTTGATAAGAAAAAGTCTTGATAGCGTCTTGGCGCCACACCAACAAAGTGAGTAAATATTACTTTGTTTGGAGAGGTGTTTTCAATTGAGATCGAATCTCCATGTAATTCGATTGCAAGGCTTTTTTCGTAAGGCTCAATAAAAACAACCTTTGTGATCCCTGAGGCTACTATATGTCGTGCACAATTGTGACAAGGGAAAGTTGTGGTAAATAAAACACATCCTTGAGTGGAGTTTCCGCCTCGCCTGGCAAGACTAGTAATTGCATCCATTTCTGCATGTATTGCTCTGGAAAATTCAATAAGATCTCTTAATCGAGTACTTTCGTACATCTCGTTAACAATTTCTTCGGGATTATTAACGCCGTGATTTTTTAAAATTTTTTCTAAGTTATTTTTTATTTTTCTTTGTTTGTAGTCATCGTTATAGCAAATTCCATTTTTGTTAAAGCACCTGTAGTCATCTTCGCTCGTATATCGATACAATCCTCCATTAAACATTGGTACATCATTACAGCCTGTGGCTATTACATCTTCATCTTTATTAATAATGCAAGCGCCAACCTGTCTAGAGAGGCAGGCTGATTCAAGAGCAGCTGAATAAGCTGTATACATGCCGTATTCTTCTTTTGTTGGTGTAATTACTTTAGTCTGGTGGATGATGTTAATAAATCTGTCAATTTGAGAGTTGAGTGATGCAATATTTTGCTGAATGTTTTTAATGAAGTAGTCAGATAGCTGAAGTGTTTTTTCGAGTTGTTGGCCATTTTTTTCATCTTCTTTTCTATCTCTTTCCATTAACGATGCTGCAGTTACATCGTCCATAGATTCTGAGCAGAGATTTCGTTTTCTTTCGTCGTATGTGCAAATATTTCCGAGCAGATAAAAAATGTCGCCATATGTGTCTCTTAATAGCTCTACTTCTGAGTGATGTTTAAGCTGGTCAACAAGGTATACTGTTTTTGAAGGAATAAAATAATTTACTGCGTAATCTATTGGGTCAATATTGAGTAAAGTAGGATCTGTTTCTTTAGTTTGTGAAACGCTAGCTTCTTTTATTCTATGATATGCGATTTGTCTGATAGCATATTGGGCTAGTATGTTGTGTTCGAATTTCCCTCTAAAGTAGTTGCCTAAATCTTGTAGTTTTTCATACCTAGATGCACCTTCAAGGTCATTGGTATTTATACTGCGAATATTCACTGGTAAAGTCGTATTTTTATTTTTCTTTACTGCAGCGAAGGCATCTTTAATACCGTCACTTATTTTAATTGGAACAACTTTGTAACCTGCTAATTCGATTTTACTTGAGAAGTGGGTGATAGTGGATGGTATGCCACTACCCAGGGCTCCGCTAAATGCAATTACTAGTTCTTTAGATTGACGCTTATCAATTTTTTTTTGAATAGGATCTTGATCTGAAGTGGTGTGAGTTTCTTCTGAGGTAGGAGGGATGTTCTTAGCGGGAAGAGTGCTCTCCATTATTTTTCTCAGCTTGTGATATTAGTAATTTACCAATTTAATTTTTTAGCATAATTGGAAACTGAATGCATTGTGTCGTTAAAGTCTTTTTTTTCTCTTTTTTCGCGAGCATCAGAAATGCTAGTCATTTTATAAGGTTTGTGTTCTGAGGGATCTACGATTTTTTCGTTATTTAATTTGTTTATATCTGATTTCATAAGTAGCAACCTCTCCTTTGCACTTTATACCGTTGAATTTTAGTAAACTTTTGCTAGTGAAAGCAATGTTTCTATATGAATATTTTTTATGCGGGCAACAATATTTTAATGGTGTTCAAGGGAGAAATTAAAATAGTGGTGCTAAGATTTTTAATATTATTCCTTTAGAAGGATCTTGATACCTTATAGTGTGGAGTTGCCTCAGAGAGGTGGTTTCTTTTAGGTTGCCTCTGAAAACAGTATTTTTGAGAATTGTCGCAACTCTAGGATTTTTTACGGGGTGACCTATAGGTGACCTGAGATAAAAATTCAAAGAGTTAGTTTAGTCTAACTCTTTGATTATATGGTGGCTATGCCCAGATTCGAACAGGGGACCCCATCATTATGAGTTTCGCTCCTGTCTGCTTTATGAGCATTTACGAAAGTTTACGAAATTAAATTATTTTTTAAAATCATCATCTTATCTATTTACCTACCTTTACCAAGTTTACTATAATTAGATATGTTTCCCGACCCCGATCCGACCCACGGCCGACCCAGAGAGATGATTGTATGAAACAAGAACTCAGGCTAACCAATGCAAATGTTAAGAAGGTGGTAATTCCAGCAGAAGGGAGAATTACCTATCACGATACAAAGATACCTGGGCTTCAGTTAAGAGTTAGTGCTGCAGGAACAAAGTCATTTTGTGTGAGGGGAGATATTGAAGGAAAAACAATCAGAGTCACTATTGGGCGTTTTCCTAAAATGTCAGCAGACCAGGCAGAAAGAAAAGCAAAAGAGTTTATTGGTGAAATTGGTAATAGGGTTAATCCTAATGCACGCAGAAAAGCAGATATTCAGAAGAAAACGACTTTAAAACAATGTTTAGATCATTACCTTGAGTCAAGATCAAACCTGAAAGAAAGTAGCGTTGAGCAATATGAGCGTTATCTTAATAAGTATTTATCTGATTGGCTGGATAAGCCTTTACTTAAAATTACGCGAGATAAGGTTGAACGTAGACACAAGGAAATTGGAAAGAAGTCAAATACTAGTGCTAACGCAACAATGCGTGTGCTTAGGGCTTTAATGGAGTACGCCCATGGTAAGTATGAAGATCAGAATGGAGACCCAATAATCTTGCACAATCCTGTTAAGCGGTTAACTCATGTAAAAGCTTGGTACAAAGAAACTCGACGATCAACTTATATCAAATCAACTGAAATTAAACCTTGGTATGAAGCGGTGACAACTATGCCGGATTGGTCAGGAAGTCCCACTCCTGAATTAATTAGGGATTATTTGTTGTTGGTGCTTTTTACTGGCCTACGTCGTAATGAAGCAAGTGGTTTGGTGTGGGATCAAATTGACCTTAAACATAATTTATTGACTGTGCTTGATACTAAAAATGGTCATCCTCATGTTTTGCCTCTATCTAGTTATTTGGTCGATCTTCTTAAGCAAAGAAAAAAGCTTACAAAGAAAAGTAAATATGTTTTTCCTAGTGGTGAGTCCAGTCATTTAATTGATCCAAAGAAAAGTGTTGCAAATGTAAGAGAAAAGTCTGGTGTTCATTTCACCATTCATGATTTGCGACGAACTTTTATCACCGTGGCAGAAAGTTTAGGTATTCGTGATTACACATTAAAACGATTACTAAATCATCGAAGTTCGGGGGATGTTACTGATGGTTATATCATGACTGATGTTGAAAGGTTGCGCGAACCAATGCAGCAAATATCAGATCGTTTGTTGTTATTGTCTATACAAAAAGAGAACGTTGTTGCACTTCAGATTAACGCAAAATCTCGCTGATATTTTCAGATCTAGTGTTTTTTGATGGGACAGGTGGGACAGTGGGACGCGCCTTTAAAATCAATACGTTAGCTTGTCCCGCTCAAATAAACACCGTGGGACGGTGGGACAGATAGCTTTACGGATCTTGATCTAGATTTATAATGCAATACAGGAACATCGGTTTGTAGGTTCAAAACTTGCCTTACCGCTACTGGAATTTTTTCCCCGGCCCCGCCGGATTTACGCAATTTTTTAGTTTTTACCAGCTCTAGGGTAGCTCTCGAAAAGTGGTTCTCCACCACCTGAGCTGGTAAATCTTATTTTGGAGAATTTACTGCTTGGAGAGGTGGTTTATGGGTATACCTAGGTGGGCTCCTGATTCCGTTGTGACTTTATGGGAAGAGGCAAAAAATGAGACGTTTCAGGATGTTGAATTATATGGTGGAGCGTCTGAGTTGACTCTTGAAATTGAAGAACTGCTTTTTCGGATAATTACAAATCCTAATATGAAGTATGCTTGGGAAAAAGTGCAAAATACTGCATATAAACCAAAGAGGCAGCCAAAAACAGATAATGCTGCTCTTATTGCTATGAGTACTAAAATAGCTTTTATTGGTCCTAGTGCTCCATCGCAGAGACTTACACCCAAAAAGCGTGAAGAATTCATCGAAGAGGCGACTTCCTTGACTAATCAATTAATTAGACTAGTACGTAATTCTGAGCTTGATCGCTTTCATCAGAGAGAGCATTGGGATAGAAAGGCTGGGGAATACGTTAGAAAAGCTGCTGAAATTTTTCGGCATGGTGAAAAATATATTGATTGCCCAACATGTAAAAAATACCAATCTAAATTTGAAAGGTGGGATAGAACTGAATTTTCAGAAACGTTACTTGCGTTTCAAAAGATGATACCGAAGCTTGTAGGTCAAACTTTTACAGGTCGAGATGCTTTATTTCTACCTTCACCCGGGCACAAGGATGCACGTCGAATATATTTTGTACGTTACTTAACTAGGGAGTGTCGCCAGTTCTTTGGTCAACCCCTGCGTAGAGTAGTAACGGATATAACGAATGCATCATATCCAGATGCACCTCTTGATGAGCGAACGGTTATACGGCTCGCTCCCTGATACTTATTCTTGATTCTAAAACTAACTGTGCCACTGCCACAGTTGCAGCTAATATCTTTAGTTGCTGCCATTATACCATCTAATTAATTGTTCCATTATGATCCTTTATAACCAATTATTATATGGAGTCATCTTATGCAACAAAACCAGCCAGATGTTAATGAAATTAAACGAGCTATATGTCTAGCTCTTAATTTAGATCCTGAAAATCCACCTGTGAGTGTTATTGATAAAGATGCTGCAAAGGCACTTGAAATAAAAGTAGGCACTTTGAGTGTTTGGCGTTCTATAGGTCGAAATAATTTGCCATATTTAAAAATTGGTAGATTGGTGCGATATCGAATTGACGATCTAGCGGTTTTTATTGCTCGCCGCACTTATAACCATACTGGTGAAATATAAGAGGTGTTCGACGTGAAAAAAATTACATCAAGTAATTTGAGATGCCTTGCTGGAGAGATCGCTTTTATCTCGATCAAAATCGACACAGAAATGTGGAATGTAACTTTTCGAGAGTACAACAATAATTATCAAATAGAAAAAAAGATAAAAGAAATCTTTGATAGAGGATTGTTCTTTGTTGCCATAGATAAGGAAGTTGATAAGTCTTCAAGTGGTAGTAGGCTTATTGTCGAGCACGAAGCATTGGAATGGTTTGTAGCGTGGATTACCAGGAAGTGTGATGAGGATAATTTTAATTCAGATTATCCAGTGGCAATGGGTGTGGCTATGATATTAGAGGATTTCAACAATTATCCGTTGGGGTCAATTTCAAGTACATGCTTAGATTTTGCGTATCCCCATATGAGGTTCTTAATTAGCGCCATAAATGATGCTGCCTTGTGGTTGTTTGAAAATGAAAACAAATCAGAAGAGGTGGCTCATGAGTAATTTGTCACAAAACAAATCACGGCAGTTACGTGAAGAGGCAGCGGAATTACACGGCCAGATTTCAGTGCTTTTGCCTCGATTAAAAAACTTCAAAGGTCTAATTTCAAATGTACTAGGGAAAGAGAAAAAATCACTAATTGCAGAAGTTGAGCTTAAAAAAATTCGTTCTTTGTTGGAATGTTCAAGGAAGTGTGATTTATATGAATAAGCCAGCAACAATAGCGGATATTGAGAGTGCACTGTCTTTTATCTCCCCTGGATGTGATAGAGATCAGTGGGCGCGTATAGGTATGAGTCTAAAGTCGGAACTAGGTGACGCGGGCTTTGATTTGTTTGAATCTTGGAGTCAAAAGTCCGAAAGCTTTGACAAACATGACTGCCGGGATACTTGGCGATCAGTTAAGGGTTCAGGTGGTGTAAGTATCGGGACTTTGTTCTTTTTGGCACAAGAAAGAGGGTGGAAACTAAATAGTACTGCACCAGTAACCACAGATGAAAAGGATAAAGCTAGAGAATATGCTCAACAGCGCAAAATTCGAGAAACCAATGAAAAGGCTCGAATAAAAGCTGATTGCGAGAAAGCAAAAACAAAAGCGGCGGAAATGTGGGAAAAAGCTTCTACAGTTAAAAATCACCCATATTTAACACGAAAAAAAGCAAAACCATATGGCGTGAAAACTTTAGATGACGCGTTGCTTGTTCCAGTTGTTGATCCTGTAACAGGTGAGTTATGGAATTTACAGTCTATTTATGGTGAGCCTAGATTAATCGGTAAAAGCGAAAAACCCCGAGATAAAACGTTCTTATTCGGTGGTAAGAAAAATGGCTTATGTCATGTGATTAAAAGCGAGATTGATAAGGGTTCCGTTTATATTGCTGAAGGTTATGCTACTGCAGCAAGCGCGCATGAGATAACGAAATGCTGTGTTTACGTTGCTTTTGATTCTGGGAATTTAAAGCATATTGCAAAGGCAGTTAGAAAGAAATTTCCAGGTCGTGGGGTCGTTGTTATAGCTGATAATGACCAATATACGAAAGGTAATCCGGGCGTAAAAAGCGCAACTGAGACGGCAAAGCTCATTAAAGGAAAAATCTTTATACCGCAATTTCCAAAATCAGTATTAAGTAAAGTTCCTAAAGGGGAAAAGGGGCCGACAGATTTAAACGACTTGGTTACTCTTTGTGGAGCTGATGAAGCAAAAAAACAAATAAAAGCCATTTTATCCGATCACCTACCTCGTGGATTTTTCTTCAATAATAACATGTTGTATTTTGATGATCCTGATAATCCGCGTGGGTCTATGTGGGTTAGTGGTTTATTAGATGTTATTGCTGTTACTCGTGACGATAAGAATAAAGAATGGGGTCGTCTTTTACGTTTTAAGGATTTAGATGGTCATGAGCACACATGGGCTATGCCTATGTCCATGTTGGCGGGTGATGGGGGTGAGTTGCGACGTATATTGCTGGATAGTGGTTTACAGATTGGCGCAAGTACTAAAGCTAGAAATCTCTTGTCTGAATATATTCAGGCATGTAATCCAAAGAAAAGGGCGCGGAGCGTGTCCCGTACTGGATGGTATGAGAACGCATATGTTTTACCTAATGAAGTTATCGGTGAAATAGAAGGCGAAGAGGTATATTTGCAAACAAGCACCGGGGAAATTTCAGGATACGGATTAAAAGGAAAGTTAGAAAACTGGCGTGACGAAATTGGTTTGAAATGTATTGGTAATAATCGTTTGGTGTTGGGTATATCTGCTGCGTTTGCTCCTGTATTACTTGAGATTATGGGTGAATCCGAGTCTTTTGGAATTCATTATCGGGGTTCTTCCTCAATCGGAAAATCAACTATGCTGGCCTTGGCTGCTTCGGTGTGGGGTGGCTCTGATCGAGTTCGAACTTACAAGTCTACTGACAATGCTTTGGAGTCTGTAGCGCAAATGCATAATGATAGTTTGTTGTGTTTGGACGAGTTGAAGCAATTGGATCCACGGATAGCAGGTGCGGTAGTTTATATGATATCTCAGGGTTCCGGTAAATCCCGTGCTGATAGAAATGGACACGGGAGGAGCCTCGCCAAGTGGAGATTAATTTATATATCAAGTGGTGAAATATCCATTGAACAACATATTAGAGATGGTGGCGGCCAGTTTCACGCTGGACAGGAAGTTCGAGCTGTCGATATTCAAGCTGATGCCGGTAAAAACTTAGGTGTTTATGAAAACCTGCATGACATACCAACGGGGAGTGAATTAAGTCAATATTTTGAGCAAGCGGTAAAGCGTAATTATGGTTGTCCATCACGTGAATTTATTAGGCGAGTTACGAGTGATATAGAGGGTACAAAGAGAACGATGAAGGCTCTTTGTGACAAATTTAATGACGATATTGTGCCTAGTGGTGCTGATGGGCAAATATTCCGAGTTGCCCGTAAATTTTCGATTATGGCTGCAGCAGGTGAGTTAGCAACGTTATTTGATATTACAGGATGGCAACCAGGTGAAGCTACCGCTTCTGCCGCTCGATGTTTTAATAGTTGGATAGCATCAAGAGGTGGAACGGGTAAAAAGGAAGTAGCTGACGTTATCCGTCAAGTTAAGCAGTTCATACAGAAAAATTCTGATTCACGCTTTGTTTCAATGGAAGCAGATGTAAAAAACGGGTTTCATATTCAGGATAAAGCGGGTTACAAGGGGCAGTTATCTGGAGAACATCTTTATTATATCTTTAAGGAAACGTTTGAAGATGAAGTTACTCGTGGAATGGATAGTGTATTTGCTGCAAAAATACTGAGTGAAAACGGTTATTTATTTACCAACGAGAAAAAACGATTAACGGCAAAAATGCCAACCACTCCAGATGAAGGCAAGCGTCCCCGTGTTTATGCTATAAAATCAAGCATTTTAGAAGATGATTAAACCTGCAAAGGTGGCCCTTGATCTTGATGTTATTTTCGGTAAAGTTAGTCATGAGTTAGAACAAAATGAGTCAGCTGATGCTCCAGTGCCGGTATCAGTGCCTCAAATTCATAACGTGCAGTCTAAAGTAAAAAACTATGTTTATCGTTACAAGGTTGAGCGTGGGGCCGGGATGTATATCACCAGCGCAAGCACTTTGGATGAAGCAAAAATCGAATTGCTTAGAAAATATGAGCAGATTTTATTTATTGAAAAGACGAGTAAATAAGCAATTAAATTTCTATGTCGCGTGTGGTGCTGTGGGGTAGAGGTGTGTTTCTATTTGCGGTTGGTTGCTGTTTTGTTGTTTTTTATTTTTCCAAATGTTCATAGTCGTCGGGTTAGGTAAATTGTGGTAAACGTCTCTGTCCCACCGTCCCACGGTGTTTATTTGAGCGGGACAAGCTAACATGTTGATTTTAAAGGCGCGTCCCACTGTCCCACCTGTCCCATCAAAAAACACTAGATCTGAAAATACTAGGGCGTTTGTGATGATAATATTTTGTTCAATTTCTGCGAAAAACATAACTGATTATAATTTGGATGTGGTTGTAATTTAATCTGCCCAAGTTTGAGCAGGTCAATATTATTTGGTCTTTCTAGATACTCTAAAGCCTAAGCCGGAATTCCGGCTTAGCTAAATCCTTTAGGCAATTCGTCACCCTTCCGCACTTGAAATGCAGAAGGATCGGACTTGAAATCTGATCCTTTCCGAAATTAAAGCTAAGGCAGGATTCTGCCTTAGCCGTTTATGGTTATTTTCTTGGTGCAATTATTAATAATATTTATAGATGACTTATTAGGTCTGGAGGGTCCCTGGCGTCTCGGTGGCCACCACGGGTAAAAATGTGCGCGGATTGTGTGAAATTTTCAGTTACTTATGATCTCGGCATCAGGTCATTTTATCGCTTGAGTAATAGTGGGCACTCAAATTAAGTCATTGTGACTATTGAAGAATTTAACTAGTAAACGGATGAACGCAAATTGCTTCGAAAATAACCGGAGAGTTTCACAATATTCTTCTAGGCTTGATCAGCATATCATCACAAAACACTGGTTGTTTGACATTTATCAATCCTTTTCATACTCTTGAGATGCATTAGCAATAAAACTAATGCCGAGATTAACAGCTCGAATTACATAAAGGCATGCAAGCGCTATTTGTATGCGCTTTTTTTGTGCGCGTTCAATGGCAATTACGTAGGGCAGCTTTCTGCTGGCCGGTTTCCTTTGTGTCCGGTACTGTTAACCTTGCGTAGTTGCCACCTTTAACTGATTAACGGCAGTAGGGTGGCTAAATCAAATACAAAGGTGATTAAAATGAAAATTTCGAATACAGAAGATTCTCAACTTTTAAATGTTAGCCAAAGAATATTGGCCACTTTAGAAGGGGGGAAGCTTATTAATATTAAGTTAGTGTCAGATCAAGGTTACGTTGTTACCTCTGAAAATGCAGAATACATGCTACCTATGTTGGTGGGACTGTATTTGCCAAATAACACACTTATCACTAAATAGCTGAAAAACTTCTGATGTTAATTGAGAACATCCTCATCTAAATTTAAAAGCCTGAGCCACATTATGCTCAGGCTTTTTTATTTTTTCTCAGTGGCTCGGCTTGTTCAAAGGTGTAATTTTCTAAGCTGCAAATAGATCTGGAATGTTGTCAACGAAAGGAAAGTCATTATGTTTCTAACGCTAGAAGAGTGGGATAGAAAAAATTTTAGCAAACCACATAGTCTTAATACATTGCGCTGCTGGGCGAGAACTGGTCAAATCTATCCACAGCCCCAAAAAGTTGGCAGAGAATACCAGGTTGATGAAAATTCGCGATATGTTGATATAAGAAAATACGATACAAAAATAGATGCCCCGGTCGTTCGGCGAGTCTTTAATGGCGTATGAAGAGGGGGTATTTCTTCCAGATGCGGAACTCGAAATTAGATAGTGTTGTGGTGTTGAGGTTCGTTTGTATTAAGTTGGATTTCTGAAGAGATTTTTTTGAATGAAAATCCTGGGTTATTAATTAATCTACGTTTTTTTATTTATATTCTGCTCTTTATCTTGATTTCACCAAAATGATTTGTATAAAGGTCGAGTAGGGGCAGCTTATGTTTACTTTTATACTATTTTAATGAGGTGTTAATAAAATGAAAAAATTATTCGTCACTCAGAAAGAGGTTATAGAATGCTTGCAAATGAGTGAAACAACAATATGGAGAGAGAGAAAGAAGGGCAAGTTCCCTCAGCCACGCAGAAAGGGAACCCCTTTGTTATGGCATGTTGATGACATTGAAGCGTATGCTGAAAACCCTGATGGATGGGTTCAAGAGATCAATTAAATAAAATCAATTTTATTTGTCAAATTAGAAAGCCTGGGCTATTACGTAGCCTAGGCTTTTTTATTTATTAAGTGCTGCCTGAAGGTTTAATTGTTTGGTGTAGTCTTATATGCAATTTAAGGTACTACTCAGCCATTTTTCTTCGTACGGTTGTAAATAGCCGCGGATTTTTTCTAGGTTGGCAGCCCTATAGGGGGTTCCGGTTCCGGTTGTTTATTTCTATTTTGTTGGTTTTATTTCTTATTAAATCCCCTGCTTTGTTTCTATAAATACGATATTGGATTCCAATATTTATGTATGCTTATCATGTTTTATATGTAAATATAATTCATGTAATTGATTAAAAAATATTTAAAAAACCTCTTAGATTTAATGCTGTTATGTTCGCTATATACTATAATTAAAGTGTTATTTGTGTATTTTTAGGAAAATAAATTAGGTGATTTTAATGTGTAAAGTTTTTAAAAAATTAAAAGTTGGTGAGTGTTTTATGTCGATTCCAGCGAAAGGTTTTAGGTCTTTTGGTTCTGGTTTTTTAACTGTTGATAAATCTGTTGTGCTTTCTAGCCTTGCTGTTGGAAAAGTGAAATTTAAATCATTAAAGGTATAAGTTTTTAACTGGCATTGTTAAGTAATTAAAATTTTGGGAGATGGTTATGAGTGAAAGAAGTACAGTTGTAGTTTTAGAGTATCCAGTAACTTCAAATGGTGAGACCCTTCAAAGACTAAATGTTAGACGCCCTAAAGTGAAGGATTTGGAGATGGTTGATGGTATAGAAGGGGAAATGGCTAAATCAATTAGATTGCTTGCCAATTTATCTGATACCACTGATGATCATATTCGTGATATGGATGCGGGGGATTTTCAAAAGGCTGCTGATTTGGTGGGTGATTTTTTAGGGTAAGGCTATCAGATTGCTATAGTTTGATGGCGGATATAGCCGCGGTATTTCATTGGCCACTGTCAGAAATGCGTGAAATGACGATAGAAGATTTATTTTCTTGGCGAGAGAGGGCTAAGAAAAGAAGTTAAAATTAAGAGGTAGGAAAACAAAATGTCGGAAAAAAAGAGTGTCAGTGTAATTATCGCTGCGGTGGATAAGTTTTCTAAGCCAATTAAGAACTTTAATAAGACTACTCAAAAATTTTCTAAAAGTATTGTCAATATGCAAAAAAAGCTTGGCAAAATTTCTGGTTTTAAAAAACTAGAAAAACAGCTAGGTAAGACCTCCACAGAATTAAGCGATGCACGAAGTAAGCTTAAGTCGTTGGGTCGGGAAGTAAAATCCACTGAAAGGCCTACTAGAAGATTAATAAGTGAATTTGAGAGGGCTAAGAGTAAAGTACAAATCCTAAGTAGGGCGCATAAAAAACAAACTTCTGTATTGAGAGAGGAAAGGGCTGCTCTCAGGGGTGCGGGAGTTGATACTCGAAATCTATCAAAAGAAGAAGGCAATTTAACGAAAAATCTTAATAAGCAATTCCAAATGCTTGGCAAAGTTACTAAACGAAGGAAAATGCTTAATAAACTAACCGCTGGAATGGATAAAGCTTCTAGTCGGGCAGCTAATTTTGCATTGGTTGGCCAGGCTGGTTCGCAGTTTTCCCGTTCGATTTTTAATAAAGGCCGTGATTTGGTTGGGTCTGTGAGAGAGTTGGATGTTGCTAAAGGTGCGCTTGCAAGTCTTGGTGTAAAGGATATTGATGTAATTGCTAATGCTGGTGCAGATTTATCAAAAAGACTATCAGGTGTTTCTTCAGCTAGTTTTGTTGGGGCTTCTTATAACATTAAGTCTGGGATTGATACTTTGAGCGACAAGGGTGTTGCTGAAATGACTAAAGCGGCTGTTATTACCGCAAAAGCTACAAAGGCATCCGAAGAGGAAATGACTTCATTGTTTGGAACTGGTTACGGCATATTTAAGCGACAATTTGCAGGGCAAAGTGATAAAGATTTTGGTGGTTTATTTTCTGCTGCGATTACCAAATCAGTACAGCAATTTAAAACTACCGGCAGTGGAATGCAACAGGCTATTCAAAGCATGGGTTCTGGTCCAACAAACTTGGGTGTGCCTCTTGCTGAGCAATTGGCTGTGTTGGGTAAATTGCAGGGTGTAATGACAGCCGGAGAAGCTGGAACATCAATGCGAGCATTTGCACAAAACTCAGCAAAGGCCCAAGAAGCATTTTCGAAGCTGGCAGAAGAAGGTGATAATTCAAGTTTGGTTAGATTGCTGGATAGTAAGGGAATGATGCGTTCATTGCCAAGCATATTGACGGATATACATAATCGATATGGTGACTCGTTAAACGCAATTGAGCTTGAGGAGATCAAGAAAGCATTTGGAACTGATGAGGCAGTAAAGCTTATTAATAATCTATTTGGTCAAGAGAAATCATTTGGAGGTGGTGCTCAAGCAATACTTGAAGCACAAAAGGCAGGTTTGAAATTTACTGAAAGTGTTGCCAAGTTGTCAGATAATACCCCGACTGCAAGGCTTGATATGTTGATTCAACGAATTAACTTATTAAAAGAAACTATTGGCGGTAAATTGTTAAGCGTTTTTGATAAATTCCATATACAAATTTCGACTGGTATTGAGTCTTTATCTGTATGGGCAAAAGCAAATGGAAAATTAATATTAGGTGGAATAATGTTGGCTACTGTATTGGGTGGATTGGCCGCTTTATTAGTGCCATTGGCTTTAGGAGTTTCGGTTTTAAATGGTGTACTTTCATTGTTTAAAGGCCTTTTGTTGACAATTTCAGTTCTGACTTCGCCTTTGGCTTTACAGATTGGCGCAATTGCAGTTGCTGTTGGATTGCTTGCAGGTGCGGGATATTTGGTTGTGAAAAACTGGGAGCCTTTAATGAACTTCTTTGACAATATCGGCGTTAGAGTTAAATCGGTGTTTGCCGGGGTAGTTGCTACCATATTGGAATCTATGAGAGAGGTGCTGGCTGTTATGCCTTCTTGGGCTTTACCTAAATCATTGGAAACTAAAAATATCGGTTCGACGATAAATAAATATCGATCCATTAAAAAGTCGGGGATTATGAAACCTATTTCGTTTCGAGGTATTAGTGGTGTACCTGATTCGTTAAGTTTTGATTCGGTTGGTGAAAGTCTCGGGTTTGATGGGATGTTGTCAATGTTAGATGGAAGTGCAACTAAAAGTGTTGTTGGGTCAGGTGGTAAAGTATTAAATAATAATTTTAGATTAGATGCTCCAATAACAATAAATGCTTCATCTGGCATGAGTGTGGAGGATATAGCCATAAAGGCACGTGAAGAGTTGGAGAATTTGTTAAATCAGATGCAGCGTAGATCAGAAGAAAGTGCTTATGATTAGTTGGGTTGATCGTCGGCGGTTAGATTGGGTGGCATCGGTTAGTGGTTGATAATCAACGGCAGCTAATTATTTCCAAGCTTTAAGTATCTGGTCTCATATGTTTATATTGAGTTTTATAGTTCTTAATAGTGACCATGATTTTTTCATTGTCACTATTAAGTAGTTTACTATAAGTTATTTTCATTTTTTATTTTGAGGTGGTTGTTGATTTTTAATGATTCTAGCCTCAGATTTTTCGGCGTCAGCTATTCTTGATTTTTGTTGTATTTTTACTTTCGTCCCACCACGAATTGGGTCAGCTGCGCCGGGTAAATGTTCTTTAAGCCGCTCTTCTACGCGCCCTCTTTTAGCAATGCCCGTGTATAAGTTGTTACCTTTATTGTCTTCAATGGTATATACGACGGGCTTGTCTTTTGCCAGACCTTCGATTCCTTCTTTATCAAAACTTCCGCTTTTCTTTCCAGCCATAATTTTCCCCTTGCGAGCTGTGTCGTTTTTGAATGTGACGGTAATTTTATGTCATATGTGCCTGTTTTTTTAAGCTTAGGCATTCTGTGACACCTTAATGCAGTTATATATTTCACAAGACTGACATATTCAAAAAATGACATTGCTAATATGCTCTTTATTTATTCCTTTATTTATGGGTACAATTCCAAAATAACACAATTGGATTAAAGGTGAAATATAATGCAAATGGCGGAAATTTTAAGCGCATTAAGATATAGAGTTCCATTTCATGTAATGAAAGACATATTAACCTCTAAAAAGCAGCTAACTGGAAACGGCTGGGATGCCACAATCGATAAGTTAATAAAAGCGAATAAAACTGAGGGAAATATCGAGAACACTTGTGAATTTTTATTTGAGTTTTATATGGATCATTTGCTATATGGAGAAAAACTAGTTCGTTTTTATACCAAAGAAAGAAAAATAGTAAACAAATTTGCCGATGTTTTGAAAAAAATTGAACCAGAAAGCTCAATTTATGGCGCTGCCTATCCTTTGCCATTGAGTGATAGTGAGTTGAGGGGGCTGGATGTGGATGGTAATCCGTATTTGGTGGATGTCTCTGAGGATACTAAACCATTAACCTTGGTTTTTTGTGCGACAAAGTTTTATGCAGAAAAAGTAAAATTAAGTGTATCTGATTTATCAAAGAAGGCTCAATTGGAATACGATAACTATGACGAAATACTGGCTGTGAAGTATAATCCACGGCAAGTCTTTGACGTGGTTACAGTTAATCCGATTACTAGTCAGATAAATATTTTAATTGATTATAGTTATGGGTTTTCTGAAAAAACTTTTCAACAACGATTTAAGAAAATTGTAACAGCGTTAAATGACTTGGCTGCAGTGAATGGCATAAATCTGAACTTAAAAATGAGTGAGGCAATTAATCTATTTTCGTCAATAGATAATTTGTATGAATCTAGTGAAGGCAGAATTTGTGAGCTTGCTTTCACTACTAATGAAGGCTCAATAAAGCACGAAAAAATGCGCCGTAACGATCTTGACTTGAGAGGGGAGACTTATCATAAGGCGGGGAAAGAAGCTGTGGGCGAAATTGTTCCATACAAGCTGGGATTATGCTGGAAGGTCAAGTTTAATGCAGGTCTCAATAGTACGCCGGAGTTATTTTTACCTGGCAACTTTCGGATGCTTAGTAGTTCAAAACAATCCTTAAAGGACGCTATAATAACTAAGAATTGTGGTAAGAAAGATTATACTTTTACCATAAAAAAACTTTTATCTAATTTATAGTTTTCATCTAATTTATCTCTATGAATAATAAGCAAAAAATAACAGAAAATATCAACGAAGACTGGAGTGATTCTAAGTCTATTAGTGATATATGTGTGAAAATTCTTGATTTTATTTCAAGAAAGCCATTGGTGCAGCTTGAGCATATGACGCAGGGTTCATTAAAAAGTGCAATACGAAACCAGTATAGTGATGCTGATTTTTTATCGGCCGTTCAATATTTGGCTGGAAGTAAAGTTAGTTTGTTGGAAATAAAATTCGAATTTATAGAAGATGATTTTATATTTCAAATAGATGACTCGGTTATTAAAGAGGCTATTCGAGATGGATATTTGGCGCACCCGTCATCAGGTGAATTAGTAGATGATTTTGAGGAAAAGGTGTTTTTATATTTCCGTCCAGGTCACCTAGCAAAGCAAATTTCCAAGAAGTCATGAGTCTAGAAAACCTCTCCTTGAAAGAGCTTCAACAACTAGAAGGTCATGCTCCTGGATTAGGGAGATTTGCTTCTAGAAATCTTGTTTCTACTTATGATGAATTCGTTAATGTTTTATATGAGGATATTGATCAAATAATTTCTCTTATTGAAGAAAATCGAGAAATCAATTCTAAAAAGTGTGAAGACTCATTAACTATAGACATTAAAAATCAGCTTATTTGTATGGGGTATCTCGCTAGCCACGACAAAAAAATAGGGGGGCATGTAGATCTGGCTGTCGAAAGGAATAATTTTAAATGGTTGGGCGAAGCAAAAATACACTCAGCTTATGACTATCTGTTTGAGGGCTTGTTGCAGCTAACAACGAGGTATTCAAATGGCAGTGTTAATAATGATCAAGGCGGATTGTTAATTTATATAAAAAAGGGAGACGCTAACTCTGTAATGGTAGAGTGGAAAGCTCGGCTTAGTGAGAAAGATCTTGAAAGTCTAGATATTGAGTGGTGTGAAAAAAATCCATTAATTTTTTTTTCATCGCATAAACACGATTCCTCTGGGTTGCCTTATACGATTAGACATGCGCCTGTAATTCTGCATTTTGAGCCAAAAGATAAAAGTGCCAGAAATCGAGTTAAAAAACCTTGTTAGTTAGTTTGTGGTGCGTAAACTTCGTACAAGAGCAATAAATTTAGAGTCTTTGTGTGATTTTGTACTAGGTGAATTTGGTTTGGAAGTGGTTTTTATAAAAGACCAAAATACCATGGTAAGATGTGTAGATTGTTAGAATTCCGACCCATAGCCGACCCAAGAGAATATTTTATTTCCTATGGGTCTGCTAAGTGTCTGATTATATGGTGGCTATGCCCAGATTCGAACAGGGGACCCCATCATTATGAGTGATGTGCTCTAACCAGCTGAGCTACATAGCCATATTTTGAACTTTGTCCAATTTGACTGGCAAAAAGGAAGGCGAATT
>Ga0316207_10002169_pt1 | contig 21022 bp, 19 predicted proteins | sample 6weekpyrite_MG_FD_204943 | JGI IMG/M metagenome (GOLD analysis project Ga0316207, IMG submission 204943) | Microbial mat bacterial communities from mineral coupon in-situ incubated in ocean water Damariscotta River, Maine, United States -... | ecosystem: Environmental > Aquatic > Marine >...
GGCAAGCTTTTTGACAAGTTCGGTTTTAACGCAGATTCTATTGCTAATAGACTTTCTTAAAAGTAAGCCTATTTTTTAATAGGCTTAGGATCTTCTTCATCTTTTTTGGGTCTTCTGATGTAAGTGTTGTTATAGATATTGGTACACTGCACCTCTTTTTTCGCTTGTATCATTGCTTCTTTTTTTAACGCTTCAAAGGTTTGCACTCTGAATCTTTCTCTTTGAACAGACACTCTTTTCATATTGGCATTTAACTCTCTGATGATTCTAAAACCATAAGCTTTTTTTATTAACGAACATTCAGCCACCGTCAGACTTGCAAGATCTAAATAGTTGTTAATGATCTCATAAGTTTTATGTGATGGTATATTACTTTTGATGAGAGTGTTTGACTTAGTGAACTCGATCTTTGTGCGTTCATAAAGTTCTTGACATCTGTCTGCGAGCAAGACAGAAAAGAGAAGTGATAAAAGTAGAATATATCTCATGTGTTGCCTTTTAAATGTTTATCTAAGAAGGATTATACAGTTTTATTGGTATTTAGCGTTCATTTAATACAGTGAAAAGTAAAAACCAGGTTTAATACTAAGTGTTATTAAAAATTATACAAAGTTTGATGTTTGCCATTATTTAAATACTATTTTATCTTGTTGTTGTTGTTATGTAATGCGCAATCAGAATACCTTGTCGAATTAAAAGATTCCAAAAGTTCTTATGCTGTCAATAAGGGTGTTTTGTATCTTGAGGATAAATATTCAAGCTTGAGCATTAATGAAGTATCTTCTGCAGATACTGAATTTTCTATTATGCAGGCAGATGAGTTAAGTTTTGGTTTCACCTCTTCAGTATATTGGTTTAAGATCCCTTTGGTTGATCATTCAGATGCGCCGAATAAGCAGTGGTGGCTCGATATTGATTATACACTCTTAGACGATATTCAGGTTTATCAAGAAAATAGTAATAAATTGACGCTTCTGCTTCATACAGGTGATGAGAAAGACTTTGTGCAGCGTGCAATACAGTGGCGAACATACAGTGCAATATTAGACACTTCGCTTCCTTCAACACTTTACGTTCGTGTTCAGACCCAAAGTTCAATGCAAATACCTATCAAGATCTATTCGTCACAAGAGATCGTAAAGGTAAAACAGGCTGAGACACTGTTTTACGGTTTTTTTTATGGCGTACTTCTTCTTATAGTTTTTTATAACATGTTTTTGTTTTTGGTCTGGAATGACAGAAATTATCTTTATTACGTCTTTTTTATTGGCTCATTTATGTTATGGCAACTGTGTATTGATGGTCTTGGACACCAGTATTTATGGAAAGATATACACTGGTTGAACGAAAAAGGTGCTCTGATATTTATTAGTTTGACGATCTATAGCGCTATTTTATTTACGCGGAGTTTTTTACACTTGCGTGAATATGCTTTACGTCTGAATTATATTTTAGTCGGCTTTCAAAGCTTAATGCTTGTTTTACTTTTAAGCAGTTTCGCCTTTAGCTATTCAGTAGTTATTCAAGTACTTGTTTGGCTGATATTTCCTATTCCTGTTCTTTTACTTTATGCAGGTATTATCGCAATAAAACATAAATACCAATATGCCCGTTTTTATATCTTGGGATGGAGCTTGTTTTTAGGTGCAAGTATGTTATTGGCACTCAACGCCTTGGGTCTTATAGGTGGGTATGAGTACATAAAATATATTCAACAAACAGGTTCCTTAGGGGAGGTGATGTTCTTTTCTCTAGCACTTGCGGAACGTATTAATCTGCTTAGACAACAAAATACTAAAACACTATCTAGACTCAACTCACGTCTTCAGTCAGAGGTTTATGAAAAAGTATCCGAAATTCGTGAAAAAGATGAACTTTTAATGCAGAAGTTTCGCCTTGCTACGATGGGTGAGATGCTTGAAAATATTTCACATCAGTGGAAGCAGCCCCTGCACAAGCTCTCTTTAGTCATTCAAAACTATTACTTTAAACACAAATTAAAAGGTGCTAGCATAGAAGAGCTTGAAGCATTTAACGAGACCAGTGCTACACTATTATCGTATATGTCAAGTACGATTGATGATTTCAGGAATTTTTTCAACCCTCAAAAAGAGAAAGAATATTTTGATCTACATGAAAATGTTGAAAAAGTCCTAGATATCTTATCCTCAAGTATGCAAGAAGAAGAGATAGAAGTCAATGTTTCTTCAGATGAAAAATATAAGGTGTTTGGATATCCTAATGAATTTGGACAAGTCTTATTAAATCTTTTCTCCAATACAAAAGAAGCCTTTTCCCTTCATAATGTTGAAAAGAAAAGCATTAACATTGAGGTCAGTGAAACGTCAGAAGAGGTTACGGTAAGTTTTCTTGATAATGCCGGTGGTATCGCTAAAGACATCTTACCAAAGATCTTTGATCCTTATTTTTCCACAAAGAGATTTAAGGAAGGTTCTGGAATAGGTCTGTATATGTCAAAGATGATAGTTGAAAATAGTATGCATGGAAGATTTGGCGTTGAAAATACAAATAACGGAGCAAAGTTTACGATTACACTTCCCAAAATGCTATAATCAAGCAATAGGATCAATAATGAAAAAGGCCTTGAAATACTCTTTAATTAACTTTTTTAAAATGGAATCAGCTGTTGGTGTTTTACTGATATTGGCAACAGTTTTGGCAATGGTGATGGCAAATTCTCCTTTTTCCAACACCTATGGTAATTTGATGGATGTGCCTGTTGTTATTATGTTTGGGGATTTTTATATCGCGAAACCTCTTCTTCTGTGGATCAATGACGGTCTTATGGCGGTGTTTTTTTTTATGGTTGGGATGGAGATCAAGCGTGAGGTCGTTGAAGGCTCTTTAAGCGATAAAAGTCAACTCGTGCTTCCTGCTTTTGCTGCCTTTGGAGGAATGCTTGTCCCGGCCTTAGTATATTCATATTTTAATTGGGGAAATGAAGAAGCTATGCAGGGCTGGGCTATTCCTATGGCAACTGACATTGCCTTTGCTTTAGGTGTCCTGTCTTTGCTTGGTAACCGTGTTCCCATACAGCTTAAAGTGTTTCTGTTAGCCTTGGCTATTATAGATGACCTTGGCGCCATAATCGTAATCGCTATATTTTATACGTCTCAACTCTCTTTTTTATCTTTGGGCGTTGCGGCAGCTTTGATCATTACACTTTTTGTGATGAATGGAAAAGGGGTCGTTAATGATACTGCCTATGTGTTGGTTGGTATTGTTTTATGGGCGGCTGTACTAAAGTCGGGTGTGCACGCAACCTTGGCAGGTGTAATTTTAGGGCTAATGATACCTATTAAAGGAAATGAGGAAGACTTTTATCTGCTCGAACACTCTCTACATGCACCAGTTAATTTTTTTATTCTTCCTCTTTTTGCCTTTGCCAATGCCGGTATCGCCTTTACATCGGTAAGCGCCAAAGACTTCACGGACAGCATGACGGTGGGAATCGGTCTCGGCTTGTTTCTGGGCAAGCAGATAGGGGTGCTTTTATTCACCTTTCTTGCCCATAAGTTACGACTAGGATCATTGAATAAGGAGACTACTTGGGGGAGTATATACGCAGTTGCCATCTTAAGCGGTATCGGTTTCACGATGAGTCTTTTTATCGGCTCGCTGGCCTTTGAATGCCGTGAAGGTGCTTGCTATGATCTTGTTGATTATAGAATGGGTATCTTGATCGGTTCTTTTCTCTCGGGCATTGTCGGTTATTTTGTCTTGTCTAAAACACTTCCCAAGGCTTAGGTACGGAGAAGTTCTTTAGGCTATAATGCGGTATGAATAATTCCCAAGCTTATAATGAAAAAAAGAAAAACTTTGACCGCCTTATAACGGTGTACGGTCGCAATGTCGTTTTAGAAATACTTGAAGAAAAAGATGTGAATATCACTAAGGTGCATCTTGCCGATTCTAATAAAAGAGACGGTGTCATCTCAAAGATCGAAAGCATATGCGAACGAAAAAATATAGAAGTCTTGTACCACACCAAACAAGCTCTATCTCGTATCTCTAAAAATGCCAAGCAAGATCAGGGTGTTGCTGCAGATATAGAAGCCAAGTCTTATCTTTCAACGCAGGCGTTTTTGGATGAGGCGCAAAGTGCCTATAGATATATCGCCTTAGACAGCATACATAACCCCCAAAACCTTGGAATGATCATTCGTTCTGTCGCAGCAGGTTTTGTAGATGGAATTATCCTGCCCAAAAAAGGTTCTGCAAAAATATCCCCTTTAGTGATAAAAGCAAGTGCCGGAACTTTGTTTAAGACAACTGTTTTATATTGTGAGGACTTGGAGAACAGTCTGCCTGAGTTTAAAAAAGACGGAGCCGATATATATGCACTTTCATCTCACGCCAGCGAATCTCTTTTTGACCTTAAGCTAAGTAAAAAGACAGTCTTTGTCTTGGGGAATGAGAACGAAGGTGTGAGTGAAGAGGTTATGAGTATATCCAATAAAACACTGTCTATTCCTATGAAAAACGGGGTAGAGTCTCTTAATGTTGCCGTGACAGCTGCTTTACTGGCATATTATTCTTAATAAGATCAAGACGCGTTAAGGCTTAAATACTAAAGCCAAGCCTTGAGAAACTTTTTTGTTTTACAGCGAGAAATAATAGATATATCCCCACTATAATATCAATACCTCCACAGAACTCTGTCCATCATAAGGGCGTTCCGGAGTTTAGAAAAATTCTTCATGCTTATAATCATATAATGTATGATAGATACTCAGCAGGCCAAGAAGATCAAGCGCTAATTTTTTTGAGCCTGAGGCTGTGTAAGCGGGTAGAATAAAAAAATACCAAACCTGTAAAGTATATACAGTTTGCCTGCAATACCTATGAAAAGAGCGAGTATATTTTATTACCACATTACCACTTCACCATTGGCATAGGACTCCATGGTTTTGAAAAGAGTCGTTTGGCAAACCATTTTACTAGACTAAAGTGAAATCCATTATTAGAAAAGGCCTTTTTGATTTCTGTCATCCTTTTTTTATCAATACCAAAGGAAATGGCTCCCCAGCAAACATCTATCATATCTGCCTTCCTAAAAAGCTCTGCCAAAGCATTCTCTTGGATAGGGGTAAGTTTATGGTGGAGCTCTATCATATCTACGACATCATTTATATAAGCCGTCTTATTGTTGATATTGAGATACGCCAGGGCCAGTTCTATAGAAGGGTTAAGGTAGTCAAAACTTCTTTCCGTCCAGATACCTAGATCATGAAAGGCCAGAGCGATGATAAACTTTTGTGTTTCCTCTTCATTGAGTTCTTGCAGTTCAAGCGCATACAAAAGCATGCGTTTGTTATGGTTGATATAGCCGGTGTCAGAACCGATTGCTTCAAGGTAAGGTTCTAAGATGGTGTCGATCTGTTGTATAAGTTTGTCCACTTTTTACTCCTTTTAAACATTATGGCGGAAAATGTTATACTGAGCAAGAGGTAATAATGACATATATAATGCTAAAAAGGACAAGATGTGAAGCTGAATGTTGCTGTGCTTGCGATGGATGGAGTTTTACCTTCCGCAGTTTTTGGCCTTAAAGATATTTTTGATATCTGTAATGCCTATTGTAGACAAAAGGCAGAAGTTGAAATTCTTACCTCATTTATTGGACTCGAAGAGAGTATCTCATTTTCAGGTATTGTGCTTAGCTTAGAAAAGATTTCATTAGACAGGAGATATGATATCCTGATTATTCCCCCTATCATTACGGGGCATGAGATTACTGTTAACAGCGAATTAAAAAGATGGCTGATAGAAGCTTATCATGCCAAAAGTGTTTTGGCAGCTGCATGTATGGGAAGTTTTGTATTAGCGCAGACAGGTCTTTTAGATTATAAAAGTGCCACAACACATTGGCTGCTAGAGCAGAAGTTTCAAGAAAGCTTTCCTAAGGTCAGGCTGGAAAGCGAGAAGATACTTATTGATGAAGGGGATATCATTACGGCTGGGGGTGTAACGGCTTATATCGATCTAGCACTGTATTTGATAGAAAAGAGGCTTTCCCCTCAAAGTGCAAACAGATGTGCTTCTTTGCTGCTTGTGGACAGAGGGCGCGAATCTCAACAGTGTTACAAAGACCTCTCTTCAGCAATACTTGTGGAGGACAGGGAGTTGAAAAAACTGATAATATGGATGAAAGACAATCTTGATAAAAATCTGGATGTAAAGAGACTATCAAAAAAGATGAGGTTGGAAAAGAGAAGTTTTATAAGACGTTTTAAAAAGGAGCTAAAGACGACACCGATTCAATATCTGCAAAACCTTCGTATAGAAGAGGCAAAGGCCCTTCTTACGAGTACAAACCGCAGTTTTGAGCAGATTACCAATGAAGTCGGATTTAGTAATGAGAGTAGTTTTAGGCGGCTTTTTAAACGTGAGACCTCTTTAAATCCGGGTGAGTATAGAAAAAAGTTCAAGTTTAATACTTAAGAACTAATAGCAAGAGTTGTGTGAACCTCTGTCTTTAGAATATTTTTGTAAAAGATCTTTTAGATGTTTACTGTTTTGTTTGTACTCTTGGGATAGAAAATATGAAGATGAGGCATTGGCTTCAGGGCTGTCGAGATGAAAGTCGGCAAGAGGGTTTGTTTTGTCTTGAAACTTTAATAATATTTTCCACTGCTTGGCCTTTTTCTTTGAGGCGAAGTATTTACCTTCTATATGGCAGGGGGCGCATCTTTGAGAAAAAACCTTCTTTCCCTGCGAGACAGAAGCTTCCGCAGAAATGAGAAGTAGAAAAGATAAAAATAAAAGCACTCTCATCTTAAGAGGTCATCAATTCATAAGGACGTTTTATCTCTTGGAGAAGAGCGTCCACACTCATCGCCCTTCCTTTTCGAATAAATTCTTTCCCTTCGAAAAACACTATAATAGTCGGAGCAGAAAATACTTGAAACTGCGCTGCGATCTCGGGAGTAAGTGCGATATCAGCATGATATCTGCCAATAGAAGGGTAGGCTTGCTCAAGCTCTTGCATAAGCTTAGGCCGAAGAACATGACAGACATTGCACGAGGGGGAACTGAAGTACAAAACAATAGCCATCTCTTCTTGAAGTTTGGCGTTTAATTCATCTAAATCATTAAGAGTTATATCCATAGCTTGTCCCAATTTTTAATGATATTATACACTATGCACCAATTGGTAAAATACTTTTTTTACTTTGAATTTAAATTTTGTAAAAATAAGACCTTTATAAGCTTAAGAGCGTTAAACTGAAGTATGTCAAAAGATAGAGTAAGCGTTCGCATAGCGGGCCTTTCTCGAACAACAAGGAGTACGTCATGAACGTCAATATTACAGGACGACATATCACACTTAATGATCAGAATCGTCAGCACATCCAAGCTGCAATTGATAGCTTTGAAAAATATCAACTAGATATTACTACTGTTAACGTGGTAGTTTCAGAAATTAAAAATGGTATCAATGTAGAATTTGATATGCACATTGCACATGCAAACCCCGTAGTAATAAACCAAGGGGATAAAGATTTAGATACTGCAATTGATCTTGCGATTGAAAGAGCTTCAAAAGCGCTTCGTCGTTTACACGATAGAGTGATTTCCCATGGAAATGAGTCTCTTAAAGACCTTGAACTCGTGGACGCTGAATAAGCTGAAGCACTTATCCGCTCACTCGAGCGGACCTCTCCCCTTAAATCTTTTCATTTTCTTGCTTATAGTCAAAATTTTATAAAGACTGTTTAGAGTACCTCATACACAAGCATGGTCCCTTTTTTCTTATAAGGAACAGACTCGATAAACTTGAGCCCATCATATTGAATATTCAGCAACTCTTCTTTGCTCTTGGGTTGAATCTTTGCCAATGTCTGCAAGACCTTTCCTCTATAAGCTTTGGCCCAGTGGCTAACACTTTTTCCCCCTTTTAAAAATTTCATTGTTATGAAATCTTGATCAAGTGCATAAAACTTTTCATAAAAACCGGCACGAAGATCCAAAACAAGCTGATCTTTCAAAAGTTCGTCTAGTGAAGAAGAAAAATCCTTTTTATACACTTTTTCAGTAAAGATCTTGTTTAAGGTCTCGCCTTGTTTAAACTTGTATGAAGGGATAAGATCTCCTCCTAATACAGGTCCGAAGAGGTTCGAAAAGATTATAGTCTGTGTATAAAGATATGAGACCTGATCTGGGCTTAATGAAGAGATATCCAGATACTCATAAGCTACGCCATCATAGCGATGAAGGGATGGCATAGTAGGTGTTGAAAAAAGATCATTTTTGTATTTTGAAATCTCCGCTTCTTTTTTAATACCGGTAAGTTTTTGCAAGTCATCAGTTGAACCATTTAAGACAAGTGTATTGTATTTATGCAAAAGAGACAGACGTACGTCATAAAGTTCGGGAAACAAAAGTTTGTCTTTATCAAGGGGCGGATGATCGCCCCCAAGTTTTTTGCCTTCACTTGGGGAAAAAAGGATGTACATAATTAAAGTCCATTATTGTTTTCTGGAATTCTATCATTTTTTATACGAATAGACTACAAGGTGTTGTGCAAGAAGTCTAATAGTCTTTTATTAGTAAAATATAAGTAAGATGGTATAAAATATAATGATAATAAATTGGAAGGGAGCTTTTAATGAAGTTATTAATGATTTTTTTCAGCTTAACGTCGATGATGTGGGCTATGGCTGTAGATATAAAAGGTGAGGCCAGTACACTTGAAAAAAAGTCTCTGGTTGTTATTCAAAAGATTGAAGGAAAGGCCAAGGTATTATCTAAAAAAAGTATCAAAAAACATAAGGCGGTCCAAGGAGAAACCTTGTATGAGGGCGATATATTAATCACCTATAACGAGACTAAAGTTATGGTTAAACTGCAGGATTGTTCATATCTTATTTTAAATGCAGGCTCTGAACTCTCTTTCATCAGTGCAAGTAAGTTAAAACAGGTCAGTGGTGAGGTATATTATAAAATCAAAACACGTCAGGCATCCCAGGGACTTAAGATAGAGACGCCTTTTTCAATTATGGGGATCAAGGGTACAGAATTTATTGTTGACACAAAGGGCAGGGGTCAGATTGCTTTAAATGAAGGCTTAGTCGGTATTGCGTCCCTGCACGCTGACTTTGAATTGCATAAACAAAACGTTATGGCAGAATATGAAAAATTCAAAGAGGAGCAAAAATCCGGTTTTGAAGGCTATAAGGCGGAGGCAGAAGGAAAGGTTATAAGCTATACTAAAGCCTTCGACTTGAATGCAGGAAAGGTACTAAACTTTTCGCAGGCACAGCATTGTGAAGAAGATTGTGAATCAAGGGTAGATGAAAGAGATATCTCAGATGAACTCAGTAGACGCTTTGAGATGTATGCAGATATGATAGACTAGCTTGATTTTGTATAAAGGAATCATGGGTATGAGAAAGCATGTCAAATACATAGGCGTTACCGTTTTAATTTCACTGTCTGTAGTCATTGCATATATTACACAGCTTGAACCCCTTTATAGTTTTTCTCTTCGTTTTAACGATCTTAATTTTAACTATCAAGAGAAAAAAGCTTCTTCTCAGATTGTTTTTATAAAAATTGATGAAAAGTCTGTCAATCGTTTTGGTAGATGGCCGTGGAATAGAGATATATTGGCTCAAGGTATCTCCAAAATTGATTCTTCTTCAGTACTTATCTTAGATATGGTCTTTTCTGAGCCCACCGAGAATGACCGTTTGTTGGCAGAAAGTCTTGAGACGCAGGATAACAGTCTGTGTGGATTTTTTTTAAGGCATCAGTCGTCGGCCTCCATACCCGCTTCTTATATGGAAATCTTAAGCGACTCAAGTTTAGAACGCCTAAGGTCTGAACTTGGGGATGAACAAGTTTTTATTGAAGGAGATGAGGCAGAGATCAATGTCGAACCTATTTTGTCCTCATGTTCTCTTTTTGCGACCTTTTCAGCCCTAAGAGACAGCGACCAAATTTTCAGACAATATCCACTTGCCTTTAGCTTTAAAGGCGAACTCTATCCTTCTATAGGAGTGCAAGCCTTAAGAATGAAGTACAACAAGGACCTTTTACGTCTGAAAAAAGAACATTTTATACTTGCTGAGCATGAGATAAAAACCTCTTCACATGGTTTTTCTTTGTTAAATTATTATCCTCATGATTCGTACCGTTCATACTCGTTTTTAGATCTGTATGAGGGAAAGGTCTCGCCCGAATCTTTAAAAGACAAGATTCTCATCTTGGGCATAGCAGAGGCGGGAGTAGGTGATATGCGGGCTACGCCTATAGGTATGGTTCCCGGTCCGCTTATTCATGCGACCTTTATCTCAAATGTTCTAAAGGATGAACTTTTGTATCAAAACAAGAATTTTGATCTTATTCTAATTTTTCTTTTTCTTTTAATACCCCTGATATGGATTGTGGTGCCGTCTGTTTCCAAGCGTATAGGAATCTATGTGGGAGCCTATCTTCTTCTTTTTATTGCGGGCAAGATAGGCTTTGTTTATTATAATATGTATATTGATGTTTTTTACCCTCTAGTCTCGCTTGTGTTTTTCGGTATAAGTTCAGAAGTGCTCTTGCATCAAGCGCAAGAAAAGAAGTCAAAGTTTATACAGGGGGCATTTTCTTCTTACCTCTCTCCGATACTCTTACATAAGCTAATGAAAGAGCCTGAGAGATTGGCGCTTGGAGGTGAAAAAAGAGAACTGACGATCTTCTTTTCAGATATTAGATCATTTACGACTATTTCTGAGACTATGGACCCCCAAAAACTCACGAAGTACCTAAACCGCTATTTTACGCCGATGAGTGATATCGTGATGAAGTATCATGGTATGATAGACAAGTATATAGGGGATGCCGTTATGGCCTTTTTTAACGCTCCGATTGATGTACCTGATCATGCTCGTCTTGCCTGCCAGTCCGCCTTGGAGATGATGGATGAGTTGGCAGTTTTAAACAAAGAATTTATAGCAGAAGGTCTACCTCCCATTAACATCGGAATAGGTCTTAATACGGCTGAGGTCGTTGTCGGAAACATGGGTTCGCATAAGCGTTTTAATTACACAGTCATTGGTGACGGTGTAAATCTGGCGTCTAGAGTAGAAGGGATCAATAAAACTTATGGAACAAATATTATTATTACAGAGTTTACCCATAAAGTTATTAAAGGTCAGTTCTTGACCCGAGCTATTGAAAAGGTAAGGGTAAAAGGAAAAGAAGAGGAAGTGCTTTTATACGAACTCTTAAAAGACACACCTGCTAACCGTGAAAAAGTCAAAGCTTATAATGTGGCAAGACATTTATATTATGAAGGCAAGTTTGAAGACGCGCGAAAAGGCTTTGAATCCCTGCCCGACGACAGTGTATCAAAGTACTTTGTGCAAAAGATTCAAGATGCATGATAGTGCAAAACAGGCAGTAGAAACGTTATTTAAATATATAACAAAGATAGAGCCTTATAGTCGTATTACAGCTGTTGCTGATGTCTTTGATACTCTGGGCTCGGATCGTTGTTATAAAAGGGCCTGATCGTTAGAAGATGTTTTGACGCTGTTTAAAGAAGCAAGCGGAAAACAAATTGAGTCAAGGTTAGTGGATCTATTCTTGGAAAACATGGATGATTTTATTAAAATTAGGGATAACCACAAAGATTCGATACAATAATTATCAAATTGGATAAGGTGTCTGTTTAAGAAAAACACATGGCATATGTTTATGAGTGTTTAGATTAACTTTTGCCACATGCTTTTAAAAAAGCGTATATCAACGGTTTGTTTTAATTGAGTACAATATTAAAAAGGGTGATTGTGGAAAAGATAAAAGTCTTAGGTGCTTATGGAACAAAAGGCTCTCATCAAGAGACCTCTTCTTTTCTAATTAATGATTCTCATGTCATAGATGCGGGTAACCTTCTTCGTTCTTTGGATGAAAACGCTGCACATATAGATACGATTTGGCTTACACATTCACATCTTGACCATATTGTAGATATTGCTTATATCTTAGACTCATACTTTACATTGCGAACGAAACCACTGAAGTTAATGGGGCTGCCAGAGACCCTAGAGGCCATACAAAAGCATTTTTTGAATGATATTATATGGCCGGACTTTTCAAAGATACCCTTGTCAAATGCAAATGAGATGACGGTTGTATATGAAGTTATAGAGTTAGGAAAGCAGTATGCTCTAGATGAGACAAGCTCAATAGAAGCAATGGAGACGGTACACACAGTAGCAAGTTGCGGCTATATTGTCAGAAAAAATAAGTCAGCGGTCTTGGTTACGGCAGATACGTATAAAAACCCCCTTCTTTGTGAGACGATTACGAAGTACCCTGAAATAAGTGCCCTCGTGCTTGAATGCTCATTTCCAAACAGTATGGATATACTTGCGTTAGAGAGTCTGCACCTTACGCCTTCTTTAGCAGAAGAAGAGATATCATGCATGAGTAGAGATGTTAAACTATATTTTAATCATCTAAAGCCGGCTTTTATTGAACAGATAAAAAAAGAGATTTACTCAACTCCAAGATTAAAAGACGCAATCATTCTAGATGATGGAGACACAATTTATTTTTAAAACGGTTCGTAAAATAGCTTTCAAATTACAAGATATACAAACTTTTGAAATTTCCTCATAAAATGCTTGACATTAAAAACAAAAGCTCCTATAATTGCAACTCGAATTTAGATGCTGGCATAGCTCAGTTGGCTAGAGCAGCTGATTTGTAATCAGCAGGCCCGGGGTTCAAATCCTCGTGCCAGCACCATTCTAGATGAGAAAATTGACAATTACGTCAGTGTTCGACCAGAGTATATAAAACAAATAACTTGGTGAGATAGTCAAGTGGCCAACGACGGCAGACTGTAAATCTGCTCCCTTTGGGTTCATAGGTTCGACTCCTATTCTCACCACCATTAGTAATGAGACGCGGGCGTAGCTCAGTTGGCTAGAGCGTCAGCCTTCCAAGCTGAGGGTCGAGGGTTCGAGTCCCTTCACCCGCTCCATTCAAAAATTTGTTCGATATGTTTTTTCTGGGAGCTGGATAATCGTTTGCTTCTAAACATAACACACGATATCTTTATATAGATAGCTTTCACTAACAAACAATCAAATATTACTAGTAAAATACATATGCTTTAATTTAAGTTTTTTATTTTCAAAATGAAAACCGTAAAATTTAAATTAGAGTACAAACTAACAAGTGTTGATTTGGCAAAGCTAAGCACGGAAACTGTGCGTGGGCTCTCTGCCGAAGAGAACTCAGCGTTAGCGTAGTATACGGAGCTTCTGCTCCGGGTACGTACCTAAATGAATAAACAAGCAAAATATTATGCTTTGCATAAATTTTGCTCGCATGGCTCAGAGGTAGAGCACTTCCTTGGTAAGGAAGAGGTCCCGGGTTCAATTCCCGGTGCGAGCTCCATTAGATTGGCACTTCTGTAAGGCTTTAAAGCCTTAGGTATTGAACCTTTATGGAAGTGTCTAAATAGAGGAAGTGGATGATAAATTTAAATAAGCTCAATTTGAGCTTATTTCAGGTATAATTCCATTTCATTAAAATAAAAAGCTGGAGAAACTTATGGCAAAAGAAAAGTTTGAACGAAATAAACCGCATGTTAATATTGGTACTATTGGTCACGTAGATCATGGTAAAACTACACTAACAGCAGCAATTACAGCAGTACTTGCAGTAACAAATGATGCAGCACTTATGGATTACGATCAAATCGATAATGCTCCTGAAGAGAGAGAGCGTGGTATTACAATTGCTACTTCACACGTTGAGTACGAAACTGACACTCGTCACTACGCTCACGTTGATTGTCCGGGTCACGCCGATTATGTTAAGAACATGATTACAGGTGCTGCTCAAATGGATGGTGCTATTCTTGTTGTTTCTGCAGCGGATGGCCCAATGCCACAAACACGTGAGCATATTCTTCTTTCTAAGCAAGTAGGTGTACCATACATCGTTGTTTTCATGAACAAAGAAGACCTTGTTGATGATGAAGAACTTTTAGAGCTAGTAGAGATGGAAATCCGTGAACTACTAGATATGTATGACTTCCCAGGTGATGATACTCCTATCACTACTGGTTCTGCATACCAAGCTCTTGAAGAAGCAAAAAGCGGTAATCTAGGTGACTGGTCTGCTAAGATTATTCAACTAATGAAAACTGTTGACGAGTACATTCCTGAGCCAGTTCGTGAAACGGATAAAGACTTCCTAATGCCAGTTGAGGATGTTTTCTCAATCTCTGGTCGTGGTACAGTTGTTACGGGTCGTATCGAACGTGGTGTAATCAAAGTTGGTGAGGCAGTTGAAATCGTTGGTATCAAAGATACTCAATCAACAACTGTTACTGGTGTTGAAATGTTCCGTAAAGAGATGGATCAAGGTGAAGCAGGTGATAACTGTGGTCTACTTGTTCGTGGTATCGATAAAGATGCGGTTGAGCGTGGTCAAGTACTATGTAAGCCGGGTTCAATCACTCCACATACAACTTTCGAAGCTGAGATCTATGTACTAAGTAAAGATGAGGGTGGTCGTCATACTCCATTCTTCTCTAACTACCGTCCACAGTTCTACGTACGTACAACGGATGTTACTGGTGCTATTACATTGCCAGAAGGTACTGAAATGGTTATGCCAGGTGACAACGTTAAGATTACTGCAGAGCTAATCGCACCGATCGCAATGGAAGAGGGAACTCGTTTCGCTATCCGTGAAGGTGGTCGTACTGTTGGTGCAGGTGTTGTTGCTAAAATTACTAAGTAATTTTTAACACACCTCATACAGCGGAGCTAGAGCTTGGCTCTAGCGAAAATCTAAATATATAGGTAATACGCATGAGAGAAACAATACACTTAGGTTGTGAGAAATGTACGAGACGTAACTATCACACATCTAAAAACAAAAAGACTCATACAGAAAAATTTTCAGTAAAAAAATACTGTAAATGGTGTAGAGAGCATACCGAACATAAAGAGATGAAACTGTAGTTTCTACTCTTTTAGTTTTTTCTTGCTTAGGCAAGAATTTATAGGCGATTAGCTCCAATGGTAGAGCACCGGATTCCAAATCCGGGTGTTGTGGGTTCGAGTCCCTCATCGCCTGCCACCCATCTTCGACAGATATGTCTTTAGAGGTCTATCTATCGGAAATGATAAAAGGATATATGAAATGAGTCAAATTAGCTCTTATATTAAGAACTCCCGTGCTGAGTTGAGTAAGGTTATCTTCCCAACTAAACCACAGGTTAAACAAGCGTTTATTGCAGTCATCGTTGTTGTAGCAGCTGTATCACTATTTTTAGCACTTGTTGACTTTATCATGTCCTCAAGCTTAGCAGCAATTTTATAAGGAAGGGTCTACATGGCACATAAATGGTACTCATTACAGACTTATGCAGGTTCTGAAAGAAGTGTTAAAATTGCAATAGAAAACTTGATTGAAGAGCATAAACTTCAAGATATTATCAAAGAAGTTGTTGTTCCGACTGAAGACGTGATGGAAATGAAAGACGGCAAGAAGAAAATCACTGAACGCTCTTTATATTCTGGTTACTGTTTTATTAATATTGACCTGAATACGGAAGTTCAGCACATGATTCAGTCTCTTTCTAGAGTTTCAGGATTTATTGGTGAGGCCAACCATCCAACGCCGTTAAGCGATCATGACATTAAAAACATTCTTGATCGTGTAGAAAATCGTGCGGCTCCAAAACCAAAAGTTGCTTTTGACACAAATGAAGTGGTGCGTATTATTGATGGTCCATTCTCAAACTTCACAGGTGTTGTAGATGCCTATGACATGGAACATGGAACATTAAAGTTAAATGTATCTATCTTCGGACGTGCTACGCCTGTTGATATTTCATTTTCACAAGTAGAAAAAATAATCTAATAAAACTCTAAAAGAGTTATCTCAAACAAAGGAAAAAAAATGGCAAAACAAGTCGCGGGTTACATTAAATTACAAATCCAGGCCGGTGCAGCAAACCCAGCACCACCAGTAGGTCCAGCTTTAGGTCAACGTGGTGTTAACATCATGGAATTCTGTAAAGCATTTAATGAAAAAACAAAAGACAAGATGGGATTCAAAGTTCCAACTGTTATCACTGTTTATGCAGACAAAAGTTTTACTTTTGAAACGAAACAGCCACCAGCATCTGCACTTCTTATGAAGGCTGCAAATCTGAAAAAAGGTACGGACAACCCACTTAAAAACAAAGTAGGTAAGATCACAAAGGCTCAATTGATGGAAGTTGTAAAAATGAAAATCGCTGACCTAAACACAGACGACGAAGAGATGGCAGCAAATACTCTTGCCGGTTCAGCTCGTTCAATGGGTATTGAAATCGTAGACTAGTCTGCGGAAACTGTAAATACTTTCAAAATCATCGACCACAGTGATTCAAAAATAGATGTGGCAGATATAAAACTGGAGAATCAAAATGGCAAGTAAAAGATATAAACAACTTACCGAAAAAATAGATGCTGCAAAAGCATATAGCCTAGCTGATGCATCTGCATTTATGGCTGAACTTAAATCTGCAAAATTCGACGAAACTGTTGAGATTGCAATGAACCTTAACGTAGATCCACGTCACGCAGATCAAATGATCCGTGGTGCGATTGTACTTCCAAACGGTACAGGTAAAACTGTTCGTGTTGCTGTATTTGCTAAGGGCGCTAAAGCTGATGAAGCTAAAGCAGCCGGTGCAGATATCGTTGGTACAGACGATCTTGTAGAACAAATCCAGGCGGGTAACTTCAACTTTGATGTTGTTGTTGCTGCTCCTGATTGTATGGGACTAGTTGGTAAAATCGGTCGTATTCTAGGGCCCAAAGGTATGATGCCTAACCCTAAGACTGGAACAGTTACACCAGATGTAGCAACGGCGGTTAAAAACCTTCAAGGCGGTCAAGTAAACTACCGTGTTGATAAAAAAGGTAATATTCACGCGGGTATTGGGAAAGCTTCTTTCTCTCCTACTGCGATCGAGGAAAACCTTCGCGTATTTATTGCTTCAATTAACAAGCAAAAACCAGCTTCTGTAAAAGGTCGCTATATTAGAAATGCTGCACTTTCATTAACTATGAGTCCGGCAATCAAATTTGATCTTTCTGAGATCGCTGACGTTAAATAGTTTCACACTATATAATGATGTTCAAAAAGAACTAAATTCCTTTAAGGTCTTTATGTTCTAAGCGGGATTTACCCGCTAACTCTCTTCTAAAACCCCTTTTACTCTTAACGATTGTTTAAAATTTTTTTACTTCATTGTCTGTTTTATTGGTTAATTTTCTCCTAGCCATATCAGGTTGCCATGCATACACTTGTTTATAATTTTGTTTGACAATCTTTTTTGATAACAATAAAAGTTTAAAAATATTATTTTTAAATAAAATATTAATACTATTTCAATTATAATTCTTTCCTGAAAAGGATATCAAATGGCTTCAATTGAAAATCTTCTTAATAACGGGACACATCAAAAAGTTTCTGCACGTTTAACAATTCCTAAATATAATGAAGAACAGACGGTTCCTTTTATATTAGACTCTTTTTCAGTATATAAATTAAGTGGCGTTAGTTCTGTACTAGAGGGATATTCTTACTTTCTTGATTTTATAAGTGATGCGCCGGTTAAAGTTGAAAATATCGTTGACTTAGATGCCCAGATTTATTTAAAAGATGAAACAAGGCCTTTAAACTCTAAAAAAATTCATGGTAAGATCTTTCAAGCCAAGGAAAATGGCAGTGTTGGAAGAAAAAAAGTATATACGATTCAAATCGTCTCGCCCTTATATTATCTGTCTTTGAACAAACGATATGAGATATATCAAGAAAAAACGGTACCTGAGATCATCACTTCTATTATTTCCAAGTTCACTGATGTACTTAATATAAAGCTAGAGATTAAAATCGATTTACAGGGTATTTCAAAACGACATACCTGCACTCAATATGGGCAGAGTGATTTTGACTTTATCAAGATGTTGTGTAAGGAAGAAGGATTTGTACTTTTATATGACGCATCTACACCCGAACATTACTCACTTACCTTATGCGAGCTAAATGAACATGCACCACTTATGCCTACTTCTATAAAATGCAATATCAATTATTCTAAAAAGTTCTCAACGTCTGCGCAAGTACAAGATTTTTATGAGAACAAAGTCCCTTCTTTAGACTTAAGCACAGCTGCAGGAAATATAGCCAATAATGCAAAGCACAGAGATAATGAGTTGACTTCACAACTTCGCAATGATATTAAAAACTATGTACAAAGAGACAGGATTGAGAAACTGGATGAATCTCTAGCAAAGGACCTTTTTCGGTATGCTAAGATAGATGCCGATAGAGGTGTTTCACAAGGAATTCGCATCCGGGGAAATTCTGAAGAGATTTCCTTGTGTGATGGGTACAATGCAAGGCTTCTAGATACGAAAGGGCATAAAAGTGAACAAGCCATTATCTTAAGTATCACAACACAGGCGACCTTTCCTAATGCCTTAGATGAGTATGTTGAAGAAGGGGGTGGTGAAAGTCCTGCGCAATACAGTGTTGATTATGTAGCCATACCTAGTGATCTTATCTATAAGCCTCAAAGCCCTACGGATAAACCTCGCATTGAGGGCGTAATAACGGCAATAGTCTCAAATGGAGACAATAAGACCCAAAGCTATGCCAATGAGATTGATGCAAATGAGTTTGGAGATATCCGAGTTATCTTCCATTTTGATGAGAACCGTCCTACTTCTGCTTACATTCCTCTTTCTAAGCCTTATGGTGGAGATGGTTATGGTATGCAGTTTATCCCAAGAGTAAATTCTGAAGTGATTGTTGAGTTTATTAATGGAGATATAGACAGACCTATCATTACCGGAGCACTTCATAACGGCGAGAACCGTCATCCATACAGCCTGCCAAAAGAAAAAACCAAGTCTTTTATAAAAACCCAAACCACCCCACAATACGAAGATGAAGAGGGCTATAACGAGCTCCTGTTTGAAGACAAACAAAATAATGAACTTTTAAGCCTGAGAGCACAAAATGATTATAAACTCCATGCTTTAAATAATGCAAATACCCATTTTAAAAATACAGCTAAAACTATTATCGGGAATGACTCAGAATTCACGGTGCAAAACGATCTGTCAATGATTACAGGTAATGATAGTAGAGTCAATATAGGTCGAAACAGTCTTAACACCATAGAAAAAGAAGAGATTACCACCGTAAAAGAAGATGCTGAGCTCAACATCTTAAAAGATCAAATAAGCATCATCAACGAAAACCAAACTACTATCGTACAACAAGATCTAATAGAACGCATTAAAGGCTTTGCAACCCTATATGTAGAACAAGACGCCAAAGAGAAGTATCTGCAAAACCTTTTCACTCAGGTAGGCGCCCAATTAGGATTAGATGTAACAGACGCCTTTGAACTCAAAGCAGAAAGCATTAAAGAGACAGCCAACACCATTGACCTAGATGGTGCAAAGGGTGTAAGTCTAAAAGTCGGCGGAAATGTTTTAACCGTAGACAGTTCAGGCGTGCACTTTAAAACTCCTATGTATGATGCTAACTCAAGCAACGGTGGTGTGACTTCATCTGCCGTAGCCATAAAGGACTTAGTTGCACCTCTGTATCAAAAGTACAGAGTAACTGAGATTACAGGAATACAAAAACAATCTGAAATAGATGAAACACTGACCTATACTGCCAAGGTTGAAAAGTTTGAAAATGGTGAATGGGTAGAAACAACAAGTTTAGAACAGACACAAAAAATTCAAATCAACTGGGTCTTTATTAAAAACAATGAGCTTATGGATACAGATATTATTAGCGATAATCTTACAAATGATGAACTAGAAAAAGAGGGTTTGAAACTCACAGTTAGCCTTCAAGAAGATAATACACTTCTATACGCTCATGTACATGCTTACTTCTCAGACCCTGAAAATGAAGGCTATTTTAATACTGAGTTGAAACGTAACATAGAAGTTGAAGAAATAAAAGGTGACACTGTAGCCCAAGTAAATGATGTGCTTAAATACACTATTAAACTCAATGTAGACAATCCTACTAAAGACGAACTTACAGGCGTCAAAGCTGAGATTGTAAGCATAGATAAAGAAGATAAAGAGACAAGAATCCAACACCCTCTTGATGAGTCATTAACGCTTGCTTGCCAAACTGATGAAACTCTAAAAGCAGTCAAAGTAAAAACTGAGACAAGCACTAAGGATACTGATAAGATAACAGAGATACGCCCATTACATGAAAATGAACGAGCTAACCTTCATATTAGTAGTGAATCAGAGAACTATATCTTTAAAATAGATCATAAAACAACGAAACTTAACCTTGATGAAGATATTAATCAAGAAGAGGGAACAGCTTTAATTTACCACTTTGTTTTAAAAGATGGTGGTGGAAAACCTTACATAAGCAGTGAGAAAGAAGCCTATATAGAAAACAAACAACTCAAGGCAGAATTTGATCTGGAAGAACTAACTAAAGAAGTTGGATTAGAACTCAGTCATCTTGCAAGTTTCAGTGCGTATGTAGACATAGAAGGTGACACTAAAAATACAGGCAAGGTAAGCTACAGTTCTATACTCAAAGATGATGTATGGAAAAACAGCAGTATCTTAAATGCCTCCGCGGACGCTAGCAAACCCCAAGTGTATAAAAAAGGTAAAAATGGAACCCCTAACTCAAAAGGTGACGAGGTCAAACGTATCCAAGAAGCACTACAGAAGTTAAATATCAATATAGGAGACGATGGCGTTGACGATGTGTTTGGAAAAGATGGGCATAATGCTACAATGACCTTTCAAGACAACTATAAACCAAGCCATAATGTACACCAATACACATGGGCTGAACCTGATGGGATTGTTGGGAAGAATACCTTGCTTGCTTTGGATGAGGCGCTTGTTAGTGGGTGGAGGTATGTTGAACCTGAAAAAATAAATTGGGCAGACACATTATTTGGAAAAAC
>Ga0316207_10002170_pt1 | contig 20987 bp, 17 predicted proteins | sample 6weekpyrite_MG_FD_204943 | JGI IMG/M metagenome (GOLD analysis project Ga0316207, IMG submission 204943) | Microbial mat bacterial communities from mineral coupon in-situ incubated in ocean water Damariscotta River, Maine, United States -... | ecosystem: Environmental > Aquatic > Marine >...
AATAATTAACTGGATAGACAAGAGCATTCTTACAATTAGCACCCCCAATTAGAGGCAATATATGAAACTTGTTATAAAAGCATTAGCAACCACTACAATTTTACTTAGCATAAGCGCATGTACGGCTTTTACCGATATTTCTTCAAGCACTAGTTCAACTCTTGATGCAGTCACCCCTGATGTGACCTTGAATGAGTTTGTTAATAAGCGTTACGTGGCTATTCGCCAGGATGCTGCAAATGGTGGTGGGGAAAATATTGACGCACTGGCTCAGCTAATGGGCAAAAAAGATCGTCAGGCTTTTGCAAAACTGATGCAAAATAACTTTGACAGTATTTTCACAAATGTTGAGAAACCCGCTGAAATTCTTGCACGGATTCAGGCGAGTGACTCTTTAAACAATGGCTAGCTAAGTAGCAGGCCGCAGAGGCCAGCTCAAAGCGTCAAAAGGGAGAGGCCATTGTTTAATAAACAATTGCATGCAATGGATTCAAACGAGTCTATGCAACAACAGGATCAGGATATCAATCGAGGACTGGCACTGCTTATTTTAATAGCAGTGTCAGTTGTTGGTGCTAGCTGGCTTTTCTCAGTGCCTGTTTATTTTGATTTAAAAATAGCGGTACAAATATTACCCCTGCTCATTTCTGCAATTCTTCTTTTTGCAATCACACGAATTTATAATTCTTACCTGACCCTGTTAGCGGCACCATTAGGTTATATCAGTGCATTTTTAAGCTGGTCATATGTCATCTATTTAAACTCAGCGGTTAAACCCGAGGTACTAAACGATTTGTCATCAGCACAGATGCTGGGTATGTCGAATAGTGTATTTATTTTAGGTTTGTGCCTGCTTGTGCTCTGGCTGGCGCGATATTTTAAATTTGCTATTTACCTGTCTTCGTTAAGCATAGTTTCGCTGGTGACTGTGCTGCTGGTGTTTTCCAGTTTGCCGATTAATGTCGTTATTGCTGCTTTGTTATTACTCTCAAGCAGTGCAGTGATAGGTGCCCTTGGCCTGAAATCAGATTTCTTAGTGCCAGTCACACCACCAGCTTCGCAAAATAGTTTGTTTGAAGATGAAGAGCCGTTTCTACCTGCGCAAACCTATCGTGAAGAAGAGCTTGTTCCAGAGCTTGAGATTAACAAATTACCACTGAATGAATCATCGGTTAGTCATGACTGGGATCTGATCTTAAAAGAGCTTCATGGAGAATTAAAAAACACAGCAGATGTGGATCAGTTGTTTAAGCGTATGCTGGTGTTTATGCATGGCGCTATGGAATATAATGGTGCAGCTGTTGGTATGCTGCAACATAAATCAATTAAAAAAATTGCGCAGTATGGCGAAGATGAATACGTTCATTCCAGGTCCCTGTCCTGGAATAATGAAAGAATAAAAGAGGTATTCGCTTCCCGTGAACCAATATTAAGTCAGCAAAATAACCTCAGCAGTAGTCGAACGGATATGACTGAACCCGTACATAGGCTGGATATTCCAATCGTCTCCAGTAATAAGGTTATTGGTCTTGTGAGCATTTTCAGGGAAGTGCTGCTGTTTGATACCCATGATATCCATCTTGCGGCAAGTATCGTTTTCCATAGCATGGTGGCTTTAAAGGTTGCACGTCTGCAAGAAGAGGTTAAGCGACTTTCCAGTAGTTCCTCAGCCGCTAAAATGACCCTGTATAGTCGTGAGCAGTTTGTGACTAAAGTTAAACCAGTCATGGATAAGCTTAATAAGCCCCGAGAGTGCTCAATTTTTATCGCCGAAATTGATAACCACGATATGATTATTGATACAGTTAGTCGTGATGCGGGTGCGTTGTTATATAAAGCGGTATCAAAAACCATTATGTCGAAGTTAACAGAAAAAGACGTGCTTGGTAGTTATGGAAAAGATGGTTTTATTGTTTTAATGGATGAAACAGATATGAATGAGGGTAAGGCCAGGGCCGATGAAATAAGAGAAAAAGTGTCCAAACTAAAAATCAAATATGAAGACACTGTGCTTAGTACTACAATTAGTATTGGTCTTACAATTGTATCAAATGCGGAAGAGGATCTCGCCGGTTTAATGCGCAAAGCGGACATGGGGCTGTTTGTTGCTAAAGAAAACGGATGTAATACGGTTAAGGTTAGCTTGTAGTTTTAATGCGACTGTTGTTGCCTACATATTTATAAAACTATACTCAAACCAGGAATTCGTTTACTAATTATTAGCCCAGTAAAGAATAGTCCAGTAAAGAATAACCCAGTAAAGAATAACCCAGTAAAGAATAACCCAGTAAAGCGCGTAAAAATGAGTGCGAATAGATGCTAATTTTTATGCTATGCACTGCGTATTTGTGAGTTGTTGCTTGTTTCTGCCCTGCCAGTTTTTCAATAAGAATACTCTTTATTTTCCCAAAGAGTGTAAATAATATCCAGAATAATTCAACAAGCTGTAAGCATTATTCATTTCCTGCTCGGTCGATAGAGAGAAGTAAGGTATTCGTTGCTGAAAAAATACAAGGTCAATAAACATTCATCATCTGTTCAAAAAATCAATCTAGAGCAATTCATTGATTCGATCGTTAAAAATAAACCTTGAATAAGCCTGTTTATACTTTTAAATAATCAATTAAACAAAGGGTATTGAAATACCCACAAACTATATATATTATTCGATATATATCAAATAACGTATATAGCTAAGAGCATGACCATACAAGCTGATGAAATCTATACCGTCTTATCCCATCCGGTGAGGCTAAGGGCCACCATTCTAATTAAGCAGTTCAAAGAGCTATGTGTGTGCGAACTCATCCATGCACTTGAATTGCAGCAACCGGTGGTGTCACGGCACCTGTCACAGTTAAAGGCAGCGGGCTTGCTGGAGTCACGTAAGAGTGGTCTCTGGGTGTATTACAGAATCAGTGATAATTTACCCGCCTGGGTTAAGAAAGTCCTGAATGAAACCATAAAAGGCGTTGGCGACGACGCACCTTATAAAAATGACGTACAACTCATTGAATCTATGCAAGACCGCCCCGAACAGTCTTGTTGTTAAAATCAGGTAAACATTATGACAATTCGCGTAGCAATTAATGGTTTTGGGCGCATGGGCAAGCTTGGTTTTCGAGCGGGCTGGGGCTTTAAAGAGCTTGAAATCGTACATATTAATGAAATAAAAGGTGATGCGGCATGTCATGCGCATCTGCTTGAGTTTGATTCTGTGCACGGCCGCTGGAATAACGATAATATTTCAGCGAATGCCGATAGTATTTGTGTTGATGGTCGTTTAATTACGATGAGTCATGAGGTAGATCCGTCAAAGGTAAACTGGCAGTCTATGTCGATTGATTTATTGATCGATTGCACAGGTAAATTTAAAAGCGAAGATGAGCTGCAATGTTATTTTGAGCAGGGAATAAAGAAAGTACTGGTTTCTGCGCCAGCACCTGATCCGGCCATCAATATTGTATACGGTGTAAACCATAATGAGTACATAGCCGAAAAACACAATATTATTACCGCTGCATCCTGTACCACGAACTGTTTGTCACCAGTCGTTAAGGTCATGCATGAGCAGTTAGGTATCAAGCACGGTTGTATGACCACCATTCATGATATAACCAATACACAGACGATTGTTGATAAAGGTCATAAAGACCTGCGTCGTGCACGTGCCTGTAGCCAGTCATTAATACCGACGACGACAGGTTCTGCCAAAGCCATTACAAAAATATTTCCAGAGCTTGAAGGAAAACTAAATGGCCTGGCGGTCAGGGTGCCATTGCTAAATGCTTCGCTAACGGATTTTGTCTTTGAGTCAAAGCGCGAAACCGATGCAGAACAGGTGAATGCCTTATTTAAAGAAGCCTCTGAAACCACTCTTAAAAATATACTCGGTTATGAAGAGCGTCCGCTGGTATCGATTGATTATACCAATGACAAACGCTCTAGCATTATCGATGCACCTTCAACCATGGTTATTGATGGAACGCAGGTAAAGATACTTGCCTGGTATGATAATGAATGGGGTTATGTGAATCGCATGATGGAACTGGCGCAGTTTATTGCAAAGCAGATGTAATTAATGCAAACAAACCATAGCACGCGTAACTATGCCGTAGTGACAGGCGCATACTGGGGCTTCACGCTCACCGATGGCGCGCTGCGTATGCTGGTTGTGTTGTACTTCCACCAGCTAGGCTATACAGCGCTAGCCATTGCATCCCTGTTTTTATTTTATGAGTTTTTTGGCATTGTTACTAATCTGGTGGGTGGCTGGTTGGGATCGAGGATCGGTTTAAATACGACCATGCAGACAGGTATGTTACTGCAGGTGCTGGCCTTAATGATGCTAACGGTGCCCACCGAGTATTTAAGTGTATTTTATGTCATGCTTGCCCAGGCGTTATCGGGTATTGCAAAAGACTTAAATAAAATGAGCGCTAAAGCCAGTGTAAAACTGCTGGTACCTGAACAGTCCGCAGGTAAAGCCAATGCTGAGGGTAATCGACGTTTATTTAAATGGATTGCGATACTAACCGGTTCTAAAAATACATTAAAAGGCGCTGGCTTTTTTCTGGGTGGTTTTCTGTTATCTGTTTTTGAATTTCGTGGTGCGCTGTTTGTACTCTCAGCAAGCTTGTTTACAGTATTTATATTAGTTTATTTTTTATTACCTAAAGAGTTAGGCAAAACAAAAAACAAAGCTAAATTCTCACAGGTTTTTTCAAACACGCCGGCAATAAACTGGTTATCAGCGGCACGCTTTTTTCTGTTTGGTTCAAGGGATGTCTGGTTTGTTGTCGCCTTGCCTTTATTTTTAAGCGTCAGCCTGGGCTGGAGTTTTGAATGGATAGGGGCTTTCCTGGCTGTGTGGATCATCGCCTATGGTTTTGTTCAGGCGTCTTCACCTCGATTGATTAAGCGTTTGCACAGTGGTATGGGGCCTGATGGTAAAACAGCGCTTCTAGCTGTATTTACTTTAATGTTTGTGCCGGGGCTTATTGCCTGGTTTCTGTATGCAGGGTTTAACCCGGGTGTTACGATCGTTACCGGGCTGGTTATATTTGCAGTGGTGTTCGCTATAAACTCTGCATTGCATTCATATTTAATAGTGGCCTGGTCGCATCACGATAAAGTTGCCATGAATGTTGGCTTTTATTATATGGCGAATGCTGCTGGGCGCTTAGTTGGGACAATATTATCAGGCTGGGTTTACCAGGCGTATGATCTTGTGGGCTGTTTGCTGGTATCCAGCGTACTGGTTTTGCTGGCGACTATAGTTTCATTAAAACTACTCGTAGAAAATATGCCAGCACGCCATTAGCTATCCAGTACAGTGCCTGACTGAGAGCGGCTTAACATATCCCTGGCATGATCAATCGTTTGTTGCGTAATCTCAACGCCACCCAGCATTCGTGAAATTTCATCCACGCGTTGTTCCATTTCCAGTGGAATGATTTCAGTGCGGGTTTCTTTTCCGTCACTGTGTTTGTAAACCTGCATATGATGGTGGGCCTGTGATGCTACCTGGGGCAGGTGTGTAATACAGAAAACCTGACGGCTTTCACCCAGTGCGCGCAGGTGCTTGCCTACAATTTCTGCAATACCACCACCGACGCCGCTATCGACTTCATCAAAAATCAGGGTAGGGATGCGACCCTGGGTCGCGGTTATCATTTGTATGGCCAGGCTGATTCGGGCTAACTCACCACCAGAAGCTGTTTTAGCCAGCGCTTTAAATGGCTGGCCAGTATTGGTGCTAACCATATATTCAATCGTGTCCATTCCAGTCGCTGAAGCAGTCTCCCTGGTGCTTAACTGTATTTGAAACTTGCCTCCGGCCATACCCAGGGTTTGCATAGAGTCACTGATTGCTTTATTAAGTTTTTTAGCGGTTTTACTGCGTGAGTCTGTGAGTTTTTTGCTGAGTGTATCGTATTTTTCCTTAAGCGCATCAACCCTGGATTCGAGCTGGCTCAGGTTTTCATCGGCATGGTCTAGCTCGTTTAATTCTTCTGACAGGGTTTCAAATAAATTAATTAACTGTTCAGGCTCCACATGATGCTTGCGAGAGAGATCATGAATGACCCCCAGTCGAGTTTCAACTTCATTAAAGCGTTGTGGGTCGCTGTTAAGATTCTCATTATAGTCACGCAATAAAATGGCGCTCTCTTCAATTTGTACTAATGCTTCAGAGAGCAGTTCATGTGCGGGGGTGAGGCTGTTATCTGTTGCCAGCATCGATTCAATTTTTGCAGTCTGTTGAGAAATCTGTGAATGGATGCTGTTTTCATCGGCATCATATAATGCAACTAAAGCCGCACTTGAGTTTTCACTCAGTTGATCAGCATTGGCCAGGGTTTGATGTTCCTGCTGTAAGCTATCAATTTCGTTTTCCTGTAATGATAGCTCTTCGAGTTCATTGACCTGGTAGCGCAGTAAGTCCAGTCGGTCATTTTTATCTTTGCAGGCTTCTTGCAAGCTGGTGAGCTTTTCTCTATTACTTAACCAGTCTTTATAAGTTGTTTTAACATCAAGTAAGAGCTTACTGTGATTGGCATAATCATCCAGTAACTGGCGTTGCATATCTGCTTTCATTAAAGACTGGTGTTCATGTTGCCCATGGATATCGACTAACATTTCCCCCAGTTGCTTCATATCCTGTAATGGAACCGGGCTGCCATTTATAAAGGCGCGTGAGCGTCCGTCTGCACCTAAACGTCTACGCAGCAAACAGTCACTATCAGCATCAAGTTCTTTATCTTTTAGCCAGTTACTAACATCAGGCAGGTTAGTAATATCAAACTCGGCACTAATTTCGGCTTTACTGGAGCCTGCCCTGACACTATCAGAGTCGGCACGGTCACCCAGTAATAAACCGAGTGCACCGAGTAAAATTGATTTACCCGCACCTGTTTCACCCGTAAGGGTTGAGAGCTTGTCTTTAAAATCAAGGTCGAGGTGATCAATGATGGCAAAGTTACGAATTCGAATGTGGGTTAGCATAGTTTTTTTACTGTGTATTTAAAGTCAGTTTTTATTGCGGTTTACTTTTTATAGTTGCTCACTCCAGTGCAGTTTTGCACGGAGTATTTCAAAGTAATCATAACCAGCAGGGTGAATGAGGTGTACTGTGCTGGACTTTTTCTGGATGCTTATTTTATCTCCGGGTTTTACATCAAAAGCTATTTGTCCATCAAATGTAACCTGGGACGTGGTCTGCTTGCTTTCCCCGATGACAATTTCGACTTTACTGCTTGCATTAATTACCAGTGGTCGGTTGGTCAGGGTGTGAGGGCAAATTGGAACCAGTACCATGGCCTCTAAGGTTGCATGAAGTAAGGGGCCGCCACTGGATAAAGCATAAGCGGTTGAACCCGTGGGTGTTGAAACAACCATGCCATCGGCGCGCTGGAAGTTAACAAACTGGCCATTGATATAGGTTTCAAACTCTATCATTCTGGCTACATCACGAATATGTACAACCACATCATTAAATGCCATCGCTTCTGCAACAACACGGTTATCGCGAATTACCTGAGCCTCTAATAAAAAGCGGCACTCATCAACGTATTCGCCCTGTAAAATTTTATCCAGGTGTTCAAACATTTCATCTGGGGAGATATCAACCAGAAAGCCCAGACGTCCCAGATTAATGCCTAGTATAGGGGTATGCGAATCAGCCAGGGAGCGTACCACGCTTAGAAAGGTTCCATCACCCCCTACGACTATTGCCAGGTCTGCCTGTTCCGCTAACGTGGCTCTGTCTACACACAGGGTATCGTTAATCAGGTTCTTAGCCGTATTATCAAAAACAATACTGCAATCTTTTTCGGCTAAAAATGCTACCAGCTGTTTTACTGTTTTACTAACCGCTTCGCTATTGTCCTTTGCGATAATGCCGATAGTGTTTACTTTCATGGTCATTGTAGGGTCACTCAGTTTATTATTAGTTTAATGTTTATGTGACTTTTCAGCTAATTCATAAAGTAGCTCAAGCGCCTGTCTTGGGTTCAGGTCATCGATATCCAGTTCCTGTAGCTGCTCTACAATTGGGTGGGGGTTATTGTTAAATAATTCCAGTTGTCCGGTGGTTTCTTCGACGAATACTTCATGGGCACCCGCCGACTGACGTTCCAGTATTTGTAGTTTTTTACGAGCGTTTTTAATAACCGAGGTGGGTACACCGGCAAGCTTGGCGACCTGTAAACCATAACTCTGGTTAGCCGGGCCATCTTTAACCGCATGCATAAAGACAATACTGTCACCGTGCTCAACCGCATTCAGGTGAACATTTTTCACGGTTTTTATTTCATCCACCATAGAAGTTAATTCAAAGTAGTGGGTGGCAAAAAGTGTAAAGGGTCTGCTTTCTAATGCCAGGCTCTCTGCACATGCCCAGGCCAGGGATAAGCCGTCAAAGGTGCTGGTGCCGCGACCAATTTCATCCATTAGTACCAGGCTTTTTTCTGTTGCATTATTCAGGATGTTTGCCGCTTCGGTCATCTCAACCATAAAGGTAGAGCGCCCCGAGGCCAGGTCATCTGATGCGCCAATTCGTGTGAAAATTCGGTCAACCGGGCCGATCAGTGCTTTCTGGGCAGGGACATAACAACCGATATGTGCCATTAAAACGATCAGCGCGGTCTGCCGCATATAGGTTGATTTACCACCCATATTCGGGCCGGTAATAATAAGCATGCGTTGCTGGTCGTTTAGCCGTGCATCATTTGGAATAAAGCTGTCCTGGGTGACCATTTCAACCACCGGGTGTCGGCCTGCACTAATAGAAATTCCGGGGCGCGCCTGGAATTCAGGTTGCGTGTAGTTTAATGTATCGGCACGCTCGGCAAAGCAGCTCAGTGTATCTAGTTCAGAAAGACCTTCTGCACATTGTTGCAAGGGAATAAGTGCAAGCAGTAGCTTGTCCAGCAACTGTTCATATAAGGCTTTTTCTCGACTTAAGGCACGCTCCTTGGCGCTTAATACTTTATCCTCGAACTCTTTAAGTTCCGGTGTGATAAAACGTTCAGAGGATTTTAAAGTTTGTCGGCGAATATAATCATCCGGTGCGTTATCAGACTGTGCACGGGAAATTTCAATATAGAAACCATGTACGCGGTTATAGCTTACTTTTAAAGTGCTAATACCGGTGCGTTCTTTTTCCCTGGCTTCAAGGTCAACCAGGAACTGGTCTGCATTTTTACTGAGGTTTCTTAGTTCATCAAGTTCACTGTCATAGCCTTCAGCAATAACCCCGCCGTCACGAATAACTACCGGCGGATTTTCGGTAATGGCCGATTGTAATAGTGCGACAGTCTCAGGGTGTTCACTGATTTGTTGCGACAACTCATTGAGCTTTTCTGCGGCAAGCTGTGCTAGCTGCTGTTGAATAAGTGGTAACTTTTCTAATGAGTTACCCAGGGTGAACAGGTCGCGAGGCCGTGCTGATTTAATGGCCACTCGGCTTAGAATACGTTCAATATCACCAATATGTTTTAACTGGTTTTGTATCTCACTGTATTCACGATTTTTTAATAATACAGCAATCGCATCATGACGTGCTTTAAGCTGGGCCTGGTCGCGCAAAGGTCTATTAACCCAACGGCGCAAACAACGGCTACCCATGGCGGTGCTGGTTTTATCAATAACACTGGCAAGCGTGTTTTCATAACCACCGCTTAAGTTTATTTCTAGCTCAAGGTTACGTCGGCTTGCCGCATCGAGCAATACAGAGTCTTCACTGCGTTCAACTCGCAGGCCCTGGATATGGGGCAGGGCAGTACGTTGTGTATCATTGACATATTGCATCAGGCAGCCAGCAGCCATAATGGCCTGGTTCATGCCATCGCAACCAAACCCCGAAAGGTCTTTAGTGGCAAACTGCTCGGTGAGTATGCGCTCACAGGTATCAATTTCAAAATACCACGGTGGCTGTCGACGCAGAGCTTTAGTGGATGATAACTGTGAATAAAAAATATCGTCCTCAGAAATGAGCACTTCCGATGGCTTGATGCGTTCCAGTTCGGTTTGTAATTGTTCAAGACTATTAAGTTCCTGGACAAAAAAGCGTCCAGAACTCACATCGAGTACTGATATTCCTACCAGGTCCTTGCTAGAAGAAATCGCCATGAGGAAATTATCGCGGCGTTCCTCCAGCAGATTTTCATCCGTTACGGTGCCAGGGGTCACGATGCGCATCACCTTGCGCTCAACCGGTCCTTTGGTGGTTGCCGGATCACCAACCTGCTCGCAGATCGCCACCGACTCACCAGCTCTAATCAGGCGGGATAAGTAATTATCCGCGGCGTGAAAGGGGATACCGCACATGGGTATGCCTTCTCCATTGGATTTACCCCTGGCGGTCAGGGTGATATCGAGTAGCTGTGATGCTTTTCGGGCATCATCGAAAAACAGTTCATAGAAATCACCCATGCGATAAAACAGCAGGATATCTGGATGCTCTGCTTTAATGCGCAAAAACTGCTGCATCATGGGTGTGTGCTGACTATTGCTGGCTGATTTAGCGGGCGCTGCAGTCTTAACCGCTGAAAGGGCGGTGGAATCAGGGTTTTTGGGATTATCTATTGTAGTATCGGGTGTGGGTTTGGTGGCTGCTGTCATGGGCTAAATTTTACTGTTAACCGCAGACCAACGTAAAGCTTTAGCTTGCAAAATAATTCCACCGTTGTGAATTAGGTGGCTTTTCTAACGGGAAACTTATTTGCGAGTCGTAGGATTGAGAGTAATAAATATCAGCGAAGCACAGAACGGTTCAGTCTGCTTTCACTTTAAAACTTCGCCGCTTAACTTATAATGGCGCCATGAACCCGCAAAACATATCCGAGCTGGCACAGCAACTCTCTTCTCAATTGATTAAACAGCAACAAGTGCTGGCCTGCGCGGAGTCCTGTACCGGCGGCTGGATAGCAAAAGCGATTACCGATATTGATGGTAGCTCGCAATATTTTGACTGCTCGATTGTGACCTACAGCAACCAGGCCAAAACTAATCTGCTTGGAGTGCAGTCCGCTACACTGGAGAGTCACGGGGCTGTAAGCCAGGCGGTGGTCAAAGAAATGGTGCTGGGTTTGCTGGATCGCTGTGATGCTAGCCTGGGGATATCAGTGAGTGGTGTGGCGGGCCCTGGTGGCGGCACTGCGGATAAACCTGTGGGCACGGTATGGATCGCCTGGGCTCGACCTGGACAGTTAATCGAAGCGGTAAGGTTTAAGTTTAATGGGGATCGTGAACAGGTAAGGCTTCAGGCGGTGCATGAGGCGCTTAAGGGTGTTGAGCGTTTGCTGAGCGAGGAGTAGCGTTTGCAGGTTTTATCGGTTACTGGCTTATTATGAAAGCGGCTGCAAATAAACGCATCTTTTTTGCTTTATGGCCCGATGATACAGTTCGAGACCATCTTAATTACGTTTTTAAACAGGCGTATCAGTCCAGCTTGCCCGGTCGTAAATTACCCGCTACCAACTTTCATTTAACGCTACACTTTCTGGGTAATGTTTCAGCGCAGATGTATGACTGTGTGGAAAAGGCTGCTGAGCAAGTCACGCTAAATCCATTTGAACTAAGGCTGGATACATTCGGTGCATTTGCAGGGGCCAGGGTGTTCTGGTCGGGGATGACGGGTATTCCTGGTGAATTAACGCAACTACAAAAAACTTTGGGGCAGTTATTGGTGTCCTGTGGCTACACGCCAGAAAGAAGGCCCTTTTCACCCCATGTTACCCTGATGAGAAAAGTTAAATGCACAGAAACTTTACAGGGTCATGAGCCCGTTCGCTGGCAGGTAGACCGCTTTGCTCTGGTGGAGTCTGTGAGTGTTGAGGGCGGGGTTGAGTATCGGCCTTTGAGGTTTTATGAGTTGGGTGGGGATAAATGACAATTGCTTTTAGTGGTATGCAAGTGGCTGGGGTCAGAGCCGTGTGAAGCCGGGTCTGACCCCGGTTAAAGGATACTGTGAAGTCTATCAGGTTCATTTGCCCGGGGTCAGACCGTTGCTTTTATACGCTCTGACCCCAGCTACTTGCATACCACTAACAGTTTTCATGCCAATATCAGCTACAGTCACTAGCATACCACCAACAGCATTCGCGACACTGCCTGAAACCCCTACAACAACGCCCATCCCGCAAACGGCTCAATTTCCTCCCGGTTACTGATCACGAGCTGATAGGCATTCGGGTTCAGGGAATAGTCTGCGGTGGTATCCACCTTCATCTGCTGCAACAGGTATCCCACCAGTGCACGCCTTACCTGCAATTCTATAACGCCGTCCTGAATATCATAATCATAGTTTAGAGCGGAACTCTGTTTTTCATTTAATCCAGGGTGAGCCTTCAGTTTCAGGCTAATGAGTTCAACCCAGTCCTCGTCATAGGACTGGCTCGACTCGGCATCTATATCCAGCATTTCGGCCTGGGTAAATCTTGAGAGTACGAAGTCCCGGAAGTCATAACTATCATGGTTATAGGCGCGCAAATGCCAGCGCAAGCCATTGTTTACCAGTGCATGGGGTTCAATAATGCGGCTATCCTGTTCGGCTTCCCGCTTGCTCAGTGAGTGATAAGTGGCTTTAAGCTGTTTACCATTTTTAATGGCGCGCACAATCTGCGCAAGAACGGCTTTTTCCGGGAGTCTCACCGGCAGGGGGAGGTCTTCGGCACTAATTCCATAAATGGGTTCGTCACCGCTGGGGTTATCCACTGAAAGTAAGTTTTGTGAAAACATGGCCAGCACAGTTTGTGGGCGCAGATCTGCAAACACTTCGTCAAACTTCTCCGTGGGAACAAAGCTGAATGAACTCGGGTTGTACTCCAGGTTATCTGGCGCCAGGTCATTATAAAGTTTCAGGTCTTTGGTCGCGGCCGGGTCTGAGATGCCATAGGCGCGGGCCAGCATACTGCGGCTAATCATCCCGGTGTAGTACGCCATTATCTCTATGAACTGTAGGCGCTGGCGTGTAGCAAACTTAATTTCATGGAGCATTTTGATGTTATCGGCCATGTTTCACTCTTATTTCTTCTAGTTATATATGCGACCTGATAAATATAGACTAGGTGATATAATTTATCAACATGATAAAAAGTATTGACACAATAAAAAGTATCAACTAATCTACAAACATATCGCAACGCATTAAATGCGCTATGCATGACAGACAAACTTAAAATACACAACCAGGGGAATAACAATGGATGACAACAAGAAAAAGGCACTTAGTGCAGCGCTAAGCCAGATCGAAAAGCAGTTTGGTAAGGGTTCGGTGATGCGCATGGGTGATGGCGGTGCGGCGACAAATATTGAAGCAATATCCACTGGCTCAATCTCACTGGATGTTGCCCTGGGTATTGGTGGTTTACCTAAAGGCCGTATCTGTGAAATCTACGGCCCAGAGTCATCCGGTAAAACCACCCTGACATTACAGGTGATTGCAGAAGCGCAGAAGTTGGGCGGCACCTGTGCATTCGTTGATGCGGAGCATGCGCTGGACCCATCCTATGCTGAAAAGCTCGGTGTTGATGTGGATGAGCTTTTAGTCTCTCAGCCAGATACCGGTGAGCAGGCCCTGGAAATTACCGATATGCTGGTACGCTCCGGTGCGGTGAGTGTGGTCGTGGTTGACTCGGTGGCTGCACTTACGCCCAAGGCGGAAATAGAAGGGGATATGGGTGATTCCCATATGGGTCTTCAGGCGCGTTTATTAAGCCAGGCGCTGCGTAAACTAACCGCTAATATCAAGCGTTCTAATACCCTGGTTATCTTTATTAACCAGCTGCGTATGAAAATTGGCGTGATGTTCGGTAACCCTGAAACAACAACCGGTGGTAATGCGCTGAAATTCTACTCATCAGTTCGACTGGATATTCGCCGTACCGGTGCCATTAAAAAAGGCGATGAGATTGTGGGTAATGAAACCAAGGTCAAAGTTGTGAAGAACAAGGTTGCGCCGCCGTTCAAAACAATCAACTTTGAAATTCTCTACGGTGAAGGGATTTCCCATGAAGGTGAAATTATCGACCTTGGGGTTAACTGCAAGATTATCGATAAAGCCGGTGCCTGGTATTCATACAATGGCGATCGTATTGGCCAGGGTAAAGACAAGGTGCGTACCTTTATGAAGGAAAACCCGGCGATTGCGGATGAGATAGAAGCGAAGATCCGTGAGGAGATGATGCCAAAAGATAAGCCTGTCGTTGAAGCCGAAGAGCCTCAGGTTGAAGCAGAAGATATTGCTGCTGAGATGGCGGAGATTGCTGAAGGGAAATAGGCAATAAGCTCCTTCTTAGAAAAAGAGGTAGTAATAAGCACCTCTCTTAGAATGAAAGAAGTAGTAATAAGCTCCCCTCTTAGAAAAAGAGGGGCTGGGGGAGATTAAATCCCCCTCAATCCCCCTTTGTTAAAGGGGGAGGTTTAACGGCCAATCCCTCTTTGTAAAAGGGGGAAGCTTAACGGCCAATCTACTTTGTTAAAGGGGGAAACTTAACGGTCTCCTTAATCCTTCTTTGTTAAAGGAGGGGAGCAAACCATCTCCCAGGTTTCGCTTTTCTAAGGGAGGGGTTTATTCGTCCACCTTAGTCCCGCTTATTCTAAGGGGGCTTGTGTTGATTTTGATAAGGTCCCCTCCTGTTTTTATAGGGAATTGATATGGGCAATAAAAAACGTACTCGGTCTGTGACTGAAACCGCGATAGATTCGCTTTCCCGACGTGAGCATTCCGTGCTGGAAATGCGTCGCAAGCTCACGCAAAAAGGCTTTGATGAGACGGAAATCGAAGACTGTCTCGAAAAGTTAATTGCGAATAATTTGTTATCGGAAGAGCGTTTTACTGAAAGTTATATTAATATGCGCATGCGGCGTGGTTACGGGCCACAACGCATCGCGCAGGAATTGCGTGAAAGAGGTATTAATGATGAGTATTTTCATGACTTCCTCGATCATAATAACCCCGAATGGCGCGGTGTAATGCATCAGCAATACGCTAAAAAATATGGGAATAAGCCAGCGCAGGAATATGCCGAGAAGGCTAAACGGGCAAAGTATTTGCAGTCCCGTGGGTTTCCGCTCGACTGGGTATTTAAAATTGATGCTATTGACTTAGAAGAGTACTAGATAAGGATATCTGCCCTAAATAAATCAATAGCTTAAACTATATAGTTAATGTAATTAATAATGACAACGACAGCTGAAGTTAGACAGAAATTTCTCGATTTTTTCAAAGATAAAGGCCACGAATGCGTAGCCTCAAGTTCACTGGTGCCGGGCAATGACCCAACCCTGCTATTTACCAATGCGGGCATGGTGCAGTTTAAAGACGTATTCCTGGGCCAGGATAAACGCAGCTATAACCGTGCGACATCCAGCCAGCGTTGTGTGCGTGCCGGGGGCAAACACAATGATCTGGAAAATGTCGGTTACACCGCGCGTCACCATACCTTTTTTGAAATGCTGGGTAACTTTAGTTTTGGCGATTACTTTAAGGAAGACGCCATCAAGTACGCCTGGGAGTTTCTGACAGAGGTCGTTGGTCTGCCTAAAGAAAAACTCTGGGTTACGGTTTATGATGAAGATACCGAAGCCGCTGACATCTGGTTAAAGCAGATTGGTGTTTCACCAGAACGCTTTTCGCGCATCGGTGATAAACCAGGTAAGCGATACGAAAGCGATAATTTCTGGGCTATGGGTGATACCGGTCCCTGTGGCCCCTGTACTGAAATCTTTTATGACCACGGTGAGAATATCTGGGGTGGCCCGCCGGGCACAGCAGATGAAGATGGTGACCGTTATATTGAAATCTGGAACCTGGTGTTTATGCAATACAACCGGGATAAGTCAGGCAAAATGGAGCCGTTGCCCAAGCCCTCTGTGGATACAGGTATGGGGCTTGAGCGCCTGGCTGCAATTTTACAGAACGGCCATAGCAACTACGATATCGATTTATTCCAGGTACTGATTGCTGCCGCAGCAAAAGAAACCGGTGCAAAAGACCTGAGCCACAGCTCATTAAAAGTAATTGCAGATCATATCCGTTCCTGTGCATTCCTGATTGTTGATGGCGTATTGCCGTCTAATGAAGGCCGCGGCTATGTGCTGCGTCGCATTATCCGTCGTGCCTTAAGGCATGGGCATAAGCTGGGTCAGAACGAGCTGTTTTTCTACAAACTGGTTAAGCCCCTGGTTGCGCAAATGGGTGAAGCCTATCCAGAGCTGGCTAAGGCACAGAAAGACGTTGAGTATGCATTAAAGAAAGAAGAGCAGCGCTTTGCGGAAACCCTGGATCAGGGCATGAAAATACTCGAAGAGGGTATTAGCGATATTAAGAACAATGTAATACCAGGCGAAATGGTCTTTAAGCTTTATGACACTTATGGCTTCCCGGTGGACTTAACCGCGGATATCGCCCGTGAGAAAAAACTGACGCTGGATATGGATGGCTATGAAAAAGCCATGGAAGCCCAGCGTGAACGTGCACGCTCCGCCAGCAAGTTCGGTGTGGATTACAATGACAGTATCGATACCGATGCGGTTACAGACTTTACCGGTTATGAGCATGTGCAGGATCAGTCTGAAGTTGAAGCCCTGTTTAAAGATGGTCAGGCCGTTGCTGAAATTACCGCAGGCGATGAAGCGGTGGTTATTTTAAAGAATACACCTTTCTATGCGGAGTCCGGCGGCCAGGTAGGTGATACCGGCTTGCTGAGTAATGACAATGCCAGCTTCGATGTAATGGACACGCAAAAGCAGGGCAAGGCCTTTATCCATATTGGTTCATTGGCTGAAGGCTCGTTAACGGTTGGTGATAAATTAACCGCCACGATTGATGCTGAGCGCCGTGATGCCACGATTCGCAATCACTCCGCCACTCACCTGATGCATGCGGCTTTACGCAAAGTGCTCGGTGAGCATGTGCAGCAAAAAGGGTCACTGGTTAATAATGAGCGCCTGCGTTTTGACTTCTCCCATAATGAAGCGGTTAAGCCTGAGCAGCTTTATGAAATAGAGCAGCTGGTTAATCAGGAAATACGTGCAAACCTGGACACAGAAGCCGAAGAAATGGCCATTGCTGATGCCAAGGCCAAAGGTGCTATGGCGCTGTTTGGTGAGAAGTATGGTGATGAAGTGCGCGTCGTTTCAATGGGTGACTTTTCAATCGAGCTGTGTGGTGGTGTGCATGTAAACCGCACGGGTGATATTGGCGGTTTCAAAATCATCGCAGAAACCGGCATCGCCTCGGGTGTGCGTCGCATTGAAGCCATAACCGGTGTCGCTGCGGTGGAATACGCGAATCTTCAATCTAGTAAAATCAATAAGATATCGTCACTTCTTAAAGCAAGTAATGACGAGCTTGAAGACAAGTTATCCCAGGTTTTAAGCAAACTAAAAGCCCAGGAAAAAGAGATTTCACAGCTGAAATCTAAAATGGCTACGCAAACCGGGCGCGACCTCACAGCCGACGCAGTTGAAGTGAATGGCCTGAAAGTTCTGGCGGTTAAACTCGAAGGCGTCGACAGCAAATCACTGCGCGACACCATGGACCAGCTGAAAAACAAACTGGGTGCAGCGGCCATAGTACTGGCCACCGTGGATGGCGAAAAAGTCAGCCTCTGCGCCGGTGTAACCAAGGCAGAGACCCAACGAATTAAAGCCGGTGACCTGGTAAATTCAGTGGCCTCACAGGTCGGTGGTAAAGGCGGCGGTCGCCCAGATATGGCAATGGCCGGCGGTTCACAACCCGAAAATCTGGATGCCGCACTGGGCTCTGTTAAAGCCTGGGTTGAAGCGCAGCTTTCTTAAAAATCTAAAGCTTTTTTTCCGCAAATAAACGCAAATGGACGCAAATGTATGATTGTTGTTTATGCGCCTGTGGCGCTATAACAACAAAAATTATATTTATCTTTATTAGCGTGCATTTGCGTTTATTAGCGGAAAACAGCTCTTAATCTTTACGCTATAACCATCTATTCGCAAAAGTAACAGTCTTGTGACATAATCCACCACCTGAAAGCCCGCCCACATAACCGTGGCGGGTTTTTAAGTGGTCGAAACGAATTTAAATAACTCTGAACTATCAAACAACATGGCATTAATTGTTCAAAAATACGGCGGAACCTCTGTAGGCACCATCGAGCGCATACAGGCGGTGGCTGACCGTGTCATTGCAAACCGCGATAAGGGCAACCAGGTGGTTGTGGTGGTTTCTGCAATGAGTGGTGAAACCAATCGCCTGATTGGTCTGGCCAGTGAAATCGAAAAGCATCCATCATCACGTGAAATGGATGTGCTGGTGTCTACCGGCGAGCAGGTAACCATTGCCTTACTAACCATGGCATTGCATGCCAAAGGCGCCAAAGCAAAATCCTATACCGGCGGCCAGATTAAAATGCTGACGGATAATGTGCATAGCAAAGCCAGGATACTCGATATCCAGTGCGGCAATATGCAGGAAGACCTTAACGATGGCAATATTATTGTGGTTGCGGGTTTTCAGGGGGTCGACGAGCAGGGCAATATCACCACCCTGGGCCGAGGTGGCTCAGACACCACAGCGGTGGCGATGGCTGCAGCACTCAAAGCGCAGGAGTGTCAGATCTACACCGATGTAGACGGTGTCTATACGACTGACCCAAGGGTTGAGCCGAAAGCGCGTAAGCTTGATCAAATTACTTTTGACGAAATGCTGGAAATGGCCAGCCTGGGCTCAAAAGTACTACAGATTCGCTCAGTCGAATTTGCAGGTAAATACAACGTTCCCCTGCGCGTCTTATCTTCATTTGAAGAAGTGCAGGGCGAAGGTACATTAATCACAACAGAGGATGAAGAAATGGAACAGGCCATAATTTCCGGTATTGCTTTTAATCGGGATGAAGCGCAGCTAACCATTTCCGGGGTGCCAGATAAGCCGGGTGTAGCATCCGACATACTCGGCCCTGTGACCGAAGCGAATATTGAAATCGACATGATCGTACAGAACGTGGGCGAAGACGGCACCACCGATTTCACCTTTACGGTTCATAGAAACGATTATGACACGGCACTCGCACTACTGCAGAAAACCGGTGAAGCCCTGGGCGCCAGGAAAGTAAAGGGCAATGATGCTATTGTTAAGATATCACTGGTGGGCGTAGGTATGCGTTCACATGCGGGTATCGCTTCAAGCATGTTTGCCGCACTTGGTAAGGAAGGTATTAATATTTTAATGATCTCTACTTCTGAAATTAAAATATCAGTTGTGGTCGATGAGAAATATTTAGAACTGGGTGTTCGCACACTGCACAGCGAGTTTGGATTAGAACAACAGCCTGCATAAATTTTAGTCACAGTTTTAGCTAGCTGTGTTAATATACGCCTCGGTTGAAAGAGGACACAAGGACTCCGGATGCCATTGGTGATTGAACAAAGGAGTAGGAAAAAATGTTAATCTTAACCCGCCGCGTAGGCGAAACACTGATGATTGGTGACGATGTATCCGTAACGGTACTGGGTGTTAAAGGCAACCAGGTACGTATTGGTATTAACGCACCAAAAGAAGTTTCTGTTCATCGTGAAGAAATTTACGAAAGAATTCAAAAAGAACAGGAAGGTCAACCATCGGGCAACTCATAATAGTAAAATTTATTACTATTTAGGCTTTACCTGAGAGCTGATCGAAGGTATTCTATGCCACCTCAAAACCGCCGCTTAAGTGCGGCGGTTTTGTTAGAAAAATCAAGGAATTGAAACATAGTATGCAGGGAGTTTGCATAGCTTCGTAAGAGTGCTGAAAGTGCTGTTACAAAAGAACTGGAGAGCTGGCCGAGTGGCTGGCAAAATTGTCTGGAACAATTTTGAACATGTTGATGCCTTTTTCAACATGGCCCTGAACAAGGGTGAGGGCAGGATAGCCCGAATAAGGCGCACATACCCGCTAACAGTACATAATACTGTTAACGAAGAATTGGAGAGCTGGCCGAGTGGCTGAAGGCGCACCCCTGCTAAGGGTGTATATGGGAAACCGTATCGAGGGTTCGAATCCCTCGCTCTCCGCCATATATAAAAAAAGCCCCACCCGCTTTCGCGGGTGGGGCTTTTTTTATATATGTCGAAGACCGAGGTCATGGTGAGAACCCATGGTTCGAAAAAATTGCCGGGAGCAATTTTTAACATGGCAAGCTTCAAGCCATGGCCGCGAAGCGGTGAGCGCAGGGATAGCGCGAATAATCCCTGGATCGTGTCCTTTAAAAGTAAGTACCTATTCGCAGTAGCGGGTGGGGGTCGCTAGCCACAGGAACACAAAGCCCACAGAAATGCCAAATTGTTCGTACGGCAGAGCCGCAAAAAAACCTCCCCCTTAGAAAAAGGGGGAATGAGGGGGATTAAATCTCCCCCAGCCCCTCTTTACAAAGAGGGGAGCATATTCACTACGCCTTTTATTTAAAAGTCAGGTTTTACATCTCTTATATCCTTATAAAAATAACCTCTCTGTGATCCACTGTGTCCTGCGTGTCTCTGTGTCAATTCTTTTGATAAACACAATCCCAGGATCAGTGTCCTTTAAACGTAAGTACCTGTTCGCAGTAGCGGGTGGGGGGGAGCCACAGGAACACAATGCCCACAGAAATGCCAAACTGTTCGTACGGCTGAGCCGCAAAAAAACCTCCCCCTTAGAAAAAGGGGGAATGAGGGGGATGAAATCTCCCCCAGCCCCTCTTTACAAAGAGGGGAGCATATTCACTACGCCTTTTATTTAAAAGCCAGGTTTTACATCTCTTATATCCTTATAAAAATAACCTCTCTGTGATCCACTGTGTCCTCCGTGCCTCTGTGTCAATTCTTTTGAAAAACACCACTATGTAACAAATAAACCCCTTTCCTCAATCTAAAAACAAACTTGGTCTGAGTCACCGAACTCATGCCAGGCTCAAACGTCGCCGCAGGCAAAAACGAATTAATATAGTCAGACTTAATATCACTAAAATAAGCCTTAAACTCCTTCAGCG
>Ga0316207_10002171_pt1 | contig 20977 bp, 17 predicted proteins | sample 6weekpyrite_MG_FD_204943 | JGI IMG/M metagenome (GOLD analysis project Ga0316207, IMG submission 204943) | Microbial mat bacterial communities from mineral coupon in-situ incubated in ocean water Damariscotta River, Maine, United States -... | ecosystem: Environmental > Aquatic > Marine >...
CTTTTGCTTCGCCGCCTTGAGCTTCTGCCATGACTTTGGTCAGTGCTGCTGTTAATGTCGTTTTACCATGGTCAACGTGACCGATGGTGCCCACATTGACGTGGGGTTTATTACGTTCAAACTTTTCTTTAGACACGACCGTCACCTCTGTAGAGTATTAAGGCAGCCACCTGGCCACTCAATAAATTAATAATAAAAATTTTCCAACTATCTCATTTTCCGGCTAACCCATTCGCTGGTTTACAATTACCTCAGACACTGATTTTGGTGCCTGCACATATTTTGCAAATTCCATCGAATAGGTTGCACGTCCCTGGGTGGCTGAACGCAAATCCGTTGAATAACCAAACATTTCGGACAACGGCACTTCAGCCTTAATTTGCTTTCCTGCGGGGCTATCTTCCATGCCCTGCACTATGCCACGGCGACGATTCAAGTCACCCATGACATCCCCCATATAATCTTCAGGGGTCACCACTTCTACATTCATTACCGGCTCCATCAGAACCGGGCCGGCCTTTAATGCCGCGTCACGAAAACCCATAGATGCAGCAATCTTAAAAGCCATTTCACTCGAATCCACATCGTGATAAGCGCCGTTATATAGAGTGATCTTTAAATCCTCTATCGGGAAACCGCCAAGCACACCATTGAGCATCTGCTCCCGCACGCCATTCTCTATTGCCGGAATATATTCTTTAAGAATAACGCCATCTGCAATATCATTAACAAACTCGAAACCAGAGCCCTGCTCCTGCGGCTCTAAACGCAAACAGATATGCGCAAACTGACCACGCCCACCGACTTCACGCTCAAATATTTCTTCGTGCTCCACCGTGCTGGTTAAAGCTTCGCGGTAGGACACTTGCGGATTACCGACATTGGCATCCAAACTGAATTCACGCAACATTCGATCAACAATAATCTCCAGATGCAATTCACCCATGCCGGAAATAATAGTTTGACCTGACTCTTCATCGAGATGCACTCGAAACGAAGGGTCTTCCTGCGCCAGCTTCGATAGCGCCAAAGCCATTTTATCTTGATCTGCTAGCGTTCTGGGCTCAACCGCCACCGATATTACCGGTTCAGGAAACTCCATCTTCTCTAGCGTAATACGTTTCTTTTCATCACAAAGCGTGTCGCCGGTACTGGTAATTTTTAAACCAATTGCCGCTGCGATATCGCCGGCGCGCACCTCTTTTACTTCTTCGCGACTATTGGCGTGCATTTGCACCACACGACCTATACGCTCTTTTTTACCTTTAACCGGGTTGTAAACCGAGTCGCCTGACTTTAATACACCCGAGTAAACCCGGAAAAACGTCAGATTGCCCACAAAAGGATCTGTGGCAATTTTAAATGCTAACGCCGCAAACGGCTCATCATCACCCGGGTGACGCTCGCCCTCTGACTCATCTTCATTAATACCAACAATAGAAGGCACATCCAATGGAGACGGCATATATTCTATAATCGCATCCAGCATCGCTTGCACGCCCCTGTTCTTAAAGGCCGAACCGCAAAACACCGGTACCATTTCATTTGCCAGGGTACGAATCCGTATACCCTGCTTTATTTCCTCTGCGGATAACCCACCTTCTTCAAGGTACTTATCCATTAATTCTTCGCTGGCTTCTGCCGCCGACTCAACCATCGCCTCACGCCACGATTCACAATCGCTCAACATGGCTGCCGGTATATCACCTTCTTCATAGGTCACCCCCAGATCATCGGAGCTCCAGTGAATGGCTTTCATTCTAATTAAATCAACAACGCCTTCAAAATCTTCTTCCGCACCTATCGCTAACTGCATAGGAACCGGATTGGCACCAAGACGTTCTTTCATCTGCTCGATCACACGCAAAAAATCTGCGCCGGAGCGATCCATCTTGTTAACAAATGCCATACGCGGCACCTGATATTTATTCGCCTGACGCCATACGGTTTCAGACTGTGGCTCTACGCCACCCACCGCACAGAACACGGCAACCGCACCATCGAGCACGCGCAAAGAGCGCTCAACCTCAATGGTAAAATCCACATGACCCGGGGTATCAATAATATTGATACGATGCTGGTCAAACTGGTGATCCATTCCCTTCCAGAAGCAAGTGGTTGCGGCGGAGGTAATTGTAATACCTCGCTCCTGCTCCTGCTCCATCCAGTCCATGGTGGCCGCGCCATCATGGACTTCACCAATCTTGTGCGAAACTCCGGTATAAAATAAAACACGCTCGGTAGTCGTTGTTTTACCCGCATCAATGTGGGCCATAATGCCGACATTGCGGTATCGCTCTAACGGAGTTGTTCTCGCCATTTTCTCAAGACTGCCTAACTACGTGCCACTACCAACGGTAGTGAGCAAACGCCTTGTTAGCTTCAGCCATACGATGAGTATCTTCTCTCTTCTTAACAGCTGAACCACGCTGCTCAGAAGCATCCATCAACTCACCTGCCAATTTCAATTGCATCGATTTCTCGCCACGCTTACGCGCCGCTTCAATCAACCAACGCATCGCCAATGCCTGGCGACGGGTTGAACGAACTTCGATAGGCACCTGATAAGTTGCACCACCTACACGGCGAGACTTAACCTCAACCAATGGCGCAACATTTTCCAGTGCCGAGTCCAGTATATCCATAGGGTCGGTGTCAGATTTCTTTGCAACGATTGTATCTAGAGCGTCATAAAGGATGCGTTCGGCTACGGCTTTCTTTCCGCCTTTCATCACCATATTGATGAACTTAGCCAGCTTCTCACTTCCAAACTTGGGGTCTGGAAGGATAATACGTTTCGGGACTTCTCTTCTTCTTGGCATCTTATTACCTTAATTATGTGTAAAGCTAAGCGCTTATTACTTAGGACGCTTAACGCCGTACTTAGAACGACCGGCTTTACGATTTTCAACACCCTGTGTATCCAGGCTACCGCGAACAACGTGGTAACGAACACCAGGTAAATCTTTAACACGACCACCACGAATAAGAACAACACTGTGCTCCTGTAAGTTGTGACCTTCACCACCGATATAGCTTGTTACTTCGTAACCATTGGTTAAACGAACACGAGCCACCTTACGCATTGCTGAGTTAGGCTTTTTAGGTGTAGTTGTATATACACGAGTACATACTCCGCGTTTTTGCGGGCAAGCCTCTAACGCTGGAACATTGCTTTTTTCAACTTTGCTCTTGCGCGGGTTGCGTACTAACTGATTAATTGTTGGCATAAACAATTCTCTCTCAACTACCTGGAACCGCCAGGCCGGACTTAAACATTCCCCGTAACCACGCTTTTTCAGGGCAGATACTAAACAACAGGCGCAGCTCCAAAAAAAGCTACGCCTGTTGCGGGAGCGGAATATTATGCTTATCAGGGCGCTGTGTCAAGTGAAAGTGGGGTTTATTGCGTGATTGATACAATGAAGATGAATCTTGTTTTTTTAAAAGCCTTCTCCCTGTTTTGATTTCGATTAGATTTGCAGAAAGAGATACGGACTTCAATCAACTTTTGGCATCATCACAATCAAGGGCATAGCAAAAAAGCGCCCTTTCACGGTTAAAGATACGCCCGAGAAGTAAAGTGCCAGGTCAAAAAAAACAACATACCACCCCCCTTACATCACTTTATTCGTTCCACAAAACATTAAAAACATAGAATTTCGATTACATATATCAACTACAAATTTGGCTTTTTAATATATAATTCCCCACGAGCCCGTAGGCTCTTTTTCGATTTCATATATCTAAAATAAACTAAAGGAATTCATTAAATGAAAATACCAGCTATTATTATTGCCACCATTTTACTTTTTTCAAGTAATGCACAAGCTAGAGACGACCATTACATGCTGCCCCTTAAAGATGTAATGGCGCGCGCCACAGCAGAGCACATGATCAATGACAGCGTTAAATATTTTTTTGGCAAAACCAAACACCCGAAAATAAAATCCAGTTTTGGCGAAGCCAGCACAAATAAAAAAACCAATGCTTTTAATAAAACCGATGTTGAAGCATGTCAATGGGCCTTTCTTAGCGCAATAAAACAGCTCCACACCAAGGCCATTAGCCTGGGTGCCAATGCCGTTGTCAATATTCGCAGCAACTACAAAAACAACCTTATTAGCAGCGAAACAGAGTACCAATGCGGTGCCGGCACATTTGTAGCAGGAGTTGCCCTTAAAGCTGATTTTGTAAAAATCTAAATCAGTGTTATGTGAGGGCAACTAGCGCTCTCACATAACGCATTCTCCTTTTACGTTTTTTGACACTTAACCCAAATGAGAGGCTTGCACCAGCTGGCTTTACTATAAAGCCAAGCAAGCATCGTCATTTTCGAGCGCAGCCTGCGGAAACCCGGCGACTTTAAATACGTTTCAGGAGACTAGAAGCCCGCATCGTCTATCTTAACTATATTAAGAAAATATTCGCATTACCCGAGACTGTACAACTTTAAATTGCCATTTTCCAGAGTTACCCACTTTCCGGAGCCAACTTAAAATAAAGCCTTTACAAACAAGTAACACATACTTTACGGTGACCCATAAAAACATAAGGACTTGATATGAAATTATTCACCATTGCATTATTTTTATATGCAATCATTAGCCATGCAGCACCACCTATTCAACTTGCCAATACTTACTCATCCAATATAAATATAAAAAATTACTGGGTTAGTGAAAAACTTGATGGGGTTCGTGCTTATTGGAATGGCGAGAATTTTATTTCACGGCAGGGCAACATTATTCACGCACCTCATTGGTTTATTGCACCTTTGCCCACCACACCTTTGGATGGCGAACTATGGATAGATCGCGGACAATTTGAAAAAGTATCAGGCATTGCTCGACAACAAAAGCCTATCGACTCCAATTGGAATAATATAAAGTATATGGTGTTTGACCTGCCAGATAGCCGCGATATTTTTGATCACCGCTTGCACCAACTCGAAGCCATTATTCAGAACATTAACGCCAAACATATTCGGGCAGTTAAACAGGTTAACGTTTTATCTGCTGAATGGCTTAGCAAAAAGCTCGATGAAGTAACCGCAAACAAAGCTGAAGGATTAATGCTTCACTTAGGCTCGTCACTTTACAAAAACCAACGTAACAATGACTTATTAAAATTTAAAAAATATGCAGATGCCGAAGCCGTTGTTATTAAACACTACCCTGGTAAAGGAAAGCTAACCGGCATGATGGGTGCAATACTCGTTGAAATGCCCAATAAAAAACGCTTTAAAATCGGCACTGGATTCACCAATGATCAGCGTAAAAACCCACCCTCTATAAATTCAGTTATCACCTACAAATACTTTGGCTTAACCAATAAAGGCACACCTCGATTTGCAAGCTTTATGCGAATTCGCAACGCCTATTAAAAACACAAACCGATAAAAAATCAACCCGCCAACCACACCAAATAATTTATCAGCATAAAATAAATTCCTATTAATGAGATCAAAACAATAAAACTAAAATGTACCTGCTTTACGTTTTCAGACTTTAACGCTGGCTTAATAACACTTGTATGCAACATTACAAAAACACCAATAAAAAACGGCACGAAATAGTGCAGCCCCTGATTTACGCCAATGAACCGATCGAAATCAAAGTCTCCGGATACAACCCACAAAACGATAGCATGCAAACCAAGCCACAACATGTAAACCATAAAAGCGGATGAAACATGACTGACAATATTCAATGGTGTTTTTATTGCGTACTTTTTGTCGTGCGTATTTTCTAAATTTATAAGCATTAATATCAACAAAGGATTGAACGCATGTGAAATAAGCATAAGCCAGAACATATTTTTATATCAACACGGTGCTATATAACCAGAAAAAATGCAGTCCTGTATATAAAATCACAACCATTGCTGCCAATGGCGCATAAATAAACCCCAACAAGTTAACCGCAATACCTTTTTTAGAAGTTAGCTCTTTAATAAGAAAAAGACTTAACGCGAAAATCATTATATTTAACGCATTATATTCAAAATCGATTAAATCCACAGGCGTTAAATTTGGGTTTACACTACTGAGAAACAAAAAATCAATCGTTAGCCAAACTACATATATAAATGGCGCCAACAATAAATAAGGCTTTAACTCAAAATGATATTTATTATTTTCATGCTCGATTAAAATCTGCACATTAAACCATTTCAACACATCTTTTATTACAAACATATAAACACAAAACACAATGGGGTTAAGATAGCTTTGAAGCACAAAATGAGTGATATGTTCTAGATTCATTTATTGTCGCTTTTTATAGTGACTCGTTTTTGTGATGAAGTTTAGATAGCTATAACATAAGCTTGGCCTGCACGGCGGCAACATTGACACGAAACTGTACTGCATGACATACTGCTTTCAGTCGTCATTCGTCTAAGAACTCCATCTTAAGCTGTAGGCATTATGTATAGTTATACTGTTTTCTTATCCAATCGTCGAATCATTTTTAAATTTTTAATTATAGCCAGCATTATGGCTTACTCAGTTACAGGAGTAACGGCATCCATGTTTCAAAAAGCGCAAGAAGACGTTGTTCTGTTTTCACCAATGGAAGGAGTTATAACGTTTGATGGGACTCCCGTCAATGGTGCGAAAATTGAAAGATTTCTTAAATGGAAAGATGAAACTGGTGAAACTGATAGTTTCACCACAGACCACGCAGGGCATTTTTTTCTGCCCATTAAAAAAGATAATATCACCGTAAACATAATGACAACCTTTGTTGTAGAACAGAAGCTTAGCGTAACCTATAAAAACCAAGTGTATATCATATGGGTTATGGGCAAAGATAGCAAAAATGAATTTGGTGAGTTAGGCGGAGAACCCGTTAACTTTAAATGTGATCTAGCTGACGATGATAGACCTATGAGACTAGAAAGTGCATTGTTATTAACTAAGTGCACATGGGATTCAATTAAAAGCATAAAGGATTAACTATTATGACGCAATTAACTCCAAGAGCAGCCGCTGAGCTAGCTAAAGATATTTACCTTGTTCAAAATGAAATGCTATTACCGGTTTTATTATCAAGGGCAGAATTTTCTATCAACAAAAGCGAAAAAGCAGGACTTACTGCGAAAGTTGGTGGGCGTTTTTTTAAAGGCGCTAAAGATGGTTTTGGTATTTGCGCCATGGGCGGCAAAGGCTACGAAAAGGATTTATTTATGATTTTTAGGGGTTCTACTGGCGCAAACAACAATGCCGACTGGATAAGCAACGCCCGCATAGGCGTTCAATTATCATCCAATGCATTACCGGTACATATTGGTTTTAATGAAATTTTTAAAAGCATGCTACCAAGCATTAAAACATTTCTTAATGACAATAAGGGCAACATCGAAAACGTGCATTGCGTAGGTCATAGCTTAGGTGGCGCGATTGCAACGCTGGCGGCGGATTGGATTAAAAGTCGTTTGAAAAAAAATGTCAAACTTTATACCTTCGGCGCACCTAAACCAGGGCTTATGCTTTTTGCCACTAACCTGACACAAAAATTAAAAAAAGAAAATATTTTTCGCACCTATCATGCAACCGACCCCGTGCCAATGATTCCTGTTTTCCCTTTTGTTCAGCCACCATTGCCTGGCTACGGCCACTACATTCCATCAAGTGAAAGCATTATTTCAGCCAATGCTCACGACATGAAAAATTATTTAACATCTGTAAAAGAAACCACCTGGAAATTACTTGAGCGACGCAGCCCACCTTTTGAAGTTGAGAGCATGGTTGAGGAATGGTTAAGATCTAAATCACCCGTTAATTCCGGCAGTCATAAAATATGGCAATGGATAAATTCCGGTATTATTTATGTTCTAAAAAAAATTTCCGGGCCGCTGATTCTTGCGCTGCAAGCGGGTTTAATTGGGGTTATTACGATCGCAGACTTAGTCGCCATGTTATTAATAAAAGGGCTAGAGCTAATAACGGCTGCGGGCGAATGGATATATCGCTTGATTGTAAAAATGATGCAAGCTGTCGGCATGGCCGTGGTTGAAGTTAAAGACATTTCAAAAGATTTAATGAGACGCGTCTTAACCAAGGTAATGGAAAAAACCAATGAAGAAGCTCGAAAGGCTATCAAGAGTATTTAAAACATTCTCACATCAATTTGGCAAACTACATTGCACAGAGTAAACATTTTTTATAACCAAAAAAAAGCCTGCTAAGTGCAGGCTTTTTTGAACTAGCATTACCCAGCTTAAGAATCAGCAGGCGTATCTTCCGACGATCCAACTTCAATCGCCGCCGTTGCTTCTGCTAGTCGCTCTAACGCTAACTCTTCCTTAGTTTGCATACGCTTTCTGCGACGTTCATTATGAAATGCCAAGCCGGTTCCCGCAGGAATCAGTCGGCCCACAATAACGTTTTCTTTCAGGCCGCGTAAATCATCTCTGCTGCCACGAACCGATGCCTCGGTAAGAACACGCGTGGTTTCCTGAAACGATGCCGCAGAGATAAATGACTCGGTAACCAATGAACCTTTGGTAATACCCAGTAACATTTTATGGTAACTACAAGGCACTTTGCCTTGCGCTTCCAGCTCAGTATTTACATCAATCAGTTTGCTTAGCTCAATGATTTCACCTTTGTGATAACGACTGTCACCACCGGTAATCACCTCGGCCTTACGCAGCATTTGCTTAATAATAACTTCGATGTGTTTATCATTGATCTTTACACCCTGCAGGCGGTAAACATCCTGAATTTCCTTAACCAGATAATCCGCCAGAGATTCAACCCCACGCAGGCGCAAAATATCGTGTGGATTAGGCTCGCCGTCCGCAATGATTTCACCCTGATCAACGTGCTCACCTTCAAACACGTTAATGTGACGCCACTTCGGAATTAACTCTTCATAGGCTTCACCATCATCGCCGGTAATCATTAAACGCTGCTTACCTTTGGTTTCTTTACCAAAGCCGATGATACCGGATTTCTCAGCCATAATTGCTGACTCTTTCGGAATCCGCGCTTCGAATAAATCCGCAACCCGTGGCAGACCACCGGTAATATCACGTGTCTTCGAAGACTCCTGCGGAATACGTGCAACCACGTCACCCACTTTCACTTCGTCGCCATCTTCGATACCAACAATCGCACCCGCCGGTAAGAAATACTGTGCTGGAATGTCGGTGCCGGCGATCATTAAATCATCGCCTTTATTATTAACCAGTTTAACCATTGGGCGCATATCTTTACCTGCCGCAGGACGCTGCTTGGGATCAATAACTACCGTTGAAGACAAACCGGTAATTTCATCCTGCTCTTTCTGTACACTCACACCCTCGATAAATTCACCAAATTGCGCTTTACCGTCAACCTCGGTGATAATCGGGTGAGTGTATGGATCCCATGTCGCAACAATCTGGCCACCTTCAACCGCATCACCTTCTGCGGTAGAAATGATTGCACCATAAGGTACTTTATAACGTTCTTTCTCGCGGCCTGCTTCATCAACAACACCAATTTCACCTGAGCGGGAAACCGCAACCAAGTTACCAGATTCCTGTTTAACGACTTTGATGTTATGCAAACGAACACTACCGTTATTTTTAACCGAAATATTATTTGCTGCCGCAGAACGAGATGCGGCACCACCGATGTGGAAGGTACGCATAGTTAGCTGGGTACCCGGCTCACCGATTGACTGGGCAGCAATAACACCCACCGCTTCACCCATGTTCACCATGTGGCCACGTGCCAGGTCGCGACCGTAACAGTTTGCACACACGCCGTGCACCGCTTCACAGGTAATAGCAGAACGAACCTTAATTTCGTCTACACCCATTTCCTCAACGCGTTCAACCCACTCTTCATCAAGGAAAGTACCGGCTTCGATTAATACTTCATCTGTACCAGCTTTTAATACGTCCGTTGCAACAACACGCCCTAAAACACGTTCTTGCAATGGCTCAACCACATCGCCACCTTCGATGATCGGCACCATAGTCACGCCATTTTCAGTGCCGCAATCTTCTTCCAGTACCACGTTGTCCTGAGACACATCAACCAGACGACGGGTTAAGTAACCCGAGTTTGCTGTTTTCAGTGCGGTATCCGCCAAACCTTTACGTGCGCCGTGGGTTGAGATGAAGTACTGAAGTACATTCAAACCTTCACGGAAGTTTGCAGTAATGGGGGTTTCAATAATCGAACCATCCGGTTTCGCCATCAATCCCCGCATTCCCGCTAGCTGTCTAATCTGCGCCGCACTACCACGCGCACCGGAGTCAGCCATCATGTAAATATTATTGAAAGAATCGGTTTTATGCGTGACACCTTCGGCATCTTCCACTTCGGTTTTGGAAATTTTATCCATCATGGCTTTCGCCACTTTCTCATTAGCATGAGACCAGATATCAACGACCTTGTTATAACGCTCACCATTGGTTACCAGACCCGACTCATACTGATCCTGTATTTCTTTCACTTCGGTTTCTGCACCGGAAAGAATATCGGCTTTTTCAGCTGGAATAACCATATCATTAAGGCAGATCGAAGCCCCTGCGCGAGTAGACTCACGAAAACCGGTATACATTAACTGGTCAGCAAAAATAACCGTGTCTTTTAAACCCGCCAAACGATAACAGGTGTTAATTAAGTTAGAGATATTTTTCTTGGTCATATCCCGGTTAACTAATTCAAACGGTAAACCTGCTGGTAACAACTCAGAGAGCATTGCACGGCCGACGGTTGTTTCAACCAACTTGCGCACAGTTTGCATTTCGCCGTTTTCATCCGGCATGGTTTCTAAAATTCGCACACGAATTTTAGATTGAATGTGTACGACTTTGTTTGCATGGGCACGGGTGGCTTCTTTAACATCAGCGAACACCATGCCTTCGCCTAGGCCATTAATGTTTTCGCGGGTCATGTAATACAAACCCAAAACGATATCCTGTGAAGGGACAATAATAGGCTCACCGGATGCGGGCGACAAAATATTATTGGTCGACATCATCATGGCACGGGTTTCTAACTGGGCTTCGATTGACAATGGCACGTGTACCGCCATTTGGTCACCATCGAAATCGGCGTTGAATGCAGTACACACTAACGGGTGAAGCTGAATCGCTTTACCTTCAATTAATACCGGCTCAAATGCCTGGATACCGAGCCTATGTAAAGTCGGTGCACGGTTAAGCATAACCGGATGTTCACGGATCACTTCTTCAAGAATATCCCAAACTTCTGCGCCTTCTTTCTCAACTAATTTTTTAGCGGCTTTAATGGTTGTTGCTAAACCGCGACGATGTAATTTACTAAAAATAAACGGCTTGAATAATTCCAGCGCCATTTTCTTGGGTAAGCCACACTGGTGCAATTTAAGTGTTGGACCAACCACAATGACCGAACGACCGGAGTAGTCAACACGCTTACCGAGTAAGTTTTGACGGAAACGGCCCTGCTTACCCTTAATCATGTCAGCTAAAGATTTCAGTGGGCGCTTGTTAGTGCCGGTAATGGCACGACCGCGACGACCGTTATCTAATAACGCATCAACCGATTCCTGTAACATACGCTTTTCGTTACGCACAATAATGTCGGGCGCGAACAGTTCTAACAAACGACGTAAACGATTGTTACGGTTAATTACGCGGCGGTATAAATCGTTTAGATCGGAAGTCGCAAAACGACCACCATCTAATGGCACTAATGGACGTAAGTCCGGTGGTAGAACCGGCAACACGGTCATGATCATCCACTCTGGCTTGTTGCCAGATTCAACGAATGAATCAATGAGTTTTAAACGTTTACCATAACGTTTTAATTTTGTTTCCGATGCAGTGTTACCCATGTCTTCACGAATTTGTTTGGCTTCTTCATCAAGATCCAAACTGCACAGCATTTCATAGATGGCTTCTGCACCCATGCGCGCATCAAATTCGTCGCCGTGTTCTTCAATGGCCTCTAAATACGTTTCATCCGACAGTAACTGGCAACGCTCTAAAGTTGTCATGCCCGGGTCGATAACCACAAATGCCTCGAAGTATAAAATACGTTCAATTTCGCGCAGGGTCATGTCCAGTAATAAACCAATACGCGAGGGTAATGATTTTAAATACCAGATGTGTGCAACCGGGCTAGCTAAATCGATGTGACCCATGCGGTCCCGTCGCACTTTAGACTGGGTAACTTCAACGCCACATTTTTCGCAAACGACACCACGGTGCTTTAAGCGTTTGTATTTGCCGCAAAGACATTCGTAGTCTTTTACCGGGCCAAAAATTTTCGCACAGAATAAACCTTCGCGCTCTGGCTTAAATGTACGATAGTTAATGGTCTCTGGTTTTCTAACTTCACCGTAGGACCAGGACATAATTTTATCAGGTGACGCCAAACCAATACGGATTGCATCAAAGTCGTCGTCCGCTGCCTGATTGTTTAATAACTTGAGTAGATCTTTCAAAATCTTATCTCCAAAATTTTATGTTTACTGAATAATTAATTGAGTCGAAAATTAAAACCAATAATTATTCCGCATCCTGTTCCAGTTCGATATTGATAGCCAATGCGCGAATCTCTTTCAACAACACATTGAATGATTCCGGCATACCGGCTTCCATACGATGATCACCATCAACAATATTTTTATACATCTTATTACGCCCGGACACATCATCGGATTTAACCGTTAACATTTCCTGCAAGGTATAAGCCGCACCGTAAGCTTCCAGTGCCCACACTTCCATCTCACCAAAGCGCTGACCACCAAACTGGGCTTTACCCCCTAATGGTTGCTGGGTAACTAAACTGTACGGACCGGTTGAACGTGCGTGCATTTTGTCATCAACCAGGTGATTGAGTTTGAGCACGTACATTACACCAACCGTTACTGGACGATCAAATGCTTCACCGGTACGACCATCCCACAATGTGGTTTGACCCGTAACCGGCAAATCCGCCAGCTCGAGCATGCGATGAATTTCTGCTTCCTCTGCACCATCGAATACCGGTGTTGCCATCGGCACACCTTTGCGCAGATTACCCGCCATTGTCATCAGTTCGTCATCACTGAATCTCTTCAGGTCAACTTTATCCTGGTTGTGGTTATACACCTGATCAAGGAAAGTGCGCATCTCGGTTGTTTTGCACTTATCATCAAGCATCTTACCGATCTTCAGGCCTAACCCCTGTGCCGCCCAACCCAGATGTGTCTCTAAAATCTGGCCCACGTTCATCCGTGATGGAACACCCAAGGGGTTCAACACGATATCAACCGGACGACCATGCTCGTCGTATGGCATATCTTCAACCGGTACGATCATTGAAACCACACCCTTGTTACCATGACGACCCGCCATTTTGTCACCCGGCTGCATGCGACGTTTAATAGCTAAATAAACCTTAACCATTTTCAGTACGCCCGGCGCTAAATCATCACCGGTTACAATTTTGCCTTTCTTCTCTTCAAATAACTCATCGAGTTCTTTGCGAGTGTCTTTTAATTGCTTAGCCAATACTTCTAATGCTGCATTCGCATCATCGGTTTTTAAACTGATTTCAAACCACTTAGACTTTTCAAGATCATCAAGATATTCCTGCGTAATCTTCGCACCAGCTTTAAGGCCTGCAGGCCCACTCGCTGCCTGCTTGTTAAGCATGATTTTTTCAGCGCGCGCATAAACATCTTTTTGCGCGATACGCCACTGGTCATTGTTATCTTTGCGCGCTTCCGCAATTTGCTCTTCTTCAATTTCAATTGCGCGTTTGTCTTTTTCAACACCGTCACGGGTAAAGACCTGCACCCCAATTACGGTACCGACTTTACTTGAAGGAACCCGTAAAGATGAATCTTTAACGTCTGACGCTTTTTCACCGAAGATGGCACGCAGTAATTTTTCTTCTGGTGTTAATTGGGTTTCACCTTTAGGTGTAACTTTACCAACCAGAATATCGTTACCGCTAACTTCAGCACCCACATAAACAATACCCGACTCATCTAATTTAGATAACAGGCCTTCGCTTACGTTTGGAATATCCGCTGTGATTTCTTCAGAACCCAACTTGGTGTCGCGAGCAACACAGGTGAGTTCTTCGATATGAATAGTTGTGTAACGATCTTCTTCAACAACTCGCTCTGAAATCAGAATCGAATCCTCGAAGTTGTAACCATTCCACGGCATAAATGCAACGCGCATATTCTGCCCTAATGCCAACTCACCTAAATCGGTAGACGGGCCATCAGCCAATACATCACCGCGTGCAATTACGTCACCTGGCATCACTAATGGACGCTGGTTAATACAGGTGTTCTGATTAGAACGTGTGTATTTCGTTAACGAGTAAATATCAACACCGGTTTTGCCGCCTTCTGCTTCATCGTCATTTACGCGAACGACGACACGTCCCGCATCAACGGAATCGATTACACCACCGCGACGCGCTTTAACCGCTGCGCCAGAATCCATTGCAACTGAACGCTCCATGCCAGTTCCCACTAGCGGCTTATCAGCACGTAACGTTGGTACCGCCTGGCGCTGCATGTTTGATCCCATCAATGCACGGTTAGCATCATCGTGCTCTAAGAATGGAATGATAGATGCCGCAACCGATACGATCTGCTTTGGCGATACATCCATATACTCCACTTTATCGGGAGAAGATAAGGCGAATTCATTTCTGGTTCTACAAGACACCATTTCCTGAACCAACTTACCGTTTTTATCCAGATCAGCATTCGCCTGGGCGATAATATAATTACTTTCTTCGATTGCAGAAAGATAATCTATATCCATCGTCGCCTTGCCGTTAATCACTTTACGGTAAGGGGTTTCAAGGAAGCCATATTCATTAGTGCGCGCGTAAACCGACAGCGAGTTGATCAGACCAATGTTGGGGCCCTCAGGGGTTTCGATTGGGCATACACGACCGTAGTGAGTCGGATGCACATCACGCACTTCAAAGCCCGCACGTTCACGGGTTAAGCCACCGGGGCCTAATGCGGAAACACGACGCTTGTGAGTCACTTCAGATAATGGATTATTTTGATCCATAAACTGAGATAACTGACTGGAACCAAAAAATTCTTTAATCGCTGCTGAAACCGGCTTGGCGTTAATGAGTTCCTGCGGCATTAAGCCTTCAGACTCTGCCATCGACAAACGCTCTTTAACGGCGCGCTCGACTCGAACTAAACCAACGCGGAAAACGTTTTCTGCCATTTCGCCAACGCAACGAATACGACGATTCCCCAGGTGGTCGATATCATCAACAATATCGTTGCCGTTACGAATCATAATTAGCTGCTTTAACACATCTAAAATATCCGATGAATCGCCCAGCTCTTCAAATAGCTTCTTCGCCTCTTCGTCTTTTTTACGCTCAGAGAAGTAACGACCATCATAAAGAATACCTAAGCCAGTAGACTCTTCACGACGCAAGCGACGGTTAAATTTCATCCGACCTACGGCGGATAAATCATAGCGATCACTGGTAAAGAACAAGTTCTTAAATAAATTTTCGGCAGCGTCTTTAGTTGGTGGCTCGCCGGGACGCATCATGCGATAAATTTCAACCTGTGCTTCAAGCTGTGAAGCAGTTGGGTCGATCGCCAATGTGTTAGAAATATATGCACCTGCATCTAAATCATTGGTGTATAAAATATCAAACTTTTTAAAGCCGGCTCCGGTGATCGTTTCCATGATTTCTACCGTAATCACGGTATTCGCAGGAACTAAAATTTCACCGGTGCTCTCATCAATTAAATCATGGGCAAGAATTTTGTCTTCCATGTATTCATGGGGCGCAACTAATTTCTTAACCTTGGCTTTTTCCAATGCTTTTATGTGACGCATGGTGATACGACGACCGGCTTCCACAACAACTTCAGAGCCAGACTTAATATCGAAAGTCGTAGTTTCACCGCGTAAGCGTTCTGCCACTAATGGAATTTCGATACCATCTTTTACCACTTTGCAGCTGATCTTCTCGAAGAACATATCGAGAATTTCTTCGGTTTGATAACCTAATGCACGCAGTAAAATTGTCGCCGGTAATTTACGACGGCGGTCAATTCGTACAAATACAGAGTCTTTAGGATCAAACTCAAAGTCCAACCATGAACCACGATAAGGAATAACACGAGCTGAATATAATAATTTACCCGAACTGTGGGTTTTACCTTTATCGTGATCGAAGAACACACCGGGTGAACGGTGCAACTGAGAGACAATAACGCGCTCAGTACCATTGATAACAAAGGTGCCGGTATCGGTCATTAACGGAAGTTCACCCATGTAAACTTCCTGCTCTTTTGATTCCTTAATGACTTTCGTTTTTGGAAATAGATCTTTATCCATTATCGTTAAACGGAGCACAACACGCAGAGGTGCCGCATAAGTCATGCCGCGCAACTGACATTCTTTAACGTCAAAAGCTGGCGTACCTAAACGGTATTTAACATATTCTAATTGTACGTGGCCCGAGTAACTGACTATCGGAAACACAGAACCAAAAGCCGCTTCTAAGCCTGCTGTTTTACGATCCTGTACTTTTTTATTTTCCTGTAGAAAGCCTCTGTAAGAGTCGATTTGCATCGACAATAAAAACGGCACATCAAGAATAGGTGGGCGTTTACCGAAATCCTTGCGGACACGTTTTTTATCGGTAAAAGAATATTCCATCGAAGTTCCTCGCAATGTAAGTGCTATGGCATGTTTACCAGCTCATGCCGAGAGCTGTATTTCTTTTCGTAACCGCTCCAGCTCACCTCAGGGTTCGCCATTTCTACGTCGAAAAATGGACACATACAATTGTATGCTCACATTTTTCGCCTTGAACTAACGAACTCTGAAGGCAACCTGAAACAATTACTCTCTTTCTTACTTAGACCTTAATAAAGGCCTTTTTTGTTTCAACCTATAGGCTGGTAGAAAATGTCTTAAATTTATGTTTAAACTCAATCGAACTTGTTGCTACGCTCCGTTCTGGAACATATAAGTGAAGATCAGTTTCACATTTAACTACAAAACATTTTTTATCAAACAACAGTTTTATCTTTCTCAATCATACGCTTTAGAATTAATAAAGCATATAAGCGGGAAAAGGCCGGTGAATAAATTCACCAGCCTCGCCACTCGGGCAATTAATTAATTGCCGAACAACAATATAATTACTTAAGTTCTACTGCTGCACCAGCTTCTTCAAGCTGCTTTTTAACGTCTTCTGCTTCAGACTTAGATGCACCTTCTTTCACTGCAACAGGGGCACTTTCTACCATTGTTTTAGCGTCTTTCAGGCCGGCACCCGTGATAGCACGAACCGCTTTGATAACTGCAACTTTATTGTCGCCAAAGCTAGTCATCATTACGTCGAACTCGTCTTTTTCTTCAGCGACTGCACCACCAGCGTCACCGCCAGCAGCAGGTGCAGCAGCAACCGCTGCAGCAGCTGTTACACCGAATTTTTCTTCCATTGCTTCAATCAGGTCAACAACTTCCATTACCGTCATGCTTGATATAGTTTCCAGGATATCTTCTTTAGATACAGCCATGGTATTTCTCCAAAATTTTATATACGTTTAAATCGTAAATACTAAGTGATTAAGTGCAAAGCCTATTTGGCGTCTTTAACAGCCGCAACAGTACGAACCAGTTTGCCAGGTACTTCTTTCAAAGTACGTGCTAGTTTTTCTGTCGGCGCCTTCATTACTGACATCAATATGCTGATAGCCTGATCTTTGGTTGGCATCTTCGCCAGACGGTCTAGCTCTGTTGGCGCGAGCATTTCGCCACCAATAGAAACCATCCTGGTTACCAATGCGTCGTGTTCTTTTGCGAAGTCTTTTACAAGACGCGCAGCGGAACCGGGATCTTCCTGCGAGAATGCCAGTACTAGTGGACCCACTAGACCATCATTCATGCATTCGAAATCAGTTCCAACAAAGGCACGACGAGCCAATGTGTTTTTAATAACACGTAGATAAACACCGGAATTACGAGCCGTAGATCGTAACTGCGTCATTTCATCCACAGACAGGCCATGATATTCAGCTGCAACAACTGAATGAGCCTCAGCGGCAATCGCACTTACCTCAGCAACAATGCTTTTCTTGTCTTCAAGATTAAGAGGCACGTGTATTACTCCTGTTTCGGTTGGAACACAAAGTTTGAACCTTACGATTTAAACTGCATGCCCAGCCAAGTATTAAAGTAAAAAAGCTGTTTCCAGCCTCTCTACCACCTGCGGTTTATTTGATTTTTAAATTTAATTCAAAAACCAAATTCACCATCTGCGTGAGATTTGATCATCCTGATCGCATTAAGTCTCGCATCATAAATGCGCCGACTCTCACGGTCTTTGACATCACCGATACCGGCTGGTCAAATTCTTTTTTGTAGATAGCCTATAGCGATCATTATCTCTACAAGCCCACTCCTACAGTTAAGACACTTTCCCGTGTCTTAGCTTTGTTTTTTTACCGTATCGCGTCTAACGATGAAGAATCGATAGTAAGACCTGGACCCATTGTTGATGACAATGTCACCTTCTCAAAGTACACGCCTTTTGCCGATACTGGCTTAGCTTTTTTCAGGCTATCCAATAAGGCATCAATATTTTCTTTTAATGCAGCAACTTCAAATTTTGCTGTGCCAACAGAACCGTGAACAATACCGGCTTTATCGGCACGGAAACGAATCTGGCCGGCTTTAGCATTTTTAACTGCACCTGCAACATCAGGCGTTACTGTGCCAACTTTAGGGTTAGGCATTAAACCGCGTGGGCCTAAAATCTGACCTAACTGGCCAACTACTCGCATTGCATCAGGAGAGGCAATCACCACATCGTAGTTTAAATCGCCCTTCTTCATTTCTGCTGCTAACTCGTCCATACCAACCACGTCAGCACCGGCGGCTTTTGCAGCCTCTGCGGCTTCACCTTGAGTAAACACGGCAACACGAACTGTTTTACCTGAACCCTGTGGCAACGTGGTTGAACCACGAACGACCTGGTCAGATTTACGCGGATCAATACCAAGATTAATCGCAACATCAACCGACTCATTAAACTTAACTGTCGATAATTCTTTAATCAGCCCTAGCGCTTCTTCAATTGGGTATTGCTTTTCAGCATCAACTTTTTCTGCAATCAGCTTTGCACGCTTAGATAACTTAGCCATTATACAACTCCCTCAGTTTCTAAACCCATGCGATATGCAGTACCGGCGATAGTGCGAACAGCGGCGTCCATATCAGCAGCTGTTAGATCAGGTTCTTTGGTTCTTGCAATTTCTTCAAGCTGCGCACGAGTAATCGTGCCAACTTTTTCAGTATTAGGTTGACCACTACCCTTCTCAATACCCATTGCTTTTTTCAGCAAGATAGAGGCGGGAGGCGTTTTGGTAATAAAGGTGAAACTGCGATCATTGTATACCGTAATAACAACCGGGATTGGCATACCTTTATCAAAGCTATCTGTTTTTGCATTAAATGCTTTACAGAATTCCATGATATTAACGCCGTGCTGGCCCAATGCTGGCCCAACCGGGGGGCTAGGGTTTGCAGAACCTGCTGGTACCTGCAGCTTAATATAAGCTTCTACTTTCTTTGCCATGATTTACTCCTGCGGGTGATAACGATGTACTTACCACTAAAGAGATTCTCTTTAGTAAGCTTTCGACCTCCCCTGTTTTAGCAAAACCACACAGCCAATCTGCGCGGATAAAATCTATGTTAATAAAATTATTAACCTTTTTCGACCTGACCGAAATCCAGCTCTACTGGAGTCGAACGACCAAATATTGAGACCGCCACTTTCAGGCGACTCTTGTCGTAGTCCACATCTTCAACAACACCATTAAAGTCATTGAACGGACCATCAGTAACACGAACCACTTCACCGGGCTCGTATAGCACTTTAGGCTTGGGCTTCTCAGCACCTTCCTGCACACTATTTAAAATTTGTTGCGCTTCTTTATCAGTAATCGGCGCCGGCTTATCTTTAGTACCACCAATAAACCCCATTACTTTAGGCACATCTTTCACTAAGTGCCAACTCTCGTCCGTCATTTCCATCTGCACTAAAACATAGCCAGGAAAAAACTTTCGCTCTGATTTGCGCTTGTTACCGTCACGCATCTCAACCACTTCTTCAGTTGGAATTAAAATCTCACCAAACAATGACTCCATGCCATTTAGTTTAATGTGCTCCAACAAGGACGACTTAACTTTCGCTTCGAAACCCGAATAAGCGTGTACCACATACCAACGTAGTGCCATGCCTTAGCCTCCCTGACCAGTTAACAACAATATCCCCCAACGCAGGAGCATATCAATCAACCAAAGCATAATACCCACTAGTATTACCATCACAATTACCATTAAGGTTGTCTGCATGGTCTCCTGGCGGGTGGGCCAAATCACTTTTCTAACTTCGGTTCGTGCGTCACGAGCAAACACCCATAAACCATAACCCAGTCGCGTGGTATACATAACACCACCGGCTACCGCCACTATAGCTAACAGACCCAGTACGCGATATAAATGAGACTCTTCCTCAAAGTAGTAGAACTGCCAAATTCCGCCGACCAGCAGCGCAATTGCAATTAAAAACTTCAAACTATCCAACTTACCGCTTTCTTCTGTTTCAGCCTTTGCGACCATGATTACTCGTTTTACTCGTGTTTAAAATATGGCAGGCCAGGAGGGACTCGAACCCCCAACCCTCGGTTTTGGAGACCGATGCTCTACCAATTGAGCCACTGGCCTAGTTACCTAACAGCAAAACCTGCTTTAGGATTTAACATGGAAAAGCGGAGCACCCTAAAAAGGGAACCCCGCCTCCAATTTCTTACTGCTAACTTTTAGTCAGTAATTTTACTTACAACACCAGCACCAACGGTACGGCCACCTTCGCGAATCGCGAAACGCAGACCTTCTTCCATTGCGATCGGCTGGATTAGTGTCACATCCATTTTCACGTTATCACCTGGCATTACCATTTCTACGC
>Ga0316207_10002173_pt1 | contig 20962 bp, 23 predicted proteins | sample 6weekpyrite_MG_FD_204943 | JGI IMG/M metagenome (GOLD analysis project Ga0316207, IMG submission 204943) | Microbial mat bacterial communities from mineral coupon in-situ incubated in ocean water Damariscotta River, Maine, United States -... | ecosystem: Environmental > Aquatic > Marine >...
AATCAGATGGTAACTGTCCACAGCCCATTACCAGACTTTTATAGAGTGTGTATAACTTAAGATAGCTAACAAGGAAACACTGTTAATCCATCATTTGCCACATATACCTCAGTTGGCAGGCAGCTTTTATTCTCATTTAACCATATATCGAAATCATGACTAATATGTGTAAGAACTGTTCGTACTGGCTTTAATCGTTCACAAATATCCAATGAATCATTCAAATTATTATGATTAGTATCATTGACATTGGGAGCATGACTAGTATCAATAATAAGCAAATCGATATTTCTATCTTCCAGGAATAATGCTGTTTTTGGTGGAAGACCTTTTGTATCAGTCAAATAAGCAATACGTTGGTTATCAAGTTCAAAAAGATAACCAAATGTCAACTTTGAGTGAATCAATGGCAATGGTGTAACTTTCAAATAACCAATTGAAAACTCTTCAAACTTTTTCTTAGTATTAAATTTCAATATACCAGGGTTCTTAAAAAGATCAGAACAACCTGTACTATCTGGTGGACAATAAACAGGGATATTTTCGCCTTTACCCCATCTTAAATGAAATAAACCTTGTACATGATCAGGGTGAAAGTGCGTTAAAAATATAGCATCTGGTTTTTTATCAGAAAACTTATCAGCAATATCCATAGCTCCTGCATCAAGCAAGTATTTTTTATTGTCTATCTCTAATACTGCACTTGCCGGCCCTCTTCTGAAGTCCGTATTTTCTTTTGCTTTAGCACATAATAGGCAGTCACATCCAAACAAGGGAACACCGGCAGCATTTCCAGTACCAATAAGCTTTAAGCGCATTTGTTTTTAAATTGATTTCTGATAACATTTAATAATTCATTACCTGCTTCTTCAATAGAAGTATTATTTTCAATCGTTATCAGATTAGGATGTTGCACAGAGCTTTCTAGCGTTACTGCCTGTATTATACGCTTTTTTATCTCATCATAACTTTCACGGCCACGGGAAAACAATCGCTCACTTAAAACCGATGGATCAACACTAATTAATACCGGTACGATATCCGGATATTTTTTCGTGGCCTCACCAAGATATGCACGTGAGCCATTCATTACTACAGAAATATTTTTTGACAACCAACCGTTGATTTCTGTTCCAATACCGTAGTAAGTATTGTGACTGAACCAGTCCATCACAAAATGTTCATTATTTTTATGTTGCAGAAACTCATCTTCAGTTAAGGAATAATGATTTTCACCGCCAGCATTTGACGGGCGCGTAATATAACGACGTACAAACTCAATGGGTGAATTTTCAGGAATATATTTTCGTATATAGTCTATAAGACTATCTTTTCCTGCACCTGAACCACCAATAATATATAAAAGATTACCCATGATCGTAACTCGCCTGGTAGATTGAAACACCATTACTCCAAACCTGACTTACTTGTGGCAAGCCTGCTGGAGTATCTATCACTATAAGATCTGCACGTTTCCCAATAGAAATTTCACCTCGGTCATCAAGGCGTGCTGCTTTAGCAGGGTTACTTGTTACAAGTCGAACTGCGCCAGGCAAGTCGAGCTCTGATAACTCAGGTATTTTAAAAATGGCAACTATAAGAGACGCAGGAGAATAATCTGCACATAAACAATCAGCAACACCTTCATGAATCGCTTCGATTGCTTTCATTGAACCAGACTGACTTTTACCACGTAAAATATTGGGAGCACCAAATATTGTAAACATCCCTGCTTTTTTTGCAGACTGAGCTGCTTCCAATGTTATTGGAAACTCGGATATATCAGCTCCGATTTTACTCATAGTTTCTACACGTTCAATCGAATCATCATCATGACTCGCTACAGATATACCTGCATTATGGGCTGCAAATGCAAGTTCTTCCATACGCATAAAAGCACCTGATGCTGCCTCTATCTTACGTTCAAGGATTATATTAACTTCATCAGCGGTTTTTTTATAATTTTGAGTTAAATAATCTCGATATGCTGCCATGTCCTTAAACTGTCCCTGCCCCGGAGTATGATCCATCATCGAAAGAAGATGCATTGCATTATCTTCAATTAACTTCTTTAATACTGGAGCACCTGTTTCATCGGTAATTTCATAACGACAATGAACGCGGTTATCCACTAAAGCATGTGGTTGCCAATCATGCACTGCTCGAGCTATATCTGCTGCAAAATCACTATTCCGGACGCCTAATTCTTCATGTGCAAAAGATAATGCATGGTAAACTGTTGTTATGCCTGCCGCAGCATTTCGCTTATCTGCTTGTGCACAAGCAAAATCTAAAGGGAAATGCACATTAGATCGTGGCTCAACTTCTTTCTCTAAAGCATCACAATGCAAATCAATCATACCAGGCATTAATGTTTTTCTTTGCAGATCGATAACATTATCCGCAACAACTGAAGTCGGATTAATTGATATGATTTCACCATTTCCAATTAATACTGAACCATTTTCAATAATTGAATCTTCCAGAACTATTCGTGCATTAATTAAATACGTTTTCATTATGCAATTTCCTTTAATGTTTTTTCTATTCTAATAGCAGGTTCTAGCTGCACAACATTATCAGCCATACGATCCACTAATTCTGGATGATGAAATATGGCTAACATAGCTATACCATCGTCTTTTAAGCTTTCGATCAAGGTTATTATTTTTTCAGTTGTATTTGGATCCAGACTTGCTGTGGGTTCATCCAGCAGTAATAGACGTGATCTTGAGACTAACCCTCTTGCAAGATTTACTCGTTGCTTTTCACCACCAGAAAACGTCGCGGGTGATATACCCCATAGTTCTTCCGGTAAATTCATCGCTGATAACATCTCACACGCAAGATTACGCGCCTGTGTTCTATCCATATCACGTTGTATTAATGGTTGAGCAATAATATCCTCTGTCGACTGACGAGGTAAAGCATGTAAAAATTGTGTGACAAAACCAATTTCATTTTTTCTTAACTCCAGAATAAGATGTTCGTCAGCCTGGGCAAGATCTATTTCGACATCTTCTTTAGTACGAAATAATAAGCGTCCACTACTTGGTAAGTAAGTTCGATAGATACCTTTGAGCACAGTGGATTTTCCTGCACCTGTCGGCCCTGTCAAAGCAGTGAGTTGTCCAGGATAAACGTCAAGATTCACATCGTGTGATGACGGAATGATCTTATTCTGCTCATGTAATTCAAAATATTTACTGTAACCTTCTACACGTAGTATTGGTTTTTCATTTATATTCATTACTATTATTCCAGCTTTTTCATCATAGTGCTGATGCTACGAGTCGTTGAGTGTAAGCTTGTTGTGGATCTTCAAGTATTTGATCTGTTAAACCGGATTCAATGACCCGGCCATATTTCATAACCAATGTTCGACCAGCCAATAAACGAATGACGCCAAGATCATGCGTTACAACAATCATTGAAGTTTTTTGCTGCTGTTGTATTTCTAAAATCAAATCAAGAATGGCGGCTTGTACTGACAGGTCAAGCCCCGTAGTCACTTCATCAAGAAATAATAATGACGGGTTAGTGGCTAATGCTTTTGCTATCTGCACACGCTGTTGCATACCCCCTGAAAAATTCTTAGGCAACTCATCCATACGTTCAGTTTGTACTTCTGTTCGCATCAACAATTTTCTTGCACGTGAACGGATATCCGAATAATTTTTCACCTCAGACATCAATAGTCGTTCGGCAATGTTACCGCCAGCCGAAATATCAAAGTTAAGTCCAAGATGTGGGTTTTGATAGACCATACCAAATCGTTGATTTGCTAATCCTCTTTGTTGGGCGGCATTCAATTCAAAAAGGTCGTACTTTTTACCTTCATCAAAAAAAATCGCATTTCCTGAACTTGGCGCTTGATCAAAATAAAGACATTTTACTGCAGTGGACTTGCCAGAACCTGACTCACCCATAATACCCAGTATCTCTCCCTTGTATAAATCAAAGGAAACATCATGTGCTGCGATAATGCTGCCACACTGTGGACAGATATTCGTATTGAATTCAGACCCTGTTAATTCAAAACACGAAGAACATCCTTTTCCATATATCTTTGATAAATTGCGAACCTCAAGCACCTTATCCACTTATCACCTCCACAGCTTCAATATTGCCGGAGATGTTTTCCATATCACTCAATACGGAAACCTTAGTCATTTGTTCATTGCACCAATCAGTATCTGAACATTGGTATATTTTTTTCCCATATTTTGATTCACTAAATTCATCTAAAAAACTCGTAGTACAACCACATCGCTGACAACTACGACGTTTGCCATTTTTGCCGGTAAAATCTTCAACTCGAAAAGGGACATCCTCAAATGCAAGTGGCTCTGCTTTGGTATATGGAGGGACTGCATATATTTTTTTCTCACGTCCTGCTCCCAATAAAACAAGCGCAGGCGATTGATGCAACTTAGGTACATCCCAACGAGGAATAGGTGAAGGATCTATAACATAATGGTCATTAATGCGCGTTGGATAACGATGTGAGATAGTAATTTCATCAAACTTTACAATGTCTTCATAAAGTTTAACCAATAACCGCGAATAATCTGCTTCACCGTGAAGTACTTTACGTTTATTTTCTGACGCTTCAACAATTATCAATGGATCAGGATACGGAACTTGTAAAACGAGAAGCTGATCTTCCCGGAGATCTTTTTCTGGAATACGATGACGTGATTGAATAACATCCGCTTCATCTGTACGAGTTGTCGTGTCAACACCTGGACACGTCATTTCGATAAAGCTTCGTAGATTAACCGCATTAACTGAATCATCTGATCCCTGATCAATGACTTTTAATGTTTCACCTTTCCCTAATAACGAAAGAGTAAGCTGTAACCCCCCTGTACCGAAACCCCGCCCCATCGGCATTTCACGACTTGAATATGGAACCTGGTAACCAGGTATAGCAACAGCTTTTAACGCTGTCCGTCTTATTTCTTTCTTAGCGTACTCATCAAGAAAACCGAAGTGAGTTGAAACACTCATTATATAGACTCCATGTTAGATTGCTTTTGTTGTGTTGCTCGCAAACGATCCATATCTGACTGAAAGGTGACATAATGAGGCATTTTGTAATGCGTACAGAAACCCATTGAATCAATACCATCAACGTGTAATAAAACAAATTCAGGGTCTTCCGAAGGATTATCAGGCTCACCCTTCATACCTTTTTGCAAAGATTTATCAAGAATAGCCATACTGATTGCTTTAACTTCGTTATGACCAAAGCAAGCACCATAACCTAAGGTAAATGTTGATTTCTCATCGCCTTCGTGACCTTCATACATCGCAACAACTTCACACTCTGTCATCTCGACTTCACCAACTTCTGTGAGTTCACCCGTAATGGGATGTGGCAATAACACAGGTATAAAACCTACACGTAATTCAGCTACAGTTGGATGTACATCGCCATAACCACGCATATTTGAATAAGCAATGGCTAATAATGATCCTTGTTCGGCACGCGCCATTGTTGCTAAAGCGGCTGATCGGGGAACAGGAAAAATCAAAGGTTCACGTGTGATATCAAAAGGTGGTTGTTCTTGCAAAGAATCATCTATCTCAGGCAATAATCCTTCTTCTCTAAGACTGTCCAATACTTTAGGAAATGTATCAGGAATATCATCAATATTTGTTTTCTCAAGTAATGTTTTTGCAACAGAACAGAATCGTTCCGGGGATTCATTCAAGAGTTCCATACGCATTAATCGCAATTGATAGTCCGTCGTTGCACCCAACATTTGTCCACCAGGGATATCTTTAAAAGCTGATGATATACGACGAGTAATACGCATATTCTTTGTATCTAGCACGGGTGTTTCTACTAAGCGGGGTTGTGTTGATCTGTAAGCACGTAAAGCAAATGCTGCTTCCAATGTATCACCCTGAGATTGTTTAATAGCAAGAGAAGCGAGCTTAGGATGGTAAACCCCACCTTCAGAGATAACACGACTATGTAAAAGACGTAACTGATTTTCTATAGTCTGCGAATCTAATGGCTGTGTATTATTATTTTGTCTCGTACGTAAAAAATCATAAACTTCTTTAGTACCTTCAATAGCCTGGCCACCACCTTTAATCGCAACGTATCCCATTAGACCTCCTCCAGCTTAGTCGTGCGAGGTAACGCGGCAACATGTTGGTCGTCAACTAGCATCATGTCTACACCTAATGGAAAAGAACAGACCCATTCATTTCGCTTTGATAACCATGCTGAATTAATACCATCAACAGTCAAACTTTCTGTATCTTTAATACCTGGGCCAAATAATTTTAGTGTTTGTTCTCCCTGGCCCAGATTATCCACCATCAGTATAAGTGTCGCGGATTGTTCCGGGTCGGCTAACGTTCCCAGCTTTGGTGAAAATATTGGTAACTGTGATGCATCACATAATATATAATCAGCTATATCGGCTGAAACAGATTTTGATTGCAGCATTGGCCAATCATCGGCTCGCAGTAAATTATAAGGATCGGACAGTGTAACCTCCGCATCCAGTAATGTAGCTAACACGCTTAATGAAGCTTTTCCTTCATTTTGCACTTCATGAAAATTAAAACACCGACCAGGGTATGACATTGCATCCAACAGTAAGCGAAAATTAGCTTGTTGAATATCCGGTTGCCAAATAGGATCAATCTTCAGCATTATCATTTCCCACATTATCAAGTAATGTAAAATCCACACGAGTACGTGCCAACATCATCTTACGTTCTCGATTAGTTTTCTTATTAATGTCAATACCTTGCTCTACCATTTTATAAACCTGTTCCCAGCCAGGTAATTGCGACGAAAGGACAGCATCACATAGGGCAAGTGCCTCTGCCACTTCAACACGATCATCCAAAACTTGTGCTGCACCTTCAGTTTTATGACCATCAGGTGTTATTACTTCCAACCACGCAGAAGCGAGAGGAAATTCACCAAGATAAAAAGCTTCATTCAGAGCGCTATCCTTTAACTTCATCATTCCTAAACCAGATTGCGGTACTGATTTAGGTCGAAGTGTCCAATCTTCAGATATTTTTTCTGTTAAAGACAAAAGATTGTTTGTCGGTATGGCTTTCAGGGCACTTACCCATGCTGAACGTTGTATCATTTCCTTTAGTCCTCTAGATATCTAGATATGTTGTATGCCAGATTTATATAGGATATAAACCATTAAAGTGCATGTTTCCGAAGTTTCTGTGAAATAACTTCAAGTAATATCACAGTGATAAATATAATAAGTAATATGGTTGCAACATGATCATAGTCAAATACATCCCAACGTCCTTTTAGCTCCATACCAATACCACCTGCGCCGACAATACCTAACACTGTTGCAGTACGAATATTTCGCTCAAAGATATACTGCACATAAGCAATCCAGGCAGGATAAACGTGCGGGAATACTGCGTAACGAAGAACCTTAAATGCGCTGGCGCCTGAACTTGAAAGTGCAAGTTGAGGGCCAGGCGGGGCATTCTCGATTTCATCCGCAAAAAACTTACCTAACACACCGCTGGTATGAATAGCCAAAGCTAATACACCTGCAATCGGACCAAATCCGTACATAAGAACCAAAATCAATGCGACGATTAATTCGGGCAATGACCTATGAAAACTCAACCAGACACGAGCAAAAGAATATATGAAACGATGAGGCGTATAGTTTTTACTTGCCAAAATACCTAATGGCAATGAAATCATTATGCAGATGACAGTTCCCCAAAACCCCATCTCTATTGTTTCCCACATCTTTATAACGACTTTCTTTAAATAACCAATCGGTTCTATAAGATAATCAGTTGTTTCAACAGACCATGTATCTGTTAATGCGTCATACTCCTTCTCTTCACCACTTTCGATATAGGAAAAAAGTGGCAGATTATTTCGATCAAATTCTTCCAAACGATTAACTGGTGTACGTTGTGAAACTTGCATAGGAAAGGCTTTTCCTATAAATCGTGCAGCACCCTCCAATACTTGTGATTCGCCGAAACCAACTACAGATAAAACAGCCTTTGAAGTTTCAACGGCAGCTTTATCTAACTCTGTATTATGTGCAGAAAATGAAAGCACAATAAATATGGCAAATATAATGACAATATTTTTTGGTGTTATTGCGCGATGTAATTCCCACTCTCCCCAATGTTTAGATTGTTCAGTTCTGGAATTCATGCTGCTTCCTGCTCTATGCTAACTGATTGAGGTTGAGATAATGCATAAAGCTCAGCTTGCGTAATTTCATCAAGTTTAGATGGGTGTCCATCAAAAAATATTTCACCTTTGCGAAGCGCAATAATTCTGTCAGCAAATTCCAAGGCATAATCAAGTTGATGTAACGTACAAATAACCGTTGCACCATTCTGTTGCGCTGATGTTTTTAAACTTTTCAGTACACTACGACTCATTGCCGGATCAAGACTCGCTACTGGTTCATCAGCCAGGACTACTTCAGGATTAGGTATAAAGGCTCTTGCAATAGCAACACGTTGTTGTTGTCCGCCAGATAAATCTGAGGCACGTCTTAACAAGTGTTTCTCTTCCATACCAACTTCATATAGCAACTGGCAAGCACGGCGTTGATCTTTATAAGAAAATGATTTTAATAAACTTCGAAATATACCTACGTTAGGCAACAATCCCACAAGAACATTGTGTAAAACAGATAAACGTGGAATAAGATGTAATTGTTGATGAATCATACCTATACGACGTTGAATTTTTAATTTGTTTTGTTTGTTAAAAATAAGTTCGCCAATAGCAATAGTTCCACTACTTGGCTCTACTACACCGTTAACCATATTCATCAATGTAGACTTACCTGCTCCAGAAGGACCTAGCAATACGCAAAACTCGCCTGATTTAATGTGTAATGACACATTATTGACCGCTTTAGTGCCATCATCATAAACGCGACTAACAGATTCAAAATTTAACATGACAAGTTCCTTACATTATTTAATGAGGAGGAGATGGGCAATCCATCCCCTCAAACCATATACCTCTATTTAAATTAACGTTTGCCAGCTTTATCAATCATGCCAACTTTAACTTCTTTAGTTACAGCACCAAGCTTTGATAAAGCAGCATATATTTTCTTTTCGTCAAAATTTGCATCATAACGATCAACTTTTTTACCGCCATAACCACGGATCTTGGTCTTGGCAATAAACTTATGAATATTATTAAATGCATTTCTAAGATTTTTCTTAAGTTCTCTAGGTAAATGTTTATTCATTGCTAATGGTGGATTAGGAATAGGTTGCGATTTAGCTAAAGGTCTAAATTTATTTGAATCAATCGCACCTTTTTTTACTGCTTTACCAAAGGAATTATAAGATGCTGCCGCGGCATCCACTCTACCTTCAGCTAAAGCTGCCAGTGAAGCAGAATGAGAACCAGCAATCACAACTTTTTTGAAATCTTTAACTGGATCCAGGCCTGCTGCAATCAACATAGCAACGGGGAAATTAAAAGATGAAGTAGAACTTGGGCTACCAAAAGCAATTCGTTTACCCTTAAGATCCTTTAGTGATTTGATACCATTATTTTTGGCAGTAAAGATACCAGAATAATATACTGATTCACCTTTCTTAACGTCAACAGCTAAAAGATCAACACCACATTTTTCATTCGCTTCACCATATGAAGAAGCACCATACCAGGCAACATCTGCCTGGTTATTACACATCCCCTCAATCACGGCTGCATAACTGCTGCCGGCTTTTAAATTAAAATGGATTCCATATTTTTTAGTAATACCATTAAATACAGGTGCATAGTCTTTTGTTATATCATCAGTACCTGTATCAGCAGGAACCATTAATACACGCAATGGACGTTCTTTAGAACCATCTGGTAAGTTAGCTGCAAAAGCTGAACCGGTTAACATAGCTGCGGCGATACCTACAGCGATAAAACTTTTAATTTTCATTGTTTTCTCCTACAAGACTCAATGTTTAAGGTTTGATAGAAAGTTGTGTGGCATCACCACGAAACCGAGTCACTACGTACTCGACAGGTTTACTGGACATTATGTCCAAATTCAGACTTTTAACGCGCAATATAGGTGCATGTCTTGGCATATTTAATAAACTTGCGTCTTCGGCTTCGGGTATGACCGAACTCACCAGACTTTTTTTACGTTTCAACTCTATTCCATGATGAATTTTTAAAAATTTATGTAACGAACCATCGTTATAACTTTCAAAAACATCAGGAAATAACTTCAAAGAAAGAAAATGTGAAATAATACAAAAAGGCTTCGATTCAACTGTTCGAAGTGTTTCTACAAAAATAACTTCGTCACCGTCATTTGTTTGTAGTTGAGAAGCTATCGTACCTTGCGCATGAATAATCTGCTTGCGAAGGACACGGCTTGTTGTACTATGCCCCTGCGACTCTAATGTTTCTGTGAAACGTGTGGTGCTGCCAATAGAATAGTTAATTGTAGGTTCGAGAACGAATACACCCTTTCCATGACGTCGCTCAACAAAACCATCTGCAACAAGCTCATCTATTGCTCGACGAAGGGTATGACGGTTAACACCAAAACGCAGGGCCAGCTTATTTTCAGCAGGCAAAGACTGTCCGGCTTTATACAAATCTTTAATTTCAATTACCAATACATCACGAATCTGACGATATAGAGGTAAATTTCCTTCGTTTCTTGCTACAAGATATACAGACATCTAGACAACTCCCATATGTTGATGAGTAGTCTAGAAAAAGACTGTTACAAAAAAATGTGATTTATATTAAGTAACTGTGACATAAAATATTGTTTATCCGGAAATATGATAGGTAATAATTTGAATTTTTAAATGTCTGCTTTGAGCCAAAAACTGCAAAGAGACTCACTTGAATTCTCAACTCATCGTCCGAAATAATTTACACTTAATATATAAGGAATAAATTTATAACCCACCCATACACTGCATTTAAAATTATACGTTTTATGTGACAAATTTGGGTCAATACAAGCATAAACTAACGTAATTGAAAGTGACTTAGCGTAAAGTTAAGTATTGAATGAAAAGCATTAATTTGTAAATTGTTGTTTATTAAAGAAACTTAATCTGCCTTCCAGGCAGCAGGTCGGATGTTCCACTCGTCTTCGGGGCACTACCTATAACATAAAAACCCTCATTCAATCACCAGATGTAAACTTATCCCTATGGGGAATAATTGAGGTTTAAATCAATAGTATTAAGCTATAATTTAGCCAGTAAGAATGGAAGTTAGAATGATAAAAGCGACCTTCTTTTATTTTATATCAAGCAATAAAAAAATTGGGGGGAATTGAACTTTATTAACAATCAAACCTGACGCAGTGTGCTTACTGGCGGCATTTTATGATATCGCCGGAACGCAACCAGCCCGGTTATCGTAATTATTGAAGTACCAATAATTAAACTGGCAGCAATTGAATTTAGATGGACCTGATACTGCATATTCATCAGGTTACTTGCTATTGCATATCCAGTTATGTTTGCAGCGATTGTGGCAATCAGGCTGGAAATAACCCCTATCAGAAAGAACTCGGTAAATAAAATTTTTCGCAACTGTTTTTTACTTGCGCCCAGTGTTTTCATAATGGCATTGTCACGTATTCGCTCATCATGTGTCGATTGCATTGTCGTTATCATAACTAAAATGCCGGCAATCAGGGTAAATAAAAACACCACCTCAATGATCAGACTGACTTTTTCCATAATATCTCTGATCTGGTTTATCATTTGCTGTACATCTAATACGGTGATATTTGGAAACTGTCTAACCAGTTGTGTTAAAAAGTCTTTGTTATTTTTATTCAGGTAAAAGCTGCTAATGTAGGTTGCCGGAAAATTCTGTAAGGTTATAGCTGGCGAGATAACAAAAAAATTAGGTTTAAAACTGTCCCAGTTTATAGTTCTGAAGCTGGTAACTGGAGCAGTAATTGTTTTACCACTGATATAATAGGTTAATTTGTCTCCGAGTTTAATACCAAGTTGTTCAGCTAATGCTTTATCAAATGAGAATTGCGATGTTTGTTCTTTGTCACTCCACCACTGTCCTTCAACAATTTCATTTTCGGCAGGTAATTGGCTTGCCCATGTCAGGTTAAATAATCTTGTAGCCAGTCTTTGTGTCCTTGGGTCGTCGTAATCGTCAGCACTCACCACTTTGTCATTAATTTTTGTTAACCTGCCGCGCACCATCGGGTAAAAAATTGGCTGTTTGCGTGATGTTGCTTTAAAGATTGATGACAATTTTTCTATCTGATGAGGTTGAATATTGATAAGAAACTGGTTTGGCGTATCCTCTGGCAAACTCACCAACCAGTCATCAATTAAGTCTGTCCTGATTAAGACCAGGATAATAATCACCATCATACCAATACCAAAGCCAGCTGACTCAATCATAGTATTTAACTTTCGACGAATTAAATACGTCAAACCCAGTCGCCAGCTAACAGGTAGTTGTGATTTAAACTGGCTGGCTACCGACAATAACAGCAATGTCGCCAGTATCAGTATCACCACCGTTGCAACAAGCCCGACCAGATAATACGTTGCCAGTTGTATATCACGCGCCTGCCAGAATGTAAGTAAGGCAATAATCAGTAATGCTGGAATATAGAATATAAAACGCCGACTCGTTGCCACTGTTGTTCTCGATTGAAACACCTGCACCGGGCTAATATTTTTAAGTCGAGCCAGGGCCGGTAATGAAAAACAGAAAATTAATAACATCCCGGTAAAGAAAGCCGGTAGCAGTACAAATAAATTCGCAGCGGGTAAGTCGTGAGGTATTAATTGTCTAAAATAATAAATAATCCCTTCATTAACAAGATAACCGGCAACCAGACCTAAGGTGGATGCAATAAAACCGATAATTGCCAGTTGAATACTGAAAATAGCTAAAATGGTATTTTGCTTTGCACCAAAGGTTCGCATTATTGCACTACTATTTTCGTGACGACGTGCATAACGTGCTGATGCCAGCGCAATGGCGATTGCCGCGAGCATAACTGCAACTAATGCCGATAAACCAAGAAAACGATCAGCTCTATCGAGTGCTGTTTTTAATTCAGGCCGAGCATCCTTAATCCCCTGCATTCGATCTGTAGGACGAAGCTGGGATTCAAGCCATAATTTAAAACTATTAAGCGCTTGAGACGGAGCAGCAAACAAGGCTTTATACCTTACTCGACTGCCCGGGACTATCAGGCCAGTCGCATCAAGATCAGCAATATTCATCATCAAGCGAGGCGCTGCACTAAACAGATCACCACCAAAGTCAGGCTCAAAACTGATAATCCGTGAAACGCTCAGTTTTACTGCCCCCACTTCTATTAAGCTACCCATAGACAGTTGCAGAGCATTAAATAAGCGTGAGTCCACCCAGACATTACCCGCTGCAGGGATACTCTGCGTCACTGTGCCCTCAGTATACGGTTTGGAATCGGTCTTTAGTTCACCACGTAAAGGGTAACCCATTGTTACCGCTTTAATCGAAACTAAATGCGATTCATCACCACTTAAAACAATGCTGGGAAACTGGACTGTTTGTGTAATCTCAATTGAACGGCTCTTAGCATTATTAAGCCAGTGTACCGGTGCAGGTTCTGTGGATGAAACTAATACATCAGCCGCTATAAGATCACCCGCCTGTTGCAACAGGGCCACTGAAACACGGTTTGTTATCAGCGACACCGAGCTCATACTGGTAACAGCAATTAATAGTGCAACAATAAGTAAATTCAATTCTCTGTTTTTAAATTCTCGCCACAACAATTTGGCAGCAATTTTCATTTGTTGTTGTAACCGATGAATCAGATTCATTTTCAAACCAGCTGCCCTGCTTCTAATTGATAGGTTATATCACACTGGCGAGCCAGGCTGGTATCATGTGTTACCAGCACCAATGTCGTTTGGCTGTGTTTGTTCATATCAAACAGTAAGTCAATGATAGTAGCACCGGTCTTTTGGTCGAGATTTCCTGTTGGCTCGTCGGCAAAGAGAATTTTAGGTTTTAAGGCATAAGCACGCGCAATGGCGACACGTTGTTGCTCTCCACCTGATAATTGCGAAGGGTAATGTGAACCACGTTCAGATAAACCGACCTGACTGAGAATTTCTTTAGATCGCTCACGTGCATTGGCAAGACTGGCAAGCTCCATCGGCAGCATAATGTTTTCCAAAGCCGACAAACTATGCACTAATTGAAAGGATTGAAACACAAAACCCACCCGACCAGCACGACATTGGGCGCGACCATCTTCATCCATCCCGGATAAATCATGGCCATCCATTATGACCTTTCCATCACTGGGCGTATCAAGGCCAGCCAATAAACCCAATAAGGTCGATTTACCAGACCCGGAACTCCCGGTAATAGCCACAGACGAACCAGATGGTATACTCAGGTTAACGGCGCTCAGGATAGTCAGTTTTCCTTCGGGTGCTGCAACCATTTTCGTTAAACTAATTGCTTGTAAGATGGCTTTCATATTAATGTCTATTAAAATATCAACAGTTTCAAGTCATAGTATGCCAATTGTAACAGTACTATTAATGTTTATTCTTTTGTTTAGTTCATCGGTATCCGCCATTGAGAAAAAAAATATCGTCATCATAGGGGATAGCTTAAGTGCCGCACATGGTATCCCGGTTAAAACAGCCTGGCCCCGGTTACTGCAACAACAACTCATTAATAATAACTACGCGTATAAAATAGTCAACACCAGTAACAGTGGTGACACTTCTTACACTGCCGTCAGTCGTAGCAAGACCACACTAACACAGTTTAAGCCCGATATTTGTTTAATAGCCATTGGTGCGAATGATGGTTTACAGGGGCTATCATTAAAGCAACTAAAAAATAACCTGCATACCCTAATCAACCTTTGCAAGCAATACACAGAAAAAATCATCCTATTTGAAATGAAGCTTCCGCTTAATTATGGTAAAGCATTTATTGAGCGATTTACGAATATTTATCACGATGTTGCTAAACAGCAATCAGTAAAACTCTTACCTTTTTTTATGCAACCATTCGTATTTGATATGGATATGTTTCTCAATGATCGTATCCACCCCGCAGAACATGCGCAGCCTGTTATGGCTAACATTGTTTGGCAAGGCCTGAAAGGTTTAATTGAGAAATAACTATTCAGAGAATAATAGTAAGGATTATCGCTCCATAGCCAGCTCTTCAAACATACGAATATAATGATTCGTGCTCGTGACAAAATATGCTTTCTGTTCATCTGTCATACTATGCAGTATCTGCAATATCAAATGTGAAAGAATATTCTTATTCATATTAACAAGAGCCTCCATTTCAGCGTTGCCCTGACTATTGTAGTTCGTAAAAAATTCACGTAATGATGCCGTCTTTTGAGAAGTGTTGTTGTTTGCATCAAGAATAAGCTTAATAGACTCCTGCCATTGTTTCCTACGTTGTAATCGATAACTGGCTGTTGATTGTAATCTGGCCCCAGCCTGCTTAACTAAAAATTGTTGTTCGTCAGTCAGATCGCCCAACCATATTTCATAATTATCAATGATTCTATCTGTATATTGCTTAATACGCTCTTCACTTGTTAGTTCAACAACCTCGTCATGAAATTTATCATTTTTTTCATCAATGCTGGAAAACAGTTCTTTCCGTTGCTCAGTGTTTAACAGCGGTAGCAGTAAAACCATTTCTTCGTCAATTTTGAGAGAAATTGTATTCCAAAATCGATATAAGGTAGCAATATGCTTGCTAAGCATTTCTTCAGTGAGATAACTATTTGCATCTTGCTGGACAACACGCAACCAGTTAGCATATTGATTTAACTGAGTATCACGGTGCCAGTTGATAAGCCCCAGGGTACGTTGCGAAACCTTTTCCTCGAGAATGCTATCCAAAGACACCAGGCCTTCAACATAGTTCGGGATGAGATTGTCGAGTTGATTATAGAATGTTTTAAACGAACACGAAGCCACCATCACAGTGACGGTAATGATAAAAACAACTTTAGTTAAATGGCTAAACAGTAACTTCATAAGATGCAACTTATGTATGGTTAACCACATTCTGAGGTAAAATTAATAATAGTAAATAGCAAATACCTGCGACTTAAATTTCTGCCGTTACATAAGCAAATCGCTTTGCTCTCTTTATTCAATATAGGTAACATAATGTGCCAGCCAATTTTTATGTTAGCAGTTAATCAAGTGAACTCAATAATTGCTTTATTTCAGCCCTCACGGAATCAATTGCTTTTACCAACTTATTGACTGAATCCTTGCGAGTTGGCATTGTTTTCCAATGTGTTGACCAGATACTTTTTAATGTAGCGGATTCTTGTATAACAGCATTATTAGTAAGTGCGCTCAAGTCTAATATTAACCCTATCGTAACCCATCCCTTTCTTGGATTTCCTTCTTTAGTATCATCATCGTAGTGTGCTGCATAGATTAGTTGTTCCAATGATGACAGATTTATTAACATCTCAAAACAGGCTGTTCTAATATTATTGTTTTCTTCTGAAACCTCCAGACGCCATACGTTGTATGAAAATCCTAATAAAGCAAAGATCACGCTGAAAATTACTGTGATCTGGTATAGATGAAGCTTTTTAAGTATTTGAATGTCCATATTTATTTAAAGCAAATGGTTAAGTTAAAGGCGCTATGCTTTATCCAGTCCTTTTAAATATTTTATCAAAAGATTTCCTTTTTTTGACTAACATCTTAGATTAACGAGACTTTGTATCTCATTAGATATTTATGTCGGGATCTTGATAACTCAATAAATATTATCAGTCAATCAATGAGATAAGCATTTTGTATCTCGTGAAGCATCTAAAATAATCTAGATGATATCAAACTAAGCCCTAAATTAGCTTTTTACTAACTAACTGCTCCTGCTTAAAACAGCCACGTTATCCTTATCTACAATGGCCAATGAGTAGTCCTTACCTACTGTAATATAAAGAACTGTTTCGTTAATTACTTCCGCTGCTCATTACATGCACCTTTCAGGTGCAGCAGTATTTTATCATGCACCATTATGGTAATAATTTGTTAGCTATCTTCTCCTATATTCTATTAAGTGATTGTAAATCATTAAATTTTTATCTTGGCACCACTCTTGCTCTTATTACTGTAGGTGAGTGTTCAATGGCCATTAAATGTCCATATTTGCCTGAAAAGATCGCTAGGGTTCCGGTTTTCAATTTGAGAATGTCTGGTCCGAGAGCAATCGACCTACCTGCCATACCAATGGCACCAGTAGGTTACACGGAGGGATAAAAGCCCGGGAGGTCGCAATGTTTGTCATTGAACCTCGTGAATATTTTGTGTGTAACCTGTTGGAGAAAATAATGAAAAATTTATTCAAAAAAATCTTGCCACTAATGGTGTTGTCGCTGTGTTTTGCCATCAGCCCGCCTGCGCTTGCTAAGGAAAAATTTAAAGTCGCCTGGACGATTTATGTCGGTTGGATGCCATGGGATTATGGTAATAATGCCGGCATCGTAAAAAAATGGGCTGATAAATACGGTATTGAAATTGAAGTCACTCAAATTAATGATTACGTAGAGTCAATAAACCAATACACTGCTGGCGAATTCGATGGTTGTGTGATGACGAATATGGATGGACTGACCATTCCAGCCGCAAGTGGTGTAGACAGTACTGCACTTATTGTTGGTGACTTCTCTAATGGTAATGATGCGGTTATTCTTAAAAACAAGAAATCACTTAAAGATGTAAAGGGACAGAATGTTAACCTGGTTGAATTAAGTGTATCGCATTACCTGCTCGCGCGTGGACTTGAAACAGTAGGTCTTTCTGAAAAAGATATCAAAGTTATTAATACGTCTGATGCTGACATGGTGGCTGTTTACGGCACCAAAAATGTTTCTGCCGTAACAACATGGAATCCTTTAGTAAGTGAAATCATGGCGATGCCCGGTAGTAACAAAGTATTTGATTCCAGCCAGATCCCGGGTGAAATTATTGACCTGATGGTTGTTAATACTGATACACTTAATAAGAACCCTAAACTTGGTAAAGCTTTAACCGGTGCCTGGTATGAAATTATGGCGACCATGTCTGCCAATAATAAAAAAGCAACTGAAGCTAAAATTTTTATGGGTAAAGCCTCTGGTACTGACTTAAAAGGTTATGAGGCGCAACTGGCTTCGACCAAAATGTTTTATAATGCAGCCGATGCCGTTGCCTTTACAAAATCCAAAACCTTAAAAGAAACCATGGCTAAAGTTGCTCAGTTCTCTTTTAATCACGGACTTCTTGGTGATAGTGCCCCGGATTCTAAATTTATAGGAATTGAAACACCTGCAGGAGTTTATGGAAATAAGAATAATATCAAGCTGCGTTTTAATCCATCCTTCATGCAAATGGCGGCCGACGGTAAGCTTTAACCTAAATATCACAGGGTCAAGATCATTTGATCCTGTGACTTCCATAAAGAATTAACAATGAAACGTTTAATTAATCGCAAACCTGATCGTATTTTGCGCTTTATACTTGGCGCGCTGCCATTTATTTTGATACTCGTGATTTATATGGTTTCATCAAACGCACGTTTGGCAGAAAACCCAAACGACAAATTACTTCCATCCGTTAATAGTATGGCAACGGCTGTCGACAAACTGGCATTTGAGCCCAGCAAACGTAATGGCGACTATCTTTTTTGGAGCGATACGGCATCGAGTCTGAAACGTCTTGGCCTCGGCATTAGTATTAGTGCCTTGATAGGTCTTTTGTTTGGCATACTCAATGGGGCAATCCCCTATATACGTGCTAACCTGTCGCCCTTTATTACTGCATTTTCTTTAATACCCCCACTCGCAATATTACCTATTTTATTTATCATATTTGGTCTGGGTGAAGTTTCTAAAGTAGTGTTAATCGCATTTGGTATTACACCTTTTATTATGCGTGATATGCAGGGTAAAGTAATGGAGTTACCGGCAGAGCAAATTATTAAAGCGCAAACCCTGGGCGCTTCGAGTTGGCTTGTCATTACCCGGGTGATCGTACCGCAAGTATTACCGAGACTGATTGATGCACTACGCTTATCATTAGGCGCGGCCTGGTTATTTCTTATTGCTGCAGAAGCTATCGCCTCAAGCGATGGTCTGGGTTATCGGATCTTTTTGGTAAGACGATACCTTGCAATGGATATTATCTTACCTTATGTCGTTTGGATAACCTTTTTATCTTTCTTTATTGATTATTTATTAAAAACCTTGTCCGAACGATTGTTCCCATGGTTTCATGCAGAGGCGAAATAAGCATGGCCTTAATTGAAGCAAAAAACCTATGGAAAGAATACGGCAGCAATGTTGTACTCGAACAAGTTAACACCCGTGTTGAAAAAGGTGAATTTATAACAATTGTGGGTACATCCGGATGCGGTAAAACCACATTTTTAAGAATGCTGTTAGGGATAGAACAACCCACCCGAGGTGAACTACTGCTCGAAGGTAAACCCTTTCCTGATGAACCAGGCGATGAACGTGGTATTGTTTTTCAGAAATATTCTGTCTTTCCTCATCTATCGGTTTTAAAAAACACCATGCTTGCATCAGAGTTTGAACAGGCTCCTATTATCGGCAAGCTTTTCGGTTCCAAACGTAAACTCGCTGAAGCGGATGCAAGAGAAATGCTGGCGTCAGTCGGATTAGAACACGCGATGGATAAATATCCTCATGAGCTTTCAGGTGGTATGCAACAACGCTTGGCAATTGCACAGGCACTAATGAAAAAACCTAAAATACTTTTATTAGATGAACCTTTTGGTGCCCTCGACCCAGGTATTCGTGGAGATATGCATAAGCTAATTCAGGATTTATGGAAGAAAACAGGTATCACAATTTTTATGATTACCCATGACTTAACCGAAGGTTTTTATTTGGGTACACGCTTGTGGGTATTCGATAAAATCAGGCTCGATGCTCAAAAAGCCAATGCCTATGGAGCGTGTATAACTTATGATATTCCGGTCGGTCAGATTGATAATACTATCTATGAGGATATCGATTATTCTTTAGATCAAAGCCGAAAGGTTTTATTGGATTAACAGGAAAAGACGATGAGTAATGACATTTTATATGAAGACACTATTCCAGGAGGTGCCCACTGGTCGATGCAAATGCGTGCTGGTACGAGCCTTCGACTAACGGACAACCATGGCGGTGCAAATGTTGGCATGTTGTTTTACAATCCCTCTAATACACTGGAACGCTATAACGCTCCTGACACGTTAAAGTGTCAACATACATTTAAACTTACAAAAGGCAACTGCCTTTATTCTGACATGGGGCGTATTTTTTGTTCTATTATTGATGACACTGTTGGCTGGCATGACACCGTTGGAGCCAACAGCACAAAAGAATTAATTGAAAAGAAATGGGGACTACATAACTATCAAGAGTATAAAAACGACTGGTATCTTAATGGTCATGATAGTTTCCTGGTTGAACTCGCTAAATATGGTATGAATGAACGGGATATGGCTGCAAACTTAAATCTATTCAGCAAAGTTGAAGTCGATAATAACGGCAATATGTCTTTTACTGAAAACAACAGCAAGGCTGGTGATTCTATCGAGTTGCGTTTTGAAATGGATACGCTCGTCCTTTTTCATACTTGCCCACACCCAATGAATAATGCACCCGACTACCCAAAATGTCCGGTCACCTATCAGATAAAAAAAGCACAAAACGTAGCTGCGGATGACTACTGCAAAAATTTTCGTGAAGAAAACCAACGTGGCTTTAAAAACACTGAACTATATAACATTGGTTGCGGGTGCTAGAACATGATTAAACAAAGCACTCTGACAATTGAGCAAGCCAGTTACCGCCAGACTATACTGGCAGGCGACTACTTTATGAAGGTGTTAAAGCAAGGACAAACTATCCGCATTCTCGACCTT
>Ga0316207_10002174_pt1 | contig 20960 bp, 16 predicted proteins | sample 6weekpyrite_MG_FD_204943 | JGI IMG/M metagenome (GOLD analysis project Ga0316207, IMG submission 204943) | Microbial mat bacterial communities from mineral coupon in-situ incubated in ocean water Damariscotta River, Maine, United States -... | ecosystem: Environmental > Aquatic > Marine >...
GTGCCTCTGCCTCAGTGAGAATGCGTTGGTCTTCGCGAGTGTAGATATCATTGGTCACGACGGCGATGTTGTAATCATCGCGCATGGCTTTGCAGAGTTGTTCCAATAGCGCGGTTTTACCGGAGCCGACCGGTCCACCGACACCAACGCGCAAAGGGGCTTTGTTATTCATCGTTGCTCCATTCATGAACGAAATAATCGACAGTATTGGGTTTCGTGCAGACTGCTGGCGATCGCCAGTGCCGCTGTACTCGCACCAAGCTCGTCATCCTCCACCGCCAGGGCAGAGTCAATCACTTGGGGAATATGGCTGGACAACTGATAGAGCACGGTTTGGCCAGCGGTTTGCCCCAAAGGCACCAACTTAATCGCAGCATTGGCGGCGTTTTCCAGCCAGGCCCAGGTAAAGCCTGCCAATAATTCCTGTAGCGGAATGTGCCAGGTATAACCAGCCAAAGCGAAACCGGCGCTTTGGCTTATCTGAACTCCTGCCTGGTATGAGTCCAACCCCCGCTTGACGTTCCACTGCGGCAATTGACGCAGCAGCTCGGCAAAGGCCCGTGCCCGCTGACGCTCTTCGGCGCGCAGTTCGGCGGTTTCGCGATTGGCCAAAAGATATCCACTCCAATGGCAAAACTGCTCGGGCGAATTGTCGGCCACTGCCTCATACAAGCGCTTGATGATGGGCAGCTCCAGATAGACCAAGTTGTCGTTCAACACCGAGCGCAACCACTGCTTGGTATCCGCCGCAGTGCTCAGCCAGCCACACTCAACCGCCCATTCCATACCCTGAGAATAGGTAAAACCGCCAATCGGCAGTGAAGGACTGATGATTTGAAACAGCCGTAAACGCGCCAACATCGGCGCGCTCGTTTCAAGCATGGGGGTGCTCATGTGAATGATGCCCTCCTCCCGTCATCTGTTGATAGGCGCCTGCTTCCGGTTCAAACGGCGCTTGGCCAACCTCAACGTTCAGGCCCATTTGCTCCAGCATGGCGTCCAACACATGATCGTGTTGATAGCGCAGCCAACCTGCTTCGATCTGCAAAGGCACATGACGATTGCCCAGATGGTAGGCCGCCTTGGCCAGTAGCGTCAGATCACCGCAGCGGACGGTGGAAACCGTTTCAGGCGCGGCGATCACCTTCACTACCACACCATCATCGTTACCTAGCAACTCCCCATCGCGCAGCAGGTGGCCACGCTCTAAAAACAAGCCCGCTTCGCGACCATCGTCTAGCAGCACTCGCAAGCGGCTGCGCACCCGCTGCTCTATCGTCAGGCTGACGCTGGCATCAAAGGCCTGCTCGCCTGGGGGCAGAATCTGGTTAAGTTCGATCATGATCAAAACAGAAAATATCGTTGCGCCATGGGCAGCTCTTGCGCCGGTTCACAGGTCAACAATTCGCCATCGGCGCGCACTTCGTAGGTTTGCGAATCCACCTCCACATGCGGCTGGTAGTTGTTGTGGATCATGTCGGCTTTTTTAACCGTGCGATTGCCGTGACTGATGCCGATCAAGTTCGCCAGCCCGAGTTGCTCTGGTACCCCCGCCTCTTTCGCGGCGGCGGAAATAAAGGTCATGCTGGTCTGGTTACGGGCCTTACCGTAACTGCCAAACATGGGACGGTAGTGCACCGGCTGTGGCGTGGGAATCGAGGCGTTGGGATCACCCATGGCGGCATAGGCGATCATGCCGCCTTTGATAATCAAGCTTGGTTTGACACCAAAAAAGGCGGGATTCCACAACACCAGATCGGCCAGTTTGCCCACCTCCACCGAGCCGACTTCGTGGCTGATGCCATGTGCCAGAGCCGGGTTGATGGTGTATTTGGCGACATAGCGTTTTACTCGTTCGTTGTCTTTGAATGCGCTATCTCCCGCCAGCGCGCCGCGCTGCACCTTCATTTTGTGAGCCGTTTGCCAGGTACGCATGATCACCTCGCCAACCCGGCCCATGGCCTGAGAATCGGACGAGATCATGGAGAAGGCACCGAGATCGTGAAAGATATCTTCGGCGGCAATCGTCTCACGGCGAATACGCGATTCGGCAAAGGCCACATCCTCGGCAATCGCCGGATCGAGATGGTGGCACACCATGAGCATGTCGAGATGCTCATCCACTGTGTTGATAGTGTAGGGCCGCGTCGGGTTGGTCGACGATGGCAATACATTGGCCAAACCACAGACCGTGATGATGTCTGGCGCATGGCCGCCACCAGCACCCTCGGTATGGTAAGTGTGAATAGTGCGATCCTTGAATGCGGCGATAGTGTCCTGCACAAAACCCGATTCATTAAGGGTGTCTGTGTGAATGGCGACCTGCACATCAAACTCATCGGCCACGCTCAGGCAATTATCGATAGACGCCGGCGTAGTGCCCCAGTCTTCATGCAGCTTTAGCCCCACCGCCCCGGCTTCAATCTGTTCCGCCAAGGGCTGCGGCAGACTGGCGTTACCCTTGCCGAGAAAACCCAGGTTCATCGGGAACTCATCAGCAGCTTGCAACATGCGGTGAATATTCCACGGGCCGGGTGTGCAGGTGGTGGCGTTGGTGCCGGTAGAGGGGCCGGTGCCGCCACCCAACATCGTCGTGACACCCGAGGCCAAGGCCTCCTCAATCTGCTGCGGGCAGATGAAATGGATGTGGGAATCGATGCCGCCGGCGGTGAGTATTTTGCCTTCGCCGGCGATCACATCGGTGCCAGGGCCGATGACGATATCGACCCCGTTCTGCACATCGGGATTACCGGCTTTACCGATGGCGCTGATGCGGCCATCTTTGATACCCACATCGGCTTTGACGATGCCCCAATGGTCAATGATCAACGCGTTGGTAATCACCAAATCCACCACCTCCGCCGCACAGGCCTGGGATTGGCCCATGCCGTCGCGGATCACCTTGCCGCCGCCGAACTTAACCTCATCGCCGTAGCTGGTGAAATCCTTCTCCACCTCGATCCACAGCTCGGTGTCGGCCAGGCGCAGTTTGTCGCCTGTCGTGGGGCCGAACATCTCGGCATAAGCGCGTCTTGATATGCTCGCCACGTTTAGTCCTCCAATTGACCCATGATGTCACCACGAAAACCATAGACCCTGCGCGCGCCGCCAAAGGCGACCAGCTCAACGCTACGGCTTTGGCCCGGCTCAAAACGCACCGCGGTGCCCGCCGGAATATTCAATCGAAAACCGCGCATTTTTTCCCGCTCAAACGTCAGCGCCGGATTGGTTTCATAAAAGTGATAGTGCGAACCGACTTGCACCGGCCGATCACCAGTGTTGGCCACCTGCACACTCACCGTCTCGCAACCGGCATTGATTTCGATCTCGCCCTCGGGCGTTTTGATTTCGCCTGGAATCATCTGTTCTGGCTCCTATACGATGGGGTTGTGCACGGTGACAAGCTTGGTGCCGTCAGGAAAGGTCGCCTCCACCTGCACGTCGTGGATCATCTCTGCCACACCGTCCATGACCTGATCTACCGTGAGCACCTGGCGACCTTCGTTCATCAACTCGGCCACGGTTTTACCGTCACGAGCCCCTTCCATGATCGCGGCGCTAATCAGCGCCACGGCTTCCGGATAGTTAAGTTTCAAGCCACGGGCCAGCCTGCGTTCGGCCAGCAATGCAGCGGTAAAAATCAGCAATTTATCTTTTTCACGTGGACTCAGTTCCATCGTCTTTCCTTATTTTCAAGTAGCCCAGATTCTTGGCGCCACAGCGGGACGGCCCAATAAATGGGGTCGCAAGGCCTGCCAGAGTGGAATGAACTGTTGTTGTATCGCTTCGGTTTGATGACCCAGGGCTCGCACAATCAGCAGGCCATCCACCAGAGTAGCGGCGATGGGAAAATCGGCAAGATTAGCCGCCAGCGTTTCTCTGACTAAGGCCAGATGAGACTCTTCGCAGGGCGTGGCGATGAACAATGCCTGCATGGGGTGGCCGCGTAAACCAGTGGCCGCATTCAAAGCCGCCTGATCGGTAACCCGTTGGCACTCCACCAACAAGGGTTGCTGGTCGCGGTATAGGGCCAGGCGACTGTAGAGCAGGCCGTAATCAAAGACCTCGTCGTTGCAGGGGCGACCGAGACAGGTGATGTCCCAGCCGATAAAACAGGCATCCGCAGCCAGCTCAATCCGGGTTAAAGCGTTTAGCCTGGCACCGGGGAAGATGATGCTTTCCTGCGGAAACCACTCCAAACTGCCACCCTCTTCCACCGTAAGCGTTTGCCTAACACTAGCTGTTGCCCCAGCACTGCGATAAAACTTGGTCGAACCCGGGCTGGTCAGCAAGGCGCGACTTTTAGGGCTCATGTTGATATCAATATCGAGGCAATCACTGCCTGCCACCCCACCCGGCGGATGCAGCAGATAAACATGGGGCAAGCCGTCTTCAGGATAAAAAGGGCGCTGCACCCGCAGCGGCCCCTGGTGGCGGGTATGCTTCAGTACGGTGCCCAGCGGGCCTTGTTCAAAGCCCAGTGCCAGCTGCGCCTGCCAGCCCAGGCTTGCCTGCTCAGGTAAAGCTGCCGTCATACCGTCAAATACTCCTTCACCAGCTCGTCGCTCAAGTCATCGATCTTACCATTCGCCACCCGACGACCGCGATCGAGAATGTAAAAACGATCCGCCACCTTACGCACGAAGGGCAACTTTTGTTCGACCAATAGCACGGTCAGGCCGATGTCTCGATTAAGCTTACGGATCACTTCACCGATTTCAGCCACCACATTGGGCTGGATGCCCTCAGTGGGTTCGTCCAGAATCAAAAGCTTGGGGTCCAGAACCAAAGCACGACCAATGGCCAACTGTTGTTGTTGACCACCGGAAAGGTCACCCCCCCGACGATGCAGCATTTCCTTTAACACCGGAAAGAGTTCAAAAATAAACTCGGGCACCTGGCGCAACTTGTCGGCCCGGGCGCTGAGCCCAATTTTGAGATTTTCCTCCACACTCAGCAGTGGAAAGATCTGCCGCCCTTGGGGGACATAACCAATACCCGTGCGTGCCCGTTGCTCCATGCGCATTTGATGCAGGGCTTTATCCTGATAATTAATCTGGCCCGATTCTATGGCCAACTCGCCCATGATGCAGTTGAGCAGGGTGGTTTTACCAACACCATTACGGCCCATCAGGCAAGTGCATTCACCCGGCGTGACCTCCAGTTCGATATCCCACAAGGTGTGGCTTTGACCGTAAAACTGATTCAATCCGGATATGCTCAGCATCAACCTTCCCCCAGATAGACTTCGATCACGCGCGGATCGTTTTGCACCTGATCCATCGTGCCTTCAGACAAGACACTGCCTTGATGTAACACAGTCACTTGGCGGGCGATGGAGCGAACAAAATCCATGTCATGTTCGACCACCACCACCGAATGTTTACCGGCCAACGAGGTCAACAGTTCGGCGGTGCGATCCATCTCCTGATGGGTCATACCGGCCACCGGTTCATCCACCAGCAGCAAGGCCGGCTTTTGCATCAGCAGCATACCGATCTCCAACCACTGTTTTTGGCCGTGGGAAAGTTTGGCGGCAGGGTCATAGCACAGTTCTTTTAGACCAATCACCTCCAGCACCTCGTCGATATGATCGCGCTGTTCACCGCTCAGGCGCGCGCGTAACAAAGACAACACCCGTCTGTCCTGAACCATGGCCAGCTCCAGGTTTTGAAACACGCTAAGCGATTCGAACACCGTCGGTTTTTGGAATTTGCGCCCGATACCGGCTTCGGCGATTTCCGGTTCGTCCATGTTCAACAGATTCAGGCGTTGACCGAACCAGACCTGACCTTCATCAGGCCGGGTTCGACCGGTGATGATGTCCATCATAGTGGACTTTCCTGCCCCGTTGGGGCCGATGATGCACCGCAACTCACCCGCTTCAATGTAAAGATTGAGATCGTTAATCGCCTTAAAACCATCGAAGCTTTTGGAGACGCCCTCCAGATATAAAATAATGTTGTGGCTCAAGTCCAGCTTGGGTGGCTGTTCTGGAATCAGGAAATCAAATACACGATCGCGCTGGCGAAAGCTTTCTATGGGGTTTGACCAGGTCATGCGTTGGCCTCCTTACGTTTAATCAGGCCGGCCATGCCCTTGGGCAGGTACATGGTGACGAGAATAAACAGCGCACCCAGGGCGAAAAGCCAAATCTCGGGCAAGGCGGCGGTGAAATAGGTCTTGGAATAATTCACCAACAAGGCGCCGACCACCGCGCCGTAGAGCGTGGCCCGGCCGCCGATGGCGACCCAGATAATCAACTCAATCGAATTGAGTGGTGAAAATTCACTAGGGTTGATAATGCCCACCTGCGGCACGTAAAGTGCCCCGGCGATACCGGCTAACACCGCCGAAAAGGTAAACACCCAAAGCTTGACGTTTTCCACCCGGTAGCCAATAAAACGGCTACGACTCTCGGCATCCCGAATCGCGACACAGGCCAAACCCAAGCGCGAGCTGACGATGTAGCGACAAGACAGATACCCCAGCGCCAAGGCCAGGGCTGAAGCAAGAAACAGCCCAATGCGGGTACTATCCTCTCGCAGGCTAAAGCCAAGAATATCTTTAAAATCGGTCAGGCCGTTATTGCCACCAAAGCCCATTTCGTTGCGAAAAAAGGCCAGCATCAAGGCATAGGTCAGCGCCTGGGTGATGATCGATAGATAGACGCCGGAAACCCGCGAGCGAAACGCCAGATAACCAAACACATAGGCCAACACCCCCGGCACCACAATCACCATCACCATGGCAAACCAAAACATATCGAAGCCCTGCCAAAACCAGGGCAGCTCCTGCCAGTTTAGAAAGACCATGAAGTCAGGCAGTTCAGGGTTGCCATAAACGCCTCGATCACCAATCTGGCGCATCAGATACATACCCATGGCATAACCACCCAGAGCGAAAAAGGCCGCGTGACCGAGGCTAAGAATCCCCAAATAACCCCAGACCAAATCCGCCGCAATGGCCAACAAGGCGTAGGTCAGGTACTTGCCCAGCAGCGTAACGCTGTAAGTAGAAAAATGGAACACGCTGTCAGGCGGCACCAACAGATTGAGAATGGGCACCATGATAGCGATCAGCAACAGAATACCGAGGAACCACTGACCCGCCTTGTCGTCTTGAATAAATCTCGAAGTCAGCATGATTATTCCTCCGCCGCGCGGCCACGTTGTGGAAACAACCCTTTAGGTCGTTTCTGGATAAACAGAATGATAAATACCAGTACCAAAATTTTAGCCAACACAGCTCCCGCCCAAGGTTCCATGACCTTATTAGCAACGCCCAAACTAAGCCCGGCCACTAGGGTTCCCCAAAGGTTACCGACGCCGCCAAACACCACCACCATGAACGAATCAATGATGTAGGCCTGGCCAAGGTTCGGCCCAACGTTAGTCAGTAGGCTCAGGGCTACGCCAGCGATACCGGCAATACCTGCCCCCAGGCCAAAGGTGAGTGCATCGACCCAATCGGAACGCACACCCATGGCGCGGGCCATGGAACGATTTTGCGAGACTGCCCGCACCTGCAAACCCAAGGGGGTCTTCTTCATCACCGCGATCAGCGCCATGAACACGATGATGCAAAACATGATGATGTACATACGATTCCAGGTCAGCGCCAACACCTCGTTGACCTGCCAGGCACCGGACATCCACTGCGGTGTTTCCACCGTGCGATTCAAGGGGGAAAAGATGCTGCGTACCGCCTGTTGCAGAATCAAACTAATCCCGAAGGTGGCCAGCAAGGTTTCCAACGGACGGCCATAAAGGTGACGAATCACCCCGCGCTCAATAGCAACGCCCACCAGACCCGCTACGACAAACGCAGCGGGGATGGCGACGATGATCGATAGACCGATATTGTTGGGCATCAAGGTCTGCACCACAAAGGTGGTATAGGCACCAATCATCATCAGCTCACCATGGGCCATGTTAATCACGCCCATGACACCAAAGGTGATGGCTAGGCCAATCGCCGCGAGTGCGAGTACCGAACCCAAACTCAGGCCAAAGAATATGGTTTCAATGACGGCAAAACGATCCTTGCGCTCATTGATGCTTTTAATGGCCTGCTCAGCCGCTCTTTTTAATTGTTTGTTTGGCGCTTGATAGCCGTTCAGCGCGTTGATCGCGGCTGGATTGAGGCTTTGCTCCAGCATTTCAATGGCGGCGAAATGTTTTTCGCTGTTGTCCTGCGCAAGCGCGTTAATAGCCAGCAGGATCTGCATGGCATTTTTTACCTCGGCATCGGTTTCCTTGTCGATCACCGATTGGACAAACTGCACCACTTTGTCATCCGGGTCATGCAGTAATTCGTTGATGGCACCAAGCCGCACCTGGGGATCGGCATGGGCCAGTTGCAGCTCCGCCAGAGACTGGCGTAGCAGGCTTCTTAACTGGTTATTGATCTTAACTTTGCGGAAGCCGCGCTTGCGATCCTGGGTGATGAGTTTGTCGCTAAACAAGGCCTGAAACTGGTATTGATCTTCAACTTCCTTGATGCGGTAAAGTGTCTTGTCCTTTTTTGCAAAATACAGATTGCCATTCAACATGGTGCTAAGCACGGGTACAGCCTCTGCCGGTTTATGTGCAGCGATTGCACGGATAGCCTCCGCTTTTTGTGAATAACTTTTAACGGTGAGGGTTTGCCATGCCTCATCCAATGCCTGTGTTTGGGCTTGGCCCGTAGTGACTAGACCGAGCAGCAGGGCCAACCCCACCATCCAACGATGCAGCCAGCGTGCTCGTGATATTTTTAGAATTCCATACATCAGTGATCCCATCATTTGGACCTGCATTAAAAAAACAGGGTGCATGAGGTGGCGAATAAAAAACAATCTCCACCTACACTCATGCACCCAACACCAAGGGAATACCCCGGGCTATTAGGTGACGACCTTATTAGAAGTTTTGGCCGCTACATTTATTGGTCTTAACGTTGTAGTTACCGCAAGCCAAGGGTGCACGCCAGTCAGCAATGATGTCTTTTGAACCTGGCAGATAGTCAGACCATGCATCACCCGCCACCAAGCCAGGCGTTTCCCAAACAGTTTCGAACTGGCCGTCTTTTTGGATTTCACCAATCAATACCGGCTTGGTGATGTGATGGTTTGGCATCATGGCCGAGTAACCGCCGGAAAGATTTGGAACTGACACACCAATCAATGCATCTTTAACAATATCTGGGTCAGTCGTACCGGCTTTTTCAACGGCCTTCACCCACATATTGAAGCCGATGTAATGCGCTTCCATTGGATCGTTAGTGACGCGTTTATCATTGTCGATGTAGTCATGCCAGGCGTCGATGAACTCTTCATTGCTATCGGATTCAACGCTCATGAAGTAGTTCCACGCCGCCAGGTGACCCACCAGGGGTTTGGTATCCAGACCGGAGAGTTCCTCTTCACCCACCGAGAATGCAACCACGGGAATGTCTTCCGCCGAAATACCCTGGTTACCCAGTTCTTTGTAGAAAGGTACGTTGGCGTCACCGTTGATGGTGGATACCACAGCGGTTTTCTTGCCGGTGCTACCGAATTTTTTAACGTCGGAAACGATGGACTGCCAGTCAGAATGACCAAACGGGGTGTAGTTGATCATGATGTCTTTTTCAGCGACGCCTTTGGATTGCAGATACGCTTTTAGAATCTTGTTGGTGGTGCGCGGGTAAACATAGTCGGTACCCGCCAGCACCCAGCGCTTCACGCCCAGATCGTTCATCAGATAATCCACCGCAGGAATCGCTTGTTGGTTGGGTGCAGCGCCGGTATAGAAGATATTTCCAGAGGACTCTTCACCTTCATATTGCACCGGATAGAACAGCAGGCTATCCAACTCTTCGAACACAGGCAGCACCGATTTACGCGATACCGAGGTCCAGCAGCCGAACACCACATCGGTGTCGTTTTTGCTGATCAGCTCGCGCGCCTTTTCGGCAAACAGCGGCCAGTTTGAGGCGGGGTCAACCACGACCGGTTCCAGTTTCTTACCCAGTACACCACCTTTTTTGTTCTGCTCTTCGATGAGCATCAACATGGTGTCTTTGAGAGTGGTTTCCGAAATCGCCATGGTGCCGGACAGGGAGTGTAATACACCGACTTTAATGGTCTCTTCAGCCCAGGCCATGCTGCTAGCCGCCATGGAAGAGGCGGCGATCGCCGTTGCAATCGCCAGTTTTTTTAAACGCAGTGGTTTCATTATGATTTCTCCTAAGAATCGCGAATTGAATTAAAGCTGGAACTGCATGCCGAACAGCAGGCTGTCGCTGTCCGTACCTGCCGCGCCGCTGGCGTTGGCGTCGCCGCTTGCGTAGTTAAGATTCCACTTCATGTTGTGGCCGTTGATTACGTAGTTCACGCCGACTTCAGTCAGGTCGCTGGACTCGCCTTCGGTCGGTGAATTTTCAGTGAAGCGCACATAGGGTTGGAACTTGCCTTTGCCGACGTTTTGACCAATCAGGTAAGCGGCCGAGAGGAACTGGGCCTCGCCATCAAACATGGGAAAATCAGACGTTGCGGCTTCGGTATCAACCTCAAAGCTTTTGTATTCACCCTCGATGGTCACTACGTCGCCGCCATTCAAGCCTTTTTCAAACAGGGCATCTACCGCATAACCCATAAATGAGCCGGAATCGGTGGCGGTGCCATAGCCATCATCCTGATACTGAGCAGACAGCGCGACGGTAAAAATGTCGCCACCCTGGCCGAAGTAGGTACTGCTGGTGTAATAGCCGGGATTGGATTCCTTGTTGAGGAAGTTGTATGCCAGACGCGTGGCAAACAGCGGCGCATCGGATTGATTGGCTGCAGCACTGTAGCCATCGAAAATACCAAAGGCGTATTGAAACTTGTCCGCGCTACCCCAAACGGTGATGCCCTCGTCGCGGCCATAGGTGCCAGCCTGGCCGTTGGCGCCATTGCTGATGTCGTTGTCGGAAGGATACAGCGGTACGGTGTATTGGCCCCAGGTCAGACCATAGAAGGGACCGTTCATTTCGATACGGTCGGCAGGGGTCAGCATGCGCCCCATCCATACATTAAAGTACTCGGACGGTTCGTATTGAACGATGGCGTCAAGCACGCCGTATTCACCCCACATCTTGTCGGTGCCGAAGTAAAACTTCATCTCGTCGTTGGCTTGACCCGATATGTACAGGCGGGTGTTTTCCAGGTTAAAGTTGGTGCTGGAGCTGGTGCCATCAGGTGCAGCGTCACTCACCATGGACAGTGAGGTTCTCATTCCAATACCGAGACTGATCCAGCTATCATCGTCAATTTCAATCTTGGCTCCGGCGTAGCTTGGGCTGCACAGGGCGGTCAGTAAGCTACCCAGTAGCAATTTTTGGGGTATTCGTTGGTTCATCGTTCTCATTGATAGGTCCCTTTCAAGTTGGAGGCATGGTGGTGGTTGAATATCGAGTCACAGCAAAAAGCGTTTTGTTAATTGGCAGTATCCGCACTCGCGGCCAAGAGGAAAATTCGCATTTGTGCGAACCGACATACGTCAATTGACGCATTGTCAGCGCGTTCATTTTTCAGCTATTTAGGTAACCCAAAGCAGGTTTGAAGATTCGTAAATATGCATCGCAAGCAACAGGCCCCTCTGAATCGCAGGCAATACAATCAATGGGTGGCCAATGAAACCCTGGAAGACTACGCGCTGCGTTATACCGCCAAGGATGCCCGTCGCTGGTCCAACAGCCGGGTAGCCAACACCGCCCTGGGGATTGTGGCGTTTCTGGCGCTGGAGGCGATCGGTGGCACCATCACCCTCAACTACGGTTTTACCAATGCCTTTTGGGCGATCATGGTGGTCGGCAGCATCATCTTTCTCTGCGGCCTGCCCATTTCCTACTACGCTGCGCGTTATGGTGTGGATATCGATCTGCTGACCCGCGGTGCCGGTTTCGGCTACATCGGTTCGACCGTCTCGTCGCTCATCTACGCTTCATTCACGTTTATCTTTTTCGCCATTGAGGCGGCGATCATGTCCATGGCCCTCAACATGGCGACGGGCATTCCCCTGTCCGCGGCCTACATCATCAGCGCGCTGGTGGTGCTGCCTTTGGTAACCCACGGCATCACCCGCATCAGCCGGTTTCAAGCCTGGACCCAGCCGCTCTGGGCGCTGCTGCAAATCGTGCCGCTGGTGATGATTGCCAGCCAGGAGTCGGAAACCTTTGGCCAGTGGCTGCAGTATCAGGGCGCCCAGCAAACCGCCGACACCGGCCTCAGTCTCTACCTATTTGGCGCCTGCGCGGCGGTGATCTTTCCGCTGATTGCGCAAAATGGCGAACAGGCCGATTTCCTGCGCTTTCTTCCCGCTGAAAGAAAAAACAAGGCCCAATGGTGGTTGGCCGTCATCGGTGCCGGACCCGGCTGGGTGGTGGTGGGTGTCATCAAGCTGCTGGTGGGATCGTTTCTGGCTGTATTAGCCATGAACCACGGATTGGGGCTGGCCGAGGCGGCCGACCCGGCCCATATGTATGCGGTTGCCTTCCAGTACCTGACTCACAACCCTCAATGGGCTATCTATCTTGCTGCAGTGTTCGTAGTGATTTCCCAGCTGAAGATCAATGTCACCAATGCCTACGCCGGCTCAATTGCCTGGGGTAATTTTTTTTCACGCCTCACCCATAACCATCCGGGCCGCGTCGTCTGGCTGTTTTTCAATGTCGCCATCGCCCTGCTGCTGATGGAACTCGGCTTGTACCAGGCCTTTGAGGAGATTCTCACCACCTACTCTTCACTCGTTGTCGCCTGGATTGGCTGCGTAGTCGCTGACCTGGTGATCAACAAGCCTCTGGGGCTCAGCCCCAAACACATCGAGTTTCGCCGCAGCCACCTGTACGACATCAACCCGGTTGGTGTGGGCTCGATGATCATTGCCTCGACTGTCGGTATTGCGGCCAGCATGAACCTGCTGGGCGACACACTAAACCACTTGGCCCCTTTTATATCCCTGAGCCTGCCTTTCATCACCGTGCCACTGCTGGCCTACGCCACCCAAAGCCGCTATTACCTCAACAGGACTGATCCGCCCGAACCAGATCGGGCAGAGCAAAAACAGTGCATAGTGTGTGAAAACATTTTCGATCAGGAAGACATGAGCCACTGTCCTAGCTACGAGGGTGCCATCTGCTCTCTGTGCTGCGCCCTGGATTCACGCTGTGGCGATCGCTGCCGACCAGAGGCGCATATCTCGGCCCAGTTGTCCAAGCTCTTAAGCATGATCTTTCCCTCTTCCATCAATCAAAAACTGCATTCCGTCACCGGTCACTTTCTGGTGATCTTCAGTCTCACCGGATTCATCATTGCCGCATTGTTGAGTCTGGTCTATTTCGCCCAAGTGTCTTTTGAAACCGAAAATCTGGCACTCATCGCCGAAACACTTTGGCGGGTATTTTTCCTCTTGTTACTGGTCACAGGCGTGCTGGTGTGGCTATATGTACTAGCCCAGCATAGTGCGCGGCTGGCGCTGAGCGAAGTTAAGTCCCAGGCCGGGCTACTTGAACAGGAGGTTGAAGCCCATGAGCAGACCAACCGCCTGTTGCGCGAAGCCAAGATAGCGGCCGACACGGCCAATCAGGCCAAGAGTCGTTATCTGTCCGGCGTCAGCCATGAGCTGCGCACTCCTCTGAACACTATCTTTGGCTATGCCCAGCTGATGGAAACCAACCAGACGCTGGATGAAAAAAACCGCAAAGTCGCCTCAATCATCAAGCGCAGCGGCCAGCACCTAACCGATGTAATTGAAGGCCTGCTCGACATCTCTACAATCGAGGCACGCAAGCTTGAAATTCATAAAGACACCGTAGCGATCGGAAAACTAATCAGCCAATTGGATGACATGTTTAGCAACCAGGCCCGCGCGCGCAATATTCGCTTCAGTATTCACAACCTCGATTGCCTGCCAAGCCATGTCAAAACCGATGAAAAGCGACTGCGCCAGATTCTGCTCAATCTTTTATCCAATGCTTTTAAATACACGCACCAAGGCTCAGTGACACTCAACATCTCCTACCGCAACCAGGTCGCCAGCTTTTGCGTAAAGGACAGCGGTATTGGCATCGCAGCAGATGACCATGAACGTATCTTCGCACCGTTTGAACGCGTACATAATCCGGCCAATAAGACCGTTAGCGGTACCGGCCTAGGCCTGTCGATCAGTCACCTGCTGGCGGAGCTGATGGGTGGAAGAATCACGCTGAACAGCGAACCCGGCCTTGGCAGTGAGTTTACCCTGCAACTTCTTTTGCCCAGCGTCATGGGGATATACAAAGAGCCTCAACCGGGCTTGAGGATTAAACAGCTGCAGGCGCAAAAAACCATCATGGTTGTCGATGACGAGCAATCACACCGACAATTAATCGCTGACCTGTTGAGCCCTGCCGGCTTTAGCGTAAAGCAAGCACATTCCGCTGAAAAGGCACTGGCGATGATCAACGATGTGGATGTGGATCTATTTATTCTGGATATCAACCTGCCCATGATGAGTGGCTGGGGGCTGCTATCCGAGCTGCGCCGACTCAACCAGCACCGGCCGGTGATCATGCTCTCTGCTGATCCTTACGAGGCCGACGACGTAAATCAGATGAAAGGCCAGTTCAGTGCCTATCTCAACAAACCGATTGATTTCGACCGATTGATAACGCAAATCGAGCGACTGCTGGGGCTGTCTATGCAAACAGAAAACGACACAACATCGCAAACAAACACAAGCAACGAAACCATCGATGCAAGCGACCTGGTGCATCTAAACGCCATGCGTAACCACGCCAAGCTGGGCTATTTGAAAGGCCTGACCGATTGTTTAGCACTACTTGAAGAAAAATACCGCCACGCCACCTGGTATTCGCACTTGGCGCTGCTGGTGGAAGCCTGCGACCTGGACAGTATTCTGTGCGCGCTTGATGAACTTGGAGGTGATGGTGATTCAACAATTTAAAGACAAATTCGTGGTCTTGGTGGTGGATGATAATCCCGACTCGCTCGGAATGATCAACATGACCCTGAACGAAGTCGGCATGGCCGTGCTGGTGGCGCTGAACGGCCAACAGGCGCTGAGTGTGCTTGATCAGGTTGAACCCGATGTCATTCTTCTCGATGCGGTGATGCCGGTCATGGACGGCTTTGAATGTGCCCAAAAAATTCGTCAAACACTCCCCCTGACGCCGATCATTTTTATGACCGGCCTAAGCGAGGAAGAAGACATCGTCAAAGCCTTTGAAGCCGGTGGCACCGACTACATTGTTAAGCCGATCAAACCGCAGGAAATGCTGGCCAGAATCCGCCAACACAGCAATCACGCCAATATGCTGACCGAAGCCAGACAGGCACTCGATTCGGCCAGGCAACATGTGTTTTGTATCGATGAACAGGGCAACATTTTGTGGACGACACCGGAAGCGCAACAGCTGATTGATCAATACAAGGCCAATCGTAGAGATACCAACCAGCAGCTCAATGAGCAACTCAATTCATGGCTACCGAATGGAATGGCGGGCCATGACCTAGCCTTGGCGATGGCAGATCACCTGCTGACGGTTCGCTATTTCAAACAAGCCCGCGAACACGAGTTTCTGCTGAAAATACAATCACCCAACACTGCCGTTGACCCAGCCGTACTGGAAGAAGACCTTCACATTACATCCCGCGAGGCAGAAGTGCTGCTATGGATTGCCCATGGAAAAACCAATCGCGAAATCGCCGAAATACTTGAGATGAGCCCCAGGACCGTCAATAAACACCTAGAGCAAATGTATCCAAAAATCGGTGCCGATAATCGTACCGCAGCAGCCTCTATCGCAATTCAATCAATTCTTGGCGGAAGACTCGGACGCCCTGTAAACCTATAGCATCCAGGTTGCTCCTTACAAACCGCTACTTTCAGCACATACAAAGATCAGAACCTTCAAACCACGTATCGACTTTAAGTTAATAATCAAGGCTGACTACATAGTTAAAGGCCTGACAGTCAAAAGCTTATATATCCCATTGTTTTTACTAGAAAGAGGCACCTAAATAGGGATGTATTTTCAAGCGTGGAACCAAAAGTGAAACAAACAAATCACTCTAACCTATTGATTTATAAAGAAAGCTAAATCTGGGGATCTGGTAGATTTTTGTAAAACTGGGTAGTTAACTTCGGCAAAAGTTCGGCAGTGAAATTTGAGCGTAAAAAACGGCTACCGCATAACACGATAACCGTTTGTTTTTACTACTTAAAAATGGCGCGCCCGGCACGATTCGAACGTGCGACCGCCTGGTTCGTAGCCAGGTACTCTATCCAGCTGAGCTACGGGCGCTGATTTGAGGCGGGGATTATCCCGGCTCTGACACTTTGTGTCAAGCTAGCTATTTGAAACAGAAAAATTATTTCTTGATTCAAAAATGGCGGAGAGCGAGGGATTCGAACCCTCGATAGAGTTACCCCTATACACCCTTAGCAGGGGTGCGCCTTCAGCCACTCGGCCAGCTCTCCGTTCTGCGTGGGATTATAACTGATGATAAACCGCTCAGTGAGCATCCCTAAACACGCGGGCGTAAGGATACCGTTTGATGCACTGGCAGTAAAGTATCTTTTTGTTATTTAAGGATGATTCTTGAGAATTTATGAATTTCCAGAGATTTCTTGGGGATCGACGTGGCCATCTGGGGCTTGGTCATCAGCTTTTTCCTGTTGGATACGCTGATAGATTTCTTCGCGGTGAACTGAAACTTCTTTGGGAGCGTTTACACCTATCCTTACCTGATTGCCCTTAACGCCAAGCACAGTAACTGTGACGTTATCTCCTATGATCAGCGTCTCTCCCACACGCCGGGTCAATATCAGCATAGCGATCTCCTTGTCTGCATAATCCTGTAGGTCCATCCGTTAAGCAGTTATTACTCAACCAGGTTGTCCCACCTGTCTTGCATTAAGTTATCGACCATCAATCTGATAACTGAAGAAAAAGCTAGAAATTCAATACCCTGCGAACGGCACTCTGGGCCAGCGATGCCAGCCCGACACAACCTATTGATTTATTGTGGTTTATTTTCTAAATCAAAGACGGTATGTAATGCCCTGACACCAAGCTCAAGATATTTCTCATCGACGACGACAGAAATTTTGATCTCAGAAGTAGAAATCATGCGGATGTTGATACCCTCATTTGCCAGGGCCTCAAACATAGTGCCTGCGATACCTGCGTGTGAGCGCATACCCACACCAACCAGTGAAATTTTAACAATCTTGTTGTCGCCAGACACTTCACGTGCACCAAGTTCTTGCTTGGTTTGTTCCAGAACGGCCAGGGCCTTGTCGTAATCATTACGATGTACAGTAAAGGTGAAATCGGTGGTGCCATCAACACCGACATTCTGGATGATCATGTCGATTTCTATATTGGCCTTGCCGATAGGACACAAAATTTTCGAAGCTACACCAGGTTGATCCGGCACTCCAACGATAGTCAGTTTGGCTTCGTCGCGATTAAAGGCGATTCCGGAAATCAGCGCTTCTTCCATTTCCTCTTCCTCATAGGTAATCAGGGTGCCTTCACCCTCTTTAAAACTGGATAGTACCCGTAGGGGCACATTGTATTTACCGGCGAATTCAACCGCACGGATCTGTAACACCTTGGATCCAAGTGATGCCATTTCCAGCATCTCTTCAAAGGTAATACGTTCAAGACGACGAGCTTCAGGCACAACCCGTGGGTCAGTGGTATAGACGCCATCGACATCGGTATAGATCTGACATTCATCTGCTTTCAACGCTGCCGCCAAAGCAACCGCTGAAGTATCGGAACCACCGCGACCTAAGGTCGTAATATTTCCCTCTTCATCAGATCCCTGAAAACCGGCAACCACCACCACTCGGCCTTTATCCAGGTCGCGACGGATGCGCGAATCATCGATATCAAGGATGCGCGCCTTGTTATGCACGCCGTCAGTACGAATGTGAACTTGGTGACCGGTGTAGGAACGAGCAGGACAACCGCGGCTTTCCAGCGCCATGCTCAATAAGGCAATTGTGACTTGTTCACCGGTGGAGAGCAGTACATCCAGCTCACGAGGCACTGGGTTAGTTTGTATTTCATGAGCCAGACCAAGCAACCGGTTGGTCTCGCCACTCATGGCCGAAACCACCACGATTACATCATCACCCTGATCGCGCCAACCTTTGATTTTTTCGGCTACAGCTTGAATACGCTCGACTGTGCCGACCGAGGTGCCACCATATTTCTGTACGATTAATGCCATTTGACTTCAGCGTTATCTGGAAAAAGTGCGCAGTTTACTGTACTGCGCCTTAGAAATCACCTGCAAAAACAGGTTGATTAGCTCATTTTTTCGCGCACCCAGGCCTCGACCGAGGCCAGCGCCTCATCAAGTGCAGCCGGATTATTACCACCCGCCATGGCCATGTCGGGACGACCACCACCCTTGCCACCGACCTGTTGAGCAACATGATTGACCAGCTCACCAGCCTTGATGCGTTTGCTTTCATCCTTGGTCACACCAGCAGCCAGCGAAACCTTATCGCCATCAACCACCGCCAACACCACTGCCGCCGCACCAAGCTTATTCTTGAGTTGATCAACAATGTCGCGCAAGCCCTTGGAATCACCGCCCTCAAGTTTGGCCGCCAAGACCTTGATGCCATCGATCTCAATTGCCTGAGACGCCATATCCGAACCCTGACTACTAGCCAGTTTGGCCTTGAGCTGATCAAGTTCTTTTTCCAGTTTGCGGCTACGCTCAACCAACTGTTCAACCTTGCATGCCGCATCATCACGACTTGCCTTAACCAGGCCAGATATTCCAGCCAGATTTTTTTCAGTTTCTCCAATATATTCCAGTGCGCCTTGACCGGTAACCGCCTCAACACGACGAACACCGGCTGCAATACCTGCCTCCATCACTATCTTGAACAGACCAATATCGCCAGCACGTTTTGCATGGACACCACCACACAGCTCAGTAGAAAATTCACCAATGCTTAGCACACGAACATCATCACCATACTTTTCACCGAACAAAGCCATGGCCCCGGCTTCGACCGCCTGGTCATAATTCATCAACCGGGTCACTACTTCGTCATTGGCGCGAATCTGCTGATTTACCAATTGCTCAACCTGCTGAATTTCTTCAGCGTTCATGGCCTCAAAATGGGAAAAATCAAAACGCAGACTGTCAGCCTTAACCAATGAACCCTTCTGCGCCACATGCTCACCCAACACCTGACGCAAGGCCGCATGCAACAAATGAGTGGCCGAGTGATTCAAAATGATAGCCTGTCGGCGAGCGACATCGACTTCTGCTGTGAGCTTGTCACCTAACTTAATCACCCCTTCAGTGACGTTACCGACATGGGCGTTGACACCCTGACCCTGTTTTTGACAATCGACAACATCAAAGACTACACCATTGCCAAGTAGCTGGCCCTGGTCACCGACCTGACCACCCGACTCGGCATAGAAAGGTGTTTGCGACAAAACCACCATACCTTCTTGACCGGCATTTAGACTATCAACGGCCTCTTCTCCAGCAAACAAAGCCACAACCTCCGCTTCATCTTTCAGGTGCTCGTAACCGGTAAATTCAGACTCGGCATCTATTTCGAGCTTGCCGGGATAAGCAGTACCAAAACTGCTGGCGGCACGGGCGCGTTCACGCTGGGCTTGCATCTCTTTTTCAAAGCCTGCCTCATCCACGCTTAAACCACGTTCACGGGCGATATCGGCCGTCAGATCAGCCGGGAAGCCATAGGTATCATAGAGTTTGAAAATAACGTCACCTGGAATCTGCTTGCCTGACAATTTAGCAATGCCATCTTCCAAAATTTTCATCCCCTGATCCAGAGTTTCGGCGAAGCGTTCTTCTTCCAGACGCAGAATCTTTTCAACCTGTGCCTGAGCTTTGACCAGCTCTGGATAAGCCTCACCCATCTCGGTCACCAGGGCGGCAACGATTTTATAAAAGAAAGGATCGTTCATGCCCAGCTTGTATCCATGGCGAATGGCACGACGAATAACGCGGCGTAACACATAACCACGTCCCTCGTTGGACGGCAGCACACCATCAACGATCAAAAAAGCACAGGAACGAATATGGTCAGCGATAACCTTGAGCGAATTATTGCCCAACTCGGAACTGTTAACAGCTGTTGCGGCTGCCTTGATCAGGTTCTGAAACAGATCAATCTCATAGTTGCTATGCACACCTTGCATCACGGCAGCCAGACGTTCCATCCCCATACCGGTATCTACCGAAGGTTTAGGCAGTGGAGTCATGGTGCCATCGGCATCTCGGTTATACTGCATGAAAACCAGATTCCAGATCTCGATGTAGCGATCACCGTCTTCTTCCGGCGTGCCGGGTGGACCACCCGCAACATCAGGGCCATGATCAAAAAATATTTCGGTACAGGGACCGCAGGGGCCGGTATCACCCATGGACCAGAAGTTATCGCTATCGTATTTTTTGCCGGGTTTGTCGCCAATGCGGGTCAAGCGATCAGGTTTGACGCCGATTTCATTGAGCCAGATTTCAGCTGCTTCATCATCATCTTCATAGACTGTCACCCACAGCTTTTCTGCTGGCAGGCTCATGGTCTTGGTTAGAAATTCCCAAGCGTATTGGATTGCTTCATGCTTGAAATAATCACCGAAACTAAAGTTGCCCAGCATTTCAAAGAAGGTGTGGTGGCGGGCAGTATAACCGACATTCTCCAGATCATTGTGCTTACCACCGGCACGGACACAACGTTGCGATGATGTAGCTCGGTGATAGGGACGCTGCTCAAGACCAAGAAAAGTCTCTTTAAACTGCACCATGCCGGCGTTAGTAAATAACAGGGTCGGATCATTACCCGGCACCAATGGGCTACTGGCGACCACTGTGTGATCGTGTTCACGAAAATATTCCAGAAAGGCCTGGCGAATCTCTGCACTCTTCATCGCAATTCTTT
>Ga0316207_10002175_pt1 | contig 20951 bp, 18 predicted proteins | sample 6weekpyrite_MG_FD_204943 | JGI IMG/M metagenome (GOLD analysis project Ga0316207, IMG submission 204943) | Microbial mat bacterial communities from mineral coupon in-situ incubated in ocean water Damariscotta River, Maine, United States -... | ecosystem: Environmental > Aquatic > Marine >...
AACCGCATCAATATCCAGCTGCTGCCACCGGCGCGCGGGTTGATCTATGACCGGGTCGGGCGGTTGGTTGCCGGCAACGCACAGAATTACCGCGTCGTCATGGTGCGCGAAAACGCCGACGACGTCGACGCGGTGCTGGAGCGTCTGTCGCGCCTGGTCAATATCGACATGGAGGCGATGGCGCGCGCGCGCGATGAAATCCTGGACCGCGCGCCCTTTGTGCCGATCACCATTGCCGACCGGCTCAGCTGGGACGAGTTTTCCTCGGTAGCCGTCAACGCGCCATCGCTGCCCGGGATCATCCCCGAGGTGGGTTTCAGCCGGATCTATCCGCTCGGTGCTGATTTTTCGCATATCGCCGGCTATGTGGGCCCGGTGTCCGATTACTATCTGGAATCGACCGGTGACACCGATCCGGTGCTGCAGATCCCCGATTTTCAGGTCGGGCGCTATGCCGCCGAGGCCCAGTTAGAGCAGAGCCTGCGTGGTCAGACCGGCACTCGCCGGGTCGAAGTCAACGCCGCAGGCCGCGTCATGCGTGAGCTCGACCGCGCTCCCGCCACCCCCGGCGACGATGTGCAGTTAACCATCGATGCCGGGTTGCAGAATTTCGCCAAAGCCCGGCTTGCCGGTCAAAGCGGCTCGGCGGTCGTGATGGATGTGGAGACCGGCGATATCGTTGCCATGGCCTCGGTCCCCTCTTTTGATCCGAACCTGTTCGTGCGCGGCATCTCGGTGGCCGATTATGCCACGCTGACCGAAGATCCCTACCGGCCGCTGGCCAGCAAGACGGTGCAGGGCACCTACCCGCCCGGATCGACCTTCAAGATGATGACCGCGCTGGCCGGGTTGGAAATGGGCCTGATCGACACCGAAGAGCTAATCAATTGCATCGGCTATATCGAACTCGGCACCCGGCGCTTCCATTGCTGGAAACGCAGCGGCCACGGCCGGATGGACATGAATAACGGCCTCGCCCAATCCTGCGACGTCTATTATTACGAACTGTCACAGCGCGTCGGGATCGAGGCCATCGCCGCCATGTCGCGCCGCTTTGGGCTTGGTCAACACCATCAGCTGCCTCTGTCGGGCGTTTCCGAAGGCCTGATCCCCACCCGCGAATGGAAACGGGCCAACCGCGGGGCCGAATGGGTGGTGGGCGACACGCTCAATTCGACGATCGGGCAGGGTTTCGTGTTGGCCTCGCCGCTGCAACTGGCCATCATGACCAGCCGGCTTGCCACCGGCCGCATGATCCGGCCGCGTCTGGTGCGCACCGTCAATGGCGTCGCGTCGCGGATGGATGATGGCGGTGACCTAGGGCTCGATCCCACCAATCTGGAAATTGTCCGCCGGGGCATGTGGTCGGTGAACAATAACCCGCGCGGCACCGCCTACCGGATGCGCTCGCTGGCTGAGGGTTTTGAGATCGCGGGCAAATCCGGCACCAGCCAGGTCCGCAACATCACCATGGCCGAGCGCGCGACGGGTGTCCTGGCCGATGATGAACTGCCCTGGGACCGCCGCGACCACGCGCTCTTTGTGGCCTACGCGCCCTTTGACGACCCGCGCTACGCCGTCAGTGTCGTTGTGGAACATGGCGGCGGCGGCTCATCCGTGGCCGCGCCGATTGCCCGCGACATCCTGTTGCGCGCGCATTTCGGCGAGATGCCCCCGCTCTCGGCCTATCCGGTTAACCAGCGCCGCACTGTTGAAGAAATCCAGGACGAGTTGGAGCTTCGGTCGTTCGAACCGCCCGAGCAAACCGGCCGGGTCCGGGCATGAGCTTTCTCGAATACTCTCAGAAATCGGCACCGTCGGGCCTGCATAAGGTGCTGCATCTCAACTGGGCGCTGATGGTGCTGATCCTCGCGGTCTCGGGCGTTGGCTTTATGATGCTCTATTCGGTGGCGGGTGGGTCGATGCGGCCCTGGGTGGCCCCACAGCTACAGCGTTTCGTGGTCGGCTTTGCGGCGATGCTCTTTGTGGCCTTCACGCCGATCTGGTTCTGGCGCAACATCTCGGGCGTGGCCTATGGCACGTCGCTCCTGCTGTTGCTGCTGGTCGAGATTATGGGCTCGGTCGGGATGGGTGCGCAGCGCTGGATCGATCTGGGCTTTATCCGCCTGCAACCCTCGGAGATGGCCAAGATCACGGTGGTGATGCTCTTGGCGGCCTATTACGACTGGCTCGATCCGCGCCGCACCTCGCGGCCGCTTTTCGTGCTGATCCCGGTGGTTTTGATCCTCGTGCCGACGCTGCTCACGCTGCGCCAGCCCGATCTGGGCACGGCCATCCTGCTTTTGGTCGGCGGGGTCTCGGTGATGTTCGTGGCCGGCGTCCACTGGGCCTATTTCGGGGCGGTGCTTGCCTCGGCCGCGGGCCTGGTCGTTGCCGTGTTCTATTCGCGCGGCACATCCTGGCAGCTTTTGCAGAACTACCAGTATCGGCGCATCGATACGTTCCTCGACCCCTCGCTTGATCCGCTTGGTGCCGGGTATCACATCATTCAAAGTCAGATTGCCCTCGGCTCTGGCGGCTGGACCGGGCGCGGCTTCATGCAAGGCACGCAGAGCGGCCTCGATTTCCTGCCGGAAAAGCAAACCGATTTCATTTTCACCACCCTGGCCGAGGAGTTCGGCTTTGTCGGCGCGGTGTCGCTCTTGGCACTCTATCTGCTGATCCTGCTCTTTTGCATTACCACCGCGCTGAAAACCAAAGACCGTTTTGCGTCGCTGGTCACGCTTGGGGTCGCGGCGACCTTCTTTCTTTATTTGGCGATCAACATGGCAATGGTGATGGGGCTGGTCCCCGTGGTCGGTGTGCCGCTGCCGTTGGTCAGCTATGGGGGCTCGGCGATGCTCGTCGTGCTGGTGGCCTTCGGGCTGGTGCAATCGGCCCATATCCACCGCCCGCGCTGAAAGGCACATCCACCATGCCCACAATCCTCTTTGCCGCCGCCGCCGAGCGTTGGGAAACCTACGAGCCGCCCCTGCGCGCCGCATTGCAGGCACAGGGGCTCGGGCATGCCGTTCTGGGCATCGATTGCGACCCGGACGATGTCGATTACATCATCTACGCGCCCAACAGCGATGTGCAGGATTTCAGCGCCTTTCCCCGCCTCAGGGCCGTGCTCAGCCTCTGGGCGGGGGTCGAAGGGATCGTCGGCAACACCACTTTGCGCGTGCCGCTGACGCGTATGGTCGATGCGGGCCTCCGCGAAGGCATGGTGGAATGGGTCACCGGCCATGTCCTGCGCCATCATTTGGGATTTGACGCACATATCCATGGGCAGGATGGCACCTGGCGGCCCGATGCCCCACCGCTGGCGCGCAACCGAACGGTTGCTATCCTGGGCCTGGGCGCGCTTGGCGCGGCCTGTGCCAGCACATTGGCCCGCCTCAATTTCAACGTGACGGGCTGGAGCCGCAGCCCAAAATCCCTGCCCGAGATCGAGACATACCATGGCCCGGACGGCCTTGATGCCTGCCTTGCCACAGCCCAGATCGCCGTGCTTTTGCTGCCCGACACGCCCGCCACCGAAAACACCCTCAATGCCCGCACGCTGGCCCTGATGCCCCGTGGCGCGGTGATCCTGAACCCCGGCCGGGGCCCGCTGATTGACGATAGTGCGCTGCTGGCCGCGCTCGATACTGGCCAGATCGGCCATGCCACGCTGGATGCATTCCGGGTCGAGCCGCTACCCAAAGGCCATCCGTTCTGGACCCACCCGCGCGTCACCGTCACACCCCATATCGCGTCCGAGACCCGCCCGCAGACCGCGTCCGAGAGTATTGTCAGAAACATCGCCCGCGCCGAAGCAGGCCAGCCGCTTCACCATCTCGTGGACCGCAGGCTTGGCTACTGAAGGCGCGCGCGCCCGAACAGCACCCCGCCCGCCATCGCACAACAGCCCCCTTCTTCTTTGCGAAAAATACTCAAACCCACACCCCGCCACCCGAACCGAACCTGCCGTGACGCACCGGCCCCTGCCGCGACATCATGGCAATGCGGCGCAAGGAGGGCTCCCGCAGGGGGCCTGACGCGCGCCGCCCCTGCCTTTCATCGCAATCTGGGCGGCTTTTCCGGGTCCATTCCCGGCGCGGATCCCGGTGCCGCGGCGGCCGCCTCGACCACCGGCAGATCAAACCGCAACCCGACCCGCGCGAGCGTGGCGCAGACCGGATCGGAGGCCTTGAAAAACCCGACATCGATCACCCCAGCCTCAATGCCGGAAAAGGTCAGCGCCTCGCCCACCGCCTGCGCCAGAGCGGGCTCCGCCCCCGGCACCGGGTCGATGATCGCCAGCATGTGCGAGGCCCGCCCGCCGCGATAGGTCACCGCGCAGAGACAGGCCATGCGCGCCAGCCCGCCCGCCATGGCCAGCTTGGTGTCGAGCGATGTGATCACCGCCTCGGGCAGGCCAACAGGCGACGCGAAGGCCTCGGGCAGTTCCTCGACCTCCTCAGGGCCAGCGGCCAGCGTCTCCGACAGCCAGTCAACCGCATCGCCCGGGATCAGGATCGAGGAGGGCGCGCCCAGATTGACGGCCATGCCGACACCCTGCCCGGCCAGCATCAAGGCCAGATTGCGCCCTGACAACACCGCCAGCGCCGCCACCCCGGCCGAAAATTCGGCCAACCGTTCCTCGCGGTCGAACACCAGCACAAACTCCTGATCCTCCACCGGAAAGATCTGCGGCGATATCGCATCGCCGACCGGCTCCTCGGTCAGCAGTAAAAACAGCTCGGCATCGGCCAGACGCTCGTAAAACCGCATCCGTGGCGCGTCGTCCTCGGGCGCAGCATCCATCGCCGCAAAGGCGCGGTCCAGCGGGGTCAGGTTGTCGCTCATGTCCTCAGAACCTCTGTCAGACGGGTGCGCAGGGCCGGCAGCAGATCGGCCTCGAACCACGGGTTTTTCCTTAGCCATCCGGTATTGCGCCAGGACGGGTGCGGCAAGGGAAAGATGCCGGGCGCATGGTCGCGCCATGCCGCCACACGCTGCGTGACGCTGGCCTTTCCGGGCACATGCCAGGCCTGCGCATGGCCGCCCACCAGCAGGATCACCCGGACCGATGTCAGATGCGCCATAACCTGCGCCCGCCAGGTTTGCGCGCAAATCGATGGTGGCGGCAGGTCAGAGCCGCGCGCGTCATAGCCCGGAAAGCAGAACGCCATCGGCAGGATGGCGACGCGATCCCGATCATAAAACACCGCCTCATCAACCCCCATCCAATGCCGCAGCCGATCCCCCGATGGGTCGGTGAAGGGCCTGCCCGAGGCATGCACCCGCGCGCCCGGGGCCTGTCCTGCAATCAGGATACGCGCGTTGGACGACAGCCAGACCACCGGGCGCGGGGCATGGGCGGTTTTGGTCGATGCAAAGCGGCCCGCACAGATCTGGCAGGCAGAGATATCCGAAGTCAGGGCGTCAAAGGACATGGCCCAAACAAAACCTTCGATACCGGAAAGGAAACCCCTCTGGACATCGTTTCTTTATTTCTATAAATATAGAATCATGGAAATCACGACCAACACCCCCGCCCATACCGTTGCGGCCACCGCATTCGCGGCCCTTGGCTCGGAACACCGGTTGACCATCCTGCGCCGCCTGGTGCGCGCAGGGCCCGGCGGCGTTGCGATGGGAACTTTGGGCGAGAGCGTCGGCATTACCGGATCGGTCCTGACGCATCACCTGAAACAGTTGGTCAGCGCCGGGCTTGTCGAGCAACAACGCGACGGGCGGCGCATTCTTTGTGCCGTCGATTACGATCAGATCCGCGCGGTATCGGACTACCTGTTGCAGGAATGCTGTTCGGACACGGATACCCACGAGCCCGGAGGCCAAGATGGCTGACCTCACCCAATCGCCAGCCCCCCTGCGCGGCTTCTTAGGCCGGATCGACAAGGTTCTGCTGACCTGTCTGGCGATCGCTGTCGGCATCTTCATACTGGATCGCGCCGCGTTCTGGCCCGCGATGTCGAACGCGTTTTCCAGCCTGGCCAGCACCGGCCCATTTATCCTCTTTGCCGTCGCGGCCATCGGCGTGATGCGGGCCTCGGGCTCCGAACGTCTGCTGGATGGTGCCTTTGAGGGGCGCGAGACGCGGATGATCGTGCTTGGCGCGCTGGTGGGCGGGCTGTCACCCTTTTGTTCCTGCGAGGTCATTCCCTTTGTCGCGGCCCTGCTGGCGGCAGGCGCGCCCTTATCTGCGGTGATGGCCTTTTGGCTGGCCTCTCCACTGATGGACCCCGCGATGTTCGCCATAACCACCGGATCGCTTGGGGCGGATTTTGCCGTGGCCAAAACGGTCGCGGCGGTCGGGATCGGCCTGATGGGCGGGCTCTCGGTTATGGTATTCTCGAAATCGGCCTATTTCGCCGATCCGCTGAAGGCCCAGACAGCATCGGGCTGCGGGTCCTGCTGCAGCGGCCCGCGCCTGACGCTGAACTGGCGGTTCTGGCAGGAGGCCCCGCGCCGCCGCATCTTTGCCGAAGCCGCCTGGAACAATCTGCTCTTTCTCGGCAAATGGCTGCTGCTGGCCTATCTGCTGCAGGCGCTTCTGATCCGCTATGTGCCGGCGGAGTGGATCGGCACCACTTTGGGCGGCGACGGTCTGGGCCCGATCCTTCTTGGTGCCACATTGGGCGCGCCGGCCTATCTCAATGGCTATGCCGCCGTGCCGCTGATTGCGGGCCTGTTGGAGCAAGGCATGAGCGACGGGGCCGCCATGTCCTTTGTGATTGCCGGTGGCGTCAGCTCGATCCCCGCCGCCGTTGCGGTCTGGGCGCTGGTGAAACCCCGCATTTTTGCGGCCTATCTTGGCTTTGCCCTGACGGGGGCGGTGTTTGCCGGTGTAATCTGGGGCGTGATTGCCTGATCGGGCCAGAAGGACCTGCCGGTATTCCCGAATAACAGCGCCGAGACTCCCGTCTTTTTGGGGTCCTTGCGTCATTGCGCCAACCCCGAAACCGCGTCCCGATTGAAAAGTTTGATTGTCCAGCCGGGCCCCATCCGGTATCTGACCGCGAAAGGTTATGCGGAGGGGCCCCATGTATCGCGTTTGGAATTTTGTCACCAACTATTCACTGTTCCTGATCGGTGGCGCGATCATTGCCCTGATCTGGGCCAATATGAACCCGGAAGGCTATCACGACTTCCTGGAAATTGTTCTGATCGAGGACTTTTTCATCGGCGTTCTGGAAGAGAACGAGGCAGGTGAAATGGTGCGCGTCCTGACGCTGCATTATTTTGTCAATGACGTGCTGATGGCGCTGTTTTTTGCCATTGCCGCCAAGGAAGTCTGGGAAGCGGTGATCCTGAAAAACGGCAGCCTGCGCGGCAAAAAGGCGGCCACACCGCTTTTTGCGACCGCGGGCGGCATGTTTGGCCCGATCGCGGTTTATCTCGGGATTGCGATGGTCATGGGGTCCGAGACCTATGACGCGGTCGCCAATGGCTGGGCCATTCCCACCGCCACCGATATCGCCTTTTCCTACCTCGTCGGGCGCATGGTGTTCGGGGCCGGGCATCCGGCGGTGCGGTTCCTGCTCTTGCTGGCGATTGCCGATGACGCGGCGGGCCTGTTGATCCTGGCCATCTTCTACCCCTCAAGCGAGCTTGCGCCGGAATGGCTGCTGTTCAGCCTGGCGGCGGTTGTTGCCGTCTACATCCTCTTTAACTGGCTGCCGCGCCGCATGGACCGGGGCGATCAGCTGCGCACGCGGTCAACCTTCGTGCGCCGGGTGTTCAGCTTCTGGCCCTATGCCATCGCGGGCGGGCTCAGCTGGTATGGCTTTCAGGAAAGCGGCCTGGCCCCGGCGCTTGGCCTCTTGCCTGTCGTGGTCGTTATCCCGCATGCGGACCGCGCCTTTGGATTCTTCGCCGATGCCGAACGGCACCTGCATGATCTGCTGAACGAGATGGAGCACGCGCTGAAATACCCGGTCGAGATTATTCTGGGTCTGTTCGGCCTGATGAATGCCGGGGTCGAGTTTTCCTCGATGGGGGCGGCGACATGGCTGGTTCTGGCCGGGCTCCTGATCGGCAAACCGGTGGGCATCCTGCTCTTTGGTTGGGTCGCGGCGCGTCCGCTTGGCCTGGGCATTCCCGAAGGCATGCGCATCATCGATCTCGTGGTGATCGGCTGTGTGGCCGCAATCGGCTTTACCGTCTCGCTATTTGTTGCCTCGGTCGCGTTCGACTCCGGCCCGGTGCAGGACGCCGCGAAAATGGGCGCTGTGCTGAGCTTCTTTGCCGCGATCATAGCCTTCATCGCGGGCAAGGCTCTGAAGGTCCAGAAAAAGGACATCTGAGCCCCCGCGCATCTCTTATGCCTCCCCCGTGCGCACTCCCCGGGGGAGGTTTTTTATGGGCATTTGCAGGAGCGCTGCCAAAAATGCCTGTTGGTGCTATGAAAACGCGCCAGTGTTGGACATAATGGTGCCCAATTGACCACTTACATCACTTGTTCATAAGCCCCGGGCTAAAAAAAGGGGCATGGATATGGCAGCAGTATAGGGCAAAGATGCTCGAATTTCGGAACGTCTCCAAGTCCTTCTGGACGGGTACGCAGCGCAAGGTGATCCTTGATCGCGCGTCGTTCCGCGTTGAAATTGGCCAATCGCTCGGCATTCTGGCCCCCAACGGCACCGGCAAATCCACCGTGATCAACATGATGGCGGGGCTCGAAAAACCCGATGAGGGTGAGATTGTGCGCGCCTGCCGAATCTCGTTCCCGCTTGGCTTCATGGGGGGCGTCATCGGCAAGCTGTCGGCCACTGAAAACTCCCGCTATATCGCACAGCTCTACGGGCTGGATCCCGATTATGTCGAGGCGTTCTGCCGCTGGCTCTGCGACCTCAAGGAATATTTCGACCGCCCCTTGGGCACCTATAGCCAGGGCATGAAGGCGCGGTTCCAGTTTTCGCTGATGCTGGCGCTGGAATTTGACATCTACCTGATCGACGAAGGCATGCCGCGCACCACGGATGTCGAGTTCAATCGCAAGGCGGGCAGCATCCTGGCCGACCGGCTGGCCACCTCGACCGTGGTCATCGTATCGCATCAGGCCAAGACGCTGGAGAAATTCGCGCATAAGGCCGCCGTCCTGAAAGACGGCCAATTCTACCAGTTCGACACGCTCGAAGAAGCAAAGAGACTGTATGACTATGAAACCCAAGGGTAAGAAGTTCCGCATCAGGCGCACCGGCACCTCCCCCAATTCGGGTGGCGGTCAACGGCCGGGCGCAACCGGTTCCGACAGCGAAGACGGCTTTGGCCCCGGGGCGTTCCCCGGCTCGGCCGCGGCGGAGCCGGGCGATCAGCCGGCGCAGGGCCTGTCGGTCGAGCAGGAGCTTGCAGCGATCCGACAGGAAGGTCTGACCGGTCGGCAGTTGCGCATGGCGCGCCGCACCGCGCAGAAACACGGGCTGCAACCGGCCTCCGATTTCGATGCCGTGCGCCTGTTGCGCCGTCAGGGGATCGATCCGTTCGAACGCTCCAACATGTTGGAGCTGGTGGTCAATGAGGGCCAACAGAAAGCTGATGCGCCCCGCCTGCCGGCAACCGTACGCCAACCCTCGGTTCCGGCACCGGTAGGGGCGGTTGCACCGCCCACAATAGATGAGGCTACGCGCGCGCAGGAAATTCTGCGCATGCAGCGCGATATCGCCGCCCGCCGGCGCAAACGGCTGGTGCTGCTTGGGGCGCGGATCCTGGTGTTTGTGCTGCTACCGACAATGTTCGTGGGCTATTATTTCTACAACGTCGCGACGCCGTTCTATGCCGCAAATTCCGAATTTCAGATCCAGAAGGCCGAAGCCTCCAGCCCCGCAGGGGGGCTTGCCGGCCTCTTTGGCGGCACCACATTCGCCACGGTGCAGGATTCCATCGCAGTGCAAAGCTTTCTCGAAAGCCGCGAGGCGATGCGGCTGGTCGATGATCAACTTGGCCTGCGTGAACATTTCTCGTCATCCGAGATCGATCAGCTGAACCGGCTGGCCGAGGACGCGACCGAAGAAGACCTCTACGACCTCTATTCGCGCAACCTGACCATCGGATATGACCCGACCGAAGGCCTGATCCGCATGGAGGTGGTCTCGGCCGACCCCGCATTGTCCGAGGCGTTTTCCAGCGCGCTTATTCGCTATGCCGAGGAACGCGTCGATCAGATGGCGCAGCGGCTGCGTGGCGATCAGATGGCCGGCGCAACCCAAAGCTATCAGGATGCCGAGGCCAATATGATGGCCGCACAGCAGCGCGTTATCACGTTGCAGGAACAAACCGGCGTCTTGAGCTCTGAGGCCGAGGTGGGCGCCCTCTTCACCCAGATCTCCAGCCTCGAGATCCAGCTGCAGCAGGAGCGTCTGCGCCTGGCCGAGATCCAATCGGTCGCCCGCCCGAACCAGACCCGTGTCGAAGTGGCCGAACGCGGCATCGAACGGTTGGAGGCATTGATCGCCGAGCTGCGCGGGTCAATGACCAATGGCGAAAACTCTGAGGCGTCGCTGGCCCAGGTATCGTCGCAGCTGATTGTTGCGCAGGCCGATCTGCAAACCCGCCAATTGATGCTGGCGCAGGCCCTGCAGCAGCTGGAATCGGCCCGGATCGAGGCCGGCCGGCAAACGCTGTATCTGACGGTCAGCGTCAATCCGGTGGCCACGGATGAACCCGCCTACCCGCGCAAGCTGGAGAATACGATGCTTGCCTTTCTGGTCTTTTCGGGGCTTTACCTGATGGTGTCGATGACGGCATCCATTCTCCGCGAACAGGTATCTGCTTAAACCATGAAAACCATCGAGATCGGTAAGATCACCCTTGGCAATGACCGCCCCCTGACGGTCATCGCTGGCCCCTGCCAGCTGGAAAGCCGCGACCATGCGCATATGATCGCAGACCGCATGGCCAGGGTCTGTGAGGAGGCGGGCGCGCAATATGTGTTCAAGGCCAGCTTTGACAAGGCCAACCGGACCAGCCTGTCGGGCCAGCGCGGCTTGGGCATGGATGAGGGGCTTGCGATCCTGCAGGGCGTCCGCGAGGCGTTTGGCTGCCCTGTCCTGACCGACATCCACACCGAGGCGCAATGCGCCCCCGTGGCCGAGGCGGTCGATATCCTGCAAATCCCCGCCTTCCTGTGCCGTCAGACCGATCTGTTGATCGCGGCGGGCGAAACCGGGGCGGCGATCAATGTGAAAAAGGGGCAGTTCCTGGCCCCCTGGGATATGACCAATGTCGTGTCCAAACTGGAAAGCACCGGCAATACCCGCATCCTGCTGACGGAACGCGGCACCAGTTTCGGTTATAACACGCTGGTCGCCGACATGCGCGCATTGCCCCAGATGATGCAATCGGGCTACCCGGTCGTGATGGATGCCACCCATTCGGTGCAGCAGCCCGGCGGCCAGGGCGCATCCTCGGGCGGGCAGCGTGAATTCGCGCCGGTGATGGCGCGCGCGGCGGTCTCACTCGGGATTGCGGCGGTCTTTATCGAAACCCACGAAGCGCCGGATACCGCCCCATCGGACGGGCCCAATATGATCCCGCTGGATCAGATGGGCGCGCTGGTGCGGGGCCTCATGCAGTTCGATCACCTGGCCAAAGCCGATCCGATCCGCATCTGAGCGGGGGGACAACCGGCATTGCGTAACCCGCCCGGGATCAAGGCGAAGCCGCCGGGCGCGCGTCTGCCTCTCGGCGATTGCATGGCAATCGCCTGCCGGCAACACATCGCTTGCGATGTGTGAGAGGCCGTTCCGGCGGGCTGGCGCTTTGGCGAGGTTTGCCCTTTGGTCGGAGGGCAGATGTGAGCGGCGAGATAAAGCGCTCCGAACAAAGGTTGGCAGCGCCATCCCACGGGGAGGCGCGCGCCCGTTGGATAGGAAACGCTAGATGTAAGCAATGATGGAAAGGGTGAGCCTGCGTGACGCGAGAAACCACGGAATTCGCAAAATTACGATCCAAGGAGGAGGGAGCGCTTGTCGGTCTTTGGGTGCTCCAACAACTCATGGTCATTGGAGGATTTTTCTACAATTCTCTTGAGATGGAACTTTTGATCTCGCCGTTTGAGTTGAGCAATATCACCGAAAATAGCTGAGGCGACGGAATCAGGTTCACCTTTTTCCAGCTTGTCGGGATACATTGCGAAGTACCAAATTTGGAAGACCTGTGCTTCAATTGGCAAAGGATTTCCAGCAATGCCAAAATCATACCAAGTTATAAAAAGGGTGTGATCATTAACCTCATCAGAAAAGCCCTCCATCGCTGCCGGCAACATGAAGGGCTCTTTTCTGATATTATTGCTATGTTTGATGGGGACCCAATACTGGTTTCTGAGGGAGCGAATGTTCTTGATGGACCTCTGTGGGAATGCTCTCATTATGTGGCTGTTAAACGGCTCGTTGCCGGTCGAACTAGCCAAGAAACTGGCATGTTCACCCGCAGAACAAGCGAGACAATGAACAGAAACTGGGTCGCTGTCGCCGATAAATAAGTGGGTGGCGGCACCCAAAAGGCGCCGCACCAATGCAGATCTATCAAGCACCTCCAATACCCTTATCTCACCTCATAAGCTTCTAATACTTAACCCGCGTCAGCTGTCACGCTTGTCTCTCTATCCTCACCCAGTGCGCTCTCATCGCTTTTCCTTGAAAAGCGACTGCCGCGCACGCCTTGAACCCAAAACGGAACCCCAAGAACCTCACCCTAGCGGGTGAATTTCTTGTGCTTCAGTCGTTTGGGTTCAAGGGCATCCGGCCCCAACCGGCGCTTCTTGTCTTCCTCGTAATCCTCGAAATTGCCCTCAAACCATTCGACACGCGCCTCCCCCTCGAAGGCCAGGATATGCGTGCAGATCCGGTCGAGGAAAAAGCGGTCGTGGCTGATCACCACGGCGCAGCCTGCGAAATCGACCAGAGCATCCTCAAGCGCGCGCAACGTTTCCACATCCAGATCGTTGGTCGGCTCATCGAGCAGCAAGACATTGCCGCCCTCTTTCAAGAGCTTCGCCATATGGACCCGGTTGCGTTCCCCGCCCGAAAGCTGCCCAACCTTCTTCTGCTGATCACCGCCCTTGAAGTTGAAAGACGAACAATAGGCGCGGGAATTGACCGAGGCGTCGCCTAGTTCGATGATCTCGGCCCCGCCTGAGATTTCTTCCCACACCGTGGCACCCGCGGCCAAAGCATCGCGGGACTGGTCGACATAGCTCAGATCGACGGTGTCGCCATATTCGACGCTGCCGCTATCGGGCTGCTCCTGCCCCGTCAGCATCCGAAAGAGGGTGGATTTACCGGCGCCGTTCGGGCCGATCACGCCGACGATGCCACCGGGCGGCAGGGCAAAGCTGAGGCCCTCGATCAACTGTTTGTCGCCGTAATGCTTGGCCAGGTTTTCCACCTCGATCACCTTGCCGCCCAGGCGCGGGCCGTTCGGGATGACGATGGTCGCGCGGGTAAGCTTTTCGCGTTCGGATTGGTCGGCCATCTCGTTATAGGCGTTGATCCGGGCCTTGGATTTGGCCTGGCGCGCCTTTTGCCCCTGCCGCATCCATTCCAATTCACGTTCCAGCGTTTTCTGCTTGGATTTATCCTCGCGCGCCTCCTGCGCCAAACGCTTGGCCTTTTGCTCCAGCCAAGCGGAATAATTGCCTTCATAGGGAATGCCGCGGCCACGATCGAGCTCAAGAATCCAGCCGGTGATGTCATCGAGGAAATAACGGTCATGGGTGACGATCAGGATCGTGCCCTTGTAGTCGATGAGATGCTGCTGCAGCCAGGCGATGGTTTCGGCATCCAGGTGGTTGGTCGGTTCATCCAAGAGCAGCATGTCGGGTGCCTCGAGCAGCAGCTGGCACAGCGCCACCCGGCGGCGTTCACCGCCCGAGAGGTTTTCGGGCATGGCATCATCGGGCGGGCAGCGCAGCGCCTCGAGCGCCACGTCGATCTGACTGTCGAGATCCCAGAGGTTTTCGCTGTCGATCTCATCCTGCAACTGCGCCATTTCATCGGCGGTTTCGTCGCTGTAATTCATCGCCAATTCGTTGAACCGGTCGAGCTTGGCCTTCTTGGCGGCCACGCCCAGCATGACATTGTCGCGCACGTTCAGGGTCTCATCGAGGTTCGGCTCCTGCGGCAGATAGCCGACCTTGGCCCCCTTGGCGGCCCAAGCCTCGCCGGTGAAATCCTTGTCGAGCCCGGCCATGATCTTCATCAGCGTCGATTTGCCCGCGCCGTTCACGCCGACGACGCCGATCTTTACGCCGGGCAAAAACGACAGGCGGATATTTTCAAAGCACTTCTTGCCGCCGGGATAGGTCTTTGAGACGCCATCCATGTGATAGACATATTGATAAGCAGCCATTGCGCGGGTCCTTTGGGAAAAGTCTGAAATTTGCGCCTTGATAGCCGGGTTGCGGGGCCGGGGCAATCGGGCGAAATCGGGCATCGGCCCGCTCGAAGATCCGCAATGCCCGGGTCAATCCATGCCGCACACCCGGCCGCGATTGAGGAGTGGCCTCGGCCATCTTTTTGCGGCAAATTGGCCTCTCAACGAGCTTAGCGAGGACAGCCATGACCATCCATATCGGAGCCAAACCGGGCGATATTGCCGAAACCGTTCTGATGCCCGGTGATCCGTTGCGCGCGAAATGGGCAGCGGAGAAATTCCTCGATGACCCGGTCTGCATCAATGAAACGCGCGGCATGCTGGGATTTACCGGCACCTGGAACGGCAATCGGGTCACCATTCAAGGATCCGGCATGGGCATGCCGAGCCTGTCGATCTATGCCAATGAGCTGATCCGCGATTTCGGGGCGAAGACGCTCATTCGGATCGGATCGGCGGGTGGGATGCAGCCGCAGGTCAAGCTGCGCGATGTTGTGCTGGCGATGACGTCGACGACGCTCAATTCACCCTCCAGCGGGATTTTCCGCGAATTGAACTATGCGCCCTCTGCCGATTTCGGGCTGTTGCAGGCCGCCTACGCGGCGGCGCAAAAGACCGGCACGGGGGTGCATGTCGGCGGCATCTATTCCTCGGACGTGTTTTATGACGAGCGCCCGGATCTCAACGAACAGATGACCCGGCATGGCATTCTGGCCGTGGAAATGGAGGCCGCCGAGCTTTATACGCTCGCCGCGCGTTATGGTGTACGGGCCTTGGCGGTGCTGACCATCTCGGACCATCTGCAAACCGGTGAAGAACTGCCCGCCGAAGCCCGGCAATCGAGCTTTGCCGATATGGTGCAGATCGCGCTGGAGGCGGCTTTCGCCTAGATCACCACAACATCAAGCGGCGGAAAGCCGTTGAAACCAACCGAGCTGTAGCTGGAGGTATAGGCCCCGCAGGCGCGGATCATGATCCGGTCGCCCGATTTCAGACCAAGCGGCAGCGACACGGGGCGCTGCTCATAAAGCACATCGGCGCTGTCGCAGGAGGGGCCCGCCAGGATGCAGGGGCCACTATCCTCATGGTCGCGATCGGTGATGAATTGATAGCGGATCGCCTCATCCATGGTTTCGGCCAGGCCCGAAAATTTGCCAATATCGAGATAAACCCAACGGCAGAGATCATCGTCGGATTTGCGCGACACCAGCAGCACTTCGGCGGCGATCATGCCGGCCTCGGCCACCAGCCCGCGCCCGGGCTCGGCCATGATATGGGCGGCATCGGGGAACCGTGCCTCGACCTCTGCCATGACGGCGGCGGCATAATCGGTGGGATGCGCGATATCCTCGCCATAATAGGCCGGAAACCCGCCGCCGATATTGATCAGCGTAAGGGCGAAACCGGCATCGCGCGCCTCGGCCCAGATGGCCCCAACCTGATCCAGCGTCGAGGACCACATTTCAGGGCGGCGCGTCTGGCTGCCGACATGGAAAGAAAACCCGACCGGCACCAACCCAAGGTCACGGGCCAGTGCCAGAAGGCGCACGGCCTTGTCACGGGCGGTGCCAAATTTGCGCGTGAGCGGCCAATCCGCCCCCGAGGCCTCGACAATCAGGCGGATATAGATCTGCGCGCCGGGGGCGTTTTCAGCTATCTTTTCAAGCTCTTCCTCCGCGTCGGCTGCAAAGAGCGTCAGGCCCGCCTGATGGGCAAAGGCAATGTCTGAGGCGCGTTTCACGGTATTGCCGAAGGAAATGCACTCAGGGCGCGCGCCAAGCGCCAGGCAAAGTTCAATCTCACCGCGCGATGCGGCATCGAAATGCGAGCCGAGCGCCACCAGACGTTCGATGATCTCGCGCGCCGGGTTTGCCTTGACGGCGAAATGGATATCGGCCCGGCCAAGGCCCGCTTTCAGCGCGTGATACTGGGCTTCGACCGCATCAATATCCAGCACCAGCGTCGGCTGGTCAAAACTCGTCTGGCGGATAAACTGCTCCACGCGGGAGGCTGCGGATACAGGGTAGTGCGCCGAAAAATCGGCCTGCGTTACGTGCATTGGTCATCTCCAATAGACCCGGCCATATATGACCGCTCACTTCCAAGGGAGACGTTACCGTCGCTACGTAACTGCGGGGGACCGGGCCCACCCATGCCAGAGGCGCGTGCGTTGGCGTCTGGACGCGCATCTGAGGCTTTTGGGATCGCAAATCAAGAAAAATCTACAGTGGGGCGGGAATTTTTATCCGGCCCCGTGCCCGCCCTCATAACCATTGACGGCGGGCGGCACCCAATCGGCGGTGGCGGCGCAATCGAACACCTCGATCAGGAGCGGGTGGCAGGCGGCCTCATCCGATGAATGAACGGCACCGCAATCGCCGCCGGGACAGGCCGAGAGGGCCCCGATCACGTCGATTTCAGCTATGAAATCAAGATGATCACCGGGGCGGACGGGGCTCGCTTTCATGAAATACTGGCCTGTGTCGCGGCTAAACCCAGTGCACATGAACACGTTGAGGACATCGTGGATATGCGGCTCAGCCTCGGCCAGTGACAGGCCGGTTTCGGCGGCAAAGGCGCGGGTCAGGTTCGAGTGGCAACAGTGATGATATTGGCCACCGGACAAAAGATTATGCGTGTAGGGATCGCAGCGGGTGCCGATCACGTCGTGGACCGAGCCGCCGAAACCGTCGATGCCATACCAGCCAAGCGAATCGTCGATGATGGTGGCCATCGGGCGCAAGCCGGGGAATGACGACCAGAGCCTGTCGCCCGTCGTCACATGCGTGCCATGCAGCGCGCGGGTCTTTCCTGAATAGAAGCGTTCGGAAAAATCCTTTGCATTCCACAGGTTGAAGTCGCCCACCTGCGACCCTTCGACTGATGAGATGCGAAACACCTGCCCCGCCCTGGCCCGAAAACAGCCCGCGTCGCGCGGGGCCACAAGAGTTTCCGACACCTTCTGCCAACCCTCCCGTGCGCGCGCCATCAGACCCGCATCAAGGCGCGGCAGGGTGTCATCGGGGTAACAGATCACCGGGGCAATGGCCCGGCGGGCGGCGGCGTCACTTGGCTCGGACATGGCACATGATCCTCTGCAAACGGGCGGTCACACCTCGTGCACACCCCGTACACATCCTGTGCATACAGATCGTGACATGGTCAATCGCCGCAGACCTGCATCACAGCTGCCGTTCGACCATCATCTTCTTGATCGCGCCGATGGCTTCGGCCGGGTTCAGGCCCTTGGGGCAGGTCTTGGTGCAGTTCATGATCGTGTGGCAGCGGTAGAGCTTGAAGGGATCCTCCAGCTCGTCCAGACGTTCGCCGGTGGCCTCGTCGCGGCTGTCGATGATCCAGCGATAGGCATGCAAGAGCGCAGCCGGGCCGAGATAGCGGTCGCCGTTCCACCAATAGCTGGGGCAGGAGGTCGAGCAGGACGCGCACATCACGCATTCATATAGGCCGTCCAGCTTTTTGCGATCCTCGATGGATTGGCGCCATTCATGTTCGGGGCGCTGCGTCTTGGTTTCCAGCCAGGGCATGATCGAGGCATGTTGGGCGTAGAAATGCGTGAGGTCGGGAATCAGATCCTTGACCACCGGCATATGCGGCAGCGGGTAGATCTTCACGTCGCCCTTGACCTCATCCATGCCGTAGATGCAGGCCAGCGTGTTGATGCCGTCGATATTCATCGCGCAGGATCCGCAGATGCCTTCGCGGCAGGAACGGCGGAAGGTCAGCGTCGGGTCAATCTCGTTCTTGATCTTGATGAGCGCATCCAGAACCATCGGCCCACAGCTGTCCATATCGACGAAATAGGTATCGACCTGCGGGTTTTTGCCATCATCGGGGTTCCAGCGATAAATCTGGAACTTGCGGATATTGGTCGCGCCCTCGGGTTTGGGCCAGGTCTTGCCGGTCATCATCTTGGAATTGCGGGGAAGCGTGAATTGGACCATGGGTCAGCTCCTTGGGGCGGATGTCAGGGGGCGGGGATCACGCGGCATGCCGCAGCTCCCGCAGCCAGTGTGTCGGGTGGGGTTCATAGCCAAGCGTCACGAGATCATTCCCGTGGCGTTCGGCGTAAATCTCGGCGATCCGGCGCGGCAGGGCGTCACGCCATTGGCCGATCTTGCCGGAGGTGACGTGGGTCTTGATCCGCTCGTCGCGTTTTTGATCCCGGGCGAGGCCGCCAAAAAGGCTCTTGCGCCAGAAGATCTTGCCGCCTTCCTCCGCCTCGGGGGCGGTCAGGCCAAGCGCGCGCAGATGCAGAGGAAAGGCCACGGCCTGCGTGTCCTGCATCAGATCCTCGTAGCGCAGCTCGATCACGTTGGGCCGGGTGTAATCCCAGGCCACCATTTCGCCGATCGTCCTTGCATGGCGTTCGCCCATCTCGAACATGAGCTTAGCCTCATCACCGGGCAGGCTGCAGATATGTTCCTGATAGCTTTTGCCGCCCAGATCCTCGCGTTTCATGTGGATGGCGTTTTCGCCGAACGCGCCGCAGACCTGGTGATAGCGCATACCCGACAGAAGCACATCGCGCGGGTCGCGGATGATGTGCAGGATGCGGGTGTCGGGGCGGGCCAGGATGGTTTCGTGAAACCGCGTCGACCAGGAAAACAGGAAAATCCGGCCCTCATCGGGGATCAGTTCTGCCGCGGTTTTGCGAAACACCTGCGCGCAGGGGATCGAAAACGCCCGGCCCATGGTGCGAAAGACGCGCTGCATCCAGACGGTGCCGGTCTTGTGGTGGGTGCCAAGCCCCATGACGCGCGGCGGGCTCAGCTCCATGGCTGCCACCGGCGCGTCGATATGGGGTCCGGGCGCATCATCTCAGAGCTGGCTCAGGCTGTTTTGCGCAAGGCAGGAGGCCGTTTCGGGGCGGGCCGCGATATCGATCACCAGATTGATGGTGTTCTGGGTCACGCCGGTCACCGATGTTCCCGCCAGTGTCAGGATCTCGCCCGCGGTGGCCCCGTTGATGATGCAATTGGTGGCCGGGCGCAGATCGGCCCCGGGGAAACGGTTGGTCACGACCTGATTGACCGCGGATCTGGCCTGTCGGCGGGCCAGATCATCGGTGGCCTCGGAGACGACGCCACACCCCGTCAGGGTCGCAAGCCCGGCGATGGCAAGAAATGTGCGCATCAGTAGACCCTCGCTTTTGGGGCGATTTTTTTCAGGTTGATCCCGCCTTCATCTTCCTTCGACAGCGGATCGAGATGCACCGGGCGGTAGGCCAGCGTTGTCTTGGTGTCCGCGACCGTGGCCAGGCTGTGCTTGCGCCATTTCTTGTCATCGCGGTCGGGGTAATCCTCATGCGCATGGGCCCCGCGGCTTTCCTTGCGCGCCTCAGCCGCCACGATGGTGGCCAGCGCGTTGGGCATCAGGTTGGTCAGCTCAAGGCTTTCCATCAGGTCCGAATTCCAGATCAGCGACCGGTCAGTGACCTTGAGGTCGGGCATCTTGGCAGCCACGGCCTCCATCTTGGCGACGCCTTCGGCCAATGTCTTGTCGGTGCGGAACACCGCCGCGTCGGCCTGCATGGTCTGCTGCATCTCAAGGCGCAGATCAGCGGTCGGAATGGCCCCGTTGGCATAGCGGATATCGTCAAACCGGCCCATCGCCTTATCAAGCGAGGCGGCATTGGTAGCTGGCACCGGCGCATCGGCATCAACCACCTGCCCCGCCTTGATCGCGGCGGCGCGGCCAAAGACCACGAGGTCGATCAGGCTGTTCGAGCCGAGGCGGTTGGCCCCGTGGACCGAGGCGCAGCCGGCCTCACCCACCGCCATCAGGCCCGGCACAATGGCATCGGGGTCTTTCGCGGTCGGGTTCAGAACCTCACCCCAGTAATTGGTCGGGATGCCGCCCATGTTGTAGTGCACCGTGGGCAGGACCGGGATCGGTTCCTTGGTCAGATCAACGCCGGCAAAGATGCGCGCCGATTCCGAGATGCCCGGCAGGCGCAGATCCAGCGTTTCCTTGGGCAGGTGATTTAGGTGCAGGTGGATATGATCGCCCTGCGCGCCGACACCGCGGCCCTCGCGGATCTCCATCGTCATGCAGCGGCTGACCACATCGCGGCTGGCCAGATCCTTGTAGGTAGGGGCGTAGCGTTCCATGAAACGCTCGCCTTCGGAATTGGTCAGATACCCGCCTTCGCCGCGCGCGCCTTCGGTGATTAGGCACCCGGCCCCGTAAATACCGGTGGGGTGGAACTGCACGAACTCCATATCCTGCAGCGGCAGCCCTGCCCGCGCCACCATGCCGCCACCATCGCCGGTGCAGGTATGGGCCGATGTGGCGCTGAAATAGGCCCGGCCATAGCCGCCCGTGGCCAGCACCACCATCTTGGCGTTGAAGACATGCATGGTGCCATCATCGAGCTTCCAGGCGACGACGCCCTGGCATTGGCCATCTTCGGACATCAAGAGATCGGTGGCGAAATATTCGATGTAGAATTCGGCGTTATGCTTGAGGCTTTGACCATAGAGCGTGTGCAGGATGGCGTGGCCGGTGCGGTCGGCGGCGGCGCAGGTGCGTTGCACTGGCGGGCC